>Ga0308176_10003193_pt1 | contig 10466 bp, 10 predicted proteins | sample PhyCR2_3_FD_203890 | JGI IMG/M metagenome (GOLD analysis project Ga0308176, IMG submission 203890) | Soil microbial communities from UC Gill Tract Community Farm, Albany, California, United States - DLSLS.C.R2 | ecosystem: Environmental > Terrestrial > Soil > Agricultural land | place: USA... | reverse complement strand
CAAGGTGAAGATGTGGACGACTTTGCGGGTTAATTTCAGGCCGATGTAAGGAAAGAAACTGGTTAGCGGCCGGCGGGGACGCCGGCGGTCCCAGGAAAAAGGGCACCCTCGCGGGTGCCCTTTTTTCGTCCAGCGGGAGAGGGGAGATTACAGGTCGGCGGCCTTGAGGCTGGCGACGAGCTTCTGGATGCAGGGCTTCATCACCTTGTCGAACATCCGGTTGTCGTCGACGCCGCCGCCGACTCCGAACACCGACACCTTGATGCTGGCCTCCTCCTGGCTCGCCTCATCGGCCCAGGCCACCTCGCCGGTGCTGGTGTCGATCAGCCGGGCGTTGAGGGCCGCCACGAACTTGCGCTTGCCGGCGAAGACGCCGCCGCCGCCGCCGCTCACGTCGGTGGTGCCGTACTCGGTGACGGCGCCGGTCAGGATGTAATTGACGCCCAGGAGCTTGCCGGCGCGGATCGCGGTCTTGGGGTCGACGTCGCCGGACAGGGAGAGGTTCTTCTCCTGCATCAGCGCCTCGAGCTGCTCGCGCTCGACGACGCGGAACTTGCCGCTCTTGTGCAGCTCGGTGACGAAGACGTCCTGGGCGGCCTCGGCGCCGTGGCTGGACCACCACTGATTGTCGGCCTTGTTCTTGAATTCGAGGACGGCGATGCGGGGCTTCTCACTGCCCCCCTTGGCCGCCGCGCGGGTCAGGCCCGGCGCCGCGAGGACCGCGAGCAACAGGGCACCGCTAAGGGCGAGAGACGAAACGCGCTTCATGATAGAGCCTCCTTCAGGGAAATGCTGAGCTTCCCGATTTTACCCCGGGAGAACGCTTTTCTTCCATCCGAACCCTCACCACCCTATTCCGATCTCACTCCGGCAGCTCTTGCGCGTCCACCACGCAGAGCGCCGCCATGTTCACGATGTCGCTCACCTCCAGGCCGTTCTGGAGGACGTGGATCGGCTTGGCCACCCCCAGGAGGACGGGGCCGATCGCCTCCGCACCGGCCAGCCGCCAGATCAGCTTGTAGGCGATGTTGGCCGACTGCAGCTCGGGGAAGATGAGCACGTTGGCCGGCTGCCGCAGCTTGCTCCAGGGGTAGCTCTCCTGGAGGATCTGCTCGAAGACGGCGGTGTCGGCCTGCATCTCGCCGTCGATCTCGAGCTCGGGCTCCAGGCGGGAGACGATCTCGACCGCCCGGCGCACCTTGCGGGCGGCAGGGTGGGTGTTGGAGCCGAAGTTCGAGAAGGAGAGCATGGCGACCCGCGGCACCACGCCGAAGCGGCGGGCGAAGCCCACGGTGAGCAGGGCGATCTCGGCCAGCTCCTCGGGCGTGGGATCGATGTTGACCGTGGTGTCGGCGAGGAAGAACAGGCGGTCCTGGAGGATCAGGACGTAGGCGCCGGAGACCCGGCGGACGCCGCTCCGGGTGCCGACGATCTGGAGGGCCGGGCGGATCGTCTCCGGGTACGACTGGGTGAGCCCGGAGATCAGGCCGTCGGCGTCCCCCATCTCCACCATCATGGTGCCGAAGTAGTTGCGCTGGCGCATCCGCTTGCGCGCCTCGACCATGGTCATGCCGTCGCGGCACCGCATCTCGTGCAGCCGCCGGACGTAGGGGTCGAACAGTCCCGAGCTCTCGTTGTGGATGATGGTGATCCGCTCCTCGGGCAGGTCGAGGGCGCGCAGCCGGTCGGCGATCACCTCCCGGCGGGCGAGCAGGATGGGGTGGGCGATCCCCTCGTCGACCAGCACCTTGGCGGCGCGCAGGATCTGCTCGTGCTCCCCCTCGGGGAAGACCACCCTGCGCGGCGAGCGCCGGGCTTGATCGATAATGCCGCGCATCAGCTCCAGCCGGCGGGAGATCAGCGTCTCCAGCCGGCGGGTGTAGGCCTCGAAGTCGGGGATCGGCATCCGCGCCACCCCGGTCTCCATCGCCGCCTTGGCCACCGCCGGGGGCACCCGCAGCAGCACCCGGTAGTCGAACGGCTTGGGGATCAGGTACTCGCGGCCGAAGCGGAGCGTCTCCAGGCCGTAGGCGCGCAGCACCGCGTCCGGCACGTCCTCGCGGGCCAGCTCGGCCAGCGCCTTCACCGCCGCCAGCTTCATGGCCAGGTTGATGTCGGTCGCCCGCACGTCGAGCGCGCCGCGGAAGAGGAAGGGGAAGCCGAGAACGTTGTTGACCTGGTTGGGGTAGTCGCTGCGGCCGGTGGCCACGATGGCGTCCTCGCGGGCGGCCCGCACCTCCTCATAGCCGATCTCGGGATCGGGGTTGGCGAGCGCGAAGACGACCGGGTCGCGGGCCATGGCGCGGATCATCTCCTGGTTGACCACCCCCCCCACCGAGAGGCCGATGAAGACGTCCGCCCCCACCAGGGCCGCGGCCAGGGTGCGCGCCGGGGTGTCGGCGGCGAACGCCGCCTTGTAGGGGTCCATGTCCTCGGTCCGCCCCTGGTAGACCACCCCGGACTTGTCGCAGACGATCACGTTCTGCCGCCGCGCCCCCAGCTCCAGGTAGAGCGCGGCGCAGGAGAGGGCCGCGGCCCCGGCGCCGGAGAAGACGATGCGCGCCTCCCCGATCCGCTTGCCGGCCACGGCGAGCGCGTTGAGCAGGGCGGCCCCGGAGATGATCGCCGTGCCGTGCTGGTCGTCGTGGAAGACCGGGATGCTCATCTCCGCCTTCAGCCGGCGCTCGATCTCGAAGCACTCGGGGGCGCGGATGTCCTCCAGGTTGATGCCGCCGAAGGTCGGCTCGAGGAGCCGGACCACGCGGATGAATTCCTCCGGATCGGTGGTGGCGACCTCGATGTCGAACACGTCGATGTCCGCGAAGCGCTTGAAGAGGACCCCCTTCCCCTCCATCACCGGCTTGCCGGCCAGGGCGCCGATGTTGCCCAGCCCGAGCACCGCCGTGCCGTTGCTGATCACCCCCACCAGGTTCCCTTTGGCCGTGTACTCGTAGGCCAGGAGGGGGTCCTTGGCGATCTCCTGGCAGGGGTAGGCGACCCCCGGGCTGTAGGCGAGGGAGAGGTCGCGCTGCGTGGTGGTGGACTTGGTGGGGACGACCTGGACTTTCCCCTTGCGCCCACGCGAGTGGTAGGAGAGGGCGTCCTCGCGGCTGATCTTCTTGGAGCTCATGGCGGTAGCGGATCTTACTACCGAGGTAAGCTCGCGGCATGATCGTCGTCCCCGAAGAGCCCTCCTTCCTCCTGATCACCCAGCCCGACCACGCCCACCTCGCGGCGGAGATCCTCTCCCTCTGGCGCGCCGGCGGGCTGCCGGACAACCCGCGGCGGGACGACCTCCTCTTCGCCGCCCGCGAGCACGACAACGGCTGGCGGGAGGCCGACGCCGCCCCGCGCTGGGACGCGGAGCGCGGGCGCCCCCACGACTTCATCACCCTCCCGGCCCGCGAGCGGATCGAGCTCTGGGAGCGCGGCGTCTGCCGGTTCGCGGCCGAGCGCCCCTACGCGTCCCTGCTCATCGCCCGCCACGCTCTCAACCTCTTCGGCGGACGCCGGGGCGAGGAGGGGTGGAACCGGCTGCTGGGCTTCCTGGAGGATTTCGAGCGCAATCTCCTGGAGGAGACCGGAGTGGAGCCGGAGACTCTGGAGGAGGACTACCGCTGGATCGACCTCGCGGACCAGATCTCCCTCGCCGCCTGCGCCCAATGGCGGGAGCCGGCCGGGCGCTACGGGGTGCGGATCGTGCCCGCGCCCGCGGACGGCGGCGCCATCGGCCTCGACCCCTTCCCCCTGGCGGGAGCGACCACCTTCCGGGTCGCCTGCCGCCGGATCCCCGCACGGGCCTACCGCGGCGACGCCGACCTCGGCGGCGAGCTCGCCGCCGCGCGCTGGGAGGAGAGGGCGGTGCGGATCGCCGAGGTCAGCCCGGCGCGCTGAGGTCTTCCGGACGCTGGACGGCCGGCCCGCCGCTCGGGCTGCTGCTCGGATCAGCGGGGAGCACCATCTGCTCGAAGATCCGGCGGTAGAGGAGCAGCAGGTCGGTGAACACCTGGCTGAAGGCCTGGTCGGTGGTGTCGTCGAGCAGGGTGTTGCCGGGAAGGAAGGACGGCCGGTGAAGCGGCTCGGCGTGGGGCGCCTCGCCGCCGTCGCCGTTCCCCGCCCGCTCCAGCTCCGAGGCTCGCCGGTCGACCAGGTGGAGGGTGTAGAAGAACTCGAAGTAGCTGACCCGCAGGGCGATCAGCACCTTCTCCAGGGAATCCAGCTTCGGCAGCTCCTTGCCGTTCTCGTACTTCGAGAGCTGGCTCTTGCCGATCCCCGCCTCGCGGGCGACGCGGGCCTGGCTCTTCCCCCGCAGCTCGCGCAGGAGGCTGAGCGTCCGGCCCAGATTCGTGAACATGGCCATGCGTGAAATGTATCGGCGATCCGACACGGATTGCAAGCATAAATCATTGACAGAAAGGAAGTTATGGGCGAGGTCGAATCCTCTTTACCGGCTACTTCGGGCAGGTCCCGGCCATGTTTCGGGCCGAATGTAGTCAGATGACGAAACCAGAGCTCGGGCGTGAAGACGCGGGTCAGTGTTTGCGTCCCTTGCCGGAGCGTCGTCTGGCGGGGCTGGCGGGGGCGGCGGCGGCGGCGCCCGGCTCTTCGCCCTTCGGAGAGGCCTCGGGCGCGGCGCCCTTCGGGACGATCCGGAAGAGGACGACCAGATCGCCGACCTCGATCGCCCCCTGCGCGACCGGGCGCGGCTGATGGAGGGTCAGGTGGGCGAGGGACTCGATGCGGCCGAGGACGGCCTGGATCTCCTCCGGCCAATTCGCCGCGGCGGGATCGGCGCCCGTCTTCTCGCCCGCGGCGGCCAGCGCCTCGGCCTCCACCCGCTCGTAGCGGCGGAAGAATTCCCACCGGCTCACCCCCAGGCAGCGCAGGATCTTGGCCAGGGTCGAGAGCGTCGCCTCCTGATGGCCGTTCTCGATGCGTGAGATCTGACCGCGGCCGAGCCCGGCCATCTCGCCGAGCTTCTCGAGCGTCAGCCCCTTGTCCTTACGGAAGCGGCGGAGGGTCTCGCCGACCAGAGCGAACATTTCCACGTCCGGGAATGTATCCGCACCGGGGCGCGCCTATCAAGCATAAGTCCTTTTTTCCGAGTAATTTACGATCATCAGCCTGTTACCTTTGGCGGCGAGAATTTCTCTCTGCTCCCACGATACTGTCTATTTTCGCGGTCTGTTTGGCGATGAATGTGCTCGCAACGGAAATCCTCTTGCCTCCCCGGCATCCACGGGCGGGCGAGCCCGCGGAGGGGGGCCCCAAGGGGTTTTCCGCGTGCTACCCTTGGCTCAGCATGGAAGCTCAGCCACATGCGGAGGCCGCGCCGGAGAGCGCGGCGCGGCCGCTCCGGATCCTGATGCCGTCCCCCCTGGGGCCTCTCGGCGTCGAGATCCTCGGCACGGCGCTGACCCGCGTCACCTTCGAGCCGGCCGAGCCGGAGCGCTCCTCCTTCATGCCGCTCCACCAGCTCGACGGCTCGGACTTCCTGGACGAGGTCTTCGGCCGCCTCGCCGAGTACTTCGCGGGGGCGCGCCGCCGCCTCGACCTGGAGCTCGATCTCTGCGCCTCGGGGACCGACCCCTTCGCCCGCCGCGTGCTCAAGGAGGCGGCCAAGATCCCCTACGGCCGCACCCGCACCTGCCGGAGCCTCGCCGAGGCCGTGGGACGGCCGGACCACGGCGCCGAGATGGTCGCCATCCTGCTCGGCAACCCCCTGCCGGTCGTCATCCCCTGCCATCGCGTGATCGCCGAGGACGGCACCCCCGGCGAGTACGTGGGGGGCGCCCGGCGCAAGCGCTGGCTCCTGGAGTTGGAGGCTCAGGGGTCCGAGCCGCTCTGACCTCGCCGGACGCCCGCGGGGCCGCCTTTCATCCAAACCGCTCCACCCCCACGTAGAAGGGGCATGGAGCTCGCCACCCCCGTCCTGATTCCGGTCCCTTTCCCTCCTGGCGTATATTCCGTCCAGGAGATCCCGCGTTTGCTCTCAGGCGCTCAAGGCCCGCCCGGCGACGCCACCCTCCTCGGCCGCATCGCCGCCGGGGACATCGAGGCGTTCCAGGCTTTCTACGGCCGCTATGCCGGCCGGGTGCTGGCCTATGCCCGCCAGCTCAGCCGCCACGGGGACGCCGCGGAGGACGTGACGCAGGAGGTCTTCGTGGCGGTCTGGCGGCGCGCGGCGAGCTACCGGCCCGAGCGCGGGGACGTCACCGGCTGGCTCTATACGATCACCCGCAACAAGCTGGTGGATCTCTGGCGCCGCACGGGGGAGGCGAACGACCTCTGCGAGCTCGACGAGCGGCTCGCCGGGGCGGCGGAGCCGGAGGACCTCAACCTCTCGATCCGCCAGGCCCTCTCCCGCGTGGCGCCGGACCAGCGCCGGGCGATCGAGATGGCCTATTTCGGCGGCCTCACCTACGAGGAGACCGCCCGCCGCCTCGAGCTGCCGCTCGGGACCCTGAAATCGCGCATCCGGTCGGGGCTGAAGACCTTGCGGTCCCTGCTGGAGGGGAGCTGAGACCCATGCATCCGCCCGAAGAGCTGCTGCTCGCCGTGGCCTCCGGACAGGCCGACCTCCCCCACCGGGTGCTGGTAGAGGGGCATCTCGACGCCTGCGCCGCCTGCCGCGCCACGCTCGCCGAGCTCAGCGCCCCCGGCGGGACGCTGCTCGCCAGCCTCGCCCCCGAGCCCCCCGCGGACCGCCTCTGGGAGAGCCTGCGGACGCGGATCGCGGCCCTGCCGCCCGGCCCCGGCCCGGACGACCCCCTCCTCGCCGGCCTCCCCCTGCCCCAGGGGGCCCGCCGCGAGCTCCCCCCCATCCCCCGCCTCGCCTGGCGCAGCCCCCTGGTGCGCGGCGCCCGCATGGCCCCGCTGCTGCGCGACCGCTTCACGGGGAGCCATCTCCTCGTCGGCCACATGCCGGCCCGCCGCGCCTTCCCGCGCCACCTCCATCTGGGGCCCGAGGACGTCCTGGTGCTCGCCGGCGGCTACGAGGACCAGTACGGCACCTTCGAGGCCGGCGCCTACGGCGCCTACGCCCCCGGCACCGAGCACCGGCCGTTCACCGAGCCGGACGAGGAGTGCTGGCTGCTCTTCCGGCTGGAGAGGCCGAATCTCTTCTTCGGGTGGCGGGGGTGGGCGCAGCGGCTGCTCGGGTAAGGGAGGGAGCTCACGGACACTCACAGACGAGCACGGACCGACACGGACAGGGCGTCTGTCCGTGTGAGGTCCGTGACCGTCCGTGATCGTCCAACAACACCCCTCTTAACATTGACAAAATCTGTACAAACCATCTACCCTCTCTCCCATGAGAGACCGCGTCACTATCGTCGGCGCCGGACCCGGGGGGCTCGCCGCCGCCATTCTTCTCGCCGGGGCGGGGCTCAAGGTCACCATTCTGGAACGCCTCTCCCGCGTCGGCGGGAGGACCTCGATCCTGGAGGCGGACGGCTTCCGCTTCGACGTGGGGCCGACGTTCTTCCTCTATCCCCAGGTACTTGAAGAGATCTTCGCCGCCGGCGGCCACGACCTCCGGCGCGAGGTGCCGATGACCCGCCTCGACCCGCAGTACCGGCTGGTCTTCGGGAGCGGCGGCGAGCTGCTGGCCACGCCTCGGGTCGCCGAGCTCGACCGCCGGGTCGCCGCCCTGTCGCCGCGCGACGCGGGATCTGTCCAGAATTTCCTGGACGACAATCGTGACAAGTTTGAGCTCTTCCGCCCCTGCATCGAGTCGCCGTTCCTCGGCTGGAAGGACCTGCTGAGCACCCGCATGCTGCGCCTGCTGCCGAGCCTGCGCCCCTGGCGCTCGCTGGAGCGCGAGCTGGCCTCCTACTTCACCGATCCACGCGTGCGGCTCGCCTTCTCCTTCCAGTCGAAATACCTGGGAATGTCCCCCTTCCAGTGCCCGAGCCTGTTCTCCATCCTCTCCTTCCTAGAGTACGAGCACGGGGTCTTCCACCCCACGGGCGGCTGCGGCGCCGTCACCGCGGCGATGGCCCGGGTGGCGCGCGGGATGGGGGTGGAGATCTGGACGGGCGAGCCGGTGCGGGAGATCCTCTTCGCGGGGCGGCGGGCGGTCGGCGCGCGCACCGACCGCGGGACCTACCGCGCGGACGCGCTGCTGATCAACGCCGACTTCGCCCGCGCCATGTCCCGCCTGGTCCCCGACCGCCTGCGCCGCCGCTGGACCGACCGCCGGATCGCCCGCAAGAGGTTCTCCTGCTCGACCTTCATGATGTATCTGGGGATCGACGGGCTCCACGGCGGCCTCCCCCACCACACGATCTACATGGCCGCCGACTACGAGCGGAACCTGGACGAGATCGAGCGCCGCCACGTGCTCTCGGAGGACCCGTCGTTCTACGTCCAGAACGCCGGCGTGACCGACCCCACGCTGGCGCCGCGGGGGAAGAGCACGCTCTACGTGCTCGTGCCGGTCACCCACCAGCACCCGAACGTCGACTGGAGCCGCGAGCGCGAGCGCTTCCGCGCCCTCGTCCTCTCCAAGCTCCCCCAGATCGGGATCACCGACGTCGAGCGCCGCATCCGGGTCGAGCGCATCGTCACTCCGGCCGACTGGGACCAGGGGATGGAGATCCACCGGGGGGCTACCTTCAACCTCGCCCACAACCTCGGCCAGATGCTCCACCTGCGCCCCCGCAACCGCTTCGAGGACCTCGACGGGGTCTACCTGGTGGGCGGCGGCACCCATCCGGGGAGCGGCCTGCCGGTGATCTTCCAGTCGGCCCTCATCACCTCCCGGCTGATGATGGAGGACCTCGGCGTCCAGGCGATCCCGCGGGCCGCGCGCCCGCTTCCGGCGCTCGATGAAGAGCCGGCTTACGCGGAGGCCCTGCAGGCATGAGAGAGATGCGGACCGCCTGGGCGGCCCGCCCCTTGCGGGAGCGGCTGCGGATCGTGCGGGCCCTCCGCCATGGGATCGCCGCGCACGGCGCGCGGCTGGCCCGCGCGGCGGGAGGGGGAGTCGACCGGCCGGTCTCCGAGATCCTCTCGGCCGAGATCGTGCCGCTCGCCGACGCCTGCCGCTTCCTGGAGCGCGAGGCGCCGCGCCTGCTCGCCCCCCGCCGCCTGGGCTCCGCCGGCCGGCCGGCGTGGCTGTTCGGCGTCGAATCCGAGGTGCGCCGCGAGCCCCTGGGCCGGGTGCTGGTGATCGCCCCCCGCAACTACCCCGTCCTCCTCCCCGGCGTGCAGACCGTGCAGGCGCTCGCCGCCGGCAACGCCGTGCTCTGGAAGCCGGGCCGGGGCGGGAGCGCCGCCGCGCGCGTTTTCTCCGCGATCGCCGCCGCGGCCGGGGTGCCGGACGGGGTGCTCACCATCCTCCCCGAGGAGCCCGAGGCGGCCCGGGAGGCGATCGCCTCCGGGGTCGACAAGGTGCTGCTCACCGGCTCGGCGGAGACCGGCCGCGAGGTCCTCGGCGAGCTCAGCGGGCGGCTGATCCCCGCCACGATGGAGCTCTCGGGGGACGACCCTCTGTTCGTCCTCCCCGGCGCCGATCTGGACCGGGTGGCCCGCGCCGTCCGCTTCGGACAGACCCTCAACGGCGGCGCCACCTGTATCGCCCCCCGCCGGATTCTGATCCTCGGCGTCCTCGGCGATCAGCTCTCCGCCTTGCAAGAGCGGCTGGGGCTGGGGATTCCGGTCACCGCCTTCTCAACCGTCGACGAGGCGCTGGCGGAGGCGGCCCGCTCCCCCTACGCGCTCGGCGCCTCGGTCTTCGGCCCCGAGACGGAGGCGGTGGCGCTCGCCGGCCGCATCCGCGCCGGCGTGGTGGTGGTCAACGACGTGATCGTCCCCACAGCCGACCCCCGGCTCCCCTTCGGCGGCCGGGGGGAGAGCGGCTTCGGCGTCACCCGCGGGGCCGAGGGGCTGCTGGAGCTGACCGTCCCCAAGGTGATCGCCGTGCGGCGCGCGCGGCGGCTGTTCCATCTCGAGGCCCCCGATCCCCAGGATGGGGACCTCTTCCTTTCTTATCTGACTCTGGCGCACGCGGGGGGCTTCGGGGCCCGTCTGCGCGGCGCCGTCGCTCTCCTCCGCGCCCTGGCGCGGCGGGGGCGCGGCGCCCGCCCCGCGGTCCAACCCACACGAAGGAGAACGTGATGCCGCAGACCACGGACCGCATCGGCGTCATCGGCTCGGGGCTGGGAGGCCTCGCCGCGGCCGCCACCCTGGCCGCGCGCGGCTACAAGGTGACGCTCTTCGAGCGCAACGCCTGGCTGGGAGGCAAGGCCGCGGAGCTCTCCGCGGCGGGGTTCCGCTTCGACATGGGACCGACGATCCTCACCCTCCCCTCGGTCCTGGCGCGCATCTTCGCCGAAGCCGGCCGCGACCTCCGGCGCGAGCTCGACCTCGTCCCCCTCGACCCCCAGTGGCGCTGCTTCTACGACGACGGCTCGACGCTCGACCTCGTCGCCGACGCCGAGCGCATGGCGGCCCGGCTCGAC
>Ga0308176_10003192_pt1 | contig 10467 bp, 10 predicted proteins | sample PhyCR2_3_FD_203890 | JGI IMG/M metagenome (GOLD analysis project Ga0308176, IMG submission 203890) | Soil microbial communities from UC Gill Tract Community Farm, Albany, California, United States - DLSLS.C.R2 | ecosystem: Environmental > Terrestrial > Soil > Agricultural land | place: USA... | reverse complement strand
CCGGAGGCGGGAAGCGGGAGGCGGGAGGCGGAGGCGGGAAGCGGGAGGCGGGAACGGCACACCCGACTACTCCGGTGTGCCGTTCCCGCGTACCGCTTCCCGCTTACCAGCTCAGCGTGTACTGCCCGCCCAGCGTGAATAGCGTCTCGTTGGCGCGGAAGTCATCGACCGGCTGCGCGCCGGGCCACGCGCTCCGGTGCGAGGACATCCCGAAGTTGAGCGCGAACGCGTCCACCACGTGGACGCTCGCCATCAGCCGCTCCAAGGCGTCCCGCCGGCGTGACACAATGGCCCCGCCGCCGAAGGCGAAGGTCTTCTCCGCACTCAGGCTCACGGGAAGCCGTACCTCGGTCAGGTTGCCGTTGAGGCTCACCCGCGTGCTCACGATCTGGAGGGTCTGCACGCCGTCGTTGTAGATGCCGAGCTGCGAGGTGGCGGTGACACCGCGCATCATGACGCTGGGGCCGATGCCGGCCCGCCAGGCCGTCCGGTCCGCCACCACCGGGGTCTCGCTCTCCGGCAGCCACTCGCTTCGGTCGGCGTCCACGTGCATGGCCACCCCGTAGCTCAGGTCGCCGCCCCGTCTGAGCATCCGCGACAGATCGAGCGAGGCGCCCCGCTCGCCGCGCCCCGCGTACCCCGCGACCCGTCCGCTCCAGCGGTGGTCGCTGAGCTCGGCCTGGGCGGACCAGATCCCGCTGCTCAGCGCCTCGCGAAACAGCACGGTGCTGTGCGAGCCCACCAGCGACCGGCGGGCAAAGACGGTGTTGTACCCGGCCGTCACGGCGACCGTCCGGTGATTGGCCTCTGGCAGGCCCACCGGAATCTCGTAGTACAGAGACTCGCAGCTGCCCGCCCGGCAGATGGTGATCCGCGCCGGCTTCATCAGGCGCGACAGCAGCTCGCCGTCGAACCGCGTCGCGTAGTACTCGGTGGGGAGCGAGTCGCCGAAGTTGGGATCCAACTGGACCCGCAAGGTGTCGCGCGTGGTCCAGTAGCGGTCGAGTCCATTCTCTGATTCGAAGGCGATACTGTCCGCATGGGGGCTGGTGACCATGAGATCGGCGCTCTGCCCCACGCTCGGCGTGGCCGGCTCGAGCCGCACCGTCACGGGCGCAGGGCCGCCCGCGATATTCGTGGTCTGAGTAGGAATGCCGCAGGCGGCGACCGCCACGGCCGTCAGCACGGCGGAGGCGATCTGGGAGAATCTGGTCATGAGCATCTGGCCGGTCGGGAAGGTGCTGCCGTGTAGCGACGACCTGCCAACAGTGTAGCGCTGAATCCGCAACTCGGCTAGAGCGGTCCCGGGGTGTCGCCGAGCAGCCGCGCAATCCCATGCGCTCCTGTGCCCCACCACGGTCTCTGACATGCTGCCTCCGCGCCGGTTGCGAGCCCTCGGGTAGCCCCGCGGCGCCCCGGTGGTACCCCGGTGCACACCAGGAGCTGGGACGGTTGTCCAGTGAGAGTGCCGGCGGCGTTCCGCCGGGTGATGCAGGTCGTCGCCGCGCCGAGCCTTGCAGCGCGAGGATTGCCTGTAAGAGTGGGCTGCCGACCAAGGGGGCAAGCGCCGTGCCCGCCTCCTGTGGCCGGCCGGAGTCGAGGGCGCGCCATGGCGGAGATCTGGATTGGAACTTCGGGATACGTCTACCGCCACTGGCGGGGCGGCGTGTTCTACCCGCCGGGCCTGCGTGCCCGGGACGAGCTGGCCTGGTACGCCGGGCAGTTCCGGACCGTCGAGCTCAACAATCCGTTCTATCGGCCGCCAGCACCGGAGACCTGGGTTCGGTGGGCCTCGGTGGTTCCCGAGGATTTCCTGTTTGCGGTCAAGGTGACTCGCGTGGTGAGCCACTATCGACGGCTCCGCGCGACCGGCGAGCCGATGGCCGCGTTCCTCGAGCAGGCGCGCCTGCTGGGACCCAAGCTCGGCCCCCTGCTGGTACAGCTTCCGCCGCAATTCCACCTGGACCAGAGAGTGTTGGAGGCCTTCTTGGCCGAGTTGCCGGCGTCATACCGCTGGGTGCTGGAAGTGCGACACCCGAGCTGGCAGGTGCCCGAGGTGTACCAGGCACTGGCGGCGGCGGGCGTGGCGCTCTGCGTCCCGGTGGGGGGCTTGGTCCAGCCCGATCTCGTGACCACCGCCGCCTTCACCTATCTGCGCATGCATCACGGCCAGGGCGCCGGTGGCGGGTTCGCGGACGATGAGTTGAAGGGCTGGGCTCGGCGGGTGCGGGCGGTGACGCGCTCCGGCAAGGACGTCTTCGTCTATTTCAACAACGACCGGGGCGGTCACGCGCCCAGGGACGCGGCGCGCCTGCGGCAGCTCCTCAAGCTCGCCCGCTGACGCGAGGCCGGCATCAACTCGCGCGTCCCCGGTTGCCTGCCCGGTGCTTGGCTGATGGGCAAACGAACGGCGGCCCACGCCTCGACGCCATCGTCGAGCTCGCGGGCCGCCGCTCGCGGATGCGGCAGAACGAAGGTCTAGTGCCCGTGTCGCTCGGGGCCCGGCTCGTTTTCCAGGCCCCCGCTTCCCGCCGACCCGAACTTGGGCGCGACCAGATGCCGGGTCACGGTGAACGCCGGCTCGTGCTGCTCAGCCTCGACGTAGCGCGTGGGCGCGGACTCGAAGGCGTCCGCGCATTCGTTCGAGCAGAAGAAAAACTCGCGCTGCCCGTTGGCGGCGCGCGCGTCCGCGGCTTCGGGTTTGATCATCATGCCGCAGACGGGGTCCCGCACCTTTTCCATGGGAGTCTCCTGCGTTCCGGCCTGGCGAGGGACGAGCTCGGGCACGGGATGGAGATCGTGCACCCCACACCAGTTGAGCAGGCCCGCGACATCGGCGGCCCGCTCGCTCGTATCGACCACGACCTGCGTGTGTTCGTTAGTGATGACGCGCCCCGGACGGGACGCGCGGCCGGCGGCGCGCCAAGGTCCGACTGCCTGGGAGAGGTCGATCCCGCGGGCCTTCACCTGCGCCGCCAACTCGTACACCAGTTTGGGCTCGTACCGTTTGTGTGTTCGACGATTTCTCATCGCAGCCTCCGTCGTCTCTCAGCATGGCCATCCTGGCCCATGCCGGGCGGTGAGGACCATCACCGACGATCAGGCAGGCAGCGCTGCCCGCCGGCTCGTGGCCTCAGCGGCCGACGCGCGCCGGACCTCGGCTTCCGAGGCCGGCGAGCGCCGTCCCAGGAGCCCGTCGAGAGACCAGGCTCCGCTGCCTTGAAGCACCACCGTGCCCGCGAGCGCGATCGCCAGGATGTGATACTCGTACCCTTCCTGGCCCGCAGGGAGGCTGCCGAACCAGTTCATGAAGAATCCATTGGACCAATGGGTGCTGAGCGCGCCGAGCATCAAGCCCACCAAGCCCAGCGCGGCCACGCGGCCCCCCAGTCCCACCAGCAAGGCCAACGGCGCGACCAGCTCGGTGACCAGCGCCAGGCCCGCCAGCGGTGCCGGAAAGCCCAACGTGGCGGTCATCCAGTGCAGCGTGCCTTGAAAGCCATAGCCGCCCAGCCAGCCGAGGACGTGCTGGGCGCCGTGAGGAAAGAAGACCAAGGCGAGCGTGAGGCGGGCGAGGGTCGGGCCGGGGTCATCAGCGGTACGCAACAGGCGGGGCGGCATAGCGTCCTCCAAGGGGGCGAAGAGTCCAGTTTACTTGCTTCGACAATTCTTGCTATGATAACTATTCTCTACCAAGAGCCATGCCGAGACGATTGCGGCAGCTCAGGGGCTTGGGGCTCCGTCGCTTCGACGCCCCTTACTCCACCTCGACGCCGGCCGATGTCCGCGCCGCGCCCCGTGCCGCATTCGCCTGCCGGATCTCGTCCAGCGTGTGGATCAAGGCGGTGAGCCGGGTGGCCGTCAGGAACCCGACCGCCGCCTCATCCAAGGCATCGACCTTGGGATCGAGCCGATCCAGCAGCCGCCGACCCTGCTCGGTCACGTAGCACAGCACCTGGCGACGGTCAGGCTCGCTCCGCTCCCGGCTGATGAGCCCCGCCGCCTCGAGCTTGTCGAGCAGACGGGTGATCGTGGTGCCCTCGTCGATCATTCGCTCCCGGATGGTCAGGGTAGGAATCCCGCCTCGGCCGGCCCCGCGGATGATTCGGAGGGCGTTGTACTGGGCCCAGCTCACCCCGCCAGGCTCCACCACCCTGGCGAAGGCCCGGGTGACGACCGAGGCGGTCCGGAGCAGCGCCACCGTGGCCTCCTGGTTGGCCGACGCGAACGGCCGGCCCTGGCCCATCTCGGCCTGCAAGGTGCCGATCCCGGTACGGGGTCTGGGTTGGGCCATGAGGCTCCCCCTGGCGTCAGCCCGGCGAATTCCCGCCGGTAGAAGTAACGAATCCAAGCAACTATTGCTATGATAATCAGTGTGGCCGCCTTCGCGCAACCCCTGAAACGATGCGGCCGCCTCGCTGAGCGAGGCGGCCGCATTCAACATCGAGCACCGCTGCCGGCTTAGAACCGCAGGCCGACCGTGAGCGGAATCATGTACGCGGTCTTCTCGTCACCGCTGGTCCCGTCGCTCACGCCCTTCATGATGGCATGGAACCGACCCTCGGCGAACAGCTTCGCCTTGCCCAGCCCGAAATCGAAGCCCGCGCCGGCGTTGATGCCGAACTTGGTCTGCGACTCGCTCGAGCCCAGCCCGTCGATCGTGGTCTTGCCGTTGTACAGGCCCAGGCCGCCGATCAGGTAGGGACGCGCCATGCTGGCGCCGGGGAACGCGAACACCGCGTTGGCGGTGCCACCGATCATCCGGCTGTGGCCGTCCACGCCCTCGAGCCCGAAGCGGGTGTAGAACGCGTCCACCTGGAAGCCGACCGGGCTGGCCGGCGGCTGCACCCGCACCAGCGCGCTGCCGCTATAGCCGGTCGAATTGCCGTCGCTCAGGGTGCCGGTCGGCACCACGATGCCGCCGCCGAGGCCGAAGCTCATCGCCTGGGCATGCGCGGCCTGGGCCACGAGAATGACGGCCAGACCAAGAACGGCACCACGGATCGTGCTCTTCATTGGGTTCTCCCTCTCAACGGGTTGTCGGACCACAACGGGTCGTCGGATGGCTGTCTCGCGGAGACGAGAGGACATCGACCGGGGTGGGCGGCAAGCCGCCTGCCACCCAGGCGTTTCAATCAGGAAAGTGCGACATAACCTATGGCAGGATCTTCGCTTAGCCGGGCCTTTGCGGCCGCGGCGTCACACTTTGTGCCGTCGGACCGCCCCCGGTTGCGACCGGTTGCATGGCGCCGTGCAAGGGGCTGTGGACAGGCGCAAGAGAGAGAGTGGTCTAAGTGGTGTGCCAACCGGCCGAGAGCCCCGGCTGGACCGGTGTACCTTTGGTCGACTTCGACCCTGCCTCCCTATGGCCGTGTTCCAGCTCGTGATTGCCCTGCTGCTGGTCGGCGCGGTGCTCGCCGCGCTTGCCCGGCGGGTGAACGTGCCCTACCCCGCCCTCCTCGCGCTCGCGGGGGCGGCGCTCGCGCTGTTGCCCAGCGCTCCCTCCGTTACGCTCGACCCCGACCTCGCGCTCACCCTGCTGGTGGCGCCGGTCCTGCTCGACGCCGCGTTCGACTCTTCGCCGCGCGATCTCAAGCGGAACTGGCGGGCGGTGACCTCGCTCGCCCTGATCGCCGTCGGGCTCACCGTGATCGGAGTGGCGTTGGTGGCCCGCTGGGTGATGCCCGGCATGCCGTGGGCGGCGGCCGTGGCATTGGGGGCCATCGTCGCCCCGCCGGATGCGGCGGCCGCCACCGCCGTGCTCCGGCAGCTCCGGCCTCCGCACCGGATCCTGGTGATCCTCGAGGGCGAGAGCCTGTTCAACGACGCGAGCGCGCTCCTCATCTACCGCCTGGCGGTGGGTGCGGCGATGACCGGCGCGTTCGCGGGCTGGGCCGTGGTGCCGACCTTTCTAGGCGCCGCTCTGGGAAGCGTCATTCTCGGCGCCGCGCTCTCTCGGGTTACGATCTGGCTGGTCCCGCGCATTACGGACGTGGCGACGGCCGTCGTGGTGCAGTTCCTCAGCACGTTCGCCGTGTGGCTGATCGCCGAGCGGCTCCACCTCTCGAGCATCATTACCGTGGTCGTGTTCGCGATCCTGGTGGCCCGCTCGGCACCGGACCTGATCTCGGGGCGGCTTCGGATCCAGAGCTACGCGGTCTGGGAAGTCGCCGTGTTCGTGCTCAACGTGCTCGCGTTCATGCTGATCGGGCTTCAGCTCAAGCCCATCCTCGATCGCCTGAGCCCCGCGGCTCTGGCGCGCTACGCGGTCGCGGCGCTGGCGGTCCTGGTCGCCGTGATCGTGATCCGGATCGTGTGGGTGACGCTGTACGCGCTGACTGCGCGCTGGCGGGGCGAGCGGATCGGCGCGGGGGCGGCCGCCGCCGTCGCCTGGTGCGGCATGCGGGGCATCGTGACCCTGGCCGCCGCGCTCGCGCTCCCCCACGGCAGCTTCGGCGACGCCTTTCCCTATCGCGACTTCATCGTCTTCGCCGCCTTCTGCGTGGTGCTGGGCACGCTGGTGGTGCAGGGCATTTCGCTCAGGCCGCTCATGCGCGTGCTGGCCCTGGAGGACGACGGGACCGTCGACCGTGAGGTGCGCCTGGCGCGTAGCGAGACCGCGCGGGCCGGGCTGTCGGTGGTGGAGCGGAGCTCGGGCGGTGGCGAGATCGTGGCATTTCTCCGGCGCAAGTACGCCGCGCGAGTGCGCCGCGCGGAGCGCGAGGAGGGCGCCGCGGCCGACCCTGAGATCGAAGGCTGGCGCGAGTACAGCGCGCTGCTCGAGCGGGCGCAGGCCGCCGAGCGGCACACGTTGTCGGATTTGCGGGCCCGCGGCGTCATCGGCGACGATGCGTTTCACGCGGTGGAAGAGGAGCTCGACTGGTCCGAGGTGAACATGCAGGCCCGCCAGCCCGAATCCGAAGCCACCACCGGGTGAGCCGCCTGACCCCGCGTTCGCTGGTGTTCGACCACGTCCCGTCTCAGATTACCTGCGGTCCTGCCCCGTGTCCGCCGACCAGGAGTTCCCATGGCCTCTGCCGCCGATGAACCCGGCGTTTCCCGCGCACTCACCGCGCTTCGCTCGCTGCTCATTCCCGGCGAAGAGCTCGAGACCCATGCCATTCAGCGCCGGCTCTTCGCGCTCACCCATCGCCGCGCCATCGTCGGTGCCACGTCGGGACGGCTCATTTTCGTGGCGCGCGGCCTGTTCGGGAACTTCACGCCCCAGGACGTGCGCTGGCAGGACCTGCAGGACGCACAGCTCCGGATGGGCGTGCTCGGTGCCAGCCTCAACGTGAGCGTCCATGGCAGCTCCGACCTAGCCAGCGCGGAGGGCCCGCACCGAGTGCTCCAGGTCGACGGGCTGCGCAAGGACGAGGCCCAGGAGGTCTATCGGGCCTGTCAGGCGCAGGAGCAGGCCTGGCGCGAAAAGCGGCGGGTGCGGGAGCTGGAGGAGCTGCGCGCCAAGTCGGGCGGGATCAACCTGGCCGGCGGCCTGAACGCGCCGAGTGGCGGGGGCGAGGACGCCGGCCAGGGCATCGCTGGACGGCTGCAGCGCGCCAAGGACATGCGCCAGCAGGGGCTCCTCACCGACGCCGAGTTCGAGCAGGTCAAGGCCCGGATCCTCTCCGAGCTGTAGGCTGACGCTTACCGAGCTGGTCGAGACCTCGCGCGCGGTGGCCGCGACGCGGAGCCGGCGCGACAAGATCGAGCGGCTGGCGGCGCTCCTCGCCACCGCGCCGGCCGACGAAATCGGGCTGGCCACGTCCTACCTCTGCGGCGTCGTCCCGCAGGCCAAGCTGGGCGTCGGTTGGGCGACGCTGCAGTCCGTCGCGGAGGCCACACCTCTGCCGGCTGAGCGCATGGGCCCGGCGGGCGCGGTCCCCCTGGCCGAGCTCGACGCCATCCTGACTCGGGTGGCGGGTGTCACCGGGAAGGGCTCCTCGGAAGCCAAGCAGCGGGTCTTGCGCGAGCTGTTCGCGCGCCTCGGCGAGGAGGAGCGGCGCTTCCTGTTCGGCCTGATCACCGGGGAGCTCCGGCAGGGCGCGCTCGAGGGGATCGTGGTCGAGGCGGTGGCGCGGGCCGCCGGCCTGCCGGCCGACGGCGTTCGGCGCGCAGCGATGCTGGCGGGTGATCTGCCGCGGGTGGCCCACGCCGCGCTCACCGAGGGAGCCGACGGCCTGGCCGCGTTCGCGCTGCGATTGTTCCGCCCGGTGCTCCCGATGCTCGCCGGCACGGCAGAGACGATCGAGGAGGCGCTGGGCGAGCTGGGCGAGGCGGCGCTCGAATGGAAGCTCGACGGCGCGCGGGTGCAGATCCACAAAGGCGGCGACGAGATCCGGGTCTACAGCCGGCTGCTCAACGACGTGACCGCCGCCGTGCCCGAAGTCGTCGAGCAGGTGCGTGGGCTCGCGGCCGCCGAGGTGATCCTGGAAGGCGAGGCCATCGCGCTGCGCCACGACGGGAGCCCGCATCCGTTCCAGACCACCATGAGCCGGTTCGGCCGGCGACTCGACGTGGAACGGGTCCGCCAGACGGTCCCGCTCACGCTGTTCGTGTTCGATCTCCTCTATCTCGACGGCTCCTCCATCCTGGACCAGCCGCTGCGCGCGCGAGCGGCGGCGCTGGCCGCCGCGGTGCCCGAGTCGCTGCGGGCACCGCGGATCGTCACCGGCTCGCTCGACGAAGCCCGCGGGTTTCTGGACGGCGCCCTCTCGCGCGGCCACGAGGGTGTCATGGTCAAGGCGCTCGACGCGCCGTACGAAGCCGGCCGGCGCGGACGACGCTGGCTCAAGGTCAAGCCGGTACGGACACTCGACCTGGTCGTGCTCGCCGCCGAGTGGGGCCACGGCCGCCGGCGCGGCTGGCTCAGCAACCTGCACCTCGGCGCGCGCGATCCCGCGACGGGCGGCTTTGTGATGCTGGGTAAGACGTTCAAGGGGATGACCGACGAGATGCTGGCCTGGCAGACGGCCCGGCTGCAGGAGCTCGAGGTCTCGCGCGAAGGTCACACGGTGTACGTGCGTCCCGAGCTGGTCGTCGAGGTGGCCTTCAACGACCTGCAGGCCAGCCCCCAATACCTGGGCGGGCTCGCGCTTCGGTTCGCGCGCATCAAGGGCTACCGTCCGGACAAACTGGCCGCCGACGCGGACACAATCGACACGCTCCGGGAGATCTGGCGCCGCCAATCGGGGACGTGACGACGCGGCTCTGGCGCGGAGAGCGACGACGTATCATCCTTGTGGCCCGCAACCTCCGACCCGCTCGACCGGAAACCCACAAGGAGACCTCATGATGTTTGTACGGAATCGTACCTGCCTGCTCGTGGCGGCGGGCTTTGCCATGGCCTGTCACTCCGACAAGCCGGCCACCGATCAGGCCGCGAACAGCACCGCGCCGGCAACCCCTGCCGCCGCTCCCGCCGCCGCGCAGCTGGTGCATGTGAAGGCGGCCGACTTCAAGTTCGACATGCCCGCCAGCGTTCCGGCGGGCCCGGTCAACTTCCATCTCATGAACGAAGGCAAGGAGATGCATCACGCGATCGTGGTGCGGCTGGAGGATGGCAAGACCCTCAAGGACGTGGCTGAGGCGATGAAGACCGAAGGGCCGCCGCCCGCGTGGCTCAAGTTCGTCGGCGGGCCCAACGGCGCCGTCCCAGGCGCTACGGCAAGCTCCACGCTGATGCTTACCCCCGGTCACTACGCCGTCCTCTGCCTCATTCCGAGCACCGATGGTGTCACCCACGCCGCGAAGGGCATGGCGCAGGAGTTCACGGTCACTGGATCTGCCTCGCAGGCCGGCCTGCCCGCCTCCACCGACACGATCCACCTCAAGGACTACGGATTCAAGAGCGGCCGGCCACTCGCGGCGGGGAGCCATTCCATCCTGGTGGTCAACGACGGGCCGCAGGTCCATGAGATGGTGATGCTGAAGCTCATGCCCGGCAAATCGGCCGAGGATTTCGGGAACTGGGCCACGACCGGCGGCATGAAGGGGCCGCCGCCCGCCTTGCCCATCGGCGGCGCGGGACTCATGGAGCCCGGCACCAGCAGCCTCGTGAGCGTCGATCTCACGCCGGGCGACTACGGCTACATCTGCTTCGTGCCCGATAGCAAGGACGGCAAGCCGCACGTCGCGCACGGCATGGTGAGCCAATTCACGGTGCAGTGAGGCGTGGGGACCATGAAGGTCGGCTTCGTCGGACTGGGTGACATGGGGCTGGCCATGGCGGAGAACCTCCGCCGGGCCGGGCACGATGTGACCGTCTACAATCGGACCCGTGCGCGCGCGGCGGCGCTCTCGGGGGTGCGCGTGGCCCGAACGCCGGGCGAGGCGGCGGCAGGCGCCGACGCGGTGATCTCGATGCTGGCCGACGACTCGGCCGTCGAGCAGGTGATCCTGGCGCCTGGCGGCGTGGCGGAGAGCCTCGGGGCCGGCGCGATACACGCCGGCATGAGCACCGTCAGT
>Ga0308176_10003191_pt1 | contig 10469 bp, 7 predicted proteins | sample PhyCR2_3_FD_203890 | JGI IMG/M metagenome (GOLD analysis project Ga0308176, IMG submission 203890) | Soil microbial communities from UC Gill Tract Community Farm, Albany, California, United States - DLSLS.C.R2 | ecosystem: Environmental > Terrestrial > Soil > Agricultural land | place: USA... | reverse complement strand
GCAGCGCATTTCAGAAAGCGCGCACTATCTGCCGGTCCCGCTAGCAAGCCAAGCTGCGACACTGTGATAAGGCCCAGGTCACCTTGTCGGCGATACGCTGTATCGTAAAATGCGGGGAAGCGGCCTTGCCGCTCGGCACAGAGAGATGCACGCGCGAGAGGATATGCTAAGGGGTGGCCCGGAAGAGGAAGATGATGAAAAACGACGGCGAAGTCGTTAGGGTAACGGGTTCGGACACTATCAAGAACGTTGCTGTACCATGCACAAGCCGGGCATTGGAAATCCCCGAACTCAACGATTGCTACCGCGGCGTGGGCGGGACCGATACGATCTCCTGAGGAAAGTAAAGTCGGCCAATTCGGAACCGAGGAAACCTCCAGGGAGCTGTGTTGCTCGGTAAATCGAGCCTTCACCATACGCCCGACGACAAAAATGGCGCAGGTCGCCGCAACTATTGTTATTACATCAATGAATCGGTCGCTGAGCTTCGACACGTGCCAATCCTTCAAGAATTTTGATTGCCAAAGTCTGCGCGAGTTCAGCAAACGCCAAAGATTACCGCAGCGTCGGCGGATGCGCCAAACCTCGACTGCGGATGTGGCTAAACAGGATGCGCGCGCGTGCGATCCTTATCGCCCTTCACGCGAACGACGAACTCGCTCCCGCAATTCGGCGCCTGACATCGTGTGCGTGGGTCCGAAAGTCGTACCATCGATAGCCACACCGGGCGTCGCCCGAAAGCCGATCTTCCTCGCGAGCGCGCTATCTCCATCGATGGGGGCATTGAGCGAGACGTCACCTCGACAGCGTTCAAACGCTGACGTATCGAGACCGGCCTGGACAGCCAAATCGACAATGCCGACCACTCCTAATCGGTTCTGCTCAGCATAGGCGCTGCGGTAGAATTCATGAAACCTGCCTTGGCGCGACGCACACTCTGACGCCTGGGCAAGTGGGTAGGCAAGCCGATGATAGCTCAGCGGAAAATGGTGGTAAACCAACGCAAAGTCGGCCGGATATTCCCGAAGAAGCGAATCCACGAGCAGCGCCAAACTTTGGCAAGCCGGACACTGGAAGTCGCCGAACTCCACGAGAGTAACTCGCGCCGGGCGCGAGCCTACGCGGTGCCCAGTTGAGGTGAGTACAGCCCACTGTTCGGCCGAGATGCGTGGAACCGGCTCAGACTGCGCAACGGAACCCGCCGACGTATTTTCGCCCGCCAAACTCACGATCAGTGCTACTGCCACCGCTCCGAAAGCGATCGCAGTCAGCACGTTCAGCCATCGTTCGCCCATGGATGCCCGAGGTTGTGCAGAATAAACAATGGGCGCACGCCGCCTACTCGCGATGGATTCGGTTCGTCCGTCGTTATGGGACAACGGCCGTGACGCGCCTGAAACGACGTATCACGGCCGGAAGGACTGCCGGGGCCTAGCGCTGGCCCGTGCAGGAAAGCAGGAACTGATTCCAGTCACACACTGAAACGTTCCAGCCGCATGAGTACCCCGGATTGGTGCACCCAACCAAATGGGGCTGGCACAGTGCAGATGGGTTGTCGTAACACGAATTGACACATTCGTAGTAAGAACAGAAACTCGCCTCTGCGGGTCGCGCGTTCAGACCGAGGGCGATGATCATAGCGGACAACGCGATGACTAGGCGGCGAATCCTCACTTTAACCGTCCGGCGCAGAAGGGTGGCACCTATTCCACGAAGCGGTAACGCACTTTCGGCGAGTATATGACGTACGAGGAGCCTTCGCAACGTGTAGGCTGATTCCATACCCGCTGCTGGGGGGTACTTAGTTACGAATTGTCCGTGCTACGCCCACGATCTACGGTAGCGCTTGGTAGTCAGCGTGAATCGCCAGCGCCGGTCTGTGGAACCGGAATGGAGCGAGATCACCGTGGACCGCGCGACGTTGCGCACGATCGAGACGCCGCGCGGCGTTGAGCTGAAAACCGACTCGCTCGGACGCTTCCGCGTATGCGGCGTCAGCACGGACGTCTTTGTCGCAATGCGTGCGTCGCTCGACTCGTATCGCGAGGTGCAGCTCCAGCTCTCAGTCATGGAGGCCGAAGGCGTGCGCCGCCAGAACATTGCGCTCGCGCGCGGCGCGCGCGCCCGTGACAGCACCGCAGCGTCGGCCAGTGTGACATCGTCCGCGCACAGAGCCCTGGGCGACGGCACTGCGTCAGTCCGCGGCATCGTCTTCGGCGGTGCCGGTCCACTGCCGCGCGCACAGGTACAGCGCGCGGGCGACTCCACCGCGACGACGACGGATTCGCTCGGCCGCTACCAGCTCGCCGGCCTTTCTATCGACACGCAGGTTCTCGACGTGCGCCGCCTGGGCTATCTCCCGCGCCAGCTCACCCTCGTGGTGCGACCGGGCGAGAACAGCGTGCCCGATCTGTATCTCACCTCGGTCGCGACACTCGACACCACGCGCGTCTTCGGCCGAAGCAACCGCTATCCCGAGTTCGAGCGGCGCGCCCGCAACTCGAGCTTTGGCCGCTTCCTGCGCGCTGAGGACATCGCGCGTAAGAAACCCGCTACTCACCAGTGATCTCGTCCGTCAGCTCCCGGGGTTCCGCACGGTTCGAGTCGCCACGAGCGACGACGATGCCAGAGTCCTCGGCTCACACGGGGATCTCACCAGTCTCGAACACGCCGAACCGTACGTCGCCAACATTGTGATCGACAACGTGCCGCATCGCACGTCGACACCAAGATCCGCAACGCGCCCGTCGAGCTGGCGCGCTACACGGTCGACGGGATCCTCGTACAGTGGAAGCAGGAAGACGATCAAGACATCCATCTTGTGCTCGCGGACCCGGACCACCCGAGTTCGACGCTGGTTGCCGAGATCCCGAACTCCGCCTGCTCTACGGTGAGTAGCTCGCCGGAGGCAGATCTCTTTGCAAATGCCCGCGCGACTGCGATCGACAACCTCGGCACGCCGCCAACAGTCGGTTCAAGGATGGCGGGCGGGTACGCGTGCGTGTCTCCGGCGTCACCTTCTTCGACAAGATCGCCCACGGCGAAGGGCACGCGCCAAACGGGGTCGAGCTCCATCCCGTGCTTCGCATCGTATCCTGCCGTGAAGTGTCGACAGCGCTGGGGTTCGCGCGCCTACCCCTAACGGAATCTCGGAGATGAGCAGCGCGCGCCCTGTCCAAGCAGCGCTTGCATCCGCTGCCACTTTCTCGATCGGCGCGCTCTTGCCGATCCTGACCGTCGCGCTCGTGCCGTTCACCGGTGCGATCAGGATCGTGACCGTGCTGTCTTTGCTCTTTCTCGCCGTCCTTGGAATGATCGCGGCACAGGCGGGCGGAGCGAGCCCGGTGCGAGGAGCGGTGAGAGTGACTTTCTGGGGAGCGCCGCAATGGTGCTCACTGCGCTGGTCGGAAGGCACTTCGGAACGGTGGTGTGACGATCGGCCATCCTGGAGCACTGATCAGCGCACCAGCTTGACGGCGTCTCTCGCTCGATCGATAAACGGCGCGTCGTACTCGTCGGTGGGCATGAAGCGAGCGTAGATCCTCGTCATGCGGATGTCCGCATGGCCGAGCCAGTCGCTGATTCGTTCCAGCCGCACGCCGGCGCGCGCCCACGTGATCGCAGAGACGTGTCGCAGATCCTTGATGCGGAGCACGTCGACATCGTCGGGAGAAGGAGCAGGCGTGTCATTGCGCTTCGCAGCCATAGTCATTTCACGGAACGTTCCGCGACCAATGGCTGTGCGAGCTCGCTCGTGTGAGTCGCTGATCTGTCCGCTAGAGAACATCCCGAATAACCGGTCGTTCAGTTTGAGCCTGTACCTCGTGACGTGATCGCGCAGGAGACGCGCGTAGTCTGGATGCAGTGGCACTTGCCGCGGGTCAGTGTCCGTCTTGGTGCGCCGGTAGTCGATACGCGTCAACCGATCACCAAAGCTGACGTCGCGAACACGGCGCGAGAGCACTTCTCCTAGGTCTGCTCCGGTGTTCATCAGGAGATGAAAGACAGGCAGAAATTCCGGCGTCCTCGCTTCGATGTCGGCGAGGTAAGCGGCACGCTCTTCGGCGGTCAGATCGGGCAAACGCGACGGCGCCTCGATGAACGGCTTCAGTCCTCCGTCCTTGATGAAGTGCTTCGCCAGCAGGCCGCGCTGTACGAGGCGAGTGGCGAGTCCACCGAGAGAGGCTCGATTGCGGTTCTTGGTCGCTGCTGAGCGCGCGTTCCTTGAGACCTTGGCGAACCGGCGTTTCGGTCTGCCCACGGTGGACTTCGCCTTCGGCACCACCGCCATGCGGTCGCGACTTTCCTCCGTCGTGCGCAGCTTCGAGGGAGACCAGGATCGCTTCACGCTTGTGTTGGGGCACGACACCTATCAGAGCGATTCGATGGAGATGGGCACCAGCCTGTTGAGCGCAGATGACATCGCGGGGCTACGGGCACGTCGCATCCTGCTTAACGAAGGCGCCGTTGTCCCTCCGGGTCGTAGTAGCCAGGGTCGGCCAGACGATTCCATGGTCGAGGTGTTGGTGCGGGGGATGCAGTCATCTCTCAGTGTTGAAGCATCGCCTCTGCCGCAGCTCTTTCACGCGGTTGGCGTGGCCGACCAGCGCTATTTCCTCGCCGCTGCAAAGCTCACCGCGGTGCTCTGGCTCAAGCTCTCAGGGACGGTCGCCCACGTGCTCGAACTGGAGATGAAGCTGAAACGGACCAACAGCCTGGAGGTTCATTTCAGGGGAGCTCGAGGGCGAGTCTACTCGAACCGTGAGCCCGACATCATCGAAGTCGATGGCGTGTGTCGCCTCGAGTAACGCGCGTCGGGTCTCAGAGGAGCGCGACAGTGTTGCCCACTACGGCCGTAATATCACCGTAATAGCATCGTGCATCATGGCGCGTCTTCGGGGCAAATGGCACAACGCGCGGTTGGGACATCGCACGCTGTTCAGAAACTCGACAAGCGTCGAATGCCTTGCTGCACAAGTACTTACAGGATATTTTGCTCAATAACGGTCAGTGACTGCAAATCTGCTATTCGTCGGTTCGATTCCGACCGGCGCCTCTCTGTAGCAACGACTTACGAGATCGCATTCAGCAGGCGGCTCCGTAAGTTGGCACGTACGATGAATGACTACGTGGCGGACCGGGATCGATCCGCCTCTGCCTCCGAGACCGCGTGCCCGGCCTCCCGAAGCTCGCGCGTAAGGAAGAAGTTGAGCGCCGTCCGGATGACGGCCACCGCTCCCAACTTTCCGATCTGATCCCAGCTTGGCGCGATTGCCGTCGAGAGAATGTCGGCGGCGAGCTGGAACTCGAGTGCGAGCGCGAGGTAGCGGCCAAGCGTCAACCGGACGTCGGTGAAGGCTGCCGCCTTGCGCGTGACGATGGCGCGGACGAACCCGGCGAATGCCAGCCCGACGCCGAGCGCGATGATGATCGCCCCGGTGATCTCCGCGGCGAGCCGGAGCCACCCGACGGACGCCTCCACGCCTGTGGAGAAGACGGTGCCGTCTGGAAGCGTCATCGCCAATGCGCCCAGCGGTTCAAAAGGACGATGCGAGCCTCTGTAGTCGTCGGTTCACGCCCCGCTCTCGATGCGCGATGTGCGGCTCCTCGCTCCGTGCCTTCGGGCATCGCGTTCATGCGCTCTACCGAGAGAATGGTCGACCGAGGCCGCTCGTCGCCGGGCGTTCGTGTGATGCGCACGACAGGTGCACGCTCCGGGCCGCCGCCGAGGGCGGGATGCGTGAAACGTGTACCCTCTTCGGTGCGGTAAGCGAACGACGTTCGTCGCGATGGCGGCTGTCAGCAGTCGACGCGATCGCTGCTCGGTGCAGGGTGAGCGCCGAAGTCCGACTCGTAGAGGCGTAGCAGCTCGATGCAGTACGCAAGCGCCAACGGCCCGAGCACCAGCCCGAGGAGGCCGAACAGCTCCATCCCGGCGAACGCACCGAGGAGCGACGCCATCGGGTGCAGCCCGGAGACGCGCCGGTAGATGATCGGCCGCACGACGTTGTCGACGTTGGAGGAGATGACGACGCCAATGCCGCCGAGCGCCAGTGCCGCGCCGCTGCGGTCCTGAAGCAGGAGCACCACGACCGCCGGCGCCCACACGAGCGCGCTGCCAAGGATCGGCAGGATCGATACGAGCCCGGTCACGCCTCCCCAGAAGAGTGGCTGCGGCAATCCGACGAGCCAGAAGGCGATGGCGATCGTCGCGCCCTGGGATAGAGCGGTGGCGGCGATTCCGAGGAGCGCTGCATTCGTGATCGACGCGAAGCGCGCGCCGATCTCGTCGATGCCGCGGGGCGAGAAGGGGATCCAGCCACGGGCACGCTTCCAGAGCGCGGCGCCGTCCGGAAGCAGGTAGTACAGTCCCACGACGGCCAGCATCAGGTTCAGGACCGCACGCGTGACACTCCCTGTCGCAGCCATGGCATGTGCAGACACCCATGCGACGGCGTGCCTTCCGCCCTCGGCGATCTGCGCGCCGACGTCGATCGGGCCGACGCGTAGTGTGCCGAGTCGTGAGAACGCCGCGCTGGTGACGGCAGAATCGAGCAGCGTGGGGACCTGTTGCACCATCGTCGCGAGCATGAAGGCGGCCGGCGTGACGAGCAGCAACACGACGCTCACCGCGAGCATCAGCGCGGCCCGACGCGGTCCGATCCGTGGCGCGAGCCTCCGATGCAGCGGTGTCACGAGGACCGCGAGGACGACCGCGCCCATCAGGCCGGCGAGGAAGGGCAGGCTGGCCCACGCGACGCCGGCGAAGAGCACGCCGATGACGATGCGTGCGCGTCGCGATCGCATGGCGAGCGACGAGGGCGCAACTGAGGGCGCGAGCACGATGGCGGCGCCGGACGGGCGATCGGTGAGCATCGAGTGCGCTCAGCGGAAGATGCTCAACGTTCGCCTGTTTCATCCCCGCGGACTGTCGGGCAATGGACGACAGCGGCGCCCTCGAGATCCGGGAAGATTGAGGGTCACGAGCACATCACGATGGCAGCGCGTGTCCTCACACCGAGATCATCATGGCTACGCTCTCTCCACCATCCCCAGCGCGAGACACGCTCGCGGCTGCCGCTTCGATCGTCGCCAGCCCCGCCGCGCCGGCCTCCCTGGTCGTCGATCTCACCGAGGTGAACCGCGCCAACATCGGCATCGTCGGTGGGAAGGGCGCCAACCTCGGCGAGATGCTGCGCGCCGAGCTTCCGGTGCCGCCCGGCTTCGTGCTCACGGTCGCCGCGTACGAGCGCATGCGGGAGACCGCGGGCGTCGGCGCGCGCATCGATGCGCTGCTGCGCACGGTGAACGTCGAGGATCCCGCCGCGCTCCAACGTGTGTCGGCACAACTCCGTGACACGCTGACCGGCGTGGCACTGCCGAGCGAGCTGGCCGACGCGATCGATCGGGCCTATGCGAGGCTCGCCGCCAGCGCGCCCGGCACCGGCGAGCCCATCGTCGCCGTTCGATCCTCGGCGACGTGTGAAGACACGGCGGAGTTCTCGTTCGCCGGCATGTTCGAGAGCGTGCTCGGCGTGCGCGGCAAGGCGGCGCTGAGCCAGGCGATCACCCACTGCTGGGCGTCGACGTTCGGGGCGCGCGTGCTCTACTATCGCCTCTCGCGCGGCATGGCGGCGGAGATGCCGGTTGCCGTCGTGGTGCAGCGGATGATCCCGTCGCAGAAGTCCGGCGTGATGTTCACGGCGGATCCGGCCACGGGCGCAGCCGATCAGGTGGTGCTCGAGGCGGCGTGGGGGCTCGGCGAAGTGGTGGTGGGTGGACAGGTCACGCCGGATCACTATGTCGTGAACAAGATCTCGGGCGAGGTGGTCGAGCATCGCATCGCGGCGAAGGAGTTCCTGCTGGAACCGTTGGCCGAAGGTGGCGTCAAGCAGGTGGATCTGGAGGGCGATCCACGGGAACATGGAGCGGTGCTCAGGGAGTCAGAGCTCGCGACGCTGGTGAAGCTCGCGGTGGCGAGCGAGCAGCATTACGGCGCTCCGCAGGACATGGAGTTCGCGATCGCGGACGGTGAGATCTTCATCACGCAGACGCGGCCGATCACGACATTGCCCAGTCGCGCCGGAGGGCCCGCTGCAACGGCAGCGTCCGAGCCGCTGCTCGACGCACCGCTGTCGGCCGTGGAGGCGACACCCGTGACGCCGCCCGCGCCCGTGGTGCGGGGCCTCGGTGCCAGCCCGGGCGTCGCGACCGGCCGTGTACGCGTGCTCGCCAGCGCAGCCGATTCCGGGCAGCTCCAGCCGGGTGAGATCCTCGTGGCGGCGATGACGTCGCCGGACTGGGTGCCACTCATGCGCCGCGCGGCGGCGATCGTCACCGACGCTGGAGGCATGACGTCGCACGCGGCAATCGTGTCGCGTGAGCTCGGCATTCCATGTGTCGTCGGAACGCGGAAGGCGACGCGCGTGCTCAAGGACGGCGCGCAGGTGACGGTGAACGGGAAGGACGGAACGGTGCTGCCGGGTGCCGTGGCGGTGACGACGCCTGCCGTGCGCCCCGTGCGAGCGATCCAGGGAGACACGAGCTCGCCGGTGACGGCGACGCGCATCTACGTGAACCTCGGGGAGCCCGATCGCGCGGCCGACATCGCGGCGCGCGACGTGGACGGCGTCGGCCTGCTGCGCGCCGAGTTCCTGATGATGTCCGCGCTGCAGGGCGTGCATCCGCGCGAGCTGATCAATCGCGACCAGACCGACGGCTTCGTGCGGCGCATGACGGAAGGGCTCGAAACTTTCGCGGCGGCGTTCGATCCGCGGCCGGTGATCTATCGCGCGATGGATTTCCGCTCGAACGAGTTCCGCTCGCTGGAAGGCGGAGCAGAGCACGAGCCGGTGGAGGCCAACCCGATGATCGGATATCGCGGGTGCTTCCGCTACACGAAGGAGCCCGACCTCTTCGCGCTCGAGCTCCTCGCGCTCGCCAACGTGCGACGCACGCACAGGAACCTTCACCTCATGCTTCCGTTCGTGCGCACCGGTTGGGAGATGCGCCGGTGCCGCGAGCTGATCGACGACAGTCCACTCGCGCATTCGCCTGGTCTCGAGCTGTGGGTGATGGCGGAGGTGCCGTCGGTGGTGAGCTGGCTCGACGAATACGTCCGGCTCGGCGTGACCGGCGTCTCCATCGGCTCCAACGACCTCACGCAACTGGTGCTCGGCGTCGATCGCGACAGTGAGCTGCTGGCGCCGTACTACGACGAGCGCGACAAGGCGGTGCTCGACACCATCCGCACGATCATCGAGCGCGCGCACGCGCTCGGCATCACGGCGTCCATCTGCGGGCAGGCGCCGTCCGGCCATCCCGACTTCGCCATGAAGCTCGTGGAATGGGGGATCGACTCCATCTCCGTCAACGCCGATGCGATCGAGCGGACGCGCAAGAACGTCGCGATCGCGGAGCAGCGAGTGCTGCTCTCGGCGGCACGCGCCCGGATCGCGCCGCGCGCGGCATTCCCATCACAGGGAGGAACCCTGCCATGACACACGCAACGACGACTCAGTTCGGTCCCGCGCCCGCACTCCAGGGAGAGTGGACCAGCGGACCGGTCCTCGTCGCCGTCGGCGGCGTGGATCCGGAGAGTGTGCTGCGTGCCGCGCGCGTCATCGCACCCGCGTCGGCCGCGGGCGTCGAAGCGGTCTCCGTTCTCACACCGATGCCAATGACCATTCCGGGCGAGAGCGCGTGGATGATTCCTTCGGGATACGAGGAAGAGCGCTATGCGGATGCGAAGGCGCGGTTGACGAAGCGACTGGACGCCTTCGGTGGCGCCGCGGCGACATGGGCTCGAAAGATCGTGCGTGGCTCACCGGCCATCGCGATCGCCGATCTCGCGCGCGCGCGACACGCGGCGCTGCTGATCGTCGGGATCGGCCGTCATCACGCGCTCGACCGGATCCTCGGCGGCGAGACGGCGCTTCGCACCATCCAACGCGCTCCGTGCCCGGTGCTCGTCGTGCACCCGGACTTCGAGGGACCATTTCACGACGTCGTGATCGCCACCGATTTCAGCCCCGCGAGCGTGGCGGCGGCGCAAGCAGTGATCCCGATGCTCAGCCCCGCAGCGACGCTGCACGTCGTGCACGTCTGGCAGCCGAGTGGAAGCAGCGCCGCGAAGGAGGCGGCGGCCGACGAGTGGTACGCATCGTCGCTGCCCGACAGCTTCCGCCGCTTCACCGACCTGCTCGCCATCCCGTCCGGCGTGGCGGTCAAGACGATCGTCCGTGAGGGTTGGGTCGCTGAACGAGTGCTCGACTACGCGCGAATGCATCACGCCGACCTCGTGACCGCCGGGCGGCACGGCCGGAGCCTGATGCAGCGGATACTCGTCGGCAGCCAGACGAGCGCGATGGTGCGCGCGGCCGAGCGCTCGCTCTTCATCGCGCCCGAGCCGCCGTTCGCCGAGCGCGACCGGTTGCAGCTCGCCCTGACCGGCTCGACGAAGAGCAGCG
>Ga0308176_10003190_pt1 | contig 10469 bp, 6 predicted proteins | sample PhyCR2_3_FD_203890 | JGI IMG/M metagenome (GOLD analysis project Ga0308176, IMG submission 203890) | Soil microbial communities from UC Gill Tract Community Farm, Albany, California, United States - DLSLS.C.R2 | ecosystem: Environmental > Terrestrial > Soil > Agricultural land | place: USA... | reverse complement strand
GGTGTTGAGGATGGCGATGACGGGCTTGCCGGTGTAGTCGTCGGCGCCCCAGCCCATGCCTTTGAGGCGGGAGCGGTGGCCGAAGGAGCGGAGGTCGTCGGGCCCGAGCCAGCGGTGGCTGCGGAGGTTTTCGGGGGTCTTACGGTGTTTGGATTCCCGCGCCATAAGGCGTCATTGTAACGTCTGGCGACTAGGAATGCGGCGGCAGCAAGGCGGCGTCGGGGAGGGGCTGGGGCTTCTTCGCGCCTTTTTGCTTTTCGGGCTTCTTGGGCAAATCGGCGCCGGACGGAGTGGACTTGCCGATTTGAGATTGACCCTGAGGCGGCTTGACTGGGGCGGCGCCGATCTTGGGGCCGAGCCAGAGGGCGACGGAGGCGGCGGCGGCGCCGGCCCAGATCTTGCCGCGGCCGCTGACGCCGGCGGCGGGAGTGGGGACGGCGCCTCTGGCGTAACGCTGCTTGCGCAGCTTGAGGGTGTTCTTCTCGTGGATGCGGTAGGCGACGTTGCGTGATTCGTCGTCGCGGATGAATTTGCCGCCGGCTTTGTGGATGCGGTACCAGAGGTGGTAGTCGTCGGCGCCGAGGCCGACGGCTTTTTCCTGGTAGTTGCCGGCTTTGAGGGCGATGGCGGTTTTCATCAGGACCGACGAGTGGGGGAGCATGTTGTCGTCCGAGTTGCCGGTGAACATGGTTTCCAGCGGCTTGTGCGGCCACTTGCGGGCGGAATATTCGCCGGCCTCGTTGGTCCAGAGGAGGCAGCCGTAGACGTCGGTACCGGTGCGGTCGAGGGTGGCGAGGGCGCGCTCGAGGTAGCCGGGGAGAAGCTGGTCGTCGTAATCGAGCGGCTTGTAGAACTCGGTGTCGCACTGCTCGACGGCCTGGCGGTGAAGCCAGGAGCAGTGGGTCATGTCGGGCTCCATGCCGGTGCAGATGAGGGGCAGGCCGAAGCGCTCGGCGAGGGATTCGCCGAAGGACCAGGGGCCGTCAACGAGGAGGACGGTTTTGAACCGGCGGTAGGTTTGGCCGGCGAGACTGCTGATGGCGTCGTCGAGGTGCTCGACGCGGGTGTTTTTGTGGATGCGGACGCCGATGGTGACGCGGGCGTCTTCGTGCTGCAGCGAGGTGTGCGTGAGATGGGCGAGGGTCTGGCCGTGGGCGGCGCGGTAGCGGGCCTGGAGGGAGAGGTCGGCGGCGGAATCGAGGCAGGCCATGGGGTCGAGTCGCCCGGCGCGGAGGATGGCTTCGTAGGACGTCTCGGCGAGGCGACGCGGGTCGTCGTCCCAGTCGATCAGGCAGCCGTTGACGCCTTCGCGGACGAAGTCGGCGACGCCGCAGGTGCGTGTGACGACGACGGGGACGCCGCAGCTCAGCGCCTCGGCGGCGGTGAGGAGGAAGCCTTCGCGGCGGCTGTTGCCGAGGAGCACGTGGGCGCCGCGGAGGCGCTGGCGGTAGGCGAAGGGGTCGAAGTCGAGCGGGCGGAGGTCGAGGCGGTCCTGGACGCCGAGGTCGGAGGCGAGTTGGACGAGGCGGTCGAGGGTTTCGCCCTGCGCGCGGCGGGTGTAGGCGTTGCCGCCGGTTTCGGCGCCGGTCCAGGCGCGGACGACGATGCGCGGGTCGAGCTTGAGCAGGTGTGGCAGGGTGAGGAGGCCTTTGGATTCCAGCGGACGGCCCATCCAGGCAACGACGATGCGGCGCGGGCCGCGGACGCCCCAGTGGCCTTTAGACATGGTCCATTCGGTGACGGGCGGGGGGAGGACGCCGGCGATTTGGTGATCGCCTTGCGCGATCCAGTCGCCGAAGCGGTGGAGGACCTGGGAGGAGACGGCGGCGACGGTCATGCCGCGGAGTTGGCCGTAGGCGCGGTTGACGTAGCGCCAGCCTTCGTCATCCCAGGAGTGGAGGATCAGCGAGGTTGGCCGTTGCGCGAGGCCGGTGAGGTTGCCGTAGCTCAATAACCAGCTGGAGGGGTCGTCGGGCGCTTCGGTGGTGATATCGCCGACGGAAAGTCCCCGCTTGAGGGCCGTCTCCAGCAGCGGCATGTCGTCGCTTTGGCTGTAGAGGGTGGTCCGCTCCCGCACCCAATCGGGCAGGGCGCTGATCAGGCGCAGGACGGCGGTTTGCGCGCCGCCGAGCGCCAGATTGTGCGTTACGACGCAGGGGCGGACCTGTGGGATTAAGCCTGGGCGGGTCATGGATGTTACTACTCCTGGGGCCGTGAAGCGTTCAATTCTAGCATGAATCTACCGTCATCGCCGGGCCTTGGGCAATGCGGGGGCGGCGGCGTTTGGCGGTGCGTTTTGGAGGCTTTGGGCCGAATTGACAGGTCCGTGCCGCGGCCGGATTGTATCGGCATGTCCAACGCCCCGGCGACACCGCCAGCCCGCGCCCGCCGAGCGGCCGCGACACACGACCTGGTGCGCACGGCTGCGCTGGCGGGACTTGGCGTGTTGCTGGCGTGGCACCTGTTTGCGCTGTGCGACAAGTACGCGGTCAACATCCTCTTTCTGGATCACTGGGACTACTACGACGCGATATTCACGCCGCACAGTTTGTGGCAGATGTTTGATTGGCAGCACGGCCCGCACCGGCAAGGCGTGGGAATGCTGCTCACGAAGGCGGTGGCGGAGCTGACCGGATGGGACACGCGGGCGGAGGCGTTCGTCGTAGCGGGGATTCTCGTGTCGGCCGTGATTCCGGCGTTTGCGCTCAAATGGCGGCTGTTTCGCGCGATCGACTGGTCGGATGGCATCCTCCTGCTCGTGCTTCTCAGCCCGCTTCAATGGGGAACGTTCATCGACACGCCGAACCCGGCGCACGGCGCGCTTCCCCTGGTGATGCTGCTGTTGTATTGCGTCTCGTGGACGTGCGAGGCGCGGGCCGTTCGGTATGGGTTGGTTGTTTTGCTCAACTTCCTCACCACGTTCACGGGTTTCGGGCTGTTCGTTGCGCCGATCACGCTGGCGATTCTCCTGCGGGACACGATCCATTCGCGCAGGCGGCTATTGCCGGCGGCGGCGCTGGTGCTGTCGATCGCTTCCACCGCCGCGTTCCTCTACCACTACCGTTTTGATCCGGCCACGCCTGGGTTTCGGTTCCCGGACCCTCAGTGGTACCTGTATCCGAAGGCGATGGTGCTGGCGTTGGCGAACGTGGCGGGGGCGACGGGGCTGGGGTGGTGGCCGACGACGCTCGGGTCGATCATTCTCGCGATTATGGTTGCGGTTGCGGTTCGACGGGGGGTGCAATGCTTCCTGCGTGAGCCGGGGGACCATGGGTTGGCGCTGGTGGTGACGATCCTGGTGTCGTTCTCGCTGCTCTTCGACGCGGGCATGGTCGTGGGGCGGCTGTCGCTCGGGGTCGGTTTCGCGGCGAATTCGCGGTACGTTCCGCTGCTCTCGCCGGCGTTTGTTGGGCTGTACTTCAATCTCCGATCGTGGACGCTCGTCCGATGGCGCTGCGCGATGCTCGTACTGTTGGCGATCCCGTTCGCGATCTCGGCGGTGCGCCCGCGGGCGGTGGACCAGCGGACGATGCAGTGGTTCCACGACGTGAAGGCCAAGTGGAAGGAGGCGTATGTTGAGACGGACCGGTTCGACATCGCGACACGGTACGCCGGGTTTCCGATTCACCCCCAGCCGGCGAAGACGCACATCAATGAGAAGCTCCGGTATCTCAAGGAACACCAGTTGAACCTGTACAAGCCTTGAACGGTCGTATGTCGGGATCGGGCCGTCAAAACCTCATTCGTGCCGTGGTGCTCGGCTGCCTCGCGGTCGTGCTGTCGTGGCGGCTGTTCGCGCTGGTGGACAGGTACGCGGTGAACATTCTGTTCTGGGACCACTGGGATATTTACGGCTCGATCTTCACGCCGCACACGGTGTGGCAGATGTTTGATTGGCAGCACGGGCCGCACCGGCAGGGGTTAGGGATGCTCGTGACGAAGGTCGTCGCGGACATCTCGGGGTGGAACACGCGGGCGGAGGCGTTTGCGATTGCGGCGGTGGTTTGCCTCAGCGTGCCGGCGGCGTTCGTGTTGAAGTGGCGGCTCGTTGGCGCGCTGCACTGGTCGGACGCGATCATCCCGCTGATTCTGCTGACGCCGCTGCAATGGGGCACGTTCATTGATACGCCGAACATGGCGTACGGGGCGTTGCCGCTGTTGCTGTTGATGCTGTACTGCGTTTGCTGGACGATTGACGGCGAATGGCTCCGCTACCTGCTCGTGGTCGTCATCAGTTTTCTCACGACCTTTACCGGGTTCGGGCTGTTCATTGCGCCGATCACGTTGGGCGTTTTGCTGCGGGATGTGATTTACTCGCGCTGGCGACTGCCGCCCGTGGCGGCGTTGCTGCTGTCGGTCGTTTCGACGCTCGCGTTTTTTCACCACTATCGATTTGATCCGGCCACGCCGGATTTCCGGTTTCCCGACCCGCGGCCGTACCTGTATCCGCAGGCGATGGCGCAGGGTCTGGCGAATGCGGTGGGTGTTTCATCGCTGGGCTGGCAGCCGTCGGCAGTGGGGTGGCCGCTGCTGGTGCTCATGGTCGCGGTGGCGGGGTATCACGCGAGGCAATGTTTCGTCCGGCGGCCGGGCGACCGCGGCGTTCATCTGAGCGTCGCGGTCCTCATTATCTTTTCGCTCTCGTTCGAGCTGTTTGCGGCCGTGGGGCGGATTTCGTTCGGCCCCGGGTGCACGATGATCTCGCGGTACGTCACGCTGCTGCTGCCGGCATTTCTGGGGCTGTACCTGCATTTTCGATCAATGCGGCGCCCCCTGCCGCGTTTCATTTGTCTCCTGCTGCTCGCGTTGCCGTTTGCCGCGGCGGCCGGGATTCCCCGCACGGGCGATCAGGCCGACATGCAGTTCTTCCACGACGTGAAGACGAAGTGGCGCGATAACTACCTGGTTCACGGCGACATCGAGCGGGCCGATCGGGCGGCGCGTTACCCGCTTCATCCGGATCCGGAAAAGACCCATCTACCCGAGAAGATTGATTACCTGAAGCAACACCGTCTGAACTTCTATCACCCCTGAGCGCGGCCGCGGCCGTCCCATAACGCCCGGGGGCCGGGTGGCCGCGTCGCTTACGCTCACCACGTTCGCGTGCCGATGACCACAGTACACACGCGTTGCCCCCGTGCATCATCCACCCCCTGTCCCCTGATCCCTATGTCCAATAGCCCCAAGCCCCGCCTGCTCATCCTCGACGAAGACCGGATCATGCTCCAGTCACTCTCGCAGTTCCTGCGGCGGGAGGGGTACGAGGTGAAGACGACGGACGCGCCCGATTCGGCGCTGCACCAGCTCGAGGCCGCTCAAGCCGACCTGCTGCTGGCCGACGTCAACATGCCCGGCATCAAGCCCGGCGAGTTCCTCCGCGACGTCCGGCGGCGGTTCCCGCACGTCGTGGTGATCGTGATCACCAGCTACGGGTCGATCGAGAACGCCGTGGAGGCGATCAAGATCGGCGCGTTCGATTACCTCACCAAGCCGATCATCGACGACGAGATCCGGGTGGTGGTGGAGAAGGCGGTGCGGCAGCAGTCGCTGCTGTTCGAAAACCAGACGCTGCGGCAGCAACTCGACCTGCGGTTCGGGCTGGAGAACATCGTCGGGCACGACTACAAGATGCTGAAGATCTTCGACCTCGTGGACGCCGTCGCCGATTCGCGCACGACGGTACTGATGGCCGGTGAATCCGGCACCGGCAAGTCGCTGCTGGCGCGGGCCATTCACCACCGCTCGCCGCGGGCGAGCAAGCCGTTCGTGGAGGTTTCGTGCGGGGCGCTGCCGGAGACGCTGCTCGAATCGGAGCTGTTCGGGCACGTGAAGGGGGCGTTTACCGGCGCGATCGCCGACAAGCCGGGGCGGTTCCTCTCGGCCGACGGGGGGACGTTGTTCCTCGACGAGATCAACTCCGCGTCGCCGGCGATGCAGGTCAAACTGTTGCGCGTGCTGCAGGAACGGGCCTTCGAGCCGGTGGGGAGCAGCGAGACCAGGACCGTGGACGTGCGGGTGATCCTGGCGACCAACGTGGACCTGACGCAGCTGGTGGCCGAACAGAAATTCCGTCAGGACCTCTACTATCGCATTAACGTGGTGACGATCAAGCTCCCGCCGCTGCGGGACCGCCTGTCGGACATCGCGCTGCTCGCGGGGCACTTTTTGCGGCGCTATACGAAGGAAGCGGGGCGGGAGATTCTGGGCTTCACCGAGGCGGCGATGGCGCAGATGCAGCGCTACCAGTGGCCGGGCAACGTTCGCGAGCTGGAGAACGCCGTGGAGCGCTCGGTCGTCCTCTGCCGCCGGCCGCAAATCGACGTGGAAGACCTGCCCGAGTCGTTGCAAATGGTTCCGTCCCGAATCAGCGGCGTGCTGGCCACCGCCAGCAGCGACGATCCTGACCTGGCCCAGCCGATGCCGCTGGAGGTGGCGCTGGAGGTGCCCGAGCGGCGGATCATCGAGCGGGCGCTGAAGCGGAACAATTACAACCGCCAGGCGACGGCGGCCGAGCTCGACATCAACCGCACGACGCTCTACAAGAAGATGAAGAAGTACCGGCTGGACGTCGGCGAGGGGAACTGACCGCAACCGCCTACGAATCGTCCCGGAAGAGCCTTGTCCCCTGCCCGCCCGCGGCTATAATGTGGCGAGATAATCTCACGGGCGATTGGCGCAGCTGGCTAGCGCGCCAGCATGACACGCTGGAGGTCACAGGTTCGAGCCCTGTATCGCCCACTGACGTAAACCCTGCCGAGCGTTGAGTTAAACGCACCTGCCTGAGTCGGGCAGCGCGGCCAAATGAGGCTGAGTTTCTCCGTAGTCTACGGAAAAACCCCCTCTGGACCGCTGCTATGGCCCGACCCAAATCCACACCATCATATTGTCTCCACAAGCCCACCGGCCTCGCGTACGCGACGTTCGACGGGCAGGTGATCTACTTCGGCGAGCATGGCACAGATCTCAGCCGCCAGAGGTACGACCAGCAGATCGCAACGTGGCTCGCCAACGGCCGACGGCTGCCCGCACGCGGTAAGGACGTAAGCGTGGAGGAGCTCGTCGCCGCCTTCTGGGCGCACGCCGAAGCGTTCTACCGAAACTCTGACGGCACGCCGGCCGGGGAGCTCGACAACTTCCGGTGCGCACTGCGGCCCCTGCGCCGACTGTTCGGCGAAACGCTGGCCGTCGAGTTCGGGCCCCTGAAGCTGAAGGCGGTGCGGGCGGAAGCGATCAAGCCCTACACCGGCACCTACATAGAGAAAGGGACCGGCAAGGTGCGGACGGTGACGCGGCCGGGGTGGGCGAGGACGAGCGCCAATCGACAGATCGCCCGGATCAAGCACGTGTTCAAATGGGGCACCGAAAATGAACTGATCCCCCCTGCCGTGTACCAAGCCCTCGCCACCGTGTCCGGGCTGCGCGCTGGCAAGTCGGACGCCAGAGAGACGGAGCCGGTGCAACCGGTCGATGACGCCGACGTGGAGAAGGTGCTCCCCCGTCTGTCGCCGCAGGTCAAGGCAATGGTCGAATTGGAGGCAATCACGGGGATGCGCCCGTCGGAGGTCTGCATGATGCGCGGCGCGGACATCGACAGAGCCGATACCGAGTGCTGGCTGTACAAGCCCGAGCGGCACAAGACGGCCCACCACGGTATAGATCGCGTGATCCCACTCGGCAGGCGGTGCCAAGAGATCATCGCGCAGTTCCCAAAGACCGGGTATCTATTCAGTCCCGCCGAAGCTGAGGCGTGGCGGCGCGAACAGCAGGCGAAGAATCGCGAGGACGAGAAACTCACGCCCTCCCGAAAGGCCAGGATGGAAGCGGCGAAGCGACGGCAGCGCCGCCGGCCTTTCCGTGACCGCTACGACGACACGAGCTACCGCCGCGCCATCACGCGCGCCTGTGGGGCTGCCGGCGTGGCGCACTGGACTCCCAACAGACTGCGGCATGCCGTGGCGACGAAGCTGCGCGAGCAGTATGGGCTGGACGTGGCGCAGGTGGTATTGGGGCACGCGCGAATGAACACGACGCAGATATACGCGAAGGCGAACGTCAAGCGAGCAATGGAGGTGATGAAGCAGGTCGGGTAATCGAGTAGAATCCGCGCCGATGCAGGAATACTTTCTCTCCGAACGTGAAGAAAAGCTCGTCACGGAGATCGTGCGGATGAGTGACGAGGCCGGCGAGCGGGCCTTTACCTATACGATGAACTCCAAAGGGAGTTATATCGAGTTTAAGGACGCCGGGCACCGCATTGACCTCCATCCGGACGACCTCCAGTCATTGAAACACGCCGGAATGCTGGAGATTCCCGCGATAACTTCAGGGATGTACACCGGGCGCGTACTACCACCCGCGATCAAGGCGGTGCAAATGAACTTTGGGAGGACAAAGCGCCAGCGCGTGTTGAAGGCAATGTACGACTTGGCTGGCGGAAAGTCGCGAACCGAAATACCCGCACGAGCGGTTGCGGAGAAATGTGGCCTTTCGATCGAGGAGGTTTACGACGCAGTAACCCTATTGAAAGCGGAGAATCAGGCATTCTTCAGCATCATGGTCGGCGGCAACCCAGACGTCGCACTCCTCCCAGCAGGCGTAGAGGCGGTTGAAACACCGTGGGGCAACAGCACCGGGCATGTGATTTCTGCCGTGAATTACATCAATCAAATGACCGGCGGGGCGGTTCAGGGTGTGCAGGGCAACAATAACACTGTCTCTCAGGCAGTGCACATCAATGATGCAGAAGTCCTGAAGGCATTTGGCGACGCGTGCGCGCAACTACTGGAATCAGTAAGTGCGGCGTTTCAAGGCTATGAGTTGGAGCAAGTGCAGAAGGATATCGCCGAACTGCGCTACTCCGTACAAGCGGGAGCCGCCGATAAGGGACTCGTCAAAACCAAGGTCAAACGCATCGGCGACGCCGTTCTGTCGGGACTTGATTTTGCCGCAGACGCAGCCGAAAAGGCCCAGCGGATCGCAGTTGCGCTGGCCGCATTGGGCGGCATCGTGGCGACCGCCGGTAAGGTGTTTGCCCATTGATCGCGCCGTTAAATGCCCGCCTTGTCGAGCGTGGCCTTCGCGAGTTGCACCGATCGGCGGCGCTGGGCCATCGTGCGTTCTGCCGGCCCTTGGAGGTGGCCGGGGGAGGCGGACCCCGACGTCGCCGACGCGAACTCCCACAGCCAAGACTCACACGTACACATTGCCCCCCCGAACCGCACCGTCTGCAACTTGCGGCCTTGAACGCCTCGCGTTGCCCACCGAAAAACCGTGCTGATACTGAGCTTCTTCCCGTTACGCCGCTGGGGCAGCCAGCGCACGCGGTGCGGCACGTCGCACAACCGGATCAACTGCTGGTCGTACTCGGGCGCTGGCGTGGGTTGCTGCTGATTCGCATCCATGCCCACCCATCTAGCACACCCCTGGAGGTTCGTGCGCCCGTCGCCGACCCCTATCGGCAGGACCAGCGATGGTGCCGCAGATCAAATCACGCCTGTGGCGCGGAAGAAAGCAGCGGCGAGGCACCACTCGACAAGATTCACGCTCACGTCGATCTCGATCATCCCGCAGTCGGCAAAGCTCACCAGCAGCGGCCGGTGAAAGCCGCGAATCTCCTCCAGCGTGCTTTGCCATTCCGTCCCACCCTTTGACGCGAATGTCGCCGCGCAGGCCTCGATCGCGCCGCCGTCCGCTCGCGCGTCCAATCCACTGAGCAGCAGCAGTGTTGCCGAGAAATTGTTTCGCTCGTACACGAGGTTTGCCATTGCGGTCGAGTCGCCAAGAGATCGCCAATTCACCTGAAATCGCGGAAACTGACGAAAGTTCAAGATCAACTCGAACGATTCTGGCGACTCGCGGAGCCGATCGCTGAACGCCTCAATCGTCTGTGGCAGGTCGGGAACCGAAGCGAGGTACTTGTAATCGTGGTGGGTTGTCGCGTTGATCTTGCCTCCTGCAACCCATAGCTGCCAGAACACCGGCTCCGGAGGCGGCGGCATCCGCTCGCCCAACGGCGGGCGTTGATCCAATTCGCCGAACGTGCCGAAGAACGCGTTCGCCAAGGCCGAGGCGCTCTCGATGACGGGCAGGTCGTTTATGCTCTGGGGGCTTCCGTATAAAGTCGCCGCCACCGGTCGGTTCGCCTTCCGGATGGAGGCCATTACATCGGCTGGCGGATTCAGGCTGGGCGCGTATTGCCTTAATACGAGATCGTCATCGTCATCGCTCAGCCCCGCCAACAGGAAGCAGGCGGCGTGCATAACGTCTTTCCATATCCAAATGCCAATACCCGCAGAGTTCCCGGCACGCTGCCACATAAGGGTCATGTCCGGTCCACCTGGGACCGGGACGGCAGCGTTAAAGAAGGTCGGCGACTGCCGGAGGGCAACCACGAGGCTATCGGTAAAGACGTGTACGGCCTCAGCCGAAATGGGCCGCAGGCGAGCGTCCGGTGGAAAGTGAATCGTCTG
>Ga0308176_10003189_pt1 | contig 10471 bp, 6 predicted proteins | sample PhyCR2_3_FD_203890 | JGI IMG/M metagenome (GOLD analysis project Ga0308176, IMG submission 203890) | Soil microbial communities from UC Gill Tract Community Farm, Albany, California, United States - DLSLS.C.R2 | ecosystem: Environmental > Terrestrial > Soil > Agricultural land | place: USA... | reverse complement strand
GAGCAGCACCTGGGCGGCCAGAGCGTCGATCTTGTACTGTCGGACATGGCCCCCAATATGAGTGGAGTGGCGCTGGCGGATCAGATCCGTGCAATGGACCTGGCCGAGTTGGCGCTCGATTTCTCCCGGCAGTGGCTCAAGCCGGGCGGTGCGTTCCTGATCAAGCTTTTCCAGGGTGCCGGCTTCGACGATTACCTGCGCAACTTGCGCGCGCAGTTTGCGCGCGTAACCATGCGTAAACCCAAGGCCTCGCGCGCGCGTTCGCGCGAGGTGTACGCGCTTGCCACGGGTCGGAAACCTGGCGGCGGGCAAACGGACGAGAACCGCGCATGAACGAAATGGCGAAAAACCTGTTGCTCTGGCTGATCATCGCGGTGGTCCTGCTGACCGTGTTCCAGAGTTTCAACCCTCACAGCGGCTCCTCTTCCGATCTGCCGTACTCGAGCTTCGTGCAGAGCGTGGAAAGCGGCAACGTCGCCAGCGCCACGATCAGTGCCGACAACCCGGCCACGATCAGCGGAAAATTGAAAGACGGGAGCGCCTTCCGCACCGTGGCGCCCGTACTCGGCTTTTCCACCAACGGGGTGGTCAAGCAGATGCAGGACAAGAACGTGGTGGTTAGCCAGGAGCCTTCCAACAACGGCTTCTCGTTGCTTGGCTTGCTGGTCAACTGGCTGCCGATCATCCTGATCGTGGGTGTGTTCATCTGGTTCATGCGGCAGATGCAGGCCGGCGCCGGCGGGCGCGGGGCGATGAGCTTCGGCCGCTCGCGCGCCAAGCTGCAGGGCGAGGACCAGGTCAAGGTCAACTTCAGCGACGTCGCCGGCTGCGACGAAGCCAAGGAGGAGGTCGGCGAGTTGGTCGAATTCCTGCGCGATCCGGGCAAATTCCAGAAGCTGGGTGGCAAGATCCCACGCGGCGTGCTGATGGTCGGTCCACCGGGCACCGGTAAGACGTTGCTGGCCAAGGCCATTGCAGGCGAGGCCAAGGTGCCGTTCTTCTCGATTTCCGGTTCGGATTTCGTGGAGATGTTCGTCGGCGTCGGCGCCAGCCGCGTGCGTGACATGTTCGAGCAGGCCAAGAAGCACGCGCCCTGCATCATCTTTATCGACGAGATCGACGCCGTCGGTCGCCATCGCGGCGCCGGCCTGGGCGGCGGCCACGACGAGCGCGAGCAGACGCTCAACCAGCTGTTGGTCGAGATGGACGGCTTCGAGGGTACCGAAGGCATCATTGTTATCGCTGCGACCAACCGGCCGGACGTGCTCGATCCTGCACTGCTGCGGCCGGGTCGCTTCGATCGCCAGGTCGTGGTGGGCCTGCCGGACGTGAAGGGACGCGAGCAGATCCTCAAGGTTCATCTGCGCAAGGTGCCGACCGCCAGCGACGTCAACCCGATGGTGATCGCACGCGGTACCCCCGGATTTTCCGGTGCGGACCTGGCCAATCTCGTCAACGAAGCGGCGTTGTTCGCCGCTCGCGAGAACGCGCGCGAAGTGCGGATGAGTCATATGGACAAGGCGCGCGACAAGATCCTGATGGGCACCGAGCGCCGCTCGATGGCCATGAGCGAAGACGAGAAGAAACTCACCGCCTTCCATGAGGCCGGCCACGCCATCATCGGCCGTCTGGTGCCCGAGCACGACCCGGTCTACAAGGTCACCATCATCCCGCGCGGGCGCGCGCTGGGCGTGACCATGTACCTGCCCGAGGGCGACAAGTACTCGATCAACCGCGTGGCGATCGAATCGCAGCTGTGCTCGCTGTATGGCGGCCGTGTGGCCGAAGAACTGATCTTTGGCGCAGACAAGGTAACCACGGGCGCCTCCAACGACATCGAGCGGGCCACCAAGATGGCGCGCAACATGGTCACCAAGTGGGGCCTGTCCGACGAGCTTGGACCCGTGACCTACGGTGAGGACGAGGACGAGGTCTTTCTCGGCCGCTCGGTGACCCAGCACAAGAACGTCTCCAACGAGACCGCGCGTCGCATCGATGAGGTCGTGCGCAACATCCTCGACCGCGCTTACGCGCGCAGCAAGCAACTGTTGACCGACAATCTGGACAAGCTCCATGTGATGGCCGATACGCTGCTGCAATACGAAACCATCGACGCGCGCCAGATCGACGACATCATGGCCGGGCGCGAGCCTGGCGAGCCAGCCGACTGGTCCAAGCCTTCTTCGGGCAGCTCGGTGCCGCCCAATCTGCCGCCGCGCGGCGACGCCGGCTCGTCGAAGCTGGGTGATCCGGCTACTCAGCCGCATGGCTGAGTAGCCGGCGCACCGCAGGGTTATGGCGAATGGAGGCGCATGTGCGGGTGGAATGCGCGGTGAAGGGGCGTGGCCGCTGCGGGGGCGGTTGTGCGTCACGAGGGGCGTTTTGTTTGGACGTCCGGATGGATTTCGCTGGCGGCGTGATCAGCCAGGTTGCGCGCAAGTCAAGCGAAAAAATTTTGAAAAAAGTGTTGACGACGCGCCGCCCAATCTGCAGAATTCCGCTTCTTGCTTCGGCAGTCATCGCTTCGGCGGCGGCGCCAGGGCAAACAAGTTTCACCACGCGCCCGTAGCTCAGTTGGATAGAGTACCAGGCTACGAACTTGGTGGTCGGGAGTTCGAATCTCTCCGGGCGCACCATTACCACTGCAAGTCATGATGTTCGCAGTGACTTGTGCATCGGCGCTGGCCGCTGATGAGGCCGGAAAGGATTCCGGTTTCGCTGGATACGGATTGACGAGATGAAGCGTCGCCCATAGCATTCAAGGGCTTCGGTGCGCGAAAGCGTTCCACAGGTTTGCTACGGGGTATAGCTCAGTCTGGTAGAGCGCCAGCTTTGGGAGCTGGATGTCGGGGGTTCGAATCCCTCTGCCCCGACCAGCAGGCGTTATGCTTCGGACACGCGCCTGTAGCTCAACCGGATAGAGCATCGGCCTTCTAAGCCGACGGTTGCAGGTTCGATTCCTGTCGGGCGCGCCAGCTTCACTCAGTTTTATGGTGGGCGTAGCTCAGTTGGTTAGAGTCCCGGATTGTGATTCCGGATGTCGTGGGTTCGAATCCCATCGCTCACCCCAATTTGAAAGTTTCAGGGCCGTTAGCTCAGCTGGTAGAGCAGTTGACTCTTAATCAATTGGTCGAAGGTTCGAATCCTTCACGGCCCACCAATCAGACAGGCGCTCGGGGAACCGGGCGCCTGTTTTCGTTGTTGCATTGCCGGATGCTCTTTGCCCACTTTTCCCTCCAATGGAACGGGGGGCGTCGTCATGGCGGACATGTGCGGTGTTCTTAAAGCGTGCTTGTGCTGGCCGGCCGCGCAACCGTAAAATGCACTGCTTTGGCGCAAGGGAATCATCGACTTAGCGGGGCGGGGCGCTGTCGGAATTCCGTTTTGGATCCACCGCTTGCCCCTGCATGAGCGCGACGCGAAAGTGGCGGAACTGGTAGACGCACCAGATTTAGGTTCTGGCGGGTAACCCCCGTGCGGGTTCGAGTCCCGCCTTTCGCACCATTCTCTTAATATTTTTTGCAAGGGCCGGCCCGCACGCCGGCCCACAACGAGAGTCACCAGGAGTCGTCATGCAGTTTTCGGTTGAGAACGTCGGCAAGCTCGAGCGCAAGCTCACAGTGCGGTTCCCGGCGGAGCGGTTCGAATCGCAGGTCAGTGCGCGCATAGCCGAGATGGGCCGTACGGTGCGCCTGAAGGGCTTCCGCCCGGGCAAGGTGCCGGCCACCGTAATCCAGCAACGCTTCGGCTCGCAGGTTCGTGGCGAGGTCTTGTCCGACCTGATCGGCAGCACCTTGCGCGAGGCGTTCGAGAAGGAGAACCTGCGTCCGGTCGCCAACCCCTCAATCGACACCACCGGCAAGCCGGAGAACGGCGAGATCGCCTATACCGCCACCTTCGAGGTGATGCCGGAGTTCCCCGAAGTCGATGTTGCCGCGCTGGAAATCACCCGTCCGGTTTCGGAAGTGACGGCTGCAGACATTGAAAAGATGATCGAAACCCTGCGCATGCAGCGCCGCAGCTTCGACGACGTCGAGCGTGCCTCTGCCGAGGGTGACTTCGTGATGTTCGAATACGCCGCCACCGCCGGCGATTACCGCTTCCCGGTCGAGGGCCTGGAGCGTGCCGGTAGCGTGCTTGGTTCGGGCACGCTGTTCAAAGCGCTGGATGAGGCGCTGACTGGCCGCAAGTCTGGTGACGAGTTCGAAACCGAAATCAACTTTCCGGAAGATTTTGGCAACCTTCAGTTGGCTGGCAAGACGGCCCAGGTGAGCTTCAAGATCATCAAGGTGCAGGCGCCGAACCTGCCTGAGGTAAACGAGGAATTTGCCCAGCTGTTCGGCATCGTTGATGGCGATCTCGACACTTTCCACAAAGAGATTCGCGCCAACCTCGAGCGCGAGCTCAAGGCGACGCTGATGGGCCGCCTTAAGGGCGAAGTCGCCGAGAAACTGGCCAACGCGCACGGCGAGCTGGACGTGCCGAACATGCTGGTGCAGGCCGAGGCGCGCAACCTCGCCGCAGGCAGCGTTCCGCGTGGTCAGCAGCCGCCGCCCCAGTTGGTCGAAGCCGCCACGCCGATGGCCCGCAAGCGGGTGATCGCCGGCCTGTTGATGGGTGAAATCGCGCGCAAGCAGGAAATCAAGATCGACCGCAAGCGCGTGGCCGAACAGTTGGCTGCGATCGCCTCGACCTACGAAGAGCCGGAGAAGGTCGTTGAACTCTACAACGGCGACCCCCAACTGATGTCTGGGTTGCAGAATCGCGTGATGGAAGACCAGGTGGCCGAGTGGGTGGCGGAGCACGCCAAGACCACCGATCAGCCTCTGGGCTTCGACGAGGTGATGCGCCCGGCCGGCGCCTGAGCGACACTGCCAGGCACCATCATCAGGCCCGCCACGCGGCGGGCCTCATCGGAGAGAACCGCACGCATGGCCATGGCCCCGATCCAGAACCTCAACCTGGTGCCGATCGTCGTCGAGCAGACCGCTCGCGGCGAGCGTTCCTATGACATCTACTCGCGCCTGCTGAAGGAGCGGGTGATCTTCCTGGTCGGCGAGGTCAACGACCAGGTTGCCAACGTGCTGATCGCGCAGATGCTGTTCCTGGAGTCCGAGAACCCGGACAAGGACATTCATCTGTATATCAATAGCCCAGGCGGCGCGGTCACCGCGGGCCTGGCGATCTACGACACCATGCAGTTCATCAAGCCTGACGTCAGCACCATGTGCATCGGCCAGGCGTGCAGCGCGGGTTCGCTGTTGCTGATGGCGGGCGCCAAGGGCAAGCGCTTCTCGCTGCCCAACTCGCGCATCATGATCCACCAGCCCTCCGGCGGCGCCCAGGGCCAGGCCACCGACATCGAGATCCAGGCGCGCGAGATCCTCTACATTCGCCAGCGCCTGAACCAGCTCTACGTCGACCACACCGGTCAACCGCTGGAGAAGATCGAGCGCGACATGGAACGCGACCGCTTCATGAATCCGGTCGAGGCGAGCGAATACGGCCTGATCGACCAGGTCCTCGGCCGCCGTGGCGTAGACACGGTCAAATCCGCCTGATTTCGGTCGGCCTGATTTCAGTCAGCCCGGCCGATCCATACGCCAGGAAGCATGCTCCGCGCCGGCCAAAGCAGGCGCGGAGCCTGTGCTATTCTGGCGCCGCAACCGAAACACAGCAGGACCTGATATGAGCGACGAGCGGCAGGGCCGTTCCAACGACAGCGGCAAGATTCTCTACTGCTCCTTCTGCGGCAAGAGCCAGCATGAAGTGCGCAAGCTGATCGCGGGTCCCTCCGTGTTCATCTGCGACGAGTGCGTAGAGCTCTGCAATGACATCATCCGCGAGGAGCTGGAGGAGAAGGCCGCCTCCGGGCGCAGCCATCTGCCCAAGCCCCGCGAGATCATGGAAACCCTCGACCAGTACGTGGTCGGGCAGACCCGCGCCAAGAAGTCCCTCGCGGTAGCGGTGTACAACCACTACAAGCGCATGGAATCGCGCCAGAAGAGCGACGAAGTCGAGCTGGGCAAATCCAACATACTTCTGATTGGTCCGACCGGCTCGGGCAAGACACTGCTGGCCGAGACGCTGGCGCGCCTGCTTAATGTGCCGTTCACCATCGCCGACGCCACCACGCTGACCGAAGCCGGTTACGTGGGCGAGGATGTGGAAAACATCATTCAGAAACTGCTGCAGAAGTGCGACTACGACGTCGACAAGGCGCAGTCGGGCATCGTTTATATCGATGAGATCGACAAGATCTCGCGCAAGAGCGAGAACCCGTCAATCACCCGCGACGTGTCTGGCGAAGGCGTGCAGCAGGCGCTGCTCAAGCTGATCGAGGGCACGCTGGCCTCCGTGCCGCCGCAGGGCGGGCGCAAGCATCCGCAGCAGGAGTTTCTGCAAGTCGACACCAAGAACATCCTGTTCATCTGCGGTGGCGCGTTCGCCGGGCTGGAGAAAGTCATCCAGCAGCGTTCGGAGACCACCGGCATCGGCTTTTCGGCGGAGGTGCGCTCGAAGGAGCGCACCGAGAACCTGGGCAAGGTACTCGCCGAAGTGGAACCGGCCGACCTTGTGCGCTTCGGTCTGATCCCCGAATTCGTTGGCCGCCTGCCCGTCGTGGCGACGCTGGACGAACTGGACGAACCGGCGCTGGTGCAGATCCTTACCGAGCCGAAGAACGCGGTTACCAAGCAGTTCAAACGGCTGTTCGAGATGGAAGGCGTGGAGCTGGAGTTCCGCCCCGAAGCGTTGCAGGCGATCGCCAAGAAAGCGCTCAAGCGCAAGACCGGCGCCCGCGGCCTGCGCACGATCCTGGAACAGGTCTTGCTGGACACCATGTACGAGCTGCCCTCACTGGAGCACGTCAGCAAAGTCGTGGTGGATGATGCGGTGATCGAGGGCCAGGCTGAGCCCTACCTCATTTACCGGGGCAACCTGCAACAGCAGCGTGTAGCGGGTGAGGGTGGCGACGCCGCCTGACCGACTGGAATGCATCAAGAAACAGCGGCCCCGGCAATTGTCGGGGCCGTTTGTTTTTTGGCGGCAGGCACACAGGCGTGTGCCTGGGATCGCTCGTAAAACACCCGCGGTGACGCAGACAGCAACGGTGGCGCATGTCGGGTGTGAGCTTGGCTTGAAACCTGCAGGCACTCGCTCAGGCCGCCTTTCCGGTGATGTCATTGACTTGATGGCGGCACGCGTCGACTCCACTTGACCTAACGGAAGCCCTGGCTCAGTGTCGGGGTAAACCTTACAAATCTTCGGGGACCTTTTTCGATGGCCAAACACGCCTCCGCTTCCGCCGCCGGCGCCACGCTCGATGCACTGCCGGTGTTACCGCTGCGCGATGTGGTGGTCTATCCCCATATGGTCATTCCGCTGTTTGTGGGGCGTGATAAATCCATGCGCGCGCTGGAACATGCGATGGAGGGCGAGCGACAGATCCTGCTGGTCGCGCAGAAGAGTCCCGACATCGACGATCCGGCCGAGGACGACCTGCACGAGGTCGGTACCCTGGCCGGCGTGCTGCAGTTGCTCAAGCTGCCCGATGGCACCGTCAAGGTGCTGGTCGAAGGCCAGTCGCGCGTGTCGATCGAGGAGTATCGCAACGAGGGCGGCATGCTGATGGCCCGTTCGCGCGTGATCGAACCGGTCTACAGCGCCAAGGAGCGCGAGTTGGACGTGATCTCGCGCACGCTGGTTTCGCTATTCGAGCAACTGGTCAAGCAAAGCCGCAAGTTGCCGCCGGAGGTGCTCGCCACGCTTTCGGGCATCGACGATCCTTCGCGGCTTGCCGACTCGATCGCTGCGCATCTGTCCGTGCGCATGTCCGAAAAGCAGAAGGTGCTTGAAACTGCTGACGTCGGCCAGCGCCTGGAATTGCTGATCGGCCTGGTCGATGGCGAGATGGATTTGCAGCAGGTGGAAAAACGCATTCGCGGCCGGGTCAAGTCTCAGATGGAGAAGAGCCAGCGCGAGTACTACCTGAACGAACAGATGAAGGCAATCCAGAAAGAGCTGGGCGAGGGCGAGGAAGGCGTCAACGAGATCGAGGAATTGCAGAAGAAGATCGAGAGCGCGGGCATGCCCAAACCCGTGCTGGCCAAGGCCAAGCAGGAGTTTTCCAAGCTCAAGCAAATGTCGCCGATGTCCGCCGAAGCCACGGTGGTGCGCAACTACCTCGACTGGCTGATCGGCGTGCCGTGGAAGAAGAAGACCAAGGTGCGCAAGGATCTGGCCGTGGCGCAGGAAGTGCTCGATGCCGATCACTTCGGTCTGGAGAAGGTCAAGGATCGCATCCTCGAGTATCTCGCCGTGCAGCAGCGCGTGAACACCATGAAGGGCCCGATCCTGTGCCTGGTCGGCCCGCCCGGCGTGGGCAAGACCTCCCTCGGCCAGTCGATCGCCAAGGCGACCAACCGCAAGTTCGTCCGCATGAGCTTGGGCGGCGTGCGCGACGAAGCCGAAATTCGCGGCCACCGGCGCACCTATATTGGTTCAATGCCGGGCCGCATCGTGCAGAACCTCAACAAGGTCGCTACGCGCAATCCGCTGTTCGTGCTGGACGAAATCGACAAGATGTCGATGGACTTCCGCGGCGACCCTTCCTCAGCGTTGCTCGAGGTGCTCGATCCGGAGCAGAACCACGCTTTCAATGACCATTACCTCGAGGTCGATCTCGATCTGTCCGAGGTGATGTGGATCGCCACCGCCAACTCGCTCAACATTCCCGGCCCGCTGCTGGACCGCATGGAAGTCATCCGCGTGCCCGGCTACACCGAAGACGAGAAGCTGGCGATCGCACAGCGTTACCTGTTGCCCAAGCAGTTGAAGGCAAATGGTCTCAAGCTGGAAGAACTGAGCATTGCGTCGGATGCCATCTGCGACATCGTGCGCTACTACACGCGCGAATCGGGTGTGCGCAACCTTGAGCGCGAGATCTCCAAAATCTGCCGCAAAGTAGTCAAGGAACTGACCCTGGGTGAGGTCAAGCGGGCCAAGGCAAAACCGGCTGCGAAAGCCACCGCCAAGACGGCCGCCAAATCAAAGAAGAAGCCCGGTAGCACCCAGATTACGGTCACTACCGAGAACATCGAACATTACCTGGGCGTGCGGCGCTTCGATTTCAGTCGGGCGGAAAAGGAAAACGAAGTGGGCCTCGTCACTGGTCTGGCGTGGACCTCGGTCGGCGGCGACCTGCTCAGCATCGAGGCATCGGTGGTACCAGGCAAAGGCCGACTGGTGCATACCGGCCAGCTTGGCGACGTCATGAAGGAATCGATCCAGGCAGCCATGTCGGTGGTGCGCGCGCGCGTCGATCAGCTCGGTATCGACCCGGACTTCTACCAGAACCTCGACGTGCACATCCATGTGCCCGAAGGCGCCACACCCAAAGACGGTCCGAGCGCAGGCATCGCCATGTGCACGGCGTTGGTGTCGGTGCTGACCAAGGTGCCGGTGCGCTCGGAAGTGGCCATGACCGGCGAGATCACTTTGCGTGGTCGCGTGCTGCCCATCGGTGGCCTGAAGGAGAAGCTGCTGGCGGCCCATCGCGGCGGCATCACCACCGTAATCATCCCCGAGGAGAACAAGAAGGATCTGGCCGACATCCCGGCCAACGTCACCTCCTCGCTGGATATCCACGCAGTGCGTTGGATCGACGAAGTGCTCGACATTGCGCTCGAACACCCGCTGCGACCGGCCAAGCCCGCGGTCGAGACTGCTGGGGAGGAACATCCGCCAGTGGAATCGACGTCCGAGGAATCGGCTGAGAACCGTATCCGCGCGCACTGATACACAAGGGATTTTTCGCAAAGGCCGCTCGCTTCCGGGCGGCCTTTTTTTGTCTTCACGCACGCGCCTGGGAAACCGCGTTCGCTGTAGCGGTTATGGCATCGGTTTGCAAGTGATTCCAGTTGGCGGCGAACCGCCGGAACCGTTGGTATTGCTTGTATTGCGGAGCGCCGTGACGCGCTGGTATAAAGACGGCACCGCAGTCAAAGCGCCGTGCATTTGGCGTGGCGATGCGGGGTTGCGGGGGGCGGTCATGCCATGCCATGACGGTGTCTCTCGTCCCAGACCGATCACGCGGGCAGCAAACCGTTCAAGGGAGTTTCTCAATGAATAAAACCGATCTGATCAATGCCATCGCCGAGAAGGCCGAGCTCACCAAGGCCGATGCCGGCCGTGCCATTGAAGCCTTCTTCGAAACCGTGCAGAAGGCCCTGAAGAAGGGTGACGACGTCTCGGTGGTTGGCTTTGGCACCTTCACCGTGCGCAAGCGCGCGGCTCGTACCGGTCGCAATCCGCGTACCAACGAGGCGATCAAGATCAAGGCTTCCAAGGTCCCGGCGTTCAAGGCTGGCAAGACGCTCAAGGATGCCCTAAACTGAGCGGCTAGTTCGCTCGGTTTCGGGTGCTTAGCTCAGCGGTAGAGCGTCGCCCTTACAAGGCGAGGGTCGTAGGT
>Ga0308176_10003186_pt1 | contig 10475 bp, 9 predicted proteins | sample PhyCR2_3_FD_203890 | JGI IMG/M metagenome (GOLD analysis project Ga0308176, IMG submission 203890) | Soil microbial communities from UC Gill Tract Community Farm, Albany, California, United States - DLSLS.C.R2 | ecosystem: Environmental > Terrestrial > Soil > Agricultural land | place: USA... | reverse complement strand
ACAGCTCCGGCTGTTTCTCTCTCGCTCTCAACCAAACGCTTAAACCCCGGGGCCAACATTCGCTGGAAAAGTGGGGCCAGATTTAGTTGACATTCGCAGCTCTCAATACGGATGGCGCTCACCGGGAAAATCGCCCAGCTATCCTCTGCTGAACTCAATAGCAGCACTTTCTCGGCACTGGAGGGGAGGGCGGTCTAAATCTCTGGGCTGAGGCTTGGTAGACCGCCGCGGCAGCCTTTCACACGTGGCCGCAAGTTTCGGGGTGGGGGGTCACCGGAAGCAGGTAATAAGTGACGGGTTGACGAGACTCCCATATGGGCCCTTGGGTCCTACCTGGCGAGTTTCGAAGGCGGGTGGGACCACGGCTCAAATTCGCTAGCGACAGGGCTCCGAAGTTAGTTAACAATATGGTTAATTCCAGATACACGGCCGCCAGTCGGCGGCACGCGGCATGAAGGTCCAGATGTGGGCCATCGAGAAGCCGATACCGTACGCCCGCAATCCGCGCCAAATCCCTCAGATCGCTATAGATAAGGTGGCCGCGAGCATTCGTGAGTTTGGATTCCGGCAACCGATCGTGGTCGACGAGAAAGGGGTCATTATTGTCGGTCACGCGCGCCTGCTCGGTGCTCACAAGCTCGGGTTAACTCAGGTCCCGGTGCATGTCGCGGCCGGGTTAACCGCCGCACAGGTGAAGGCCTACCGGCTGGCGGATAACCGGACCAACCAGGAAGCTTTCTGGGACATGGAGGCCCTCGCGCTGGAGTTGGCGGACCTGAGGGTGGATGAGTTCGATCTCGATTTGACGGGGTTCAATCTCGATGAGATCGAAACGCTGCTGACCGAGAGCACGGACGGCCTAACGGATGATGACGAAGCCCCGGCGGTCCAGGAGTTCGCAGTTACCCATGCGGGTGATCTGTGGATCCTGGGTAATCACCGGCTGCTCTGCGGTGATTCGACCTCCATCGACGCCGTGAAGCGCCTTATGGACGGGCACAAGGCCGATCTGGTGTTTACCGACCCGCCGTACAACGTGGACTACGAAGGCTACACGGAAGAGAAGTTGAAGATTGAAGGCGACAAGATGAGCCCCGAGGAGTTTCGGGAGTTCCTCGGGTCCGTGTTCTCGTCCTACGTTTGGGCGCTCAAGCCCGGCGCTTCGATGTACGTCTGCCATCCGTCCTCGTGGCAGCGGGAGTTCCAAGGAGCACTCGAGCTTTCGGATTTCGAATTGCGCTGCCAGATCATCTGGGCGAAGAACACCTTTGCCTAGGGTTTCGGCCGCTACAAGTTCCAGCACGAGCCGATCTTCTATTGCCATCGGAAGGGCCAGACCGATCCCTGGTACGGGGACAAGTCTCAATCGACCTTGTGGCAGGAGAAGAAGCCCGCGGCGAATCGCCTTCACCCGACGATGAAGCCGGTCGAGCTTATTGAGCGCGCACTCATCAACAGCAGCAAGACGGGGGACCTCGTTCTCGATCTGTTCGGCGGCTCGGGATCGACCATGATCGCGAGCGAAAAGAACCGCCGGCACGCTCGCCTCATGGAACTCGATCCCAAATACTGCGACGTGATCGTTCGCAGATGGCAGGAGTTCACAGGAGAGCCGGTCCATCTCGAAAACGGGCGCATCTTCGCCGAACTGGAAGTGGAGCGCGGGAAGAAAGCAGCGTGAGGCGGTGAATAGCGCCGAGTTCGCTAAGTCGCAGGGCTTCTCGCGGCCGTACGTGACCAAACTCGTGCAAAGCGGCGTGATCGTGCGGGATAAGAATGGCCAGATTGATCCAGACGCAGCTCTAGCCGCTCTGCGAGCGCGACGCGACCCGGCAAAGGCACTTCGGCGAGGCCGGCCGGCGCGGAATGGCGACCCTGGCGCCCAGGACAGCGAAGCGTTGTCAATCCTCATGTTGAAGAGCCGTATCAAAACCGAGGTCGAGCGAGGAAAACTCGCGGAATTGGACCGACGGCAGCGCGAAGGCGAGCTCGTCGAGCGGCGTGACGTAGAAGAGGCGGCGTTTTCGAATGCGCGGAACGTCCGTGATGCCCTGATGAATATTCCGGCGCGCGTTTCCTCGCTCTATGCGGCCGAAACCGATCCGCAGAAAACTCATCAGAGCCTCGAATATGAGATCCGAACGGTTCTGGCCGGCCTCGTCGGCGAGACGGGAGTGTCTCCGAACCAGTGATGGAAGCCGTGCAAGTATACGGGACGGCTTTCGCGCAAGGGCTACGCCCGGAATCGCGCCTCACTGTTTCCGAATGGGCCGACCAGTATCGGCTTCTTTCGCAGCGTGCTTCGGCGGAAGCGGGGCGTTGGCGCACCGCCCGGACTCCGTACCTCCGCGAGATCATGGACGAGCTCTCATCCTCTTCTCCTTGCGAGCGGGTTGTGTTCATGAAGGGTGCGCAGATCGGGGGCACCGATGCGGCAACAACTGGCTCGGGTACATCATCCATCACGCGCCAGGCCCCGTCATGTCGATTCAGCCGACGATCGAGATGGCGAAGCGCAACTCGAAACAGCGCATCGATCCATTGATCCAAGAGAGCCCGGTGCTGCGCGATCTGGTACAGAGTCCGCGGTCACGCGATAGCGGCAACACCACACTTTCGAAAGAGTTCCCGGGCGGGACCCTGGTCATGACGGGCGCGAACAGCGCGGTGGGCTTGCGGTCCATGGCTGCCCGCTATTTGTTTCTCGATGAAGTCGATGCCTATCCGCTCGATGTGGATGGCGAAGGCGATCCGATTGTGCTCGCCATGGCACGCACAAGAACCTTCGCGCGCCGGAAAATCTTCCTGTGTTCGACGCGGTTGACGTCGGGTTCGAGCCGTATCGAGGCTGCTTACGAACGGTCGGACAAGCGGCGATACTTTGTCCCATGCCCGGTCTGCGATCACTTTCAGGTGCTCGAATTTGCGCGTATCCGGTGGGAAAACAAGGACACGGAGACCGCAGCCTACTATTGCATGAACGAGCGATGCGAGGCCCGCATTGAGAACCATCACAAAGCTGAGATGCTGGCGCGCGGTGAGTGGCGGGCCAGCCAGGCGGGCGATGGGAAAACGGCGGGTTTTCATCTACCGAGCTACTACAGCCCGGTGGGCTGGTTTTCTTTCGCTGATGCTGCGCGGATGTTTCTTTCGGCATCGGCCGAAGGCGGGCAGCAACTACTGCGCGTCTTCACCAACACGGTCGATGCCTCGACCTGGAAGGAACTCGGCGAAGCACCCGAGTGGCAGCGTCTATATGAACGCGCTCAGGCCGAAGCGCTTCCGTATGACCGCAAGGTTCCCCAAGCCGGCTTATTTCTGACGGCGGGGGCCGATGTGCAAAAAGATCGCATCGAAGTTCACGTCGTCGCGTGGGGCCGCGGGAAGGAGAGCTGGCTCATCGATTACGAAGTGCTCTCAGGCGATACGTCGCACCCCGAAGTCTGGACGAAATTGACGGAGTACGCCACCCGGACCTTCACCCATGAATGCGGGGGGACCTGCCCATTACGCGGTTCGCGATCGACTCCGGCGCCGAGACGCAGATCGTTTATTCCTGGGTCCGTTCGCAGGATGCGAGCCGTGTTTTGGCCATCAAGGGTCTGGATCACGGCGTGGCGATCGTCGGATTGCCCAGTTCTGTCGACGTTACAGCGGCCGGGAAAAAGGCGCGCCGTGCGGCCAAGGTCTGGCCGGTGAACGTGTCGGCGCTCAAAAGCGAGCTGTACGGCTGGCTGAAGCTCGAGATGCCCACCGTCGAGCGCAACGAGCCCTTTCCTCCTGGCTTTTGCCACTTCCCGCAGCTCGGCGAAGAGTTCTTTCGACAGCTAACAGCGGAGCAGTTGATCACAAGAATCGTCAGAGGCTACCGAAGACCGAATGGCAGAAGACCCGAGAGCGCAATGAGGCGCTGGATACCCGGATCTATGCCCGGGCCGCCGCCTCCCAGTTCGGGATGGACCGTTTTGGACCGCAGCATTGGGCGGGACTCGAAACACAAATGGCTATCCGTGCGGTGGCCCTTCCGCCACAGCCGGTCCCGGTTCCAGTTCCAGAGCTCACGACGCCGGATTCCAGTCCCAACGCACGTGCCGTGGATCCATTCTATCGGGTATCGAACCGACCAACGTGGTTCGGCAATCGCAAAAGCTGGTTTGACCGGTGACACAATCGCGCAACGGCTCCGAATCGGATCGCACGAACGTGACCGGCGCCGTTCATAGTGCCGAGCTGAGGCGCCGTTTGCCGCCGTTCTGCCTAGCGGCTCGCCACGGATCGGACAAGATTCCGCCAAGAACAGGCAACAGGGAAAGCGTGCTGCGAAGGAATCTGCACGTCAGATCGGCGCCGTATTCCCCTGCGTTCGCGAGGAGCTACTGAATGGGTCTGCGAGGGCCAGCGCCGAAGCCGACCGCGATCAAGCGTCTCGAAGGTAATCCGGGCAAGCGGAAGCTGAACGAATTGGAGCCGACGCCAGCAGCCGGCGCACCGGAATGCCCGGACCACCTTGACGATGTTGCGAGGAGAGAGTGGGATCGGCTGACCTCAATTCTGGTTGCGATGAAGGTCCTGACCGAAGCCGACTACATTGCGCTTGCAAACCTTTGCCAAGCGTACAGCACACTCGTGAATGCCCAGAAGCAGATGAACAAGACCGGCATTCTGTACAAGAGCAAGAGCGGATACATCCAGCAGAGCCCGCTGCTCGGAATCATCCACACCCAGACTACGATTATCAACAATCTGCTACGCGAGTTTGGACTGACACCCTCGAGCCGTACGCGCGTCGCCATCGTCGAACCCCCGAAACCGCCCAATCGGTTCGCTATGCTAGACGAGCCTTACGCGTATTTCGACGAAGACGATTCGCAGGTGAATTGAACGCCGTTCAAGCCCCAATGGTGATTCAGGCCTCGTCGATTGTGAACTGGATCGATGAGTGGCGGTTCGAGAGGCGAACCGATCACGACGAGAATGGAGACTAAGGACCGTTTTCCGATGAAGCACGTGATTTCTTGCATCTTGGTTGGTTTGCTGGTTTGCTCATGGTGAGTGTCGGGTCAGCGCGCCACAAGAAAGGTCCACAAATCCCCAAGACGATCAAGGTCATTGACGACAAAACTCGAGCAGCTAAGTTGTATATTCCGGCTCAGGAAAACCAGATTCACTCTACGAGTTCCGGCACGTATGCGGTCTACCCATATCTCTCGAAAGAGGACGATGGATCAGTACATTTCTCGGTGCGGGTGAAGTACTTGGACTTTCTTGCCTCGTTGGATTCTACTTGGAACTGCCAGTCGGCCACGTTCACGATTGACCGCGGGGATGAAGTACATTTGGACCTGAACCAAGTCAACGTGAACACAAACCCTGACGGGCGAATTACGGGCTTCGATTTTCATGGGTCAGAGATCGAACCTCTGGTAAGGCGCGTGGCGTCTGCAACAGAAGCTTGGCTCATTTTGGGTTATAACGGCGGTCCGCGAAAGGACATTCACTTCAATCAAGAGAATCTGGGCATTTTCAGGGTGGTAGTCTCAGTTGCACTCGGAAAGACCCGAACGCAAACGGAGACCCGGATGTAAACATCAGAGCGGCTAACCCACCTCCTTGAACACGATGACTGATCGAGGCATTCGCTACGCATGGTGCCGATTAAGCTTCTATTTAGCCACGCTGCCCGGGTGCATCCGTCTCGATCAGCAATCGGAAGAGGGCAGGCGTTTTCCCCACCGCCGTGTCCAAGCAAAGGCTTCGCGAATCCGGTCCTCTGCGGAACAGCGTTTAAGCTTTTCAATGAACGCACTCGGAAGGTGTATGCTTCCGGCTGTTTGATCGAGCCGCATCCTGAGTATCGGCAACAGTAATTATCGAAGGTAAAATGGCCGCCTTCTTACCTTCTCGTTCTTTTTGGGGATACGGGCTTCTTGCACATCGATACCCGGTGAACGTCCTGATTAGGCATCAAAACCCCGAAGTAACGCATGACGTGCCCGGATGTAAACGTTCAAAATACCTTTGGCCTACGATTATCGAATTTTCCCTTATATGCTGATCCTCGTGCGGTCAAAGCGGGTAAAGCTAGCCCCGGTGAGCGGCTCGTTATAGCAGCCGACCTGGTCGCGCAGGATGCTGATTGCAACCGCCTCGCCCAGCCGAAGTGATTCTTCATAATCAGAGCGCCAGTGCACTCCCGCGTGATTGCGGCCAATGCCGATATTAGAGGCAATCTTGTTCAACTCACCGCCAACCGTAATCTGCGACGCATCGCTGCCTGGATAAGGCACAAGCGACAAGCCATCGGAACTAGCGACGACAGGATCGGGCAGGACATAGGTCTCATCGAAGAAGGCCTTCAATATGGTCACACACGCTCCTGCAACCGTGGCATGACCAGCGCCGTAAGAGGGATGCTGCGGACAGCCCTCAGGAAAAACTTGTGAAAGAAAGTAGCTGCCATTGGTCGCGACCGTCTTCGCAAGTGCCGTGGAGTTCAATACGTCCGGATGCAAGGGATAAGCGGCCAGGCGCGTAGCCGTCACGTGCACGAGGCCGCCGTACTCTTCCGGGCGCAATGCGCGGTGAACGAACCACTTCTGGTACCAGACGGCCTTCAAAGCGCGGCTGGCTACTTCCGCCAGGAGTGCAGCAAAATGCGGCGGACCAAACGTGCCAAATCCTGTCTGGTTTTGTGAGTTGTTGTAGGGATTGCCGGGATTGAGCGGGGCATGGTTCCCAAGCAACCAGAGACAAGCGTTCAGATACGCCTGGAATAAGACGTCCATGTGGACATACGCCGCAAGATCACGTCCGTTTCTGACGTAACGAAGCATAGGATCTGTACGGTTCTGCTCTTGGGAAGCGATACCGTTTTGCGCTGCCAACCAACTCTGGACATCTGTGAGGTAATCTTTCCCCCCGTAAGCTCGTGCAGAATAGGTATTAAATTTCTGCTCGACCGAGATGGCGCCGTAGGCGAATGGCTTCAGCAAGAATTGCGACACATAGGGCCCAATAAGGTCTTCCGCCGTAAACCCACGAAATAGAGTGTCCGCCGTTACTGCACCGCCCCGTTTTGGCCCCCGAAAATCACTCAGCCGCGACAATTCGTCCGCGGCCTGCAGCGCATCCGAATTCGTCGGGTATTCGGTGAAGCCGACGTCGCGCAGTAGGGCCATCCAGTAACCTTCGACAGCTTCGCCGGCCCGCCATGCACTGGCCAGCGCTGGTGAGGCCGGTTGCGCGAACTGATGCGAATCGAGTCCCTCGAGATCGAAAGCCAGACCCGCCTGGGGATTGATCAGCTTGACCGTGCCGCCGAGCGGTATGCTCTCAAAATCCTGAGGCCGACCGGTGCTGAGAGCGGTGCGCAGTGCATCGTACGCGGCCGCATCGACTTCACCCGAACCGCTGTGGGGCAGTCCTTTGGAAAAATTGCCGATGCGATTCGGATATTGTGCTTCATCGCTATTCGCCACGTGCGGAGGGGCGGATAATGCAAGGTCGGCCACTGCTGCCGATCTCCGCACGTTAAATGCCGTCGTGTCGCGCTGGTTTGAATCGTCTCGCGCCTGCAAGGGAGCGAGCAGCGAACCGACAGCAGCAGTCGAGGAAACCCGAGCCGCGGCGCTGATTCCGCCCACCTTCTGCATAAATGCTCGTCTGCTCTTGCGGAATTTCTTTTCCATCGTGCTCCAATCCCAAAGAGTGCGAATGGTAGAGTCCTCTCCCGCGCTCGGGACCGCGCGCAACTCGCGTTTCGTGCGGCTCACTTGGCTTTGATAACGACTACGTCTTCGCCCACAATGGGCGCCCCTCCAAATTGCGGCAGGAAGTTGCCGGTCAGGTGGAGCGTGAGCACCCCGCCATCCGTGATGGAGCCCAGCGCCGCCACAACTTGGGTCACGTCAAAGGGCATGTACAGATCTGTGAGACCATCGCGACCAAACGTGGTGCATGCGTTCGGACCGCTCTTCCCGACAAATGGTGAATACGGGGTCGCCACGTCCTGAAACTCGAACCTGAGTGGCGCTACGCCGGCTAAGCGAATGGACGCGGGGTCGATCCTGGTGACGTTCAGCGTGTTGGTTCCGAGAATCGCTACTGGTAGTAAGCCTTGCACTTTGACGTTCAGCGGGTTTGGACAGGATGTGGGCTTGATATCCACTGGCACCGGCACGGAAGTTGCTGGCGTGCCCTCGACATCAATCGTGCAATCGGCTTCCAGCGCCGTCCCCACGCTCCCCACTGTCAGCAACCTTCTTCCTAGGCGGGCGTCAAATGGCACAGCGAAATTTCCGTCTAAATTGCCGTTCGCATCTGTTGTTGTGCCTAACAACATGAGATCACCCAGGACGACCTTCGCCATCGCATTTGGTACCAGGCCCTGCCCGGTCACACGCGCTTCCACACCGGGTCGCACTTGGGCGGGGCTCACCCCGCATGAGGGGAACACGGGTGGGGCAAGGCTTCCCTCGGCGCCGGCATCGGTATCATCAAGCTTGTCAATCGTGTCGGTAACGGGGTTCGTATCATGGGCGATCGCCTGGACACGGATAGTTCCAGTGATTGGAGATAAAGGGAATACGGCCTCGAGCTGCGTGAAGGCGGCTGGTTCCCCATCGTCCCCCAGCGAGCGATCGATAAAAGCCTCTGCAAAAGCCGGCGCTTGCTCCTGGAAAGCTCCCCCTTGGAACAACCATACCGTGGGTGTGATGGTAAGGCTCGTGAATTCGCCACCGCCCGTTAGTTGGGCGCGGATACGAAGAATGAGCTCTATTCCGTGATAGGAGGTCGATGGAAGATTCGCGTCGGTAGGGAACTGGGCCGGGCCTCCACCGGTTGCTGAATTGTTGTCGAGGTCCGCTAGGAAGAAGTAATCGAGAGGGGTAGAAGTAGCCGGGATATCGTTCACGAGACGAAAGTTTATATTCATCAGGCCAGCCTGTATATTCTCGCTGACGCGAAGGGCTGAGAGGTTCACGAAGCCTTCCGTTGCGGGCACGTCAGTAAGGCTGTCAAGAAGCTGAAACGTAGGCAGCAGGGCATTGATAAGCGTGTCAGGAGGATCGAGTACGGTACCCGGCCAGATCTTCGCCATTCGTTGATGCCAATCGATTTGATTAATTGTGCGGGGAAGCGGTGGCGTGAGACCAGCACAACAACCAACCTGATCGACGCCGTCCTGGATACTTGTGCTAAACGTGTGAGGTGGGTCGGCGGAATTGATGAACACTTTGCTCATGAGGTTTTGGGTGGGGTCAGTGTGAAACATGTTCATCGCATGACCCAACTCGTGACCGAGGAGGTTGGCATCCTCATTGCTGGTGCTCGTGTACATCTTGTCCTCGATAAACACGTAATTCTGAGCAAAGCGAAAGGTTGCGGTATCGGTGATGCTGCCACTGCCCCAGCTGGAGTAGCCCTCGCCTCCAATCGGCATCCCATTTTTAGAGAGATGGTTGACGTTGACGACAGCAATTCCCGGAGCGCTGGGTCCCCATGCCTGGTTGCACGCCTGTATCACAGCCTTAACATCGTCAAGGCCAATGTCCAAATCACCGTTTGCGTGGGGACCATTGATGATCGGAAAGGTTCTATTCGGCAAAAAGGGGAAAGTTTGCTGATCAGCAGCCGATCGAAACGTGACGGGCACTACGTCATTGGCAGCGTCGGAAGCGGCCAAGGGGAGGTAGATCCTGTCGCTTACGCGCTCGTGCCTTCGCCAAAGAACCGTCGTCATATCGGCTCCCGGATTATCGCGATCCACGGTCCCAGGCGAGACCGCTGTTGGACTGCCAGCGAGGGCACACCACTGGATCGGAAGATGCCGAACTTTATTGCCGTTTGCGTCTGCCGCTTTCGCATATTTGCCGGTGAAAGCGAGTGCCAGGACAAAGGTGAGTGCCAGGACAAACGTGCGAGCCAGCATTCGTGTTACACGGCCGCTAACATACGCAAGGCCAACGAAACCATTGAAGTTGGTAATGGTAGCCGGCTCGGAATCAATCGGATCACTCCCCTGGACGGGACTAGGACCGAAGACATGGTAGAAGCCGCCGATTGCCGGGCTACTGGACGGAATGGCAACAGGCGCAAACGTCCACAAGAATTTAATCCTGTGCCTGTCGTCTGTTTCAGATCTTTCGGAACTGAGGGCCACTCTTAACGCAGCAGTCCCGCCTACGGTGCGTGCAAAAACACGCCGAGAGATGACGGATGGGGATGGGTGAACAGCTGTGCACTCATCGCGATCGTGAGTTGCTGAGAGGCCTGCAGGTTTCCAGGCCTGAATCGCGCGGAAGTTCATGACATTGTTCCTTCCTAAGTGCGACCGAGCCAGTCACAGGGTCAACGCTCGTGCACAGGCAACACGTTTGTGGATGTACCAGAGCGAAACTTTTCGCTTTGGCGCAATACTAAGCTGGTAGCAGTAAATCACTTTCAGCCCAAAAGTCAAGACATTCCTCAAACTT
>Ga0308176_10003185_pt1 | contig 10475 bp, 11 predicted proteins | sample PhyCR2_3_FD_203890 | JGI IMG/M metagenome (GOLD analysis project Ga0308176, IMG submission 203890) | Soil microbial communities from UC Gill Tract Community Farm, Albany, California, United States - DLSLS.C.R2 | ecosystem: Environmental > Terrestrial > Soil > Agricultural land | place: USA... | reverse complement strand
GGCGTCACGCTGCGGCCGTCGGCCAACGCGGCCAGCGCGCCGAGCAGGATCGAGGCGATCGCCACCGCGGCGACCGCGGGGAACGTCAGACGGCGGGTCGGCATGGGGAGCTCTCCGGGGTCGGGGGGACGGTCATCGATCGCAGCGTCCGTGGTCGCAGCTGAGCAGGAGGCGCCCGGCGTCGTCGGCGACGCCGACGCGGGTCACGTCGCGACCGCCCGGCAACGCGGTGACGAACACGCGCAGGCCCGCGGGCAGGTGGCCCTGCTGGATCGCATCGCCGGCGACCGGCGTGGCGTCGAGCGGCACGGTCGTCGCCGGGCCGCCGCCGTAGGGCCGCGTCGTGACCGTCACCCGCCGCGCACGGGCGGGCAGGGTGCCGAACGCCCACGTCACGTTCGCCGCCGGGTCGTAGTAGGTCTGCACGCGGCGGGCGGCGAGCGCGCGCGGGGACGGGCCGCCCGTGCGCGCCGCGACGTCGCAGCGCGCGCCCGCGCCGCCGCCGGGCACGGTGAGGAAGAGGCCGACGGCCTCGACCGACCCGTAGCGGCAGGTCGTCGCACTGAGCCGCCAGGCCACGCCGCGGTCGCTCCCCGCGCCGACGTACACCGGCGTGCCGGCGGCGCCCGGCGCGATGGGCTCGCCGGTGCGCAGGCCGGCGGGCAACGCCGGCGGCGGGTCCGGTGCCCACACGGCCTCGCGGGTGGCGATCGCGGTCGGGACGAGCGCCAGCGCGGCGACCGCCGCGGCGATCAGCCCGCGGCGACCGCCGCGCAGCCGCGGGAGGGCCGGGAGCGTCCGCGCCCGCCGGACGTGACGCGGCGCGGAGGCGCCGTCGCGCGCCCACGCGCCCTCCAGGGCCGCGCCGAGCTCCGCGAGGATCGCGTCGGGGTCGCGCGCGCTCATGCGGTGCCCTCCATCGCGGCGGCCAGCGTCCGCAGGCCGCGCGAGACCCGCGCGCGCACGGCCTCCTCGGAGATCCCGAGGCGGCGCGCGATCGCCGGGTAGCCGAGCTCGTCGACGATGCGCAGCCGGACCGCGTCGCGCTGCTCCGGGGAGAGGTCCTCCAGAGCGCCGGCCAGCGTCGCGCGCAGTGTGCCGAGCTCGGCGAGCTCCTCGAGGCGGGTGATCTCGTCGGGCGCCAGCTGCGGCGGCTCGACATGAAGGCGTTGCAGCGCCGCGCGCTCCGAGCGCCCGCGACGCAGCGTGTCGGCCAGGACGTGGCGGGCGATCCCGTAGGTCCAGGCGGCCAGCGCCTCCGCGTCGTCGGGGTCGCCGGCGAACCGGGCGCGCGACGCCCAGGCCCGGGCATAGGTCTCGCCGACCAGGTCGACGGCGAGCTGGCCGTCGTAGGTCCGGCGCGTCAGCCAGATGAGCAGCCGGCGCGCGTCGCGCCGGTAGGCGGCGGCGAGCTGCTGATCATCGAGACGGCGACGGGCCACGCGAAGATCTTCGCGCGGCCCGTCGTCCTGTGACGCTGGTGATCAGGCGGCGTCGACGCCGACGCCGATCGGGCAGGAGACGCCCGTGCCGCTCATCGAGCAGTAGCCGCCGGGGTTCTTGGCCGGGGAGAGGTACTGCTGGTGGTAGTCCTCGGCGTAGTAGAAGGGGCCCGCCGGGGCGATCTCGGTCGTGATCCGGCCCTTGCCGGCGCGGGCGAGCGCGTCGCCGTAGCGGCGGCTGGAGAGGTCGGCCGCCTTGGCCTGCTCGTCGCCGACGGTGTAGATCGCTGAGCGGTACTGAGTGCCCACGTCATTGCCCTGGGCCATGCCCTGGGTCGGGTCGTGGACCTCCCAGAACGTCTTCAGCAGCTCGTCGTAGGAGATCTTGGTGGGGTCGAACGCCACGAGGACCGCCTCGGTGTGGCCGGTGCGGCCCGAGCAGACCTCCTCGTAGGTGGGGTTGGGGGTCGTCCCGCCCTGGTAGCCGACGGCCGTCGTGTAGACGCCCGGCAGGTTCCAGAAGGCCCGCTCGGCGCCCCAGAAGCAGCCGAGGCCGAAGTAGGCGACCTCGATGCCCTCGGGGAAGGGACCGGTCAGCGGGGTGTCCAGGACGGTGTGGTTGTTGCGGACCGGGATCGCGGTGTCGCGGCCCGGGAGCGCGTCCTGCGCGCTCGGCACAGTGAGGTTCTTGCGCGTCGAGAAAAGCATGTGCTTGAAGGTATCGGCGCGGTGTCCGAACGTTACGCGGCGGTCGGGGACCAGTTCCGTACACTTCCCCGATCCCTTGGAGAGGTGGCCGAGTGGCTGAAGGCGCTCCCCTGCTAAGGGAGTATGGGGTTTAGAGCCCCATCGAGGGTTCGAATCCCTCCCTCTCCGCTTCTGCTCTTCCCGACCTCACCGCACCATGCGCGGGGCCGGGCTAGACTGAAGTCCCGTTGCGCCCGTAGCTCAGCTGGATAGAGCGTCGGTCTACGGAACCGAAGGTCAGAGGTTCGAATCCTCTCGGGCGCGCTCCCAGAAAGCCCCGCATTGCGGGGCTTTCGTCGTTCGGCGCCGGTGCCTCAGCCAGGCGCCAGCTGCGCGTCGACCACGACGTCCACGTCGTCGCGGACCTTCAGCGCGCCCATCAGTCCGCGGTAGGGCTTGATGCCCCAGGCGGTCTGGGTCACCGGGATCGTGCCGGTCACGTGCCCGTCGTCGGCGACCGTGAGCTCCGCGGTCACCGGGCGTGTCTGGCCGGCGAGCGTCAGGTCGCCTTCGACGACGAGCGGGCCGCCGCCCCCGCCGGCTCGCACGGAGCGCGACGAGAACGAGATCGGCGAGCCGCGCAAGACCTTGGCGTCGATCGTGGCGCGGATCTCGTTGCGGTCCTTGTCGGTCAGCGGCTTGAGGCCCCCGAGGCCCTCGCGCACCTGCAGCGACCGCGGGTCGGCGGCCAGCCGGATCGACGACGCGGCCGGATCGGCCGGCAGCTCGACGGTCGCCTCCCACGCCGTGACGTCGATGACGAGGTCGTGGCCGACCTTGGCGCCCATGCCCTCGCGGTAGGTGTTGATCTGCAGCGACGCGTTCTGCGGGCCGAGCTGGAACGTCCCCGTGGGGCTCATGGGTCCAACGTACTCCTGTCGGAGCGGGCCGGTGCGCGGTAGGTGGACCAGATCACTGGCAAGCCTTTGACGGCGCAACGCTTGCCCGGCCCCCGACCGCGGAGCACCCTCGGCCGATGCGTCGAGGTCTCTGTGCCGCCAGTGCCGTGCTCGCCGTGATCCTCCTGCCGGCCCCCGGCGCGATCGCGATGACGAGCCACGCGGGCTGGCCGAAGATCGACGGGATGCTCCTCATGAACAAGGAGGACCAGTCCCGCCCGCTCGACGCGCGGCCCGGCTTCGACCCGTTCGGCGGCCAGGACGGGCGCTACCGCTGCGACGGCCTGCACCTCAGCCAGGACTGCCTGCACGGCAACGCCACCTGCGAGGGCGGGCCGTCGGGCGGCGGGCGGCGCGGGGGCTGCGAGCGCTGGGTGATCAAGCCGACCAGGCACCACAACGAGCTGCTCGGCGGCCACGGCGATGACGAGATCCATGCCGGTCCCAACGGCGACGTCCTGTGGGGCGACTACCGGGAGGACTCCGCTCAGCCCACCACCCAGCACGACCTGCTCAACGGCGGCGACGGGCGCGACTTCATCTACGCGTCGCATGGCGACAACACGATCGACGCCGGTCGTGGCCGCGACGAGGTCAAGGCCCACTTCGGCCGCGGAAGCATCGACTGCGGACCGGGCAAGGACACGCTCTACATCAGCCACCGGAGCATGCCCACGTACCGGATCACCGGCTGCGAGCGCATCAGCCACAAGACGCTCGGCCGCTGATCCGTGTCGGGGTGCTCCGGCCGGCGGATTCGAGCCTCTTCGAATCGCTCGCGCCCCGGGCGCGCAGGCCGCACGCTGCGGCCCATGCGCCTCATCCGGATCGACCATGTCTCGCTCAACGTCGCGGACCGCCCGCGCTCGATCGCCTGGTACGAGGACGTCCTCGGCCTGCAGGCCGACGGGCCGCCCGGTCCGGCGGGCGAGCCGGTCTTCCTCGGCGCCGCGACCGCGCGGCTCGGGCTCTTCGCCGACCGCGCGCCCGGGCTGCGGCACGTCGCGCTGGCGACCGACGACGCGGGCATGGCGCGCGTCATGGCCCGGCTGGCCGACCGCGGCACACCAGGGCGCCTGGAGCAGCATCGCGACCACCGCTCGCTCTACGTCCTCGACCCCGACGGGACGACGGTCGAGGTGATGGTCCCCACCCCGTAGGCTGCGCGCGTCGTGGTCCGGTTCGTCTTCGGTGTCGAGGATCTCGCGGGCATGCGGCTCGCGATCTCGCCGATGTGGGAGCTTGTGCGCTCGCTCGCCGCCCTCCGCGATCCGTCGACGGCTGCGCTGCACCTGCCCTGGCTGCGCACGCTGAGCGGTCGCCTCGGCGGCATCGAGCTCGAGCCGGCGGTGGCGCTCATCGGCGTCGGTGGCCGCTACACCCCGGACTTCCTGACCCCACCGCCGGCGACGCCCATGGGCGACATCCGGCTCGACCTCGACGCCCTGCGCCGGACGCCGGAGTCCCACATCCGCCACGACATGTCGCTGTTCGGCTCCGACCACGGGCCGACCGCGGTGGCCGACCGGTGGCTCGAGGATCCCGGCGGCGAGCTGGCCCGGCTCGCCGACGCGCTCGAGGCCTACTGGGACCGGGCGATCGCGCCGGTGTGGCCGCGCCTGCGCACGTTCCTGCAGGCCGACGTGGCCCATCGCGCACGCCGCCTCGCCGAGGATGGCCCGGCGGCCGTGCTCGCCGACCTGCACCCGGGCGTCACGTGGCACGGCGACCGCGTCGACGTCGTCAGCGCGCACGAGGCGACGATCCCGCTCGCCGGCAACGGGCTCCTGCTCATGCCGTCGGCCTTCACGTGGTCGGCGCCGTCGACCATCGACCAGGAGCCGTGGCAGCCGACGCTCGTCTATCCCGCCCGTGGCGTCGCGACCGTGTGGGACGAGGGCGGCGACGCCCCGGACGCCCTGGCGCGGCTGCTCGGCGCGCGCCGGGCGGAGATCCTCCTCGCCCTGGACGCGCCGCTGTCGACGACCGAGCTCGCCGAGCGGCTGTCGGTCAGCCCGGCCGGGGCCTCGCACCACCTCACCGTCCTGCGAGACGCCGGCCTGCTCGCCGCCCGGCGCGAAGGGCGGACCGTGCTCTACGTGCGCACGGCGGTGGCCGACGCGCTCGTCGGCTCCAGGCCCGCGGCGTGACCGCCGTCGCCGCGCCTCAGCGCACCCACACCGCGTCGAGCAGCGGACCGCTCAGAGGATGGAACTGCACGTTGCCGGTCTGCGTCGACGTCACGATCGGGAAGCGCCCGTTGAGCAGCGGGACGATCGGCGCCCGCGCGGCGATCCGCTCCTCGATGCGCTGCCAGTCGCCGCCGGCCGAGGCGCCTTTGGCCTGCGCCCGGTCGATCGCCGCGTCGATGCGGCGGTCGCAGAACTGCCCGAGGTTCGTTCCGCCCGGCGTGCTGCCGCTGTTGGCCGAGCAGCCGACGAGCGCGCGCAGGAAGCCCGCGGGCTCGGGGTAGTCGGCGATCCATCCGTTGATGCCGATCTGCGGTCGCTGCCGGGGATGGTGGGCCGCGTCCATGATCCGGCCGAGGTCGCTGAAGAGCAGCACCCTGGCGGGCAGCCCGATGCGGTCCAGCGCGGTGGCGAGGACGCGGCCGGAGGCGGCCCAGGCCCGGGCGGCCCAGACCGTGACGTGCGTGCCGCGGCGGCCGGATGCCGTGACGAGGGCGCGGGCGCGCGCGACGTCGGGCGCGATCCACGTCCCTGCCGGTGCCGGGCCGGCCGTGAACGGGCAGGTCGGGCGATAGCCGGCGAAGCCGGGCGGCAGCAGCTGGCAGGCCGGCGACCCAGTGTCCGGGCCACCGAGCGCCGCGACCATCCGCGTCCGGTCGACCGCGAAGTTGACCGCGCGGCGCACCCGCACGTCGTCGAACGGCGCCTCGTGGACGTCGAGCCACGCGTAGATCGTCTTGGCGAAGGCGCCCGACCGCAGGCGCGTGCCGTACGCGGTCCGCAGGGCGACGACACGCCGCGGCGTCGCGTTGAACACCCCCGCCATGTCCAGGCGGCCGTGTTCGAAGGCCTTCAGGTTGGCCGCCTCGTCGGCCATCCGCACTTCGACGCGGTCGGCGAACCCGGCGGTGCGGCCACCGGCCTGCTCCGGCCGGAACCGCGGGTTGCGGGTGAGGACCGCGCGCCGGTGGCGGGCGACCTCGGCGATCCGGTAGGGGCCGGTGCCGGGGATCGGCCGGTCCGTCGCCTGGCGCGGCGTGGTGCTCGACAGGACCACGGCGAGCGGCAACGTCAGCTTCTGCAGGAACTCCGGGTCCGGCCGCCGCAGCCGGAACGTGACGGTGCGCCCCGCCTCGTCGGCGACGATCCCCCGCGAGAGGTCGCAGACCGGATGCCTGGCCCGGCAGCGCTGAGCACCGCTGATCGCGTCGTACATCCTCCCCAGGTTCCGGCCCTGGATCAGGAGCATGCGCTCCATCGAGGCGCGGACGTCAGCGGCGAGGAGGGGCGCGCCGTCCGAATAGCGGCCGCCCGGGCGCAGCCGGAAGACGTAGGTGCGACCGCCGTTGCTCGGCGACGGGATGCCGACGGCCAGGCCGGGCACGATGCGGGCGCCCGCGGCGCCGGCCGCGCGGCGGTAGCGCACGAGCCCGTCATAGGCGATGTCGAGGACGCCCGCCGCGCTGGGGTCGTAGCCGCCCACGGCGGGATCGAGGTCGATCGGCGACCGGCCGACCCGCAACGTGCCGCCGCGATGCGCCGCCGCCGGCGCCGCGCCCGTCACCCAGACCGAGCCGTCGACGGTGGCCAGGCCCGCGGGCGAGCTGCCGGTGCGGAGCTCGTCGCCGGGAGCGCCGTTGCGCGGGTCCAGGCGCAGCACCGTGCCCTCGGCATCGGCCACCCACAGCCCCTCGTCGGTGACCGCCAGGGCGGCGGGCGACCGGCCCGCGGCGACCGTCGACGTCACGCGGTCAGAGGCCGGATCGATGCGCGAGACGGTGCCGTCCTGGCGGTTGGCCGCCCAGACGGCGCCGTGCCCCACGGCGAGGGCCGACGGCCCGTGGCCGACGTCGATCGCGTCGACGACGACACCCGTGCGCGGGTCGATGCGCAGCACCTGGCCGTTCTCCTCGGTGGCCGCCCAGACCGCGTCGCGGCTCACCGCCAGCGCAGCCGGATGGCCACCGGCGGCCACGTGCAGCCGGTGGCCCGAGCGCAGGTCGATGCCGACGACTTCCCCGTCGAGCGCGGCCGCCGCCCACAGCTTCCCGTGACCGATCGCGAGCGCGCGCAGGCCGTTGCCGACACGGGGCCGCCCGACGACGCGGTTGGTCGCGGGATCGACCTGTGCGACCGTGCCGTTGTCGGCGTCAGCCACCCACAACGAGCCCGATCCGAACGCCAGCGCGCCCGGTGTGCCGCCGACGTCGATCGGCTGGACACGATCGCGCCCGGAGATGCGCGAGACGGTCGCCGCGGCGGCGCTGGCCACCCAGACCGACCCGGCGCCGCCGGCGATCGCCTGCGGCTCGGCGCCGACGCCGGAGTACTGGTAGGTGATCCTGGTCGTGCCGGCATCGATCACGCCGACCGCACCCTCGCCCAGGCGCGTTGCGGGCGAGTCGCCGGTGAGGCGGCTCGCGGCGAAGGCCGCGGCGCCGACGACCAGCAGCGCGCCGGCGAGCAGCACGAGGCGCCGCGCCGACGGCCCGCGCCGCGGTACCCACGGCGACGAGAAGGGAGGGGGCCGCGGGGGCGTCGGCGGCGGGAGGCCCGTGACCGTGCTCGCCGACCGATGGCCCGGCGGCAGTCGCAGCGCCGGGTCCTGGCGCAGGATGCGGTCGTGCAGCTCACGCAGGTCGGCGCCGGGCTCGACGCCGACGGCGTCGACCAGGCGCTCGCGGGCGTGCACGTAGGCGTCGAGCGCCTCGGCCTGCCGGCCGGCCCGGTACAGCGCCAGCATGCGCCGTTCGTGGAGGTGCTCGTGCAGCGGATGGGCGGCGATGAGGCGTTCCAGCGCGGCGAGGGCCTCCTCGTTGCGACCGGCCGCCAGGTCGGCGTCCACCGCGAGCTCGGTGGCCGTCAGCCGCAGCTCGTCGAGCCGCCGGATCTCGACGGCGGCGAACGGCTCGGTGGCCACGTCGGCCAGCGCCGCGCCGTGCCACAGGTCGAGGGCGGCTCGCGCCGCCCCGTCGGTCGGCCGGCCGCGGGCCTCCGCGCCGGCCGCCTCGGCGACCAGGCGCTGGAAGCAGGCGGCGTCGATCGCGTCGGAGGGCAGTCGCAGCTCGTAGCCGCGCCCGTGGGTGACGATGCAGGCGTCGCTGCCGGCCAGAGCGCGCCGGAGGTGCGAGACGTACAACTGCACCATCTTGCCGGCGGTCGCCGGCGGCTCCTCTCCCCACAGGCCGTCGATGAGCCGGTCGACGGCCATGGCCTGGTTGGCCTCCAGCGCCAGCATCGCCAGCAGCGCTCGTTGCTTGGTGGCACCGAGGGGGACGAGCCGGTCGTCGGACATGACCTCGACCGGTCCGAGCAACTGAAGCTGCGTGCCGATGGGGGCCGCCCTTCGAGCGAGGATCTGCCACGACGTTACTCCCGTTCAGGAGCGGCAAACAACCCGGACTTTACCCATCCTTGACCAGGGCCGCAGAGGTTGCCCAGGCCTCCAGAACCCCTGCACAACCCCTACCTACGCAAGGAGCCTGCAATGTCTTCCCGCACGAACCACCGTTTCGCACGCGGTGCCGCCGGCGCCTTCGTGGCCGCCGCCCTGATCGTGCCGTCGGCCTCCGCGAGGCTGCCGATCGAGGAGCAGCCGGTCTCCGACCAGCCCGCCTCCTCGGCGCCCGCCTACGCGCCGGCGCCGGCGCCGGACCAGGCCACGCCGTCCGCCGCGAGCATCGCGGCGCTGTCCACGCCGCCGGCCTACCGGCCGGCGCCGGCGCCCGACCAGGCCACGCCCACGACGCAGCGCATCGTCATCCGCACCCCGGCGCCCGCGCCGACCGTCACGGCGTCGGCCAGCGAGGGCTTCGACTGGGGCTCGGCGGCCATCGGAGCCGGCATCGCCGGCGCCCTGCTGCTGCTGATCGCCGCCGGCGCGTCCGCGGCCGCGCACCGCGGCCACAGCTTCCGCCACGTGACGCACTGAGCGTGGGGGCAGACGGCGCTGCGCAGCCCGCTGCGCAGCGCCGGGGGGCGCCCGGCCAAGGGCATTCATGCCCGCGGCCCGCGCCGGGAACCCTTGGCGCCATGATCGAGCCCGTCGTCATCGCGCCCGTCGGTGAGCTGGACCTCCATGCGGCCCGCGAGCTGCGGCCCGCGCTCGACGACGCGGCCGGCGCGGACTTCCCGTTGCTGATCGTCGACCTGTCCGAGGTGACGTTCGTCGACTCGACCGGCCTCGGCGCGATCCTGCAGGCGCACCAGCGGCTGCGCCGGCAGGGCCGCGAGGTCAAGGTCGTCGCGCCGCGCGGCAGTGCGGCGGCCGTCCTGCTCGACCTCTCGGGGCTGCGCAAGGCGCTGGCGATCTGCCCGTCACGCGAGGCGGCGCTGGCCTGAGCGCAGGGCGCGGCGCAGCGCCGCGGGCGTCGCGCCGGCCTCGGCGCGCAGCACGCGCGTGAGGTGCGACTGGTCGGCGAAGCCCGTCTCGGCGGCGAGGCCCGCCAGGTCGTCGTCGCCGCCGGCGAGCCGCTCGAGCGCCGCGCGCGTGCGCAGGCGCATGCGGTGGCGCGCGACCGAGTGGCCGGTCGCCGCGCCGAAGACCCGGCTGAGGTGGTGCGGCGAGGTCCCCAGCGCGCCCGCGAGCTGCGGCAGCGGCACGCCGGGATCGGCGGCCAGCGCCTCCCGCGTCCCGTCGACCAGCGCCCGGCGCGCGGCCCGCGTCGCCGGCCGTCCGGCGCCGAGGCGCCCGGCGTCGCGACCGGCCAGGACCGACGCGCAGAGGCTCAGCGCGCGCTCGACCGCGTCGTGGTCGTCCTGGCCACGGCGCAAGGACGACAACAACAGCCGGTGCTCGACGTCGGCGTGCGGGCCGACGGGCAGCCCACCGGCCGGCAGGTCGGCCTCGCCGCCCCACAACGAGGCGAGCAGCGCCTCGTCGAGCCACAGGGCGGTGCAGTCGTCGCCGTGGTCGTGGGGATGGTCGTAGCGCTCCTCCTCGCCCGGGCGCAGGGTGTAGGCCATGGTGGGATCCAGCAGCGTCGCCTCGCCCTCGGCCGAGCGCGCGAAGCATCCGCGCCGGACGAAGACCAGCGCCCATCCGCCGGCGTGCTCACCATCCACGCCGCGACCCGCCGCGTGACGGCATGCGACGTCGGCGACCGTCAGGCCGTCGCGGCGCAGCAGCACGTCGGACCGGAGCATCGACGGCCAGTCTGCCGAACCGCGCACGGATGTCCAAGACGCAGCCGGCGACG
>Ga0308176_10003184_pt1 | contig 10478 bp, 15 predicted proteins | sample PhyCR2_3_FD_203890 | JGI IMG/M metagenome (GOLD analysis project Ga0308176, IMG submission 203890) | Soil microbial communities from UC Gill Tract Community Farm, Albany, California, United States - DLSLS.C.R2 | ecosystem: Environmental > Terrestrial > Soil > Agricultural land | place: USA... | reverse complement strand
AGACGACCAGCGGCACCAAGAACGTGACCAACCCGGTACGCCGGAAGAAGGCGTGAGGCGCTCGGGCCGTCACGACGACGCGGTGCGGCCACCAGGGACAGGCCCGGCAGACGGGCACCTCTCCCCCGGCGACGGACCGCGGCAGCTGAGCGTCTTGCGAGAGCAGTGCTCTCGCAGGGGTCACGACCGCGGGCGGCGGTGGTAGTCGGGCGACTCGCCGGCCTTGAGGTTGCCGCGGTAGACCCCGTCCCGGACCTCCACGATGTAGCCCTCCAGCTCCGGCATCCCCATCTCGGACGCCACCGCGAGCTCGGCCTCCCAGTCATAGGGCACGCGCACGAACTGGATCGAGAACGGCGCCTCGGCCTCGCCGTCCACGACGCCCTCGAGGATGACGTAGACCGGGGTCGGATCGCCCATGCAGTTGCCGACGCTGCCGGTGTTGAACACGGTGCGCCGCTCACGGTCGGTCTCGTAGTACGGGTCGTGCGTGTCGGCGTAGCCCACCACCGACGGCACCGGCCCGTCGCCGGTCGCAGCGGTGTTGGTGAACAGCGCCAGGAACTCCCCCTCGTCGTGGTCGAAGCGCACGCGTCGGTGCACTGTCTCCTCCGAGGCGTGGAACAGCCGGATCCGGCGGCCGCTCATCACGAAGTCGTGGCAGAACGGCAGCGACCGCAGCCACTCCCCCTGTCCCGGACCGAGCTGGTGGAGCCACCACTTCAGCGCGTCGGTGTCGAACTCGCGGTGCGGATCCGGCAGGAAGTCGTCCCAGTTGCCGAGGATGTTGACCTCGCAGCGCTGCCGGCACAGGTCGACGACCTCCCGGCCACGCGGACCCTTGCCGACGTAGTCGCCGAGGTTGAAGATCCTCGTGATGCCACGGGCGTCGATGTCGGCCAGGACGGCCTCGAGTGCGGTCAGGTTGCCGTGGACGTCCGAGATGAGGGCGATGCGGTCGAGCCCCGGTGCCGAGTTCACGCGGGCGACCCTAGCGGCTGACCAGCCACGATGCGCCCACCACGAGCGCCGCCACCGTCACGACGAGGAAGAACCCCACCCACACCAGGCCGGGGAACGGCGTCAGCCGGGCCAGCAGGTCCGCGTCGGAATCCCGTGCCCGGTTGCGGCGGCGCTGCCGGTGCAGCTCGAGGACCGGCCGCGGCGAGGCCAGCAGCAGGAACCACGTCCCGGCGTACGCCGCCGCCGACTGCACCGGCTCGCTGCCCCACCAGGAGACCGCGAAGACCCCGAGCCCGGCCACCAGCACGGCGTACAGCCCGTAGAAGTTGCGGATCTGGAGCAGCAGCAGGCCCAGCAGGACGACGACCAGCCACAGGACCGCCAGGGCATGCCGCTCGCTGAGGAGGTACGCCGCGCCGAGCCCCAGCAGGGACGGCCCGACGTAGCCCGCCAGCGCCGTCGCGACCATGCCGGGTCCGGTGCTCCTCCCCCGGGACAGCGTGAGCCCGGAGGTGTCGGAGTGCAGCCGGATGCCCGCCAGGCTGCGGCCGCTCAGGAGCGCCGCGACCCCGTGGGAGCCCTCGTGGGCGATCGTCACGACGTGGCGGCTGACCCGCCAGGTCGCCGGGACGGCCACGACGCCGAGCACGACCAGTCCGAGCGCCAGCACGACCGGCGGCTCCGGCCGGGGCTGGGTGCCGACGACCTCGTCGCCGATGCGGGCGAGGACGTCGACGAGCTGCACGGCCCCAGCCTGCCGCAGGCCGAGCACTGCTCAGGCAGGTGGTCCTGCTCAGCCGAGGACGGAGCCGGCGTCGACGGCACCGGCGTCGGCCTCGATGGCGTCCACGAGCTTGGCCACGTCGCCGTCGTCCAGGGTCACGCCCGCCTCGTCGAGGCCGGCGCGCAGCTCCTTCTCGACGGTCCCCTCGGGAGCGCTCTCCTGGTAGGAGGAGACCCGGTCGACGACGGCCTGGACTGCTTCGAGGTTCTCGTTGCTCATCCCGCCACCGTAGGGGGCGGCGACAAGGCGCCGCCTCACCCGTGCGGAGGACGCCCGTGTCGGCAGCCACGGATAGCCTGCCGGGATGACACGGTTCCCGTTCCGCTTCGAACCGGCCTACCGGTTGCCCGCACTCCTGTTCGGCGTCGTGCCCGCGACGGCGTGGGTCGAGGTCGACGACGAGGAGCTGCGAGCCAGGTTCGGACCGTGGTCGCTGCGGACGCCGCGCACCAACATCTCCTCGGCCACCGAGACGGGCGGGTTCAGCCTCGTCAAGACGGCTGGACCGGCCCACCTCTCGTTCTCCGACCGCGGGGTGACCTTCGCGACGAACGGGGACCGCGCCGTCTGCATGCAGTTCCACCGCCCGGTCCGGGCCATCGACCCCGCCGGACTGGTCCGGCACCCCGGCGCCACCTTCACCGTGGCCGACCCGCCCGCCCTGCTCGCCGCCCTGGAGGAACGATGACAGCCAACCCGGACCGTCCCACCCCGGAGCACCGTCGCCCCGACGGCGTCAGCGACGCGACCGTCGAGGCGCTCGGCAAGCTGTCCGAGGCGCTCGAGGCGGTCGAGTACGCCCGCGGGCACCTCTACGGGTTCCACCGCCTCTGCGGGACGGCCGACCTCACGCTCGGCGAGGCCGTCGAGCAGCTGCGTCAGGCCGGGCACACCGAGCTCGCCGACCAGGTCGACCGCGAGCTGGTCGGCCGCAACGTGATCCACGGGCGCTGGAGCTTCCAGATCGTCGAGGAGTACGACGACACCTACTACGACACGTTCAAAGCGGTCGAGAAACGGGCACGGGACGAGCTGGTCGGCGGACGCAGGCACCTCTTCGAGGCCGAGATGAAGGAGGACCGGCGGACGCCCGGCGCCCCGCACCACGCGGCGGTCCCCGACGAACCGGGTCCACAGGGCGGAAATGGTCCCGCCTGACCGATCAGGACCCTAGGGTTGCAACTGCATCGAGCGCACGGTGCACGAACGCAAGGAGCAAGGACTCGGGGGACGTCAATGGCCAGGTCGCCGGACGTGCTCGACGACCCCACGCCCTTCGAGGCATCCCACGTCGACGTCCGCGTCCGCATCGCCTGGCTGCTGCGGACCTCGCGGGACTTCGGCATCGGCGGGGCCCCCGTCTCCGTGACGGAGATGGCGGGCCTGCTCAAGGATCACGGCATCGCCGCATCGGCCCCGTCGGTCTCGGGCTGGGAGACCGGCCGGGTTGCCCCCGGAGCCGCCGTGGTCGAGGCGTACGAAGCCGTCCTGGGCAGCGAGCCCGGCTCCCTGCGCGGCGCCGTCGACCTGGTGCGACGCAGGTTCGGAGACGGACGACCTCGTGCGGTGCGGACCCTGCCGAGCCTGATCGAGCTCAACGGGGCCGTCGATCGCGTGGTGGGAACGCCGGAGCCCACCGGGATGGCGTGGCTGCACCTCAGCGAGGTCGCGCTGGCGGTCCGGCCCGGGCTCTCGACTGCGCTCCTCCGCCCGCTCGCGACGCGCCTGGTCAGCGAGATGAGCCGCTCCGCGTTCACGGCCTACACCACGAGGTACGAGGCACTGGCGCTGCTGCGCTGCGGCAAGTACGCCGACATCGTGGCCGCCGTCGTGGCCGCGTTCCTCGATGAACCCGGCAATCCTGCGCTCGGTGACGCATCGGCCCTGCTCGCGGAGCGGCCCGACGCCGAGGCCGTCCGCATTCTGTCGCCGCTGCTCGGCAGCAACGACTTCCTGCGGCTACGGGCGGGCGTCGTGGGCCTGGAGCACGTGGCCGCCGTCGGGAACCTGGACCCCTCCGACTGGCGGCCTGTCGTGCCTGCGTTCGTGGGCGCCTGGGAACGGCTCGCCGACGACAAGCTGCGCCAGGAGCAGCTCACGACGCTCTGGCTGGCTCTGCCAACACCGGTCCGGGACGCGGCCGCGGGCTGCCTGCCCGCACCGCCGGAGCCGGAACGGCTCCTGCGCGGCGGGAATCCCGACAGGCACCGCAGCAAGCTCGCCTTCTGCGCCCGCGTCGCCGAGCGGGCCACCGACGCGCTCGGGCTGCGGGGCCAGCCGTTGCTCGACCGGCTGCTGTTCGAGGCCGCCTTCGACTCCCGCAACGCCCGCCGCGTCACCTCCACGCTGCTCCTGATGGCCTCGCCGTACCGCGGGCCGCTGGCGATCGAGCTCGCCGCCGCGGCGGTGAGCCACGGCGACCCCGCCGTCCGCCGTGCCGCCGCGGAGCTGTTCCTCCTGCTGGGGCACGAGGAGTCCCGTGGCCCCGCCGTGGCGCTCCTCGACAGTGAAGACGTCACCGTCGTGACTGCGGGAATCTTCGCACTCGCGCACTCGGGGGCACCGCTGGACAGCGGCCGGCTCCAGCGCCTGCTCGCCCTTCCCGACCCCCTGAACCGCAGGGCGCTGGTGTACGCCGGGATGACTGGTCATCCGGTGCTGGGTCGACTCGCCGCGGACCTGAGCCACCCGCTCCAGCAGACAGCCGCGTGGTGGCAGCGCCACGGCACCCGGGTCCTGCTCTGACTGTCGCCAGCCGCTCCAACGCTCCGCCCAGCCGCTACGTTGGCGGCATGACCAGCCCGGACATCCCGACGTACACCCTCAACGACGGCACCACGCTCCCGGCGATTGGCTTCGGCACCTACCCGCTCAAGGGCGACGACGGCGTCACCGCGGTCACCAGCGCCCTCGAGACCGGCTACCGGCTGCTCGACACCGCGGTGAACTACGAGAACGAGCGCGAGGTCGGCGAGGCGATCCGACGCTCCGGCCTGCCGCGCGAAGAGATCCAGGTCGCGAGCAAGATCCCCGGCCGGCACCACGCCTACGACGACGCGATCGCCAGCGTGCACGGTTCGCTGGAGCGGCTCGGCCTCGAGTACCTCGACCTCCAGCTCATCCACTGGCCCAACCCGAGCGTCGGCAGGTACGCCGAGGCGTGGCGGGCGCTGGTCGACCTGCGCAAGGACGGCCTGGTCCGCTCCATCGGCGTCTCCAACTTCACCGAGGCACACCTGCAGCGGATCATCGACGAGAGCGGTGTGACGCCGTCGGTCAACCAGATCGAGCTGCATCCCTACTTCCCGCAGGTCGAGATGCGCGCCGTGAACGAGCGCCTCGGCATCCGCACCGAGTCGTGGAGCCCGTTGGGCAAGCGCCAGGCGCCGTTCACCGAGTCCCCGGTGGCCGCGTCCGCCGAGAAGTACGGCGTCACCCCCGGGCAGGTCATCCTGCGCTGGCAGGTGCAGCTCGGCTCGATCCCGATCCCGAAGTCGGCCACGGCGGAGCGGCAGCGGCAGAACCTCGACGTGTTCGGCTTCTCGCTCACCGACGACGAGGTCGCGGCGATCACCGGTCTCGGGCGGCCGGACGGCCGACTCTTCGGGGGTGACCCGGACATCCACGAGGAGCAGTGATGCCCACGACGCCGTACCTCCAGATCGACCTCGCCCGGCTGCGCCGCAACATCGCCCGGGCGGCTGAGTTCGCCCAGGGGGCAGGCGTCGCACTGCGACCGCACGTCAAGACGCACAAGTCCGTCGAGATCGCGCGCCTCCAGCTCGCCGCGGGCGCGGTCGGCATCTCCGTGGCCACGATCGGCGAGGCCGAGACGTTCGTCCGCAACGGGGTCGGCGACGTCTTCGTCGCCTACCCGCTGTGGCTCGACGACGCCGCGGCCGGGCGGCTCAGCGACCTGACCGGCGACGCCGCGGTGGCGATCGGCGTCGACTCGGTCGAGGGGGCCGCGAACGCCGGCCGCCTCCTGGGCGCCTCGACCGTGGAGGTCCTGGTCGAGGTCGACTGCGGGCACCACCGCAGCGGGGTCCTCCCCCACGACGCCGGGAAGGTGGCGTTGGCCGCGGTGCGCACCGGCCTCACCGTGCGCGGCGTGTTCGCGTTCCCCGGCCACAGCTACGCCCCCGGGGCCCTGGCGGGTGCCGCGGCCGACGAGTCCGCGGCCCTGCGGGAGGCGGCCGGGGCGCTGCGCGACGCCGGCATCGAGCCGCGCGTGATCAGCGGCGGCTCCACACCCAGCCTCGCCCACTCCGACACCGAGGTGCTGACCGAGCTCCGCCCGGGCGTCTACGTCTTCGGCGACGCCCAGCAGTGGGAGCTCGGCGCGATGTCTCCCGGCAGCATCGCCCTCACCTGCCGGTCGACGGTGGTCAGCCACGCGGGCGACCGGCTGGTCCTCGACGCCGGCAGCAAGGTGCTGGGCGCCGACCGGGCGCCGTACGCCACGGGCTTCGGCCGCCTGCCCGACCACCCCGACGCCCGGATCGTGCTGCTCTCGGAGCATCACGCGGTCGTGGACCTCGACGGCGCCCGGCTTCCCCCGCTGGGCAGCCAGGTCGACGTCGTGCCGAACCACGTGTGCAACGCGGTCAACCTGGTCGACTCGGTCTATGCCGAGGAGTCCGGCGAGCTGCGCCCGTGGAGCGTGGCCGCCCGTGGCCTGAACTCCTGACCGCTCCCCCTACCATCGTCCCCATGCTCAAGCGACCCCTCACCGCTCTGGCCGCCGCGGCGGCCCTCCTCGTCCTGGCCGGCTGCGGCGACGAAGGCTCGTCCGACTCGACCGCCAGCGACACGCCGTCGCGCGACGCGACCGGCCCGGCCTGCACCTACAGCGAGGACGGCCAGGCCGCCAAGAAGGTCGACCTGCCACCCGACCATGCCGCCGTCAGCGGTGACGAGGCCGTCACCATCAAGACCAACGCCGGGGAGATCAAGGCGACCCTGGACGCCGACACGACTCCCTGCACGGTCAACTCGTTCGTCTCGCTGGCCGACCAGGGCTACTTCGACTCCACCACCTGCCACCGCCTGACCACCCAGGGCATCTACGTGCTCCAGTGCGGTGACCCGACCGGCTCGGGCGCCGGCGGCCCCGGATACTCCTTCGCCGACGAGCTGTCCGGCAAGGAGACCTACGGACCGGGCACGCTGGCGATGGCCAACGCCGGCCCGGACACCAACGGCTCGCAGTTCTTCATCGTGTACGGCGACAGCCCGCTGCCGCCGGCGTACACCGTCTTCGGCACGATCGACGACGCCGGGCTGAAGGTCGTCAAGGACATCGCCCACGTCGGCACCGCCGACGGAGGCCCCGACGGCGCCCCGAAGAACGAGGTCAAGATCGAGTCCGTCACCGCGGAGTGACCACGGCCTGGCCCGGACCCGCTCAGAGCGGGAACGACACCCCCGTCAGCGACTCCGACCTCGCCCAGAGCCTCTTGGCCAGGTCGGGGTCGCTGGCCGTCCGGGACCGGCCCACCATCGTCGGCCAGCCGTTGAGCTCCCGTGCCCGGTGCGGGCCGAGGTAGCTGTTGCCGGGCACGTCCATGGTGGCGGCGTAGAGCGTCGGCAGCGCCCCCTGCCACGCGGGCATCCCGAGCAGCCGGTTGCCGACGTCGGAGAGCCGCGTGAAGGCCTTGTTGCCGGTGCCGCCCTGGATCGCGGTCGAGGTGTACCCGGGGTGGGCGCCGGTCGCACGCAGCGTCGAGCCGACGGCGGTCAGCCGACGCTGGAGCTCGGCCAGGAAGAGCAGGTTGGCCAGCTTGGAGGCGGCGTACGCCGCGTAGGGGCGGTAGCCCCGCCGCTCCCAGCCGAGGTCGTCGACGTCGAGCTCCGCGGAGCGGTGCGAGGCCGAGCCGACCACGACCACCCGGTCCGTCAGCCGCGGCAGCAGCAGGTTGGCGAGCGCGAAGTGGCCGAGGTGGTTGGTGGCGATCTGGGTCTCGAAGCCGTCGACGGTCATGGCGAACGGCAACCCCATCACCCCGGCGTTGTTGACCAGGACGTCCACGGGACCCACCCCCGCCGCGAACTGCCGCACCGAGGCGAGGTCGGCGACGTCGAGCCGGCGTACCTCCACCGCGCCGCCCATGGTCGCGGCCGCCGCCTCGCCCTTGACCCGGTTGCGCACGGCCAGGACGACCTCGGCTCCCACGGAGGCGAGTCGCCGGGCGGTCTCCAGCCCGATCCCGCTGGTCGCACCCGTGACGACGAAGCGTCGGCCCTGCTGGTCCGGCACCCTGGTCCAGGGGCCGGTCCGGTCCCTCCTCACGCGGCCTCGAGGATGCGTCGGAGCGCGGCCAGGTCCTTGGTCATCGCCCGGCGCATCGCAATGCCCAGCGCCGGGGCGAGCGCCCGGGAGAACCCCGCCGGCCGCCCGTCGTTGCGCAGCGTCATCACGGTGCCGTCCGCGACCGCGGTCCAGGTGTACGTCGTGCGCATCGGGAACGGCCCCTGGGCGGTCTCCATCACCAGCCGCTCGCCGGGCACCAGCTCGGTCACCTCGTAGGTGTAGGCGAGCCGGCGCCCGAGGAACGTCGCGACGAAGTCCATCCGTGACCCGATCGCCAGCGGGGCGGAGGTGCGCCACTCGACCTGCTTGATGTTGGCGTACCAGTGCGGGGCGTTGCCGGGGTCACCGGCGTACGCCGCCACCTCGGAGGCAGGCCTGCGGATGCGGGTCTCGACGCACACATCGACGCGACGGCTCACGCGTCGCCCTCGACGTAGGCGACGGGCTCCGCGAGGGCGACCGTCCGGCTGACGGTGCACAGCCGGTCGCGGACCCGTTGCAGGGTCTGCGGCATGACGCCGCGGGCGAGGTCACCGGCCTCCCCCTCGGGGAAGGTGATGTCGAAGGTGACCGTGATCCCGACCAGGTGGCTGCCCTGCTCGTCGCGCACCTTGTGGCCCACGGCGCGGGCGTCGAAGGTCTCGGCGGCGGCGCGCTTGCCGGTGATCAGGTCCACGTCGATCGCCCCGCAGCCGGCGAGCGCGGCCAGCAGCAGCTCGACCGGGGTGAAGTCGGGGTCGTCACCGGACCCGATCGGCAGCACTCCCCCACGCGAGTTCGTGGCCTTGTAGCGGCGCACGCCGATCCTGGTGAGATCGATGCTGCGCAGCGTCGGGTCGGGGGTCGCGTCACTCATGCCCCAAGCCTGCCAGACCTGTGCGGCGCCGGGCCGCCGTCGCGCCGCTACTGTCGCGGGATGCGCACCGTCTTCCGCTCCGAGGATCCCGAGGTCAACCCGTACAAGCTGCTGACCGCGCTGGTCGTGCCGCGCCCGATCGCCTGGATCTCGACGGTGGACGCCGACGGGGTCGGCAACCTGGCCCCGCACTCGTTCTTCAACGTCGCGTGCGCGAGCCCGCCGATCGTGTCGTTCGCGTCGGTCGGGGACAAGGACACGCTGGCCAATGTGGTCGCCACGGGCGAGTTCGTCGTCAACCTCGCCACCCAGCCCTTGATGGCAGAGGTCAACGACAGCAGCGCCCGGTTCGGTCCCGAAGTGGACGAGGCCGAGGCCCTCGGCATCGCGCTCGAGGCGAGCGCCCTGGTCGCGCCGGCGCGGGTGGCGCACTCCCCCGCCTCGCTGGAGTGCACGCTGCACTCCACCCACGAGCTCGGGGACTCCACGCTCGTCCTGGGACGGGTCGTGGCGATCACCGTCCTGGACGAGGCGCTGGTCGACGGGCACCCGGCGATGGAGCACCTGCGGCCGGTCTCCCGGCTCGGACGCGACGAGTGGGGGCTCCCCCCGCAGGTCGTCGCGGTCCGTCGACCCGACCGACCCGAGGACATCGGCCGGGGGTCCTGAGGCCCGTGGGGCGCATGATCGTCAGACAGTCCGACGAACACGCCCGGAATCGGCCCGGGACTTGCATCGCCGCGCGGGACGGGGTGAGGGTGGAAGGGATCTGCACGCCGATCGGAAGGCACCCCATGCTTACCCTCACCGAGAACGCCAGCATCATCGTCAAGGACATCACCACGCAGCCCGGACTCGCGGACACCGCGGGCCTGCGCATCACCTCCGAGGACGCCCCCGAGCCGACCTTCGCGGTCAGCGCGGCGGAAGCTCCGGAGCCCGGCGACCAGACCGTCGAGCAGGACGGTGCCACCGTCTACCTCGACGAGGCCGCCGCAACCATGCTGGACGACAAGATCCTCGACGCCGCCGTCGACTCGGCCGGCAAGGTGGAGTTCGCCCTGGGCATCCAGGCCTGACTCCCCCACGCGACGACAGAACCCCCGGGCCATCGGCCCGGGGGTTCTGTCGTTGTTGGAGGCGTACGCGAGCGCGCTCAGCGGGCCTGGCGGCGGAGCGCGCGGCGAGCCCGCCGGTCGCTCTCGCGGGCAAGCTCCACGTCGCGCAGGAGTGCGAGGTCCTGGTCCGAGTGGGCGCGTGCCTCGACGATCCCGAACGCCAGGTGCAGCTGCGTGTTCATGGTGTGCTCATCCCCTTCGGCCCGATCCGACGGGCCCACGTGTGTAATGACTATATCCGCCTGTGCGGCTCTTACATCCTAGTCGCGTCGGAACCCGGGCCCGAAGCCGCCGACGACGTGATCTCGCCCACCACCTCGCGGCGGCCGACGCACCCGGTCGGAGGCAGCCATGGCTCGCTGGGAGGATCGAACGCATGACCATCACCTCCCGCGAGATCCAGCTCGCCTCCCGCCCCTCCGGCTGGCCCACCCCGGACGACTT
>Ga0308176_10003183_pt1 | contig 10480 bp, 8 predicted proteins | sample PhyCR2_3_FD_203890 | JGI IMG/M metagenome (GOLD analysis project Ga0308176, IMG submission 203890) | Soil microbial communities from UC Gill Tract Community Farm, Albany, California, United States - DLSLS.C.R2 | ecosystem: Environmental > Terrestrial > Soil > Agricultural land | place: USA... | reverse complement strand
CGGGCGGGCGGGCAGAACCGGGGTGCAACAAACGGCCCTCGCCCAAGGTCTCCAGCGGGCCGCCGAGGCCGGTGCGCTGCCGGGGCCTCGGTGCCAGCGCCGGTCGGCCGAAGCCCCGGCACCGGTGGGACAGGCGCAAGAGCCTGTCCGACGCTTCCTTACGGCTCGGGGCCAACCTATTTTCCTCGCTCGCTTCACTCCCCTCGTCCCCACAGCCCTGCGCGCGTCCCATGGCCGACACCACCCTGATGGACAAGCTGGTCTCCCTCTGCAAGCGCCGAGGCTTCGTGTTCCAGTCCTCCGAGATCTATGGGGGGCTGGGCTCGGTGTGGGACTACGGGCCTCTGGGCGTGGAGCTCAAGAAAAACGTAAAGGACCGCTGGTGGCGGGCCATGGTCCACGCCCGAGACGACATCGAGGGCATCGACGCCGCCATCCTCATGCATCCGCGCGTGTGGGAGGCATCGGGGCACGTGGCCGGCTTTACCGATCCCCTGGTGGACTGTCGCCATTGCAAGAACCGCTTTCGCGCCGACGATCCCCGCATCAAGGGCACGCCGGGCCAGCCGGACGCGCAGTGCCCGGTGTGCGGCAGCAAGGGCACGCTCACCGAGCCGCGGCTCTTCAACCTGATGTTCAAGACCTTCATGGGGCCGGTCGAGGAGCAGGCGGCGGTCGTGTATCTCCGCCCCGAGACGGCGCAGGGCATCTACGTCAACTACCTCAACGTGCTGCAGAGCTCGCGGCAGCGGATCCCGTTCGGCATCGCCCAGATCGGCAAGGCGTTCCGCAACGAGATCACCCCGGGCAACTTCATCTTCCGCACCCGGGAATTCGAGCAGATGGAGATGCAATTTTTCGTGAAGCCCGGGACCGACGCCGAATGGTTCGAGCGCTGGCGCGAGTGGCGGATGCAGTGGCATCGCGACCTCGGCCTCACGCCCGAGCGGCTCCAGTGGCACCAGCACGGCCCCGACGAGCTGGCTCACTACGCTCGCGCGGCGTTCGACATCCAGTACCAGTTCCCGTTCGGCTGGCAGGAGATCGAAGGCATTCACAATCGCGGGAACTTCGACCTGGGCCGCCACCAGGAGTATTCGGGCAAGAAGCTCGAGTATTTCGATCAGGCCGCGAACGAGCGCTACCTGCCGCTCATCGTGGAGACGTCCGCCGGTGCCGACCGGGTTACCCTGACCCTCCTGGTGGACGCCTATCGCGAGGAAGAGGTCGAAGGCGAGACCCGGGTCGTGCTGGGCTTCCATCCGGCCGTGGCTCCGATCAAGGCCGGCGTCTTCCCGCTGGTCAAGAAGGACGGCATGCCGGAACTGGCCACCGCGCTGTATCACGATCTCAAGCGACGGTTCCCGGCCTTCTACGACGACAGCGGCGCCATCGGCCGGCGTTACCGGCGGATGGACGAGGCGGGCACGCCCTTCGGCATTACCGTGGACGGCGAGACCACCGCGCAACGGACCGTGACGGTGCGCGAGCGTGATTCGATGCAGCAGGAGCGGGTGAGCGTGGACCAGGTGGCGGAGTACGTCGCGGAGCGGGTCGGCGTCAGCTGAGGTGTGGGGGGTGAGGCGATGCGCCTGGCCGACTTCGAAGCGATGGTCGTCCGCATGGCGGGGGAAGTGCCGCGCGAGTTCCTCGCGGGCGTGGCCGAGATCGTCGTGTCGCCCCGCACCGTGCCGCACCCCGACCGTCCCGGGATCTACACGCTGGGCGAGTGCATTCCGTTTCCCGCGCCGGACGGCGCGGCGGTCGAAGGCGTCCAGAGCCGGGTGGTGCTGTACCACGGCTCCTTCGCGGCGCTCGCCCGGGTGACGCCCGGTTTCGACTGGCGGGAGGAAGCCTTCGAGACCCTCACCCACGAGCTCCGCCACCACCTCGAATGGCGGGCCCGCGCGCCGGACCTCGAGGAGCTCGACTGGGCGGTGGAGCAGAACTACGCCCGGCAGGACGGCGAGGCGTTCGACCCGTTGTTCTTCCTTGCCGGCGCGCCGGTCGGGGATGACGCCTGGCGGGTGGAGGACGATGTGTTCCTCGACCGGATCGTGCGCCAGGTGCCGGCGACGCTTTCCGTGCACTGGGTCGGGCGAGACTATCTCATCACCCCACCGGCCGGGGCGTCGCTGCCGGCCTTCCTGGTGCTCGAAGGTCTGGCGGATCCTCCGGAGGGCGACGTGGTGCTGGTGCTCCGGCGGAAGCCGGGAGTGCTCGCGCTGTTCCGGCCGGTTACCACCTATCATGCCGCCGTGCACGCCGTCGAACCGGGCGGTTATCTTCCCGGCGGCTCGCGCACGGACGGCGCGGACTGAGACACTTCTTCCTCAGCCACGGACATCGGCATGATCTACGAACGCACGACGGCGCTGGACGGCAGTGAGGTGCTCCGGCGGGCAAAGCGGTTCTTTGCCGAACGGGTGCCGATGCAGGCGGCGTTTCCGGAAAAGGAAGGCCCCGGCTACCTCACGCTGCGCGGGCAGGGCGGGGAAGAGATCGCGATCGCGGTGAGCCAGGCCTCGGGCCACACGCAGGTGCGCGCGTCCACGCTGCTGTTCGACCAGCCCCTCGACCGGTTTCTCTCGACCTTGCCCACCGCGGAGCAGCCGGCATGAGTGACACCCTCCCCGTCCGGGTCATGGTGCAGGACGTCTGGGACGCGGTGGCGCTCGATCTTCCCGGCGCCACGCCGCTGGCCGAGGTCAAGCGCCGCGCGCTCGAGGCCACGCGAGTGATGCGCGATCCCGCCGGCTACGTGCTCAAGTTCCGTGGCGCCGAGCTGCAGGACGAGTCCGAGTCGCTGGCCCAGGCCGGCGTGGTGCCCAACGGCGCGCTGATCGTCTTGCCCAAGCGGCGGAGACCGGTTCGGTAGGGCGTGGCCGTTCCGCTGTTCACCCATCCCGACTGCCTGCGGCACGACCCGGGGGCCAATCACCCGGAGACGCCCGCCCGCCTCCGGGTGCTGCTCGAGCGGGCGCGTGGCGAGCCGGTGGTGGAGGTTCGCGAGGCCCAGGCCGCCGCGCTCGATTCGGTGCTCGCGGTCCACCCCCGGCCCTACCTCGATGAGCTGGCCGCGATCAGCGCCCGGGGGGGCGGCGCCCTGTTTCTCGATACGATCGTGAACCAGGCGAGCTGGTCGGCCGCGCTCGGCGGCGTGGGCGCGGCGCTGGCCGCCGTGGATTACGCGATGAGCGGGCAGGGTCACGCCTTTGCCGGCATCAGGCCGCCCGGCCACCACGCGCTTGCCTCGCGGGCGATGGGGTTCTGCCTGCTCGCCAACGCGGTGATCGCCGCGCGGCATGCGCAGCGTGCGGGCCGGGCGCGGGTGCTGGTCGTCGACTGGGACGTGCACCATGGGAACGGCACCCAGGCGCTGGTGGAACACGACGAGACCATCCGCTACGTCTCGCTTCACCAGCATCCCTGGTACCCGGGCACGGGCATGGCCGACGAGCGCGGCGTGGGAAACATCTTCAACGTGCCGCGCGGCCCGAACGCGCCGCCGGCACGCTACGTGGAGGATCTCTGGGCTGCGGTCGTGGCGGCCACCGCCGACTGGCGCCCGGATCTGGTCCTGGTGTCTGCCGGCTTCGACGCCATGCGCGGCGATCCCCTGGGCGGCTTCACACTCGAGCCCGAGCACTACGCCGATCTCACGCTGCGGCTGCGCGATCGGCTGGCCGACGCCCCGATCGTGGGGCTGCTCGAGGGCGGCTACCTGCCGGCCCGACTCGCCGAAGGCGCGCTGGCGCACCTGCGGGCGCTCGCCTAAACTCCGACCGGCTCGCGCCCGTCCGCGAGCGTGCCCGCCGTCCGCCACCCGCGAGGATCCCCGTGGCCGAGCACCTGCACATGGAAGCCGAGTACCTCGAGCTGCGCACCAAGCACCCGTTCATCATCGCGCGGGGCGGCCAGAGCGACTACCGGACGATCTGGGTGCGCCTCAAGGACGGTGACGGCAACGTGGGCTGGGGCGAAGCGACGCCCTCGCGCTTCTACGGCGAGACCGCCGAGACGGTGCTGGCGGCGCTCAACGTCTACGCCGGCGCCATGCCGTGCGATCCGTTCGACATCGAGGAGACCGAGCGACGCTGGGAGTCCATGCTCCGGATTCACGCGTCGGCCCGGGCGGCCCTGTCGGGCGCGCTGCACGACCTGGTGGGCAAGCGCCTCGGCATACCGGTGTACCGGCTGTGGGGCCTCGATCCGGCCAAGGCACCGAGGTCCACCTTCACCATCGGTCTCGACACGCGGGAGCGGATCCGGCTCAAGGTCGAGGAGGCGTCCGAGTACCCCATCCTCAAGATCAAGCTCGGCACCGACCGGGATGTCGAGATTCTCCGTACCATCCGCGACGCCACCGACCGCGAGATCCGGGTGGATGCCAACTGCGGCTGGACCGTCAAGCAGGCGATCGCCATGCTGCCGGTGCTGCAGGAGTTCGGGGTCACGGTGCTGGAGCAGCCTCTCCCGCCCGATCAGATCTCGGGCCTGGCGGAGATCAGCCGCCGCGCCTCCATTCCCGTCATCGCCGATGAAAGCTGCTGCACGGCGGTGGACATTCCGCCCCTGGTCGGCGCGGTCGACGGGATCAACATCAAGCTGGCCAAGTGCGGTAGTCTGCGCGAGGCGCTTCGCATGATCGCCGTCGCGCGGGCCCACTGGATGATGGTGATGGTCGGTTGCATGATCGAGAGCTCGCTCGGCATCACCGCGGCGGCGCATTTCACCCCGCTGGTGGACATCGTGGACCTCGACGGTGCGGCGCTGCTCGCGAGCGATCCGTTCGTCGGCGCGGGCATCGCGGGTGGCCAGGTGACGCTGCCCGACGGGCCCGGGCTCGGCGTCCGGGCGAGATGACCGAGCGCTTCGCCCAAGTCGCCCTCCCGCTTCCCCTCGCTTCCTCGTACACCTACCGCATTCCCGAGACGCTGGGCGACCGGGTCATACCCGGCGCCCGGGTCGTCGTGCCGGTCCGCCGCCGGGAGCTGATCGGCATCGTGATCGCCGCCGACACGCCGGCGCCGGCCGCGCCCGCGCGCGACGTTCTGGCCGCGCCCGATCTGGACGCCGCGATTCCCGAGGCGCTGCTGGAGACCGCGCGCTGGATGGCCGGCTACTACGGGGCCCCGCTCGGGCTGGCGCTCAAGTGCATGCTGCCGGGCGGCATGTGGGGCGAGTCGCAGGTGGTGGCGACCGTCGCGCGTGGCGCGCGGGTGCCCGGCGGACTGGCCGGCGAGGTCCTGGCCTGGATCGGTGAACGTGGCGGCGAGGCCTCGGTGGCCGCGGTCGCGCGGGGTCTCAAGCGACCGGTGTGGGACGTGCTCGATCGGCTGGCCCGGGTCGGTGCGGTGACGCTGCGGGTCGAGCCGCCGGATACCGACGCCGCGGTGCTGACCGAGCGCATGGTGAGCCTGGCCGGCGAGCCGCCGACGCTGCTCGAGCGCGACGCGCTCTTCCGCCGCGCCCGGCAGCAACGGCGGCTCTACGAGGCCTTGGAGGCGTTGGGCGGCAACGCGCTGGTGAGTCACGTCACGGGTCAGCTCGGCTTTACCCTGGCGGTCCTGCGCGGTCTCGAGCGGCGCGGGCTGGTACGCGTCGGCCGGGCGGAGCGGCTGCGCGACCCGTTCGCCGAGTTCGCCGCCGTGCCGCCGCCGGCGACCCTCACCGCCGATCAGCAGGCGGCCCTCGCTGCCGTGCAGTCGCTGGGGCCGGGGGACGGCGCGGTGCTCTTCGGGGTCACCGGAAGCGGCAAGACCCTGGTGTACCTCGAGGCGGTCCGCCGTGCGCTGGCGGGCGGCAAGGGCGCCATCGTGCTGGTGCCCGAGATCGGACTCACCCCGCAGACCGTGAGCCGCCTCCGGGGCGCTTTCGGGGATCAGGTGGCTGTGCTCCACAGCGGGCTCTCCGACGGCGAGCGCGCCGATGCCTGGCGGCTGCTCCGTCGGGGGGAGCGCCGCGTCGCCGTAGGCGCCCGATCGGCCGTGTTCGCGCCGGTTCAGGATCTGGGACTCATCGTGCTGGACGAGGAACACGAGACCAGCTACAAGAACGGCGAAGCCCCGCGCTATCACGCTCGCGACGTCGCCGCGGTCCGGGCCCGGATCGAGGGCGCGGCGCTGGTGCTCGGGAGTGCCACGCCGTCGCTCGAGACCATGGTGGTGGCGGAAAGCCGGCTCAGGCTGCTGCGCCTTCCCGAGCGGATCGGGGCGCGGCCGCTCCCTCCGGTCGACCTGATCGATCTTCGGGTGGCGCCCAAGGTGGACGCCACCGGCGCCGTGGCGTGGTCGGAGGCGCTCGACCAGGCCATCCTCGGCACTTTGGCGCGGAAAGAGCAGGCGCTGCTGCTGCTCAACCGGCGCGGCTATGCGGCGTTTCTCCAGTGTCCCGACTGCGGCGAGGTGTGGCAGTGTCCCCGCTGCAGCATCTCGCTCACCGTGCACACCGCGCCACCGGGCTTGCGCTGCCACTACTGCGGGCATGAGGAGCCGCTGCCGTATACCTGCCGAGCGTGCGCCAGCCCGGTGCAGCGGATGCGTGGCTTCGGCACCCAGCAGCTCGAGCGGCTGCTGGCCGAGCGCTATCCGGAGGCGCGGTTGGCGCGGATGGACCTGGACACCACCAGCACCAAGTGGTCCCACCAGCGGATTCTCGCCTCGGTCGAGTCGGGCGAGGTGGATATCCTGCTGGGCACCCAGATGATCGCCAAGGGACTCGACTTCCCCAATGTGACGCTGGTCGGCGTGGTGGACGCCGACACTGGACTCTACCTCCCGGATTTTCGCGCGGCGGAGCGCACCTTCCAGCTCCTGGCACAGGTGGCGGGCCGGGCGGGCCGCGGGCCCCGCGGCGGTCGGGTGCTGGTGCAGACTCGCCACCCGACCCACCACGCCCTGGTCTGGGCCGCGCGGCACGACACCGAAGGATTCTTGCGTCAGGAGCGGGCGCTACGCGAATCGCCGCCGTATCCGCCCGAGACATCGCTGGTCAATCTCGTGATCTCGGGGCCGGACGAGCTCGGCGTGAGCCGCCGTGCCACCGAGCTCGCCGACTGGTGCAACGGCCTCCTGGCCCGGTACGCGCTCCCGGTGACGCTACTCGGCCCCGCGCCGTGTCCACTGGCCCGGATCAAGGATCGCTGGCGGTGGCACGTGCTGCTCAAGGGATCGTCGGAGGTGCTGGGCCGGATCGTGCGCTACGCCGCGACGCGGCTGGCGCGGGCGGGCGAGGTGCGGGTGGTGATCGATCGGGATCCGGTGAGTCTGCTGTGAGCGCTGCGTGGCCGCCAAGGCCGTACTGCCTTACGGTGCCCTCCGATACCCGATCTCCGCCCCCAGGTACACCACCCGCCGCGGCGCCGGCTCGAAGTCGCGGCCGCCCACACCGTTCAGGGTCACCGAGCCCACGTACCGGCGATCCCAGAGGTTGTTGACCCCAAGGAAGGGGCTGACCTGCATGTTGCCCATGTCACCTTGCCAGCCGAGGCGCGCGTTGGTGACGCCGGCGCCCCATGCGTCGACGTAGATGGTGTTCGCGTCGTCGGCCACCAGCGAGGTGCTGATGGTATGGTCTGCGTCCACGAAGAAGCCGCGGGGCAGGGCCGTGCGCAGCCCCAGGCGCCAGTAGTGCTCGGGCACGCCGGGAAGGCGATTGCCGTCGAACTGCCCGCTGGCGAACCGATAGCGCGCATAGGTGTAGGCCCCGCTCAGGGTGAGGCCGCTCGCCGGGGTAAGGGTGAGCCCCACCTCGGCGCCGTCATTGTGGGTCTTGCCAGTGTTGCCGAAGAACGCCCGGCCGCCGATCTCGCCGACCTGGACGATCGCGTCTTTGATCCGGCCGAGAAACAGCGCCACCGAGTAGCTCACCCCGCGCGCCGGCTGGCCGCGCGCGCCGATCTCGTAGTTGACCGCCCGCTGGGGCCCGAGGCCGGGGTTGAAGCCGCCCGAGCCGTCAGGCTGGTTGGCCAGCTCGGTGGTGGTTGGAGTCTCGAATGAGGTCGAGACGTTGACGTACGGCACGAACCGGTCGCCAAAGGCCCAGCTCACTCCCACGTTGCCGCTCACCGACGACATAGTGCGATCGCCGCTGTCGTCGGAGCCGTCGCCGAAATACCCGTCGGCCACCGAGAACTGGACCCGGTCGTACCGGGCGCCCCCGCTCAGCAGCAGTTCTTCGCGCGGGCTCCACTGGAGCTGGGCGAACGGACCCAGCTCGGTGACCATCTCGCGCTGGTTCACAAAGGCCTGGTCGGTCTTGGCGCCGGCAATGGAAACGAAGTTCGCGCGCTCATCCCGGAGGCGTTGGACGTCGGCTCCTGCCACCAGGCGTGGCGCGGTTTCCGGGGTGCCCAGCTTCCGACTGCCGCTCAGCCGCAGCCCGCCCACCGTCCGGTCGATGGTGATGTAGGTGCCGTGCGTCAGGCCCGGGTTGATGTCGGGTGGGGCCGCCAGCGGGTTCGCGAGGTCGCGAAGCATGCCGAACACGGTGACGTCGTACTCGTTGCCCGCCGCGTCGAAGTGCTTGAGGGCCAGCGAGAGCTGCTGCTGCTGCACGTCCTTGTCGGCCCCGCGCAGAATGTTGCTTCCGGCGGCCGAGTCGGCGTTCGCGAGGTACTCCGCCCGCGTCAGCGCGCCGGGGTTCTGGGCCTGGGGATTGTCGGCCAGGCTCAACCGGAGCGTGCCGAGGGTGGTGCCGCTGAAGGCGTAGTCGACGCCCGCGTTGAGCTGCCGGACCTCCGCCGCGCTGTGCTGCCGGAAGCCGTCGGCCTTGAACTGGGAGATGGAGAGCGTGCCGCTCGCCGCCCCCACTCGCCCGGAGGTCCAGCTCTGCCATTTGTAGAACCCATCATCGTTGCGTTCCCCGCTGCCGCCCTGAATCCGGACCCGCTGGGCGAACGGCCCGGGATCGGCGCGCTCGGTCTGAAATGAGATCACGCCGCCCGAGGCGTTGCCGTACAGTGACGAGCTGGCGCCGCGGAGCACCTCCGCACGCTCCAGATTGCCGAAGTCCACGTTGGTGAGCTGGCTCTGGCCGTCGGGCAGCGTCTGCGGCACGCCGTCCACCAGCACCTTGAGCCCGCGGATGCCGAAGTTGGAGCGGCTGCCGAAGCCCCGGATGGAGATCCGCTGGTCCAGCGAGAAGTTGTATCGGTTGGCCACCACGACGCCCGGAATGTTGCTCAGGGCCTCGTCGATGCCCACGGTCTGCTGGCCGCGCTGGAGCGCCGCGCGATCGAGGACCGCCGTGGCGAACGGCACGCGGTCCAGCGGCTCGGTGCTGCGCGCCACGGTCACATTGAGCTCGGGGAGCTCGGTCACGTGCGTGGTGTCCACGGTCGTGTCGGCCCGGGTCGGCTGCTGGGCCGCCAGGGATCGGAAGGGGGCGATCAGGACGAGCAGGGCCAGCACGAGTACCAGTCGGCGCATGAGAACTCCTCGGGGTAAGCCTGAAAGCTAACCCCGGCTGCCCGAAGTGCTTGTATCCCCTCTGCGCCCCCTCTAATTTCCTCCCCCACATGCCCACGAGCCACAGCGAGTTGCCGGATTTCACAGTGGCGCCGTTCGCCGGCGCGCCGGAGGCACGTTTTGCGCCGCTGCCGGCGGACGGCGTTCTGCCCGAGGGGTTCTTCTCGACCTCCAATCTCCCGACCTACGTTCATCTGGAGGGCCAGTGGGTGGCTCCGACCCGGCCGCGCATGGATTGCGTTTTGGTGAAGCGCGGGCGGACCATCGAGACCATCGAGCCGCGCCGCCTCGAGAAGGGTGACCTGGTCGCGATGGGCGAGGCGGAAGACGGGAGCGACGGCATCGTGGTCCATGCGGCCGGGTTCCTGGGCGGGGGGCATGGGGCCAACGAGTTCCGCTTCATGTCCACCGAGGTGAGCCGGGAGCGGCCGGTCAACTACGAGGAGCTGGCGGCGCGGGTGGGCGAGGAGAAGCGGCGGGGCGGCTACCTGGTGTGGGTGGTGGGGCCCGCGCTGGTGCATTCGCGGGCGCGCGCCGATTTCGAGTGGTTCATCCGCAACGGGTTCGTGCAGGCGGTACTCGCGGGCAACGCCGTCGCGGTGCACGACATCGAGGCGGCCATCTTCGGCACCACCCTGGGCATGTCCAACACCGGCCATCCCACGCAGGGCGGCCACGGCCTCCACATGCGCGCCATCAACCTGGTGCGCGCCGCGGGCTCCATCGCGGCTGCGGTCCAGTCCGGGCTTATCAAGAGCGGGATCATGCACGCACTGGAGACCCACCGCGTGCCGTACGTGCTGGCGGGCTCGATTCGCGACGATGGCCCGCTGCCCGGTGTCTACAGCGATACGCTGGCTGCACAGGATGCCATGCGCGAGCATACGGTCAAGGCCACGGGCGCCATCTTTGTGGCCACGGCGCTCCATGCCATCGCGGTGGGCAACATGCTGCCCGCGTTCTACCTGGGCCCGGATGGGCCGGCCCCGCTCATGACCATCTGCGTGGAC
>Ga0308176_10003182_pt1 | contig 10481 bp, 6 predicted proteins | sample PhyCR2_3_FD_203890 | JGI IMG/M metagenome (GOLD analysis project Ga0308176, IMG submission 203890) | Soil microbial communities from UC Gill Tract Community Farm, Albany, California, United States - DLSLS.C.R2 | ecosystem: Environmental > Terrestrial > Soil > Agricultural land | place: USA... | reverse complement strand
TCGGAACGCTTCCAGGGTCCGAATGGCGAGATGAGGCTGGTTGGATTCCAGGGCAAGCGTCGCGACCAGAACCCCGAGCGGGCGATTGCTCGGGACTTGACGCAGCGCCGATCGCGCCTGCGCGAGTGCGGCGAGCCGGTCGCCTCGACAGACCATGGCCGACGCCTGAAGCTCGGCCCGATCCACGACCGGCAATTGCACCAGCCTGGGGCCGAGCACGACGACGATCGAATCCACCGCCCGGCAGTCTCCGGCGTGCGAATAGACCAGCGAAGCACTGGTCTGGGGTAAGGTGAAGCCGCTGTCGATGGCAGCGGACCGGCGGAGATGCCCGAGCTGCTGCTCCCGGCAGTCCGTCCAGTCACCGGCACAGCCGTTCACGGCGGCGATGGCCTCCCGCCATTCCTGGTAGGCCGGGTAGGTGGATGGTGCGCTTGCGCCCTGCAGATCGGGATCGAGCATCGACGCGAAGGCGGCCATGACGCGCGCCCGGAACGGCGCCACGGCGCTATCGCCCGTGCTCGCGATATTCATCGGGCCGACGACACGCGCGATCCTGCCGGTGCGAGCATCAACGATGTCGGCTCTGATGCTGACACTGTCTCCCGTCGCATGTTCGTACGAGCCCCATACGGCATAGCCGGCCCGCGCCTTTCGCGCAGCCGCCCCGACCGCCGGTAGGTCGAGGTGCGGCGCCCCCCGGGCCGGCGACAGCGACCGCTGATCCGTCACCTGTCCAACGTTGACGGTCGCCGCGAGCCCCCGGGCGATATCCCCTCCCACCAACGCCGCGAACCCCTCGAGCCTCGGGTTCCCCGTGAGGTTCTCGAAAGCAGCCACGAGCACGTGATCCGCCGTCAAATCGGCGGAGCGCCTGGTGGCGAGGATCAGGATTGCCGCCGCCACGGCGCTCGCGGCGCCCGCGACCACGCGTCGCCGCCGGCTCGGGGCCGCGTCATGGCTCAACGCCTCGGCCAACGCGCCGGCGGTCGCGAACCGATCTTCCGGCCGTTTAGCCAGTGCTCGTGTCACCGCACGGCCCACCGCGGGCCCCACCGTTGCGGGAGGCAACGCCGGTGCCGCCTCCTCGCAGTGCCGTCGCCGGATCTCCTCTGCCGACCCGCGGAAGGGGGGCTGGCCCGCCAGCATCTCATACAGCACGCAGCCGAGCGCGTAGACGTCAGTGCGGCCGTCCACCGCGCCGGCCGCGACCTGCTCGGGACTCATATAGGCGGGGGTGCCGGTACCGAGACCGGCTTCGGTGCTCCGCTCGGCGCCGGCCGCATCGAGGGCTCGGGCGATGCCGAAGTCCGCGACGATGGCTTGGCCGTCCTGCAGCAGGATGTTCTCGGGCTTGATGTCTCGGTGCACCAGGCCGTGGCGGTGGGAGTGGTCGAGCGCGCCCGCCACCTCGCGCGCGATGCGGAGCGCTTCCGCCGGCCGCAGCGGCGGCTGCCGCTGGAGCCGCGCCCGCAGCGATTCGCCGTCCACGTGAGGCATCACGTAGAACAGGAGTTCGTCGCTCCCCCTGGGCGCGGGCGCGCGCCCCGAATCGAACAGCGGCAGGATGTGTGGATGATGCAGGGCGGCCGCGATCTCGATCTCGCGGAGGAATCGCTCGGTGCCCAGCGTCTCGGCCAGGGCCGGGTGAAGCACCTTGACTGCCACCTCGCGGCGATGCTTGGCATCGGTCGCGAGATACACCGTCGCGGTTGCACCCCGGCCGAGGCGGCGGACGATCCGATAGGGGCCGAGCTTGGTACCGGGGTCGAGCGGCTGCTCGGCAGTCCAGGCCAGGAGTGATGCCGCATACACGGCGGCGGGCTGCTCGAGAAACGCACCGGCACGCCGCCCCGCCGCCAGCAGGCGGGCCACCTCGGCGGCCAGGCTTGGATCGGACGAGCGCGTGGTCTCGATGAGCGCCTCCTGTGCCGCGGGCGCGAGATCGAGGGCGCGATCCAGCAGCGCCTCGATCGCGTCCCACGGCACCCCCACCGGCGATGCCGATCGCGCGCTCCGCGGCAGCTCGCTCACTCGCGCTCGCTCACTCGCACAGCTGGAGGTAGAGCCACGCGCGGGCCTTGGCCCAATCGCGCTGGACGGTGCGGGCCGTCACGCCCAACGCCTCGGCCGTTTCCTCTTCGGTCAGCCCTCCGAAGAATCGGCATTCGACCACCTGGCTCATCCGGCGGCTGAGCGCCGCCAGCCGGTCGAGGGCCTCGTCCAGCGCCAGCAGCATCTCGCCTCGCTCGGCCGCCGGCACCTGGTCCTCGAGGAAGCCGGCGCGCAAGCCGCCGCCCCGCCGTGCCGCACGGTGCTTCCGCGCGTAGTCGACGAGGATCCGCCGCATGGCCCCCGACGCGATGTGGTAGAACTGCGCCCGATCCTGCCACTCGAGCCGCGTCAGGTCCACCAGCCGGACGTAGGTCTCGTGCACGAGGCCGGTCGTGCCCAGCGTATGACCCGGGCGCTCGTCGAGCAGGTGCCAGTGGGCGATCCGGCGCAACTCCGCGTAGACGGCGGCGTACAGCCGATCGGCCGCTCCGGGCGTGCCCTCGCGCATCTGCAGCAGCAGGTCGGTGATCGGCGCGGGGTCGGTCATCGGGGAAGGTTGGAGCGTTCGCATCTCGACGGGAAGCACCACGATACCCGGTCCAAGATGCCGCCCGGTGCGACCGGCCGCAACCGAATGTCGGGATTAGGGCCCCTTTCACGCTCCTACCTGGTCGGCAATCCGTTTCCCAATTCCCAAGATGCTCCGGAGGACTCATGTCGGACTGCACCCGGACGGCTGCCCTGCTCCTCGCGTCCATCGCGCTGGCCGCCTGCGCGGGGGACGACCCCGCGACCGCCCCGCCCACGCCGGGACTTCGCGTCGAGGGCGCCGGCCACTTCTCGAGCGACCATTTTCTTATCGACGAACCGGTCGTGGTTTCGATCGACAACCCCTGCAACGGTGAGGTCGTCGACCTCGTCGGCCGCGACGTCGGCGAGATCACGGTCGTGGATACTCGCGAGCACCTGGACGACGGCAACTCCCTTCACTTCGAGCACCACTCGCACGTCTCAGGCACCGGCACGGGCGAGCTCACGGCGATCAGCTACGGTTTCGACGACCTCTTCAATGAGAGGTTCGAATCGCCCAGCGTTTCGGCGCCGCAGTTCACCGCCTCGTTCGACGAAGTCCAGCGTGTGACGAGCCCGGTGCCGGGGACCAGCTTCACCGCCCGCTTTGCCGTCTCGGTGGTGCTGACACCAACGGGCGACGGCGTGAAGGTCACCCGCGACGTCGTCTCGGCACAGTGTACGGGATGAGCCTGCTGAACGGGGTCGCGCCTGTCGAACGGCGGCCCCTCCGGCCGTTGTGGCTCGAGCCGCGTCAGCGGGTGAGCGCGCCGCAAAGATGCGCGGCCACCGCGGGGTCCTCGATGTCGCGGAACACGCCGCGATGGGTGTCGTCGGGCCGGTCGAGACCGGCGATGTGGGCGATCACGCCGAATCCTGGAGCCTGAACCGTGAACTCCCCGTGCGTCGCCCGCACGCCGCTGTCCAGGTCATTGGGATCGGCGTAGTCGCTATCGTACCAATTGGCATGCGCGCTTATGGCGACGGTCGGACCGGCCCCCTCCGGGGACAAGCTCCAGCTGCCCTCCAGGTCCTGGGTCACGTGCCGCTTCACGATCACGCTGTCGGCGGCGTTGTACCAGCGGGTGCCCAGGCGGACGTCGCGGCTGGTCTCGTAGACCGTGCCGCAGGCCAGCTCGAGCACAGGCTCGTTCACGAGCGTCAGGGACAGGGCCGTATAGCAGAGGATCCACCGCCCGTCGCTCTGGCACTCGGCCTGGGCCCCCGCAAGGAGCGGCGCGGGTGTGAGTGCCGCGGGGTCGACCGTCTTCCCGGCCGCGGCGAATTCGAGGGTTGCCGTGTCCAGGATCGAGGTCTCTGCGGGCGCCGTCGTACGGTCGCAGGCGGTCAGGAGGGCGGTGACCAGTACGGCCGCCTCGGTCAGCAGGAAGCGCATCGTCGGGGTCTCCAAGTGGGGTGCCGAGACAGCGAGCGCGATCAGTTCGCAGCCGTATAGGCGTAGTCTCCGGCAAATAGACGACATTTCGCCGCGGCACGAAGCCAGCGAGCCTTGGTCGCGCTCGTCGGCGACCCGATCTGCCCGAAAACGCGGTGCTGTCCCCGCACTGCGCGCCACGCGGCCGAGAGCGCACCCAGGCGGAGTTCCGCGAGCTGCTGAAGCGGTCCGGGTTCAGGCTTCCGCGCGTCCTTGCCACCGAAACCACCTGAGTGTTCGCGGCGCAGCCATGTGAACGCGCGGCGAACGACTTCAGCGACAATGCGGCCACCGCGGGTCGCCAGGCGCCCTCATCGGGGATGTCGATTAGCAGTTCGAACTTTCAGTACCTATTTAGTACCTGATCTCCCTGGTATTGAAGAGTTCTCGGTGATGCTCGATGCTCCTTGGACCTGTCGTAAGTCATGGCTGGACGGCCGCTAATCACTCAGGACAGATCTGGAGGAATCGATCGCCGACGCCCTGAAAATCCGCGTGTCGGGGGTTCGATTCCCTCTCTGGCCACTGTTCCAATTCCCTTCGAAAACACAGCTTACGAAAGAGACGGCCACCCGACTTGGGTGGCCCGTTTAGCCTCCAGTACCTGAACGTACCTGACGGAGGCGAACTACTAAGCCCCGGTCAATCGCGCACACGTTCCTTGAACTCCGCCTTTCTAACCGAACCGCCATGTGATCACCAGGCCTTCGTCAGGGTCGAGAACATCTGATCGACGATTCGGTGACCCGGCTAGGGACGACAAGGCGACGGGCGGTAGGCGGCCGAAGCAGGTGGCCACACCCGCGGACGGTCGTCATATTGATGGACACCCATGCACGAGCCCCGCTCCCGCCTCGCCGCCGCGCTGGCCGAACGCTATCGCTTCGAGCGCGAACTCGGCCAGGGCGGCATGGCGACTGTCTACCTCGCCCAGGACCTGAGGCACCACCGCCAGGTCGCCATCAAGCTCATGCGGCCCGAGCTCTCCGCCGTGATCGGCGCCGAGCGGTTCCTGAGCGAGATCAGGACCACGGCCAACCTGCAGCACCCCCACATCCTGCCGCTGTTCGACTCGGGCGAGGCCGACGGCGTGCTCTACTACGCCATGCCCTTCGTCGAGGGCGAGTCGCTCCGCGACCGGCTCACCCGGGAGAAGCAGCTGCCGGTGGGGGACGCGATCCGGATCGCCAGCGAGGTCGCGGGCGCGCTCGACTACGCCCACCGCCATGGGGTGATCCACCGCGACATCAAGCCCGAGAACATCCTGCTGCACGACGGCTCCGCGCTGGTGGCGGACTTCGGCATCGCGCTGGCCGCGAGCAAGGCGGGTGGGACCCGGATCACCGAGACCGGGATGTCGGTCGGCACGCCGCACTACATGAGCCCCGAGCAGGCGATGGGCGAGCGGGAGATCACCGCCCGGAGTGACATCTACGCCCTCGGCGCGGTCACCTACGAGATGCTGATCGGCGAGCCGCCCTTCAGCGGGCCGACGGCGCAGGCCGTCGTGGCCAAGGTGCTGACCGAGGAGCCTCGGCCGCTGATCCCCCGCCGCCGCTCGATTCCCCCCGAGGTCGAGGAGACGGTCCTCACCGCCTTGGAGAAGCTGCCGGCCGACCGGTTCGGCTCGGGGCACGAATTCGCGGCGAGTCTCAACGCCGAGCGGGCCGGCCGACACGCGGGAGCCCGCGGGCGCCTGGCCCCCACGGCAGCCTCGCCCTGGCGGCGATGGATCGTCCCGGTGGCCGGCGTCGCCCTGCTCGCCGGGGCCTATTTCCTCGGCGCGCATCGGTCGGGTCCGGCTCCGCCTCCGATGAGCTTCGGCTCGACCACCAAGGTGACCTGGGATCCCGTCATGCAGGTGCTGCCGGCCATCTCGCCGGACGGCAAGACCGTGGCCTACGCCGGCGGCACGCCACTCCACATGCGGGTCTTTGTCCGCCCGGTAGCCGGCGGCCGGGAGATCGCGCTTACGGACGACGCCGACCAGATCCAGTCCCATCCCCGCTGGTCTCCTGACGGAAGCCGGGTCCTCTTCCTCGAGCGCGGCGGCGTCGTCAGCGCGCCGGCCGGTGGCGGGGCCGAGACGGCGGAGGTCCCGCCCGGCCGGAGCGGGCCGGTGATCTCGGCAGCCTGGGCGGCCGACGGAAAGCGGATCGCGTACGTCGTCGGCGACTCGGTCTTCGTCCGCGAGTCCCGCGGGGACTCCCGCGGCATCGCGCGTCTGTACGAGGCTCACGGCTGCGTCTGGAGCCCCGACGCCGAGTACCTCGCCTGCTCCTCGGGCAACGCCATCGCGCTCACCCCGGGGGGGCTGTTCGGCAACGTCTCACCGAGCCGGCTGGTGAGCCTGCGGGTGCGCGGCGGCCGGGTCGTGCCGCTCACCGACAGCCTGTTCTCCAACCTGAGCCCAGTGTGGTCGCCCGACGGGCGCTGGGTCTACTACGTCTCCAACCGGTACGGTCCGCGCGACATCTTCGCCCAGGCGATGGCGGCAGGCGCGCCGCGCGGACCCGCGCTCCGCCTCACTACCGGCCTCAATGCCCACACCATCTCGCTCTCGGCGGACGGCCGCCGTCTCGCATACGGCGACCTCGCGATCGAGAGCAGCGCCTGGTCCATCCCGGTGCCGGCCCATCTGCCGGTGGCGCCCTCGAGCGCGACCCAGCTAACCCACGGGTCCCAGTTCGTCGAGACGACCCAGCTCTCCCGGGACGGCCGCTGGCTGTACTACGACTCCGACCTCAGCGGCAACATGGACCTGTACCGAATGGCGCTGCCCGCGGGCGCGCCCGAGCGGCTCACCAGCGATTCGAGCGACGACTTCTGGCCGGCGCCGTCGCCCGATGGCCGTGAGGTCGCGTTCCACTCGTGGCGGGCAGGCTCGCGCGACATCTGGGTCATGGGGCTCGACGGCGCCCCGCTCCAGCGGGTGACATCCTCCCCGGGCCAGGAGGCGTTGGCCGCCTGGGCGCCCGACGGGAATCGTCTCGCTTGGGCCATCTTCACCGGCCAGGGCGGCATCTGGACGGCACGCCGGACCTCGCGAGGCGCCCCGTGGGAGCAGCCGGTCGAGCGGCTCGGCTGGGGGTTCTCCCCCCACTGGTCGCCGGACGGGCGGAGCCTGACCGTCAGCGCCTCGCTCACCCGTGGTGCACTGTGGATCATGCCGGCCGACTCGGGCATGCCACGGCTCGTGGCCGACACTACCGGGCCCCGGGCGGTGCTGGGCAACCAGGCGCAGTGGAGCGACGACGGCCGCGCCGTCTACACCCTGAGCAACGACTCGACCGGCACGACCTTCTGGCGCATTCCGCTCGAGGGCGGCATGCCGGAGCGGCTGATGACGTTTCCAGGTGGAGGGCGTGTGTCCGGCGGGTGGAGCGCCGCGGCGGGCCGCCTGGCCTACGCGATGCCCGAGGAGCGGAGCGACGTGTGGGTGATGGAGGTCAGGACCCGCTAGCCGGCTGCTTAGGTTCACGGGAGCGGATGTGGGAACTGGTCGCGGTAATCATCGGCTCGGCCAAGTAGGCCCGCCCGGCTTGTCTTTGTGCGTTCCAGTACCTGAATCGTACCTGAACTCGGTGGATGTGTGAGTATCTGGATGATCCTGGATAGCTGGACTAGGTATGGTAACGCGTTGATAGACGAGCCCTAGTGGCTCTCTATGGTCCTCCAAGGACCGGGTCCTGACGCCCTGAAAATCCGCGTGTCGGGGGTTCGATTCCCTCTCTGGCCATTCGCTGCAACCCGCCCCCAGAAGATCGCTTTGCCGCTACAACACCTCACCGAATAGTCCCCTCAGGTTCGCTGTGGCCTTCGATAGCGCCGCCGGTTCTCGCCTCGGTCGGAGTCCGGATACCGGGCGAGAGATCGCCGATGGCCAACGCCCGAGAGCGGCAGCCGGCCGGCGCGACTCGCATTCACCAACTCGCTTCGCGACGGCGGACTCGATCGTCGCGAAGCTCGAGCGAATCGGGAAAGTCCGGGCTGGGGCAGCACACTAGGGGGCGCCGTTCCCGCCATCGTGCCTCGGCCAGCCTCGCGCCCACGGCCCTGACAAATGAACGACACATCTGTCTAGAAATGTCATCGATTGACATATTTTGTCACACGCGCTATTGTCGGTCCCATTCCCTGGTCCATACGATCGCGCCACCCAATGCCCGACCTGTTCACCCCAAAGCAGCTGGCCGAGTACCTCCAGCTTTCGCCCCGGACCGTCTACCGCCTGCTCGAGCGGAACGAGCTTCCCGGCGTTCGAGTCGGAGGCCAGTGGCGCTTCCGGAAGTCCGAGGTCGACTCCTGGCTCGACCGGCGGCTCCAGCGACTCGATGCGGCCCAGCTCGGGGAGCTCTCGGCCGACAGGGAAGGCACCGCACCGCAGAGCTTGGGTGAGCTGCTCGAGCCGCGAAACGTGATCTTCGGCTTGGCCGCCGGCGACCCCGAATCGGTGGTGCGCGAATTTGTACGGCGGCTGAACTTCCCCGAGCCGCTGGACCAGGAGCTGCTGGCCCAGCGCATCCTCGAGCGCGAGGCGATGTGCAGCACGGCGCTGCCGGATGGCGCGGCCCTGTTGCACACGCCCCGGGTCCGGCCGCGGGTGCTCGCCGCCCACGACTTCCTGGCCGTCGGCAGACTGGATGCGCCGATGCCTTTCGGGGCGCTCGACGGAAGTCTGACCGACGCGCTGGTGCTGGTCCTGGCCCGGAGCGAACGCACCCAGCTGCTGCTGCTCGCGAAGATGGCCCGCCTGTTCCGGGAGCCAGGCTTCGTTCGCCGGCTCCGCGGCGCCTCCACGGCGGCGGACATCGTCCGTCTCATTCGGGAGAGCGAGCGCGACACCTTTGGTGACGAGCCCCCCGGTCCGCCCGGTGCGCACCCATGAACCTCACCGTGCGGCAGGCCGCCGCGTACCTCCATGTCGACGAGTCGACCGTCCGCCAATGGGTCACCAAGCGCGGCCTGCCCGCTCACCGGGTGAACGAGGGTCTCCGCCTCAACGCGCTCGAACTCTGGGAGTGGGCCACGGAACAGGGTGTGCCGGTCTCGCGCAGCCTGCTGGACCAGGCCCGCAAGTCGCCCGAGGCGATCCCGCCGCTCTCCACGCTCCTCGCCGCGGGGGGCATCCACCACGATGTCGCCGGGGACGACAAGGCGAGCGTGCTGCGCGAGATCGTGGGCCGTTTGCCGCTCCCCGCGGATGTAGACCGGGGATTTCTGGCCAGCGTGCTCGAGGCCCGCGAGGCGATGGGATCGACGGGCATCGGCGACGGCATCGCCATCCCTCACGTGCGAAACCCGATTCTGCTGCACGTGAGCGCGCCCGTCGTCACGCTGTGCCTGCTTCGGCGGGCCGTGGATTTCGGCGCCATCGACGGCCGGCCGGTTCACGCCCTGTTCACCGTGGTCAGCCCCAACGTCCCGACCCATCTCAGGATGCTGGCCCAGATCGCCTTCATTCTCCGCGACGCCGAGCTCCGGCGTCTGCTGCGAGAGCGCGCGAACGCCTCGGCCATCCTGGAGCGGGTCCGGCTCGTCGAGGAACAGGTGACCTCGTGGCCGGTGCCCGGGTCCGCCAGGTGACGCTGCTCGGCATCGGGCTCGCGATCTGGCTGGCGGGCGCGCTCCTCGCCTTTCTGACCAGGCGCCGGCCTACGGAGGCAACGCTGGCTGGCGTAGGATCCGCGCTCGCCGGCGCGGCATTCGGGGCCAGCGGGGTGATCGCGACCTTGGCTGGCGGCGGGGCGGAAACCTGGTCGGGTGGGTGGGCCGTGCCGCTCGGATCCCTCTCGCTCCGCCTGGACCCGCTGGCCGCGGTCTTCCTGCTGCCGATCTATCTCGTGGGAGGGGCATGTGCCCTATACGGCGGCGCCTACCTCCGCGCGCACGCCGATACGGGGCCGGTCGGGACTCCGCTTGCTGGGTACAACCTGCTGCTGGCGAGCATGACCGTCGTCTGCCTGGCCGACAACCTGGTGCTGTTCCTGGTCGCCTGGGAGCTCATGACGCTCTCCTCGTACGGGTTGGTGGTCCAGGAGGACAAGCTGGAGTCGGTGCGGGCGGCTGGCCGCCGGTACCTCATCGCCGCGCATCTGGCCACCGGCGCGCTGGTGCTGCTGTTCCTGCTGCTGTCGGCCGGGGGCCGCCTGGAACTGAGCGGTCTGTCCCTCACCGGCGCGGCGGCGCCGGCGGCACTGCTCTTCCTCCTCGCACTCGCCGGATTCGGCACCAAGGCCGGCATCGTCCCCTTTCACGTCTGGCTTCCCGACGCGCACCCCGCGGCGCCGAGCCACGTGTCGGCGCTCATGTCGGCGGTCATGGTCACCATGGGCTTCTACGGCCTGGCGCGTTTCATCCCGCTGCTGGGGCCGCCGCCGCTCTGGTGGGGCCTGGTTCTGATGGCGCTGGGAGCCGCGGG
>Ga0308176_10003181_pt1 | contig 10482 bp, 8 predicted proteins | sample PhyCR2_3_FD_203890 | JGI IMG/M metagenome (GOLD analysis project Ga0308176, IMG submission 203890) | Soil microbial communities from UC Gill Tract Community Farm, Albany, California, United States - DLSLS.C.R2 | ecosystem: Environmental > Terrestrial > Soil > Agricultural land | place: USA... | reverse complement strand
CAGGGCCTCGTCGAGATCCTGCGGCGCCCGAGCCTCCAGGCACGGCTGCCCGTGCTTGTCGGCGACGAGCAGCGACTCGATGGGCTCCTCGAGGACGTCGTTGATGGCGTCGAGAGCGCGACCGACAGCGTCGTCCCGGATGCCTTCGACGTCGTCCGCGAACACGCGGGCAGGCGTGTGGACGCCGACATAGCTGAGCGTGTGCAACCCTTGCACCGCCAGGGCTCCGAGGATGGAGGGGTCGGTCAGCGTGTGGCAGTAGAACTCGCCGGGCTGCACCGAGGGCAGCTCGCCGGCAGCGGCCTCGGCGTACGCCGCCTGCAACCGGCTGTAGTCCTCGGCGACGTGAAGAGTTCCACCGAACGCGTTCTTCGCCGACATGCCGGACCTGAGCCGGGGCAGCCGCTCGAGCAGCATGTTGACCTTCAGCAGCGACCCCTCGGGTCGCTCGCCCGGCTCCTCGCCGAGCAGCACCTGCAGCACCCAAGGCGCGACGCCCGCCAGGACCCAGTCGCCGCCTGCCGAGCGCCAGCCCTCCCCGTCGTGCCAGGTCACCGTCGCCTCGCTGCCGTCGGACTCGATGCTGCTGACACCGGCCCCGGTCAGGATCTCGACGCCGGCGTTGCGAGCGGCGACAGCCAGCGAGTCGGTCACCGCGCCCATGCCGCCGACCGGCACGCGCCACTCACCGGTGCCGTTGCCCACGACGTGGTAGAGGAAGCTGCGGTTCTGCGCCAGCGAAGGGTCGTGCAGGTCCGCGAACGTGCCGATGAGTGCTTCGCTCGCCACGAGCCCGCGCACGGTGTCGTCGTTGAACCGCTCCTCCACCACCTGGCCGAGAGGCTGCTCGACCAGGTAGTCCCAGGTCCCCGGAGAGACCCGGTCGCGGACCTGTCGGGCAGTCGGCAGCGGCTCGAGCAGCGTCGGCGCGACGGCCGCCGAGAACTCGTGCAGCTCGGCGCGGAACGTCCGCCACGCGTCGTACTCCTGGTCCCCGCCGGTCAGCCGGTGGAACGATTCCGCCGTCGCCGGGCCCTCGGCCCGCTCGACCAGCAGGCCGGTGTCGCGTCCGTCGCGTCGCACCGGTGTGTACGACGCGATCGAGCGTGAGCGGAGGTCGAGGTCGAGCGAGAGGTCGCGGACCACCTGGTCGGGCAGCAGGCTGACGAGCGAGGAGTAGCGCGAGATCCGCGCTGGGACGCCGGCGAACGACCGGCTGCTCACCGCAGCGCCACCCGGGAAGCCGAGCCGTTCGAGGACCAGCACCGACAGACCGGCACGGCCCAGGTACGTCGCTGCGACGAGGCCGTTGTGCCCGCCACCCACCACGATCACGTCGTAGCGCTCCTGCAGGCTGGGCGAGGTCACGGGCGAACGCTACCGGCGGTGAGGGGTCACCGGCGGGACACCCGCGGACCTGGTGGAATGTTTAGAATTCAATTACTGTTGTGCGTGGCACCCAGTCCTCACCCCAGGAGATGCCATGCCAGCCGTGACCGTCGACGACCTGACCGTCCTTCCGCGCCTGCACGGGCCCGGCCTCGGCGACGTGGTCCGGCCCGTCCAGAGCATCACGACCGCACCGCGCGGCTTCGAGGGCGAGGGCTTCCCGGTGCGCCGGGCGTTCGCCGGCGTCGACCTCGCGCTGCTCGACCCGTTCGTGCACATGGACCAGATGGGCGAGGTCGAGTACGCCCCGGGCGAGCCCAAGGGCACCCCGTGGCACCCGCACCGCGGCTTCGAGACCGTGACCTACATGATCGACGGCGTCATGGACCACCAGGACAGCCAGGGCGGTGGAGGGTCGATCACCAACGGGGACACCCAGTGGATGACCGCCGGCTCCGGGCTGCTGCACATCGAGACCCCGCCGGAGTGGCTCGTGTCCTCGGGCGGTCTCTTCCACGGGATCCAGCTCTGGGTGAACCTGCCCAGGAGCCAGAAGTGGGCGCAACCGCGCTACCAGGACCTCCGGTCCAGCCAGCTCGGCCTGGTCACCACCTCCGACGCGGGCGCGCTCGTGCGGATCATCGCCGGCGAGGTCGGCGGTCTGACCGGTCCCGGGTCCACGCACACGCCGATGGCGATGGCGCATGCCACCCTCGCGCCCGGTTCCCGGCTCGAGCTCCCGTGGCCGGTGGAGTACAACTCGCTCGTCTACGTCCTCGCCGGCTCCGGCACCGTGGGCACCGAGCAGCGCCCCCTCGCCGCCGGCCAGCTCGCCGTCCTCGGACGCGGTGACTTCGTGTCCGTCGGGGCCGACCAGCGCCAGGACGGCCGGACGCCGACCATGGAGCTGCTCGTGCTCGGTGGTCGACCGATCCGCGAGCCGGTCGCCTGGGGCGGGCCGTTCGTCATGAACACCAAGGCCGAGGTCATGCAGGCGTTCGAGGACTTCCAGAAGGGCAAGATGGGGCAGCTCCCCGTGGTCCACGGCCTGTCGAACGACCCTCGCGACACCCGGGAGGGCTGAGCCGGGCTACTCCGGCAGCGCCCAGGCGTCCTCGCGGATCAGTGGTACGACGGTCCCGTCGGCGAGGATGCCGTCGACGTCCACGCCCGGGCCGCCGATCACCACGTCTGTGTGCACGGCCGACAGGTTCAGCTGCGCCTCGGTGAGCTGCTCGCGTGTCATGCCGGTCCCGCCGGGGACGCAGAACGGGAAACCGGTTCCCCAGGCCACGTGGCAGCCGGTGTTCTCGTCGTACAACGTGTCGTGGAAGGTCACGCCGGCCGCCCGCACCCGGGAGGAGCCCTCGACCAACGACAGCTCGCCGAGGCTCCGCGCGCCGGCGTCCTTGTCGAGCTCGGCCCGGACGGCGTCGAGGCCGCTCGTCGCGGAGACGTCCACGATCCGGCCGTCCTCGAAGTGCACCTCGAGGTCCTCGACGAGCACCCCGGCGACCGGCATCATCAAGGGTCGGGTCGTGCGGATGACGCCGTCCGCGCGCGTGCGGTCGGGGCTGGTGAACACCTCCTCGGTCGGAAGGTTCGGCATGTACTCGACGCCCCTCTCCGTGAGCAGCTGACCTCCCACCCAGATCCGGCCCGGAGCCAGGCCGGCGGTGAGGTCGGTGCCGCCCCCGCGGTAGCGGACGGCGTCGAGCTCGAGCGCCGTGAGCGCCCGTCCCCTGGCGCCGAGCCGGTCCCGGTGCTGTCGCCACGCCTCGACGACCTCGTCCGGTCCACCGGCGTCGAGGCGCATGGCGATCCCTACTGCCTCCCACAGCCGCTCGACGTCCGGCTCGCCGAAGATCTGCTCGGCCCAGCCGGCGTTCGGCGCTGCGACGATCGTCCACTGCACCTTGCCGCTGGTGGTCATCTGCCGCGACTTGGTCGCCAGCTCCACCGACGACAGCGCCGTACGTGCGGGCGGGATGTCGTCGAAGACGTGTGGATCGGGGTTGCCGGTCAACCGGATGTAGGCGATCCCCATCTCCATGAACTCGTCGACGCGGTCGAGCTCCCACCGCGCCGACCGGGTCAGGGCCTCCTCCGGCGCATGACGCAGCGCGGAGCGTCGTACGTAGGGGTCGATGTACTCGACGCGGACACGCGAGGCGCCGGCGGCGTAGGCCTGCTCGGCGACCGAACGGGCGATCGGAGCGTGCGAGACGTCGCACTGGACCAGGACCTCCTGACCGGGCTGCACGTTCGCCCCGACACGCACCACGAGTGCGGCGTAGCTGTCGATCCTGTCCTGGTCCGTCCGGGTGGTCATGTCACGAATTATCGGCAGGACAGGGGGTCGGCCACCCAGGTGGGTGGTGGCTCGGCCGGGCAGGGGACTACGAAGAACCCCCCGGCCAGGCCATGTGTCGACGGTGAAGCGGTTCATAGCGTGGCCGGGATCGCCCGATCGGTACCTCCCGGATCGTCGGAAAGGCAAGACATTGAAGCATCAGAGAGCGGCGGGGGCAGTGTCGGTGGCACTGGCCGGCGCCATCGTCCTCGCAGGCGGACCCGTGGCGGCAACCGCCGCAGATGCCGGTGCGGCGCCAACGGTGGTGACCAAGCACCTCGACGGGCCCTTCGGCCTGCAGAGCGCACGCGCGCACCGCGGCTTCCTGGTCGCGGAGAGCGTCTCGGGCCAGGTCACCCGGGTCTTCGACAGCGGACGGCAGCGCACCATCATCTCCGGCGCTCCCGGTGTCGCAGGCGTGGCCGGCAGCCCCCGCCGCGTCTTCGCAGTCACCGGTGGCCCGCCGCCACCCGGGGAGGGCGCGGCACCCCCGGCCGGTCGGATCGGCGTGAGCCGGGTCGTGCGCGCGACCTACAACGGCAAGGGCGTCAAGGTCATCGCGAACCTGCTGGCCTACGAGCGCAAGCACAACCCGGACGGCCAGCGCCAGTTCGTCAAGGGCAAGCCCGTGGACGCGTTGTCCAACCCGTTCGCCATGACGTGGTCGCGGTTCGGCCTGCTGGTCGCCGACGGCGGCGCGAACGACGTGCTGAAGGTGAATCCACGCACGGGTCACGTCTCGACGTTCTTCGTCCCCTCCACCGTCAAGGACGTGCCGGCCTGCAAGGGCAAGGACGCCAACTCCAACCCCGGCACCAAGGGCTGTGACCCGGTGCCGACCGGCGTAGACGTGGTCGGCGACAGCGTCTACGTGAGCACCCTGGGCGCGGAGGCGCCGAGGGCCGGCAGGGTCTACAAGCTCGACGCCCGCTCGGGCAAGGTGCAACGGGTCTGGAAGGGCTTCACCGCACCGACCGGCGTCGCTGCCCGCCGCGACGGCACGTTCTACGTCTCGGAGGTGCTGTACGGCGCACCCGCCGGTGACCCACCGCCCGGCTTCGACCCCTCATCGATCGGACGGCTGACCCGGGTCAAGGACGGTCACCGCACGCACTCGTCGGTGACGATGCCCACCGGGCTGGAGCTCAAGCACGGCCACCTCTTCGCCTCCGCGTGGAGCATCGCGTCGTTCGTCGGCATCCAGCACGCCGGCCAGGTGGTCCGCGTGCCGGAGAGCGCGTTCCACTGACCGTCACGCTCGCACACCGAGCGAGGGCGAGCCCCGGGCGGACCGCCTGGGGCCTCGCCGTGCGACTGCAGGGGCAGCCGGTTCACTGCCGCTTCAGCCGATAGCTGTGCTCCGGACGACCGGTCTGCCCATAGCTGAGCACCAGCTCGACCAGGCCCCTCCGCTCGAGCTCGGCCAGGTAGCGCTGGGCCGTCGCGCGGCTGACGCCCAGCCGGTCGGAGACGCCGGTCGCCGAGACGGCTTCCGGCGCGTCGCGCACCGTGGCCAGCACACGGGTCATCGTCGGCGGCAGCTTGCTGCGTTCGGTACGGCGGGCGGCGGGGCCGCGCATCAGCCCGTACAACGAATCCACCGTGTCCTGGTTGGCCACCGCGGTCTCCTCCAGGCCGTCGTGCAGCTGACGGTAGGCGATCAGCTGCTCGCGCAGCTGCGAGTGCCCGAACGGCTTGACGAGGTAGTACAACGCACCGAGCTGGATGGCTGCGCGCACGCTCGCCACGTCACGTGCTGCCGTGATCACCACGAAGTCGGGGCGCGGCGAGAGCTGCATGCCGGCCAGCGAGCGCATGAGGTCGAGCCCGTGGCCGTCCGGCAGGTAGAGGTCGAGCAGCAGCAGGTCGGGCTGGAGGTCCCGCACCATCGTCGCGGCGTCCGAGCAGGTGTGCGCCTCGCCGACCACGGTGAACCCTTCGACATGGTTGACCGAAGCGGCGTGCACCTTGGCCACGCGGAAGTCGTCGTCCACGACGACGGTGCGGATCATCGGGCCGGCTCGCGGGCTCCGGTGGCTCCCGCGGCCTCGTGCTCCACCGGTAGGACGACCGAGAAGGTGGCGCCCGGTCCGCCGGTCACCGAGATGCTCCCTCCCAGCCTGGTGACCAGCCGGTGCACCAGGGCCAGGCCGAGGCCACGACGGAGGTCGCCCGCCGCCTCCTTCGTGGTGTACCCGTCCTGGAACACCCGCTCGGACAGCTCGGGGGCGACTCCGGAACCACTGTCGGTGACCTCGATGACGACCGCGTCGCGCGCGTCGTCGTACGCGAGCCGCACCCAGACCTGACGGGGCGGCGAGGACTCGGCGACGGCGTCCAGGGCGTTGTCCACCAGGTTGCCGATGATCGTCGGCAGTGCCTGGGGGTCGGGGCCCGGGTGGTCGAGGCGCGAGTCGTCGGTGACGACCAGCTCGATCCCACGCTCGGCTGCGACGGTGATCTTGGCGAGCAGCAGCGCGGCGACCGATGCGGGCGCGATCCGCGAACGCAGGTCCTCCGCCTGACCCAGACCGCTCGTGGAGATCTCGCCGAGGTAGCTCGCGGCCTCGTCCACCTCCCCGAGGTCGAGCAGCACCGACAGCACGTGCAACCGGTTGGAGAACTCGTGCTGCTGGGCCCGGAGCGCGTCGGTCAACCCCGTGACGCTGTCGAGCTCGCGCACCAGTGCCTCGAGCTCGGTGCGGTCGCGCAGCGTGACGACGGCTCCCACGTCGCGACCGTCGACGACGACCGTGCGGTGGTTGACGGCGAGCAGGACCTCGTCGGTGAGCACCACCTGGTCCTGGCCCTCGATCCGTCCGGCGAGCAGGTCACGCAGGCGTCCCTCGGGCACCACCCGGTCGAGAGGTGTGCCCAGTGGAGCATCCATGTCCAGCAGCCGGCGGGCCTCGTCGTTCGCCATGGTGAGTCGACCGTTGCGGTCGAACGCGACCACGCCTTCCCGGATGCCGTGCAGCATGGCCTCCCGTTCCTGGAGGAGAGCGGCGAACTCGTTCAGCTCGAGCCCGAAGGTCGTCCGCTTCAGGTGACGCGCCAGGACGAGGGAGGCGCCGACACCGACGAGCAGGGCCAAGCTCGTGTACAGCAAGAGGGTCGGCAGCAGGCCCATCAGCTGGCGGGACACGTCGCGCTCGAGGAAGCCGACGGACACCTCGCCGATCACGCGGCCGTTCGTGTCGCGCAGAGGAGCCTTCGCGTTGGCCGACGGTCCCAGGCTGCCTGGGTCGACACCGACGTGGGTACGCCCGTCCAGGGCGATCACCGGCTCCTCGACCGGCTTGCCGATGAGCGCGCGGTTCGGGTGCGAGTGACGCACGCCTGTGCGGTCGATGACGACGACGTACGCCGCTCCCGTCGCCGCCCGCAGCTGCTCGGCCGCTGTCTCGACGACGTGCTGGCTGTCTCCGTCGGCCATGGCCGAGCGGATCTGGGGATCGAGGGCGGCGCTCTTGGCCACCGTCACCGCCATGTCCTCGTAGTGCTGGTCCAGCAGGTGCCTGGTGACCTGGGAGTAGAGCGACAGACCCAGCAGCATGGTGACGACGAGGATGGCGAGCACGTAGCGGGTGATCACCGAGGCCAACGTCCTGGTGTGCCGCACGCGCGCCTCCTGACTCGGTCCCGCCCACTCGATTGTGCACCAGGACGACGTCGTCGGAGCCGGGTGAGGGGGTGAGCAGAACGAGCAGAACGTGCACTAAAGAGCGCATCCTCCGGCAAGCATCACAAGGCTTCCGTGCGACCGGCGTCACACCTACGTTGACGGCTCCGGACACGAAGGAGCCCGACGATGACCAGCTCGTTGCATGCCGACAGAAGTGGTCCCGCCATCGACCTGCGCGGTGTGACCAAGCGCTTCACCACTCCCGGCGGGGCCGTCTACACCGCCCTGCGCGACCTCGATCTCGAGGTGGCGCCCGGAGAGTTCTGCGCAGTGGTCGGTCCGACCGGCTGCGGCAAGTCGACGACGCTGACGCTGGTCTCCGGGTTGGAACGCCCTTCCGACGGCACCGTCACCGTGCACGGCCGGCCGGTCGACGGCGTCACCCCCGGGGTGGGTTTCGTCTTCCAGAACGACGCCGTCCTGCCCTGGAAGTCCGTGCTCGACAACGTCATGCTCGGCCCGCGCTTCCGCAGCGTCGACGCCCGGACCGCCCGAGAGCAGGCACGCGACTGGTTGCGTCGGGTCGGCCTGGCCGGCTTCGAGGACCGCTTCCCGCACCAGCTCTCCGGAGGGATGCGCAAGCGAGTGGCCCTCGCGCAGAGCCTCATCAACGAGCCGGAGATCCTGCTCATGGACGAGCCGTTCAGCGCGCTCGACGTGCAGACGCGGGCGATCATGTCCAACGAGCTGTTGCAGCTGTGGGACCTGAACCGCCCTGCGGTCGTCTTCGTCACGCACGACCTCGAAGAGGCGATCGCGCTCGCCGACAAGGTGGTCGTGCTCACCGCCGGCCCCGGCGGGACCGTGAAGGACACCTTCCGTGTGGACCTGCCGCGGCCCCGGGTCGTGCAGGAGATCCGCTTCGAACCTCGATTCGTCGACCTCTACCACCAGATCTGGGAAGCGCTGCGCGCGGAGGTCGACATCGCCTACGCCCAGACGACCCGTGCAGCCTCGGAGGCATCATGATGACCCAGCTCGCCCCGCTGACGACCACCGGTGAGCGCGACGTCGCGACCGTCAACCAACAGGCCTACCGGCAGAAGCTTCGCAGGCGCCGCACGGTCGTGCGCATCACCCAGGCCGCCGTGCTGGCGGTCATCCTCGGAGGCTGGCAGCTCTTCGTCGGGTCCGACCCGCGCAAGGTCATCTTGTACGGCGAACCGTCCGGCATCGGCTCACAGCTCGTGGACTGGGTCCAGCACGGCACGGCCCTCGGCTCGCTCGGAGCGCAGATCGCCGTGACGCTCGAAGAGGCCCTCATCGGCTTCGCGATCGGCACGGTGCTGGGCATCGTGTCCGGTGTCGCCCTGGGTCGGATCCGCTTCCTGGCGGACGTGTTCAGCCCCTACATCAAGGTGCTGAACTCGATCCCGCGCATCGTCCTCGGTTCCGTGTTCGTGCTCGCGTTCGGGCTCGGCATCGAGTCCAAGATCCTGCTGGTGATCGTGCTGGTCTTCTTCGGGGTCTTCTTCAACGCCTTCCAAGGCGTTCGCGAGGTCGACCGCAACCTGATCGCCAACGCGACGATCCTCGGCGGCTCACGGTGGGAGGTCACCCGGCACGTGGTGCTGCCGTCGGCCTTCACCTGGATCGTGGCCAGCTTGCACGTGAGCTTCGGCTTCGCCCTGATCGGCGCGATCGTCGGGGAGTTCCTCGGAGCCCAGCAGGGTCTCGGCCAGCTCATCAAGCAGGCCCAGGGCACGTTCAACGCGAACGGCGTCTGGGCCGCGATGGTGATCATGGCCCTCGTCGCGCTGGCGGCCGAGTTCCTGATCACTCGCCTCGAAGGCCGGCTCCTGCGCTGGCGGCCCCCGCAGCTCAGCGGCCCCGACCTCTGACCTTCCGCGCCCGGCTCACGGGCCGATCCATCCGGGCCGATCCATCCGGCCGATCCATCCGGGCCGATCCATCCGGCCGATCCATCCGGCCGATCCATCCCCTCCACTGCCTCACCCAACCCAAGGAGATCTCCATGCTCACCATGTCCACACCACAGAAGCTGGCCGGGGTGGTCCTCGCCGCCGGGCTCGCCCTCACCGGCTGCGCCTCGACAGCGAGCACCTCGGCGTCGAGCACCAGCAAGTCGAACATCGGCGCCGCGTCCGGCGACAAGGTCAGCCTGATGGTGGGAGGTCTGAACAAGCAGATCTACCTGCCGTTCATGCTGGCCGAGCGGCTCGGCTACTACAAGGACGCGGGCCTCAGCGTCGCGCTGAGCGACGAGCCCGCCGGCGTCGATGCCACCACGAACATGCTGGCCGGCAAGGTCGATGGGGTAGGTGGCTTCTACGACCACACCATCGCGCTCCAAGGCCTCGGGCAGCAGGCCGAGTCGGTGGTCTCGATGCTCGTGACGCCCGGTGAGGTCGAGCTCTGCCGCAACGACCTGAAGGGCAAGATCAAGTCACCGGCGGACTGGAAGGGTCGCAACCTCGGGATCACGGACACCGGCTCGTCGACCGACTTCTTGACCCAGTACCTCGCCCAGAAGAACGGCGTGGACCCCAAGACGACGCACCGGATCGGCGTGCAGTCCGGTCCCACGTTGATCGGTGCGATGACCCATCACAACGTCGACTGCGCCATGACGACCGAACCGACGGTCTCCCAGCTGCTGGCCAACAAGCAGGCCTACATCCTGCTCGACATGCGGACGGCCGCGGGCACCAAGAAGTACCTCGGCGGTGAGTACCCCGCGACGTCGCTGTACATGATGTCGTCGTACGTCGCACAGCATCCGCAGACCGTCCAGAAGCTGGTCGACGTCTACGTCAAGACCCTCAAGTGGATCCACACGCACACAGCCGCGCAGATCACCGCGAAGATGCCCACCGACTACTACTCGGGAGTGGGCAAGGCGTCCTACGTCCACGCGCTGGCTGCCGAGAAGGGGATCTACAACCCGACCGGGGTCATGCCTCCCACGGGTCCGCCCACGAACCTCAAGGTGCTCAGCACGTTCAACCCCGACGTGAAGGGCAAGAAGATCGACATCAGCAAGACCTACACCGACAAGTTCGTCCAGGCAGCCAAGTGAGCCGCACCCGCGGTT
>Ga0308176_10003180_pt1 | contig 10484 bp, 12 predicted proteins | sample PhyCR2_3_FD_203890 | JGI IMG/M metagenome (GOLD analysis project Ga0308176, IMG submission 203890) | Soil microbial communities from UC Gill Tract Community Farm, Albany, California, United States - DLSLS.C.R2 | ecosystem: Environmental > Terrestrial > Soil > Agricultural land | place: USA... | reverse complement strand
CACGCGGGGTCGCCGTTCGCCTCGAGGCGGCGCATCTGTGCACGCAGATGCGCGGGGTCGCCGAGCACGGGTCTCGCACGGTGACGACCTTCTGGCGCGGTCTGTACGACGAGCGCGCCGAGCTCCGCACGGAGTTCATCGCCGAGATCGGCAGCCGCCGCTGACGCCGCTGGAGCTCCTCTTCGAAGCAGGACGCTCGGGCAGGCGTGAGCTCGACCTACCTGTACAGCTGCGCGAGCTCTACGGCGGCGGTCTCGCCTTCGACGAGCCGTGCCTCTTCGCCAACTTCGTCGAGACGGTCGACGGTGTCGTCGCGATCCCCGACCTGCCGCGCTCGAATGCACTGATCGCGGGCGAAAGCGAGGCCGACCGCTTCGTGATGGGGCTGCTACGCGCGTCGGCCGACGTGGTCCTCGTCGGTTCAGGGACGATGCGCGCCTCCCCGACGGGAACCTGGAAACCCGAGCGTGTCTACCCGCCGGCAGCGGAAGCGTTTGCGGAGTTGCGACGTCGACGGAGCCGACCCCCGTCACCGTCGGTCGCGTTCGTCACTGCGGGCGGGTTGTTCGATCCCACGCACCCTGCGCTCGAACGTGGCGCGATCGTACTGACGACACAGCGCGCCGCCGCCCGCCTGCAGCGGACCGTTCCGGCCGCGGCCGAGGTCGTCGCCGTGAACGAGGGGGAACAAGTCGATCTGCAGCAGGCTCTCGCGTCCCTGCGAGCGCGCGGTCATAGAATGATCCTGTCGGAAGGCGGTCCTACCCTGTTTGCTTCATTGCTCCGGTCGCATCTTGTCGGTGAGCTCTTCCTCACCATCTCACCGCTCCTCGCCGGGCGCGGCGCGAGCCCGCGCCTTCCGCTGATCGAGGGCGTCGAGCTCCTGCCCGGAGCGACGGCCGGCCTGCAGCTGCTCTCGGCGCGCCGGCACGACAACCACCTGTTCCTTCGGTACGAGGTCGGGCAAGGGGCGGGTTGAGCCTCCACTACGGCGGTGCGCAGATTGCGATCGGCGTCGTCTTTGCAGTGTTGGCGCTCGTGTTCGCGACGGCGTTCCTCGTGATCGCGGTGCAGGCAGGCTCGGACGTCGGGTTCGAGCGCGTCCACGACGTGGGCTACTGGCTGCGGCGGCGGTGGCTGGCGCTTCTGGTCGTGGTCGGGGTGGTCGTCATCGGGATCTCGCTCTTCGACCTGCCCTACGCAAGCGGCGGCGCGGGGCGGACGGTCGTGAAGGTCACCGGCGGGCAGTTCTTCTGGTCGTTGCAGCCAGCTCAGGTCTCTGCCGGAACGCGCGTGCGCTTCGACGTCACCTCCGTCGATGTCAACCACGGCTTCGGCCTCTACGACCCGCACGGTCATCTGATCGGGTCCGTGCAGGCGATGCCCGGCTACCACAACAAGCTCGACCTCACTCTCTCGGACGCGGGCGTCTACTGGATCCGCTGCTTCGAGTATTGCGGGCTGAACCACTCGACCATGGAGAGCTCCTTCAAGGTGACCGGCGGCTGATGGCAAGCGTCACGATGCCGGCTCCTTCCGCGCTGCACCCGCGTGCGGCCGCGTTCACCGAGGAGGCGCGGTCGGTCGAGCGTCGCATCGGCCTGCTCTTTGCGGCGACGGGGATTGTGCTGATCCTGCTGATGGGCGTGCTCGGCCTGATCATGCGCCTGACCCAGGCGAACGTCATCGACGTGTCGCCGGCGTGGTTCTACCGCTTGCTGACCCTGCACGGGATGGGGATGATCACCGGCGCCCTGGTCGCGGCGATGGGGGCGCTCTGGTACGTGCTGCACGAGAGCGTGCCGTTGCGTGCCGGGCACATGCTCGCGAGCTACGCGCTGACCGTCGTCGGCGCTGTCGGCGTGCTGGTTGCGACGCTGGTCGGCGGCTTCGGCGCCGGCTGGACGTTCCTGCCGCCCCTCTCCTTCTACCCGGCCGGTCAGTGGCCGGTCTGGTCGGAGAGCCTGTTCTTCGTGGGGATGCTGCTGGTCGGCGGCTTCGGCGCCGGCTGGACGTTCCTGCCGCCGCTCTCCTTCTATCCGGCCGGTCAGTGGCCGGTCTGGTCGGAGAGCCTGTTCTTCGTGGGGATGCTGCTGGTCGGCGGCGGCTTTTTCGTCTACTGCATCGACGTCCTCAGACAGACGACGAACACCTACGGCGGGCTCACCGGCGCACTGGGTTGGCGCTTCCTGGCCGGGCACGAGGCGGAGCCGCCGCCTGCCTCGGTGATCGCCGCGACGGTGATCGCGTTCGACGGGCTGCTCGCGATGTCTGCGGGAATGACGATCGGTCTCGGCCTGCTCGGCCACACCTACGACAGCGGCGCCGGCTTCGATCTGCTCGTCTCGAAGAACCTCGTCTACTTCTTCGGCCATACGATCGCCAACCTGCTCATCTACCTCGCCGCCGGCGCCGTGTACGTGCTGCTGCCTCGCTACGCAGGCCGTCCTTACGAGGTGACCAAGGTCTTCGTCGTTGGGTGGGGAGTGGCGCTCGTCTTGATCCTCACCGTCTACTCGCACCACCTGTACATGGACTTCGTCCAGCCACGCTGGGCCGAGATCGTCTCCGAGATCAGCTCGTACGCCTCTGCGCTTCCGGTTGCCGTGGTCACCGTCTACTCGATGACGATGCTCGTCTGGGGATCGCGCTACCGCTGGACGCTCGCCTCGACGCTGCTCTACCTCGGCCTCGCAGGCTGGGCGATCGGCGGTACCGGCGCGGTGATCGATTCGATCATCCCGTTCAACTTCCGCCTGCACAACACGGTGTGGGTCGTCGCTCACTTTCACACCTATCTGATGCTGACCGTCGTCGTGTGGCTGCTCGCGTTCATCGCTCACCTGCTCGAGCGGGACGCCGGCCGGACCTCGTCGAGGCTCGCGCGCACGTGGACGATCGTGCTGCTGCTCGTGGGCGGGTTCGGCCTGACCGGCACGTGGTTCGTCGAGGGTGCGCTGGGCATCCCTCGCCGCTACGCGATTCAGCCGCCGGGCACGGCCGGCTACAGCCTCGTCGGCAGCATCTTCGGGATCCTGTTCGCGCTCGGCGTTCTCGCCTGCGTCGCTCAGCTCCTGTCGCTGGCGCGAGCGGCCTGGGCAGGCCACCACTACGTCGTCGCCGCGCGCGTGGACAGCTGGACCGGGACGCACTATGGAGCACGCGTCGAACGGGACACCTTCGAGCGTCCGGCGGTCGAGACCGCGCCGTGGCGACCGTGGGACGTCCCGCTTGCGAGTCCCGTCCAGATCTGGTTCGGCGCCGCCGCCTGTGTCGTCGCGCTCGCCTCGTTCTTCCCGCAGATCGTCTCGGCCTCCGAGTCGAGTGTCCGCTACCACCACCTCGACCACGCCGGCCACTTCTTCCTCGGATTGGTGGCCGGCCTGACCATTGCGTCGCTGCCGGCGGTGTCCGGACGACTGGGCGACCGGTCCTCGCTCGGGCTTGCAGTCGTGATCGTCGCGCCGGCAGCGATGATGCTCGTGATGGTTCCGCGCTTCTACGAGCCCCTCGAGCGGCACTCGTTCGAGCACGCTCTCTACCATCTCGCGATGGCCGGGTTCGGCCTCGTCGCCGGTGTCGCGGCGACCCGGCTCGGCCGCGTAGGCGGTCGGCTGTCCGCGTTCCTGTCGGTCGGGATGGTGCTCCTGTTCGCCGCCGCCATGAAGGGAGGCTGACCCGCAATGACCGACGATTCGCACGGCACCTCGGACGGGCTCTGGCGCTGGCTGCTCGGCGGACTGGCAGGAGGCGCCGTTGTCCTCGGCCTGCTCGTCGCGGCGTACGCGGTCGGGTACCACCGCGGCCAGCACCGAACAACCCCGCGGGCGGCGGCGACCACGACTTCACGCCCGACGACGACAACGTCCAAGCCGGGACCGGCGGGACCCGTTCAGGTCACCCCGGCGCTCGTCGCCCGCGGCAAAGCCCTCTATACGAGCGACGGTTGCTCCGGCTGCCACTCTCTCACCGGCGCCGCCGGCGCAGGGCCGACCTTCAAGAGTCTCGCCGGCGGGACGAGCACGCTCACGACGGGCGAGTCGGTTACCGCCGACGACGCGTACCTCCAGCGCTCGATCGCGGACCCCGACGCCCAGATCGTCAAGGGCTACCGCCAGGGCATCATGACGCCCGCAGTCGCGGGTCTGGGCCTCAGCGCAAAGCCCGACGACATCCGCGCACTCGTCGCGTTCATCAAGTCGCAGCGGTAGCACCGTGTGCAGCAGGGATCGCGACACTGATCGACAGCCCGCCGTCGTCGCGTGGGCGAGCGGTGGCGTCGCCGCCGTGGACTTCTGCGATCGAAGCGACGAGGGCGAGGCCGAGTCCGAACCCGTCGCGTGCGGCGCGGTCGTCGAGTCTCTGGAACGGCTGGAAGATGCGTTCGGCGTCCTCCGGCTCGATGAGCGGGCCGGTATTCGCGATGGTGAGGATGCTCTCGCCGGCGTCGGTGTGGGTGCTGATCCAGATGTCGCCGCGACTGTCGTTGTAGCGCGCCGCGTTGTCGACGAGGTTCGCGATAAGGCGTCGCATCAGCACGGGATCGCCTGCAATCACAGCCGGCCGGAGCGTCTGATGAACGCGCCGGTGGCTCAGATCAGCCGCGTCGAGGGCGTCGTCGGCTACGGTCGCCAGATCGATCGCTTCGCGAAAGGTGAGTCCATGCTCATTGCGCGCGAGGATGAGGAGCGACGCGATGAGTTGCTCGGCGTGATCGACGGCCGAGCGGAGATCGGTGGCCATCTCCCGTAGCTCGGCGGGACTGCTCTCCGGGTTGTCCAGCACGACGTCGACGGTTGCGCGCATGACCGCGAGTGGAGTGCGTAGCTCGTGCGAGGCGTTGGCGATGAACCGTCTCTGACCCTGGAAGGCGGTCTGGAGCCGGTCGAGCATCTCGTCGAACGTCACCGCCAGTTCGTGGAGCTCGTCGCGCGGGCCACGCAGGGCAACTCGTGCCGAGAGGTTGTGTTCGGAGGCAGCGCGCGCCGCTGCGGTGATCCGGTGCACGGGACGGAGCACGCGTCCCGCGACCATCCAACCGAAGATCGCTGCAAGAGCGATCACGACCGCGAGCGTGATCAGTGAGTACTGAAGGAGATGGGAGAGCGTGACGTCACGCTGGTGTCGAGCGCCCTGAAGCTGGAAGTACGCGTTGCACTTGGCAAGCAGCCGAACGTGGGGGTGGCTACTCAGTTGTTCAGAATGACAACGAGCCAGGAAGCTCGTAGGAGCCGACTCGCTCTGCCCCTGCGGCTCGAGACGCGCCACGAGGAAGTAGCTGACGGCGACGACGATCGCTCCACACACGGCGAACAGGCCGGTGTAGAGCAGCGTCAGCCGGGCGCGAACGGTCAGTCGCGGTCGGCGGCTCACATCCGGTAGCCCTTGCCGATAACCGTTTCGATTAGCGGAGGGTCGCCAAGCTTGCGACGAAGCCGGGTCAGCGTGACCGAGACAATGTTGCTGAAGGGATCGATGTCCGCCCCCCATACGTGTTCGAGCAATTGCTCGGCACTGACCAAGGCGCCGTCGGCGACCAGCAGCATCTCGAGGATCCCGAACTCCTTGCGGGTGAGCAAGAGCTGCCGTGAGCCCCGTTCGGCGCGGTGCCGGGCGAGGTCGACGACAAGGTCGCCGCGACGGAGGACCGGCGGTGCGGACGACGCGCGGCGCGAGAGCGCGCGAACCCGCGCGATCAGCTCCGCGAAGGCGAACGGCTTGCCGAGGTAGTCGTCCGCGCCCAGCTCCAGACCGTCCACCCGGTCGTCCACCTCGGCGGCGGCCGTGAGCATGAGAATCCGGGGCCCCGAGCCCGCGAGCGTGCGGCAGACGTCGTCACCGTGGAGCACCGGCAGGTCGCGGTCGAGCACGATGACGTCGTAAATCGTCGCCTCTGCGGCCTGCAATGCCGCGGCGCCCTCGTGAACGGCGTCTACGGCCATCCCTGCCTGACGGAGCCCTTGCGCAATTCGGCCGGCGAGGGTCGCGTGATCTTCGACAACCAGCACCCGCATTCGCCGAAGTATGCGCCGGTCGACGTGACATTCGTTCGACATCACGCGTAGCCCTGATGTCATGCCCTGTGGGGTAGAACCAGACGCGTGACTGCCGGCCGGGCGATACGGGCCGAGGCGACGCTCGCTCTTGCAGCCTTCGCTGCGCTGTGTGTCGTGGTGTTGTCCGTCGCGCCTCGGCCGGCTGAGCCCGATGACGGCGCATACCGCGCCTCGATCGTGGCGATGACAGACGGGCATTTCTTGACGCTGTCAGCTCGTCAAGCGGCGCACCTGGCGGCGAAGCTGGGCGACAACCCGACCGCTCCGCCGAACCAGTGGGTCGAAGTGGCGAACGGGCGTTTCATCAGCGAGAAGGATCCCGGCTATCCGTTCCTCGGAGCGCCTTTCCAGGCACTCGGCGTCATCCGAATGGCGCCGCTCTTCTTCGGGCTGCTCGCGTCTCTCGGGTTGTTCGTCGGCGCTCGTCGCTGGCTCGGGAGGTTCGGAGGCGCGGCGACAGTGGCTCTGTACTGCTCGTCCGGGGCTGCGATCGCGTTCGCCTGGCGTGATTACATGCCGACGTTCACCGACGCCTCGCTGATCGCGTGTGGGTCCGGGCTGTTGTTGTGGTCGATGCTCGCTACTGAGGCGAGCTCGCGTCGGCGCACTGCGATGGGGTTCGCGGGGTTCGTTGCGCTCGAACTCGCGACCTTCGTTCGCTACACCAACATCGTCGTCCTCGGGATCGCTGTTGTCGCGGTCAGCGCGGTGTGGCTGCGGCGGAACGCCGGCCTGTCCCTTCGGTCGCTGTGCTGGTGGCTCGTTTCGGTCGTGATCTTTGGTACGGGGGCGGCGATCTTCGATGACCGCGTCTACGGCGGCCCCCTGACAACCGGGTATCAGCCCGGCGAGGTCACATTTGCGCTCAATGCGGTCGGACCGAACGCACGCCTGATGCCCGCACACCTGATGCGGGCGATGCCGATGCTTGCGCTCGGGCTGATCGCGCTCGCGTGGATGACCGTGCGCTGGCTCGCGCTGCGGCGCGGCGAGTCGGGTGCGGTTGCCCGTCGCGATCTCTCGGTGGGCGCCGCGCTTGCTGCGTCGTGGTTCGCAATCTGGGGCTTGTATGCGACGTACACGTGGACGACGGACCCGACGTCGGTCACCGTGCAGGTCGTCAGGTTCTACGTGCCTGCTCTCGGCGAGATCGCCCTGCTCGGCGCGTGGCTCGTGACGAGAATCCCGGGACGGGCACGGTGGACGCGCTTGATCCCGGTCGCCATCGTCGGAACGCTGTTCGGCCTCGGGGTGTGGTCGTTCTACGCCATGTACGGTGCCTTCGGCGTTCCGCTTCGATCAGACCGTCTCGTTCGGGTCTTGCTCAGCGGCGAGTTTCTTTGATCCCTGAAGCACGTCTTGGAAGTGGCGTTCTTGAATTGGCAGCGCCCAATTCACGAGATCGCTCACATCTTCGTTGCGCGCAGACTCGCCCATCGTTTTGAGGACAGACCAATGGCCGACTTCGGCTGCTTCCGCCATCGTCAGAAACTCGAAGCCGTCGAGCGCGTCCGCATCTGAGTCCAAGTACGTCGACATCATCTCAGCCGCCTTCTTCTTGACCTCGCGCGCTTCGTCGAGGATCGCAGTCTTCTTGCCTTCGAAGTTGCCGGCGACGCTCTCGCAACGCTTCGCTGTCTCTGCGGCCTCTGCTGCCATCTTTTGCAGGGTCGCAACAAGGCTCGCGTCCTGCTTTTCGGTGAGTTTCGAGACCTTCCCACCGGCGGCCTCCGCCGCCATGGCGAGCCCGGTGACCTCGGCCAGCTTCTCCTCGAGGTGCGTAAGTTCCGCCATCTGATGACTCCTCCCGGCTGTGATGTAGGACAACGGGTGATCGCCGTGACGACCGCGCTCCAAACCTACGGGCGGGGTTGCTCGTGAACTGTTCGATTCCAACTCTCCGACACGCGACGCATAGCGCAACGCATTTCCTCGCGCTCGTGACGGAGCACGGGCTCGGCGATCTGGACGACGCGTGGAGAATCACGACGGCAAACTCGCCGATCCCGCATGCCCGCCGCCCGAAGACGCGTTTTCTGTCCGCCGGTCGGATCGCCGCAGAAGTCTTGCCGCGACCCTGATTCAGGGCTGTCGATGGGCCGGGCAGGGCTCGGACCTGCGACCCTCGAGGTCGAGTGTCATGCGAGGCGCACTCCCGAAACGTGTCGACGCGTGGCCGCTGAGCTCGAAGCCGACCCGCGCGTAGAACCCGAGCGCGTTCGGATTCGCGATGACGTCGACGTACCGCGCGCCTGCAGCGTATGCACGCGCCGCGAGGTCGCGCACGAGCGCCCGACCGATCCCTTGCTGCATGAGCTCGGGCTCGACGAAGAGATCGTCGAGCTCGCATCGACCGTTCTCGACGGGAAGCACCACCGAGAAGCCCAGAATCGAGTCCGACGCGTCCGTGGCAACGCGTGCGCGCCGCTCTGCGATCGCCTGGTGCGGCGGCTCGATCGCGTCTGGGTGGGCTGCGAGCTGCTCTCGGTATTCCTCCCAGACATCCGAGGAGCGCCGCTGCAGCGCCTCGAGCGCGCGAGCCTCATCGGGTTCCGCGTCGCGGATCGACATTGCGAATGTCATCAGCAAGGCGCCGGTATCTCGCGACCGCGCTCGCGTCTCGCGTCGAAGCCGGCGGTGAGAGTGACGGCGCCGATGACCAGAGCGCCGCCGAGGATCTCGGGCCAATGCAGCCGTTCGCCGAGTGTCACAACCGCGATGGCGGCTGCAAGCACCGGGATGAGGTTGAGGATCAACCCGGCATGCGCGACCGTCAGGTCGCGGATCGCGAGATTGAACGCGAGGAACGGCACCGCGCCGCCCAACAGGCCGGTCGCGACGGCCGCGAGGAGGTGGCCCCGGTCGGCAGCACCGACGTGAGACCTTCCTCCAAGGTCGGCGACGAGGATCAGCGGGCCTGCGAGGAGTGCGGCGGAAACGAGCTGGGTGGTGGTGGCGGCCAGATTGTCCGCCTCCGCGCTCATCCGGCGAACGCCGACTCCCGCAGCAGCGGCGGCCGCGGATGCGGCGAGTACGAGCAGGTCGCCACCGAGTGTCGTTCCGTGACCCGTCTCGGCCAGGCCGATCAGCGCCGAGCCCACGAACCCGATCGTGACCCCCGCGCGCGTGAGTGGGGAAATGCGTTCGCCGAGCAGCACGCGGGCGAGTAGGACTCCGAAGAGGCTCTGCGACGCGATCAGGATGGCGCCGTCTGCGGCACCGGTTCGTGCGAGACCGAAGTCGAAGAGACCGAAGCTGAGGCCCGGTTCGAGCATGCCGATCACGGCGAACACCGGCCAGGCGTCCGGGAGAAACGGCTTGCCCCGCGCTACCAGCAGGCAACCCATCGCAATTGCGGACGAGACGAGCTCGATCCCGAGCAGGTCGAGAGGGCCGAGTTCAGCCAGCGCGACCTTCGTCAGCACGGTCGCAATCGCCCATGACGAAGCTGCCATGACGGTCAATGAGACGGGCAGAGCGCGCGTCACGAGCGGTCGTCCTCGATCCACTCGGACCACGGGATGATCCGCTGCTGCGGATCAGGCGCCGAGTCGAGCATCGCGATGTGCTCGAGCAGGTGGCCGTCGGGATCGCGGAAGTAGACCGCAGCCGCAGGCATCCAGCCGATGACGCTCGGCTCATCGGTCTCGACGCCGCTGAAGGCCAGCGGTGCCACGCCGAGCGCGCGCAAGCGCTCCGGTGCGGAGACCACGTCGGTCAGCGCCACCTTGAACGCCAGATGTAGTGCGACGTTCATCGGTGCCGCCCCTCGAGCCCACAGGCCGAGCATCGCTTCGCCGCGACCGCCGATCCACAGGAACGCGGCGCCGATCTCCGGCGCACGGAGGGCGAGCTCCAGCCCGACGACGTCGCGGTAGAAGGCGATCGAGCGGTCGAGATCGCGCACGGAGAGGTGCGCCTCGAAGAGGCCGTCGATCGCGGTAGCCTGGCTCATCGATCCCCGGCGATGCGATCGGCGAGCACATCAGCGTCGACGATCTGCGGTTCCTCGGCGAGCAGGTCGCCGGCGCGGCCGAGCAACGCGGCCGCGACCGGTCCGGTCAGGTGCGCCCGGCGGGCTGCCTCGTCCGGGAAGACGTCGAAGATTCCAAACGTCCTCGACCCGGTACGGAATGCGAACCAGGCGACGGTTCCAGGCTCCTGCGTCACCAGCTCTTGCGCTTCGATCAGGAACTGCGCGAGGTCGTCCTCGAGGCCGGGCTTCGCCTCGAGCGTCACGACGAGGCCCTTCGTGATCGCGCCGCTCATGAGGCCAGCACCTCGTCGACGTAGATGTCGACTTTCTCGGGGTAGAACGCGACCAGCCCCGCGAGCTTCTGGCTTTCCGGAAGCGGCGTGCGGTACGACCAAGCGATGTCGCCGCGGTCGTCGTGTCTCAGCGACCAATACTCCGCTTCACCCTTGTAG
>Ga0308176_10003179_pt1 | contig 10485 bp, 7 predicted proteins | sample PhyCR2_3_FD_203890 | JGI IMG/M metagenome (GOLD analysis project Ga0308176, IMG submission 203890) | Soil microbial communities from UC Gill Tract Community Farm, Albany, California, United States - DLSLS.C.R2 | ecosystem: Environmental > Terrestrial > Soil > Agricultural land | place: USA... | reverse complement strand
TGCTCCGTGCGGTGGCGCTCACGTCCCGCCCGAAATCGAAGCCCAGCAGAAACATCCGCCATACCGTCGCAAGGCTGAAACCGTACACGGCACTGAGGTAGAGCAGCAGGGCCACCAACGCGACGCCGGCGCCAGCCACGGTGCTCAGCATCACGCGCCGGCTCGACTGCCGATCCTCCTCGGGGAGCAGTTGCCGGGCGGCGAGCGTAAACAGCGGCGCCAGGGACACGACCAGCAGCAGGGCCCGGCGTCCGCTCAGGAGCACAAGGGCGCCCCCGGCCACCACCGCCGCCCACAGCCAGAAGCGCGACGCCGGGGCCGAGTCTCGGTCGGACCAGGTCATGAGCACCGCGATGAGGAACGGAACCAGAAACAGCAGCGAGGAGAGATTGTAGAGGTTGAGCTCGATGTAGCCGTGATAGAGCCCGATGAGCTGGCCCTGGTCGAGCGGGAGGTACAGGAAGGAAGGCAGCAGGCCGACGACGTGAAGGATGTAGCTCACGCCGTAGGCTGCGATCGCGAGGGTGGCCACCACCATGGTGCGCGCGAGGCCGAGGAGCACCAGCCAGCGCGACGCGCCGGCCACCAGCACGGTGTACACCAGCGGCCAGACCACGTACACGGTGCCGACCCGAATGGCGCCGGGGGCGTCGCCCAGGAGGCCGCGGATCATGAATGCGAGCCCGACGCACATCATGAAGACGGTCCAGAGCAGGACAGCGGGATGGAGCCGGAGCCGGCCGCTGACCAGCGCCCCGGCCGCGACCATCAACACCAGCGCCACCAGCATGGGGGCCTTGACCACCTGGTAGGCGGTCGGCACGAACAGCATCAGGAAGAAGAGCAGGTACGCGAGCCACGCGCCTACCCCGCCCCGATGCGCGGCGCTCATCGGACCGGGGTCACTCGGCGCTGGAGCGGATGGGGTACGCGTCGCCCTTGCGGATCCGCCGCTCGATGCGGTGCAGCAGGCTCTTCTGGTACACGTGCCGCAGGATGGCGCGGAGCGCGCTCAGCGGATTGCCGCGCCGGTTGCCGCCGTGTACGCCCATCTTCTCATAGGGAGCGACGTAGCCCTGATCGAGCTGGCGCGCCTTGGGCGGCAGCAGCGCCGCTTCTTCGACCTGGTGGTCGAGCTGATAGAGGACTGTCGGCCGGACGAACCCCTGGTTCACGTGCGATTCGACCTCGGCGCGGGTGATGAACCCCTTGTCCACGGCCTCGATCAGGTCCCGCATCCACAGGTAGCCCAGCCGGTTCTCGCGCGAGATCCAGGGCTGCGCGGTCATGTCGGTGTAGTGCAGCAGCGCGGTCTCTCCCTCGACGTAGCGCTCCAGCGAGTTCCACCGCGGGTCGATGCCCGCGCGCACGTTTCGAGCGACGGCCATCTGATACATCAGGGTCTCGTAGGTGAGCTCGTTCCGGTCGAGCGCCGCCACGATGTCGGTCAGGTTCCAGCGCAGCGCCTCGCAATCGAGCAGCATGACGCTGAACTGAGGCTTCCGGCCGCCGTCGGGCTCCCGGGCCGCGAGCAGGTCGGCGCCGTCGAACGGGAGGGTCCAGAGGGCGCGGATATCCTGGAACACCTGCATGTCGGAGTCGACGTAGATGGCGCGACCCTGGAAGCCGGCCAGCTCCGGGATGTAGAACCGCTGGATCGAGAATGGGGTGCGCGGACGATTCCGCACCTCGCGCGGCATCGGGTACTCGATGTTTGCGTGGTGCAGCGGGAACACCTCGACGCTCATGCTGGCGTGCTTGCGGATCGAGTACTCCAGCACCTTCACCGCCAGCATCTGTGCGTCCTGGCTCCCGACGTACACCCGGACGGGCGCCTGGAGGTCGAGCGGGGCGAAATCCACTCCGGTACTCATGATGGTCCTCGCAAACCCTTTGAACTGGAGATCGAAGTCCTGTCGCCCGTTGGCGAGCAGGGTCACGTCCTTGAGGTCGTCGAACGACGCGCTGTAGCTTGCGCCGCCGTCCACGCCGAGCGAGCGGACCTGGCGGACCCCGGCGCGGGCCAGCAGGTCGAGCGCGGCCTCGGCGCTGAAGTAGGTCGCGCGCACGACCGGCCCGGGCCCGTGACGCTCGGGGCCGGTGCTCAGATCGTACCACAAAAGCCGCCCCTGCGCATCGAGCTCGCCCAAGATCGGCGACTCCGGCACCAGCTCGGCGAGGGTGCGGCGGCCGACCCGGTTCTGATGGTGGGGGTACCACGGCAGGACGACGTATTGGGCGTTCTGAGCCAGCGCGTCGCCGCAGGCCTGGACCACGTCGATGTCGATGATGTGCGCCACGCGCACCGGTTGCTCCCGGACCGCGTGGTTCAGGCTCAGCAGGTCGTACCGGCTCAGATCGTACCGGGAGCGGAGCTCGAAGCTGGGCCCCTTCCCCAGGATCAGCCAGGGCCGCTCTCCATCAATCTGTTCCCGCGACCAGTCGAAGAAGAGCTGCAGACCGCCTCCTGCGGAGTGCACCCACGAATGCTACCCTGTCGTGCGGGTAGCATAAGGCTGCGCTGGGCGGCGATCAACTGGGAGGTGCGCTGCGTCACACCGGGGTCAAGGTCCCCACGAGGGGAGGTACTCCCTTGGACCGGCCGGGATCCGGACCGGTGCTCGCCGGATTCAGGTTGGGATCGGGCGGACTCCTCGGCTCAGCTCACCAGCAACCGTCAGCGCACCGCGGACACATGCCAGCCCGTCACCAGCATGTTCGGCACTGGCATGGTTCGCGTTGAGTTGCCGTATTGGCGTGTGATCAGCCAGTCCAGGCGAGCCACTACACGCGCTGCAAGGAACAAAACCAAACGCACCGGACGGGACGAGCGAAACTCGCCCTGCACCGCCAGGCGCTGCAGCAGCACCGCCATGGTTTCCATCGTGGTGGCTTCGGGCTCGATCGAGGCCGAGGACCAGTTGCGAAACAGGTGCGCGAGCCCGTAGTTCGTGAACCGGAAGTAGTCGCCCGGTACATCATGAAGCGGAAATGCGAAGCGGGTCGTGAGCAGCAGGCGTCCGCCCGGGCGCAGCACGCGCCGGATCTCATCGACGATTCGGTGGGGCTCGATGGTGTGCTCGAGCATCTCGGTCGAGAGGATGAGATCGAACGAGCCTGGAGCGAACGGCAGGGCATGCGCGTCGCCCACCACCGCCGCGCCCGGCTTGCGGCGCAGGTCAAGACACCAGCGGTTCGGGAACAGCCCTGCGTACGGGGAGTTCCCGCAGCCCAGGTCCAACACGCGCCGATCGGTGGCGTAGGGCCGGAGGAAGTCGGTGATCCGGTCCCGCACGAGTGGCCGGCTCAGAGTCCGCCCGATCCGCTCGCGGGCGGCCACCACCGGATTCCGCATCACGTCGACCCCGGCGGTTCGGTCGTCACGCCGTTCAGCGCGGTCCGGGCTCGCACCACCCAGGTATGCGCCCGAAGGAATTCCGCGCGCGCCGCGCGGCCGAGCCGGTCCCGCAATGCCGGATCGTCGGCGAGGCGACGCAACCCGACGACCCACGCACTCGTGTCCTCAGGCTTGCACAGGAGGACGTGCACCTCATCGCGGACGACCTCCCGTAGCACCGGGAGGTCTGAAACCAGAATCGCTCGGCCCGCAGCCATGTACTCGAACAGCTTGAGGGGCGACATCCACCGCGACGCCTCGCCGGCCCCATGGGTCTCGACCCGTTGGTGATAGGGCGCGAGCAGCACGTCCGCCCCAAGGCGATAGCCATCGGTCCGCCCGTGCGGTACGTGGCCGTGAAAACGTAGATTGGCAAGTCGGGCGGCTGGCTCCCTCCAGGCCTGAAGCTGAGCGGCCTCGCCGCCGACGACATGGAAGTCCGCCCACGGGCAGGCCTCCGCCAGCTCGACCACCGTTTCCACACCCTTGCCGCGATACACGTTGCCCACGTACACGCACTGGAGTCTGTCGTGTGGACCCAGCCGTTCACCGGCCGTGTCTCCGGGATCGTCGGCGGCGTCGGACGCCACCACCATCCTGGTCTCGTCTACCTGGTAGCGCGTGAGGTACTCCTGCCTCAGCGCGTCGGACACGACCACGATTCGCCGCAGATTGCGATGGCGGAGCAGCCGGCGGCGGAGCCATCCAAGCGGACCAGTGGTTCGGAGGGGCAGATGGGCCTCGAGCACCACCGGGAAACCGAGGTCCGCGCTCAGCGCCAGCGCCTCGGTGAATCGCCCGTACACGAGGTCCGGTTGAGCTCCGCGGGCGGCCCACGCCATGGCGCCGGCGCAAAGCAACAAGCGACGGCCGTCGACGCTCGAGGCCACCCGTCGGAGCCTGAAGGCAGGCTCGACGCCGTAGAATCCGAACGGATCCGCCACGTCGGCGCGATTCTCGGCTCTGACCGGCGCGAACAGGGTGACCTCATGACCCAGCCTGGCCAATCCCTGGCACATTTTCATGACCTGGACACTGCTGGCGACGCCAGAGGGAATAGGCGACGCGGCGAGGTAGGCAATCCTCACAGGCTGGGCTGCAGCGTCCCAGCCAGCGAGGGCGGCGGAGCCGCCGCATCAGCCCTGCCCATCTCACCGGCCATCCACCGCAACAGCAACAGCAGGCCCCAGACCTCGGCACCGCGGATCATCCCGGATGCGAGCGCCGGCACGTCGGGAGAGAGCCACGCTCCCTCCGTGAGGCGGCTCAGGCGGGTCATCTCGGCCGATGCCCAATGACGGCTGGCGGCGATCCACCGTGTCATGGGCGCGCTGAAGCCCTTCTTTTCGCGGTGCAGAACCTCCGCCGGGAGTAGGGACGCGACCGCCTGCTTCAGCAACCATTTCTGCTCACCCGCGCGCAGGTTCCAGTCGGACGGCATTGCCAGAACCTGCTCGACCAGCTCGTGATCGAGCAGTGGAGGCCGGACCTCAACCGACGAGGCCATGCTCGCCCGGTCCACCTTGGTGAGGATGTCGTCCGGGAGGAATGTCTTCAAATCGAGATACTGCACCCGGGCGAGCGGATCGAGGTCCTCCCGCCAGTGCCGGCGGAAGTGCCAGTAGTCGTCATAGTCGTCAAACTCCGCCCGTCGCGCAGGCGCCAGCAGCTGGCGTTTCCGACTGGGTGAAAACAGCTCCATGAGCGCCGCGTACCGGCCTAGCGGAGACCGCGAGAGCGCCACCAGCAGGCCTTTCCCGCCCCTCCCCCATGGCCAGCGCTCGGCGAGGGGGACCAACAGGCGGCGGGTCCCCCCGAGCGGCAGGCGATCCAGCTTGCGACGCGCCAGCCACGATCGGTACCAGCCATACCCCGCGAACACCTCGTCGCCCCCATCGCCGGAGAGCAGGACCTTGACATGCTTGCCGGCCGCGGCCGTCACGTAGTAGGTCGGAATTGCCGACGTATCCGCAAACGGCTCGTCGTACAGCGAGAGCATGTGCGGCAGCATGCGGTCGAGCGACTCGCGACCCACGACCTCCTCGGTGTGCCGGGTGTGGCAGTGCGCGGCCACCAATCGGGCATAGTTGAGCTCGCTGTGCTCCGCGACGTCGAACCCAGCCGAGAAGGTGCGAAGGGGCGGCTGCGCAACACCCGCGGCCAGCGCCGTCACCGCGCTCGAGTCCACGCCGCCGCTAAGGAGAACTCCGAGCGGGACGTCACTGACCAGATGATCCCCCACCACGCGCTCGAGCGTGCCTGCGAGGCGGTCAACCGCCTCATCGGGCGTGAGCGCGGAGGCCTGGGCCGGCGCGTTGATGGTCCAGTATTCCCTGACGGTCAGGCCCTGTTCGTCGAGCGTGAGCAGATGCCCCGCAGGGAGCTTGCGAATGTGCGTGTAGGCGGTCTTGGGCGCGGGGATGTACAGGTAGGTGAGGAAGTCGTACAGCGCGGTCCAGTCGATCGCGCGGTCGATGCCGTCGCAAGCCAGGATGCCCTTGAGTTCCGAGGCGAACGCGAAGCATCCCGAGCGAGCGTAGTAGAACAACGGCTTGATGCCCAGTCGGTCGCGGACCAGCAGGATACGGTAACGGCAGCCTCCTCGCGGCCGCCGATCGTAGAGCGCATACGCGAACATCCCCCGCAGCCGATGGACGTGGTCGTCCCCCCACTGCTCGTACGCGTGGAGCACGACCTCGGTATCGGTGTGGGACCGGAAGGTATGGCCGAGGGCCTCGAGCTCCCGCCGGAGCGCCTGGAAATTGTAGATCTCGCCGTTATAGACGATCCAGACGCTGCCGTCCTCGTTGGACATGGGATTGCGGCCCAGGGGCGACAGATCGATGATCGAGAGGCGCCGGTGGCAGAGCGTGACGCCGTGGTCGGGCCATTCTCGGATCGCCTCGTCGTCGGGACCACGGTGCGTGATCGCGTCCATCATCCGCCGCGTGGCCGCGGCATCGGAGGGTCCACCCCGCACCAGCCCGGCGATCCCGCACATCAGGCGGGGACCTCGCCCTTTACGGTGACGACGCCGGGAGCTGTCAGCAATGGCCGGAGCAGCCGCCGCGCCAGTGAGGCAGGCGGGCCCGCGTTGGTGCGCACCACCGGCACTCGCATTTCCGCGAACCAGGCCAGCACCTCGGGATAGGTATGGTGGGTGGCGATGGGCGCCGCATACCAATCGAAAATGATGTGCGGATGCGGCCCGATGCGGATGAAGCGGTTGGCGACCGTGTCGAGCCGGAGGCGCTCGAGCGCCTGGCGGACCCGGAACAGTCGCCGGGTGACCCCTTGCAGGCGCTCGATGGACATCTGGGTCGTCCATAGGCGGAGCGACCAATCCACCGCCTCGTAGATCACGTTGCCTTTGCCATAGAGGTGTACGGTCACGGTGCCGCCTGGGCGCACCAGCTTCGCCAGCGCGGTCGTCGCGCGCTTGGCGTTGCCCGTGTGCATCAGCACGCCGATCGAGAAGATCGCGTCGAACGTCGCTGGCGCGAACGGTAGCCGGAAGATATCGCCCTGGACGATCTGCACGTCGGGATACGTACGGGTGTTCGCGGCGGCGGACTCCACCCCATCGCCGAGATCGACGCCGATGACACGCGCCCCATATTGCGCGGCCCAGTGGGTGTATCGGCCGTTCCCGCACCCCGCGTCGAGCACCAGCTTCCCAGCGATCTCTCCCGGCTCGAGCAGGGCCTTGCGACGAAACAGCGCCTCTTCGTAGGCGATGTTATGAATCGGATCGTCCCAGCCGAAGCGGGCATACTCCAGCCATTCGAAGCCGAAATTCCGGATGGTGTGCCGCTTGAGGCCTCCGAGCGGATCCTCGGCCGGCGCCGTGGGCGCGAGCACCACACCGGCTGCCTCGAGCCGGGTCCGAAACTCACGGACGAACCCGTCGGTGAGCGCTTCGCGCAGCTCGGGCGGGAGCATGCGAGGGATGCCTCGGATCACCGGATACCACGCTTCGCATCCCGTCGAACGACATTGCAACACGCCGCTCACGACCGCACCCTGGGGGTCCTGGTCGAAGGCCACGCTCTTCAGCATACCACCACATGACGGGCAACGCAGCAGTCCAACGGCCCAGGGCTTCACGCGTGCTTGAACCCTCGAAGAATGAATCGCCCGGCGTTCTCTTGCCCCGTGGCGATGTTGTGATACCGCAGGAACACCGCCCGCACCAGTCGGCGCAGGATCTTAAGATCGTAGTAGCGGTTGTCGAGCAGCCGCCAAAACCGCGGGGATTGCAGCAGCGTGACCCGGCACTGGAAGATGGGCGGGTCGAGCGTGAAGCCGTGTCGCGTCATCAGCTCGGTCACCTCGCTCAGCTCGAAGTGCTTGTAGTCCCACCGGCTCGGCACCAGCCGGTTGGAGGGCACGGAGACGATCAACGTGCCCCCATGGCGCAGCGCGGCCCGCGCGCCCTCGACTACCTGATCGTGAAAAGCCGGCGGAATGTGCTCCAGTACTTCGATGATGGTGGCCGCATCGAAGCGTCCGTGGAGCTTTTCTTCTTCCCTCAGCAGCCGGGCATCGGCGTGGAGCAGCGTGGCCTCAGGGACGAGCACGTTGCCGAAGGCGATGCCGCGCTCGTTGAAGTCGAGGCCCGTGACGGCGTATCCCCGCGCCGCCATGTGCTTCGCGCCGAACCCCGGCCCGCAGCCGACGTCGAGTATCTCGGCCGGCGGCGTCGGCAGCAGGTCGAGAATCACCTTCATGTAGCCGTCGTACTGCACTCGCGGCCACGATGCCTCGTCCCACAGCCATTGCTCCGGCAGCTGGTAGCGCTGCCGGTAATCGCGCAGCTCGTCGTCCCACAGGTCAGACGCGGACATGGCGATGTACCGACAGCAGTGTCAGTCCCACGATCGGGATCCAGGTGAGATAGAACGCGAGATAGGCGACGCCGGCCGCGGATGCACCTAGGGATGACACGCTCGCCAGCAGCACCGCGAGCTGAACCGTCACGCCCGACGCCATCGCGAGCAGCGAGCGGCCGGGTCGGTCCATCGCCACGAGCAGCGGGTGCCAGACGCTGGTCGAGACGGCCAGCCCGGTGGCAATCGCGAACAGCTGGAGCGGCACCGTCGCCGGGCCGTAGGCCGCACCCGCGCTCAGCCGGAGCAGCGTGCCCCCACCCAGCACCAGGGCCAGTGCGCCCACCAAACCGAAGCCCGCCGACGACTGTGTCACGCGGCGGGCCAGTCGACGAAGCTCGGCCAGATGGCGATGACGCCAGAGCGACGCGAAGGTCGGATAGCTCGTCTCGTACACCGGGGCGACGGGAACGTTGAGCAGGTCACTGAAGGAGCGCGCCAGGCGGATGAACCCGGCGGCGGCCGGGCCCAGGACGTACCCCACCAGCAGGATGTCCCCCTGGCGCTGGGCCACCTTGAGCAGGCCGTTGACATTGGTGATCGTAAGGAATCGCGCGATGCCGCGGCCATCACCTCGAAGCAGATCCAGTCTGGCCGCCACGATGGACCGGAGCCCTCCCAGGCCGACGGCACGCGCCCCGATTCTTCCCATCCAGACGGATACCACGGAGCCCGCCAGCATGGCCAGCACGTACGCGGCCACCACCGCCTGCAGGGTGCCGACGACGAACAGCGCCGTGAGCACGGCGACGAAGCGAAGCGACGCATTCAGGAGATTCTGCAGCGCCACCAGGCGGAACCGCCCGGCCACGCGAAGGAGCACCAGCGACGTGCCCGCGGGGACGCCGGCGAGAATCGTGATACCGAACGCCATCACCAGCGTGCTCAGCGAGGCGTCCTTCAGGAAAACGCGGGCGGCCCACGGTGCCGTCACGAGCACGACCACCAGCGCGATCAACGCCGTCGATGCATCCACCAGGTAGCACAGCTTCGCGACCGCGGCCGCCTTGGCCGCATTTCCCTCGGCCCGGTAGCGCACGAGGTAGGTCGTCGCCGCCTCCCAGGCCCGGGAGTCGAACACCTGGTTCACGGTGGCGGGATAGGTCATGACCAGCGCCAGCAGCCCATACGGCTTGGGACCGAGGACCCGCGCCAGAATGAGCATCTGGAGGAAGCCGAGGCCCAGCGCCGCCGCGTTGGCGGAGAAGAGCCAGGCGCTGTTCCCAATCAGCCGGCGGAACCCGCCGCCGCCGATCGGCTCGGTGACGCGCGGCCGCCCGGTGTCAGCCGGGGCGAGGCCCATCTCGCCGCCCACGTCAAATCACCGCTTCGCTGTAATGCCGCCGCACCCAGGTGCGATAGCTGCCGTCCATCACGGCGCGCCACCATGCCTCGTGCCGCAGGTACCAGCGCAGAGTCCGGCGAAAGCCGCTCTCGAGGCTTTCCTCCGGTGTGAATCCGAGCTCCAGTTCGATCTTGCGGCTGTCGATGGCGTACCGCCGATCGTGCCCGGGCCGATCCTTTACGAACGCGATCAAGGATTCGCTGGGCCGGCCGGTCGCCGCGGGAGCGTTGGGGAAGCGTTGCGCCAGCTCACCATCGGCGGCGAAGGCCTCGTCGATGAGTCGGCACAGCATGCGGACCAGCTCGAGATTGTTCCGCTCGGACCGGCCGCCGACGTTGTAGGTCTCGCCCACGATGCCGCGGGTGATCACCAGCTCCATGGCCCGACAATGGTCCTCGACGTACAGCCAGTCGCGAACGTTGAGACCGTCGCCGTAGACCGGAAGGGGTCGGCCGTCGAGCGCGTTCACCAGCATCAGCGGGATGAGCTTCTCCGGAAACTGGTACGGTCCGTAGTTGTTGGAGCAGTTGGTGCTGGTAACCGGCAGGCCATAGGTGTGATGGTAGGCCCGCACCAGGTGATCGGCGGCGGCCTTGCTGGCCGCGTACGGCGAGTTGGGCGCGTAGGGGTTCTGCTCGTGAAACGGCGGATCGCTCGGCCCGAGCGACCCGAACACCTCGTCGGTCGAGACGTGATGGAACCGCCGGTCCGGGCCGCCGCCGCCTTCCTCGAGCCAGACCTCGCGGGCGGCGCGGAGCAGCGCGTGCGTCCCGACGATGTTGCTCTCCACGAAGGCGTCAGGCGCCACAATGGAGCGGTCGACGTGGGACTCGGCCGCAAGGTGCACCACCGTG
>Ga0308176_10003177_pt1 | contig 10485 bp, 9 predicted proteins | sample PhyCR2_3_FD_203890 | JGI IMG/M metagenome (GOLD analysis project Ga0308176, IMG submission 203890) | Soil microbial communities from UC Gill Tract Community Farm, Albany, California, United States - DLSLS.C.R2 | ecosystem: Environmental > Terrestrial > Soil > Agricultural land | place: USA... | reverse complement strand
CCACGCCGGCGATCCGGTGCTCGCCGATCGGGACGAAGTTGTTGCGTACCGCGAACGCCAGCGAGATCGGGTCGTCGCTGCAGACCGCCGTCAGCTCGTGGGCGTCGGTGAAGGCGGTGAGGGCGGTCCCGAGGAGGGCGGTGCCGACTCCGCGGCTGCCGCTGTCCGGGTGCACCTCGACCGCGACCATGACGGTGCCGTCGTCCAGGCGCCGGGCGTAGGAGGTCCCCACCAGCCGGTCCTCGAGCACGGCGACCCAGCGGCGCAGGTCCACGACCGTGTCGTGGCGGAGGTCGGCCTCGGCGCGCGCCGCCGAGCGCACCAGCAGCGGCTGGGCGGCCGCCCACACCTCGGCGACCGCGGTCGCATCCTCCGGGCGGGCGTCTCGCACCGTTACCTCGGGCATCTGGGCAGCGTAGTGCTCCCGCCGAGTTGTCAGGCGCTGGCGTCGCTCCCACGACGTGAGCGCCTGACAACTCGGCGGCGGGCCGGGCGACCGGGGGCCGTAGGCTGTTGCGGTGACCCAGACAGCCGTGCCCGACCTGGCCGCGCTGCGCGCCCTCGGTGCCGCCCAGCAGCCGACCTGGCCCGACAGCGCCGCGCTCGACGCCGCCGTGGGCAAGCTCCGCACGGTGCCGCCGCTGGTGTTCGCGGGCGAGTGCGACGACCTCAAGGACAAGCTCGCGGCGGTGGCCCGCGGTGAGGCGTTCCTGCTGCAGGGCGGCGACTGCGCGGAGACCTTCGCCGGCGTGACCGCCGACAACGTCCGCAACAAGCTGCGGGTGCTGCTGCAGATGGCCGTGGTGCTCACCTACGCCGCGTCGGTGCCGGTGGTGAAGCTCGGCCGGATCGCGGGGCAGTACGCCAAGCCCCGGTCCTCCGACCTCGAGACCCGGGAGGGCGTGACGCTGCCGGCGTACCGCGGCGACGCCGTCAACGGCTTCGACTTCACGGCCGAGGCGCGGGTGCCGGACCCGCAGCGGCTGGTCGAGGTGTACCACTCGTCCGCGTCGACGCTGAACCTGGTGCGGGCGTTCGTCACCGGCGGGTACGCCGATCTGCGGCAGGTGCACACCTGGAACACCGACTTCGTGCGCAGCTCGCCGGTCGGTGCCCGCTACGAGCGGCTGGCCGGCGAGATCGACCGGGCGCTGACGTTCATGAAGGCCATCGGGGCGGACCCGGACGAGTTCCACCGGGTCGACTTCCACTCCAGCCACGAGGCGCTGATCCTGGAGTACGAGCACGCGCTGACCCGCATCGACTCGCGCACCCAGCAGCCGTACGACGTGTCCGGCCACTTCGTCTGGATCGGGGAGCGGACCCGCCAGCTCGACGGCGCGCACGTCGAGCTGCTCTCGCACATCCGCAACCCGATCGGCGTGAAGCTCGGGCCCACCACGTCCCCCGACGACGCGCTGGCGCTGGCCGCCCGGCTCAACCCGGACAACGAGCCCGGCCGGCTGACCTTCATCACCCGGATGGGCGCCGGCCGGATCCGCGACGCGCTGCCGAACCTGGTCGAGAAGGTCACCGCCGCCGGCGTCTCGGTCGCCTGGGTCTGCGACCCGATGCACGGCAACACCTTCGAGGCGTCCTCGGGCTACAAGACCCGCCGCTTCGACGACGTGATCGGCGAGGTGCAGGGCTTCTTCGACGTGCACCGGTCGCTGGGCACCTGGCCCGGCGGCGTGCACGTCGAGCTCACCGGCGACGACGTCACCGAGTGCGTCGGCGGGGGAGAGGCGCTGCTCGAGGGCGACCTCGGCCACCGCTACGAGTCGGTCTGCGACCCGCGGCTGAACCGCGTGCAGTCCCTGGAGCTCGCGTTCCTGGTGGCGGAGATGCTGAGCGCCGCGCACGGGACCCCCGCATGATCGACCTGCGCTCCGACACGGTCACCCGGCCGACCGAGGCGATGCGGACGGCGATGGCCCGGGCCGAGGTCGGCGACGACGTGTACGGCGAGGACCCGACCGTTCGCGCCCTCGAGGAGCGGGTGGCCGGCCTCTTCGGCAAGGAGGCGGCGCTGTTCACGCCGACCGGCTCGATGGCCAACGTGCTCGCCGTCCGCACGCTCGTCGGCGTCGGCGAGGAGGTGCTCTGCGAGGCCTCCGCGCACATCGCCCGCGCCGAGCTCGGCGCGCACGCAGCGTTCACCGGGCTGACCATGCGCACCTGGGTGGGCCGGCCGGTCGACCTGGCCACGATCGAGACGATGTTCGCCCCCGACATGGGGCCGTTCTTCGTGCCCACCCGAGCCGTCGCGCTGGAGAACACCCACAACTTCGGCGGTGGCGCGGTGACGCCGGTCGAGGAGATGCAGGCGGTGCGCCGGTTCGCCGACGAGCGCGGCATCGGGGTGCACGTCGACGGGGCCCGGATCTGGAACGCGCACGTCGCCACCGGCACCCCGCTGGAGGCGTACGGCGCGACCGCCGACGTGCTCGCGGTCTGCCTGTCGAAGGGGCTCGGTGCACCGGTCGGCTCCCTGGTCGTCGGGTCCGCCGCCGCGATGGACGAGTCACGGGTGTGGCGCAAGCGGCTCGGCGGCGGCATGCGCCAGGTCGGCGTGCTGGCGGCGGCGGGGCTGCACGCGCTCGACCATCACCTCGAGCGGCTGGCCGACGACCACGCGCACGCACGGCTGCTGGCCGACGCGTGCGGCGTCGACCCCGCCTCGGTCGGCTCGAACATCGTCGTGGTCGACGTACCGGACGCCGCGGCGGTGGTCGTGTCCGCCCGCGAGGAGGGCGTGCTGGTCTCGGCGGTCGGTCCCCGCGCCCTGCGGATGGTCACGCACCTCGACGTCTCCCGCGCCGACGCCGAGGCGGCCGCTTCGGTGCTCGCGAAGCTGCTGCGCTGAGGCGTTTCCGGCTGCTCCGGCTGGGTACGCCGGGCCCCATGCTCGACTCCCGCGCCCTGTCCGCCTACCTCAACGACCACCTCGCCGTGCTCACCGGCACCGTCGAGCTGTGCCGCCGCGCCGCCTCGAACCAGCCGGAACCGAGCGTCAAGAAGGAGCTCGGCCGGCTGGCCGAGGAGGTCGCGTCGGACCGCGACACGCTCCGGCAGCACCTGCGCACTCTCGGGGTGGGGGAGAACCGGCTGATGGCGCTGGCCGGAGTGGTCGGGGAGCGGCTCGGCCGGTTCAAGCCGAACGGGTACCTCGTCGCCCACTCGCCGGCCTCCGACCTCGTCGAGCTCGAGGGGCTGCGGACGGCGGTGGCGCACAAGATCGCGCTGTGGCAGCTCCTGCGCGCGGTGGCCGCGCACGACGACCGGCTGGACCGGGCCGCGCTCGAGGACCTGCTCGAGCGGGCCCAGGGCCAGGCCGACCGCCTCTACGCGCTGCACCTGCGGGTCGCCGAGGCGCACCTGGGCAACCCCGCGGACGAGCTGGGCTGAGCTGGGCTGAGTCGCCCGGTCAGCGCGCCGCGACGGGTGTGCGCACGCGGGTGCCGGCGTCCACCCGGCCCAGGGCCGGCGGCAGCTGCCGGACCGCCTGGGCGAGCGCCCGCAGGTCGGCGCCGAGCAGCGCCTGCGGCCCGTCGCACAGCGCCGTCTCGGGGTCCGGGTGCACGTCCACGATCACGCCGTCCGCCCCCACCGCGATCGCGGCCCGCGACAGCGGCACGACGAGGTCCTTGCGGCCGGCGGCGTGCGAGGGGTCCACGATGACCGGCAGGTGGCTGGCGGCCTGGACCACAGGCACGGCGGAGATGTCGAGGGTGTTGCGGGTGGCCGGCTCGAAGGTCCGGATGCCGCGCTCGCAGAGCACCACGTCGAGGTTGCCGCGCTGGGCGATGTACTCCGCGGCCATCAGCCACTCCTCGATGGTCGAGCTCATGCCGCGCTTGAGCAGCACCGGCCGGCCCGCCTCGCCGACCGCCTGCAGCAGGCCGAAGTTCGCCATGTTGCGGGTGCCGACCTGCAGCATGTCGGCGTGCTCGGCGACGACGCCCACGTCGCGGGCGTCCACGACCTCGGTGACCACCGGCAGCCCGGTGGCCTCCCGGACCGACGCCAGGATCTCCAGCCCCTCGACCCCGAGCCCCTGGAAGGCATACGGCGAGGTGCGCGGCTTGTACGCGCCGCCCCGCATCAGCGTCGCCCCGGCCGCCTTCGCCATCTCGGCCGCCTCGAGGGTCTGCGCCGGCGACTCCACCGCGCACGGACCCGCCACGAACGTGAAGGTGTCCGGGCCGATCGGCACCCCGCGGACCCACACCGTGCTGCGCTCCGGGTGGTGCTGACGACTCACCAGCTTGTAGGGGTCGCTGATCCGGTGCACGTCGGCGACCCCGGACATGCTGCGGAGGTTGAGGTGGTGGAAGGACTCGATGTCGCCGACGAGGCCGATGATCGTGCGGGTCACGCCCGTGCTGACGAAGGCCTCACCGCCGACGCTCTCCACCTTCTCGACGACCCGCTCGACGTCCTCGGCGGTCGCCTCGGGTGCCATCACGATGACCATGGGTGTTCCTCTCGAAGTTTCTCTGCCCCTGGTCCCGGCGGCACTGCCGGGCGCTCCACGCGAAACGCCCCTGCCGAAGGCCAGGGGCGTTGGTGTCGGTGTGCGGGATCGACCTATCGGGCGTCCCGCGCCGGTGCCCCGGGCGGAAAGCCGAAGAAATAGGTCCACGTCTGCTGCACGGGAGGAACCCTAACCGGGTGCGTCCGAGCAGTGACACCGACATCCAGCATCCGGACGGTCCCGGCGGTCAGTAGCCGAGGAGCCGGTGCAGGCGCAGGAAGGTCGGGCGGTAGCCGAGCGCCGGCCAGGCCCGGGAGGAGAGCAGGTTGGTCGCCCGCCAGTCCGTCACGGCACAGGAGTGCCGCTGCTCGCGGGACCAGTCCAGCACCGCCTCGCCGAGCGCCCGGCCCGCGCCCAGTCCCCGGTCGGCGGGGAACACCGCCGCGAAGCCGAGGAACCCGGCGTTCGCCGGCCGGGTCAGCCCGTCGTTGCTGCTCGACTTCTCCAGCGGGCACCCGACGGCCGAGCCGACCACGCGGCCGTCGTGCTCGGCCACGAAGGTCGCGAAGTCGGGGTCGTCGAAGTCCTCCTCCCAGTCGGCCACCGACTCCTCGTAGGAGCCGAGCTCCCCGGCCGAGAACGTCGGCGCGAGCCCCTGGTGCAGCGGCAGCTCGAGCTCGAGCCGGGCGAGGTCGGGGATGTCCGCGCGGACGGCGCGGCGTACGACGACGCGGGCCGGTGTCGGCGCCGGGCCGGTGGGCACCTCCCGCAGCGCGTGCGTGTGCTGGTGGCCGAACGCGAGCCGGAACCACGCCCCGACGACCGCGGGGTCGTGCGCCGGGACGAGCACGTAGTGCGCGGTGCGTCCCTCCTCGGCCCACCGGGTGGCCGCCGCGGCGTACAGGTCCCGCAGATCCTCGGCCTCCTCGGCGGCCAGCCCCGCCGACTCGACCCACACGTTCGGCCCCCAGGTGCCGGCAGGCTTCGGGGCGCCGAGCAGGTAGCCGACGACCCGGCCGGCGCGGACCGCCACCGCGCCGGAGGCGTCCTCGAGCGCGAGGACCGCGGCCACCTCGGCCTCGCAGACGGCCGGGTCCTCGTGCCGGACCGGCAGCAGCGGCTCGGCCCGGCGGTGCGCCCGGTGCCGCGCCGCGAGCAGCCGCCCGGCGTCAGGCAGGTGGCTCTCGTCGAACGGCAGCAGCTCCAGGCGTGGCATGCGGGCCAGGGTAGGGGCGGGCCGTCCGGCGTTCCCACGGTTTTTCCTACACCGCGATGTGCTGCACCTCGGCCTCGATGCGGCGGCGGGGTGCGAGCTCGACGACGAGCATCGCGGTGAGCACCATCAGGCCGCCGACCAGCATCCGGACGGTGGTCTGCTCGCCGCCGAGCAGCACCGCGAACAGCGCCGCGAACACCGGCTCCATGCTCATGATGATCGCGCTGCGGGTCGCGGCCAGGTGCGCCTGGGCCCAGGTCTGCGCGACCATCGCGAGGGCGCCCGCGAACAGCGCCATGTAGCCGATCGAGAGCCAGTCGGCGGTCGTCGAGGGCAGGACGAGGCCGTCGGGCGCGGTGGCCACGAACGAGACGAGCGTGATCATGAACAGCTGGACGATCGCCATCCCCATCGCCTGGTCCGCTGCGCTCCAGGCGCCGAGCCCGACGATGTGAAGGGCGTAGAGCAGCGCCGCCACGAACGTGACGGCCTGCCCGTAGCCGACGCTCAGCCCGCTCAGCGACAGCACCGCGAGGCCGGCCGTCGCGAGGGCGACCGCCGCCCACGTCACCGGCGTGATCCGGGTCCGCAGCAGCAGCGCCGCGAACACCGGCGTGGCGACGACGTAGGTGCCCGTGATGAAGCCCGAGACGCTGGCCGGGGTGTGCGCGAGACCCGCGGTCTGCATGATCTGCGCGACGCCGTACAGCAGGCCGAGCACCGCCGCGTGCCGCAGCGACTCGCGGCGGAGCCGGCGCAGCGCGCGCGGCGCTGTCAGGAACAGCGCGACGCTCGCGATCGCGAAGCGCACGGCCAGGTAGTCCAGCACCGGCACCCGTTGCAGCAGGTCACGGATCAGGAAGAACGTCGAGCCCCACATGGCGGTGACCGAGAGCAGCGCCAGGGTGGCGAGGAGGGTGGTACGACGGTCGAGGTGCCCGCTCACCGCGTGCGGAGCTTCTGCAGCAGCCCGATCTGCGGGTCGTCGTCGTCACGCGAGCCCGGCGTCTCGAGGACGAACGGCACCCCCGCGGTCCCGGGGTGGGCGAACAGCTCCTCGAAGGCACCGAGGCCGATGTACCCGTCGCCGATCTTCTGGTGCCGGTCCTTGAACGCGCCGCGGACGTCCATGGAGTCGTTCGCGTGCACCAGCCGCAACCGGTCGGGTCCGGCGATCTCCAGCAGCCGGTCGACCGTGGCGGTGGTGCCGCCCGGTTCGTCGAGCGGGGCACCGGCGGCGAACACGTGGCAGGTGTCCAGGCAGATCCCGACGGCCGGATGGTGCTCGAGCGCGGCGAGGTAGGGCGAGAGGTCCTCGACCCCGACGCACAAGGAGCGGCCCTGGCCGGCGGTCGGCTCGAGCAGCAGCCACGGCACCCCGTCCCCGGGCGTGCCCAGCGCGTCCAGGACCGGGAGCAGCCCCTCGCGCACCTGGTCGAGCGCGGTCTCGAAGGCGCCCTCGTTCACGCACGACCCGGTGTGCACCACGACGCCCTCGGCGCCGATCTCGGCCGCGCGCCGCAGGTTGTGTGCGACCGTCGCCACCGACCGCTCGTAGGTGGCAGGGGTCGGCGACCCGAGGTTCACCAGGTAGGGGCTGTGCACGAAGACCCGCGTGCCGGTCGTCTCGCAGGTGCTCCGGAACGCCGCGTCGACGGCCGGGTCGCCGGCCGAGGCGGCCCAGCCGCGCGGGTTGCCGACGAACACCTGGATGGTCTCGGCGCCGATCCGCGCGGCGTCCCCCAACGCACCGGCGACGAGCCCCTTGCCCACCTTCACGTGGGTGCCGACGGGGTTGCGCAGGCCGGTGCAGGAGGCAGGAGTGGGCACGCCACGAGCCTACGGTCGACGTACCGGGGCGGCGGCACTGGGCAAGGCGGGCCATGCGCGTCCCCCCGAGAAAGGTGAGTCCGACTGCGTCGATTGACGGATGCCCGGCCGAGGAATCGGTGCGTAGCGTCCCCGATGGTGACCAGGGGGGCTACCGAAATGCACCGGACAGGTGCGCCGCGCGCGGCGCCGAACTCTCGGAGGAGCCCATGCCCATGTCCCACCTGCTTCGTCGCACCGCGTTCGTCGGCGCGCTCGTGGCACCCGTCCTCGTGGTCGCTCCGGCTGCCCAGGCCCGTGGCGGCCTGCACTGCGGGTCGCACGTCAAGCACAGCATCACCTTGGGGCGGAACCTGCGCAACTGCCGCGGCGACGGGCTGGTCGTCGCCCGCAGCAACATCGTGATCAACCTGCACGGCCACACGATCGACGGCCGGGGTCGACGCGGCACCGCCGGCGTCCGCATCCACAACTTCCACGGGGTGACCGTGAAGTCCGGGGTCATCCGGCAGTTCGGCAAGGGGATCCTGCTCGTGCACGCCGGCGACAACAAGGTCCAGAGCAACGTGGTCAGCGGCAGCTTCGACGAGGGCATCTTCGTCAACGAGACCAGCCAGCGCGTGCTTGTCAAGGGCAACCGGATCAGCTGGAGCGGGACGCGCTCGCACGCCTCGTGGGCGGACGGCATCGACGCCCGCGGTCCGGCAGTGGTCGTCGTGGCCAACTCGGTGCGACACAGCCAGGACGACGGCATCGACGTCAACGGGGCCGGGTCCACCATCGACGGCAATACCGTCTTCGGCAGCCTGCACGACGGCTTCGACATCGACAGCCAGACCGCGCTGGTCCAGAACAACACCTCGACGGGCAACCACGACGACGGCATCGGCGTCGGCCGCAACGCGGCCAACGTGACGATCCGCAGCAACGTCGCGAACTCCAACAGCGACCTCGGGATCCAGCCCATCGCCGGGACCGCTATCGACGGTGGCGGCAACCGGGCCTCCGGCAACGGGGACCCGCGCCAGTGCGTGCGGATCGCCTGCGCGCCCTAGCTCCGCAGGGGAGGATGGGAGGCATGAGCAGCTCGAGGCCGTGCGGCAGGGCGCGCGTCGTCGCGGCCGCCGCCGTGCTCCTGCTGGCGACGGCCTGCACGCAGGGCGGGGGTGAGCGCTCCTCGGGGTCCGGGACCCCGTCGTCCCGGTCGTCCGGCTCCCCGTCCGGGAGCCCGTCGTCGGCCGGTGCGTTCGACGCGATGGGCGGGGTCCGGGTGGTGGCCGCCGGCGACATCGTGTGCTCGCCCGGCGAGGACGTCACGGCCACCACCTGCCGCGACGCCGACACGGCGAAGCTGGCGGAGCGGTTCCGCCCCCGCTACGTCCTCCCGCTCGGCGACCTGCAGTACGACGACGGCGCCCTTGCGGACTTCGAGTCGGCCTACGCCAAGACCTGGGGGAAGCTCGCGGCGATCAGCCGTCCGGTGCCGGGCAACCACGACTACCACGAGTCCGGGGCGTCGGGGTACATGCACTACTTCAAGGCCCAGACCGGTGGTCGCAACTACTACGCCGTCGACATCGGCAGCTGGCGGTACTACGCGCTGGACAGCAACTGCGACCAGACGGACTGCGACGCGGAGGCGGCCTGGCTGGACAAGGACATGGCCGCGCACCCCCGCACGTGCAACGCCATCGCGATGCACCACCCCCGCTACTCCTCCAGCTCCGAGCACGGGGACCAGTCCGAGGTGCAGCCGCTGTGGGAGGCAGCGCTCCGGCACCACGCCGACCTGGCCCTGGCCGGTCACGACCACGACTACGAGCGGTTCCAGGCGATGGACGCCGACGGCAACGTCACCGCCGGCGGGATGGTGTCGTTCGTCGTCGGCACCGGCGGCAAGAGCCTGTACGACGAGGGCGAGCCGGACCAGGGGTCGGTGCTCTTCTACAACGACCGTGCGGGGGTCCTGGAGCTCAAGCTCGGCTCGGGGCAGTTCGGGTGGCGGTTCGTGAACGTCGACGGGAAGACCGTCGACGCGGGCGTGCAGGCCTGCCGCTGACCCGCCTGGGCGGCGCGGGTCAGACGATGTAGATGGTGACGGTGCTGCCCTGGGGCGCCTTCTGGCCGGCGTCGGGAGACTGGTTCACGACGTACTCGAGACCGACGTAGTACTGCGTCTTCTCGGTCTTCACCTCGAAGCCCTGGGCCGTCAGCGCCTGCGTGGCCGCCTCGGTGCCCATCCCCTCGACCTTGGGGACCGCGACCAGGACCGGGCCCTTGGAGACGACCAGCGTGACCGGGTCGCCCTTGAACAGCGTGCCGGTGCGCGGGTCCTGGGAGATCACGTCGCCCTTGGCGACGGTGTCGCTGTTCTCCTGCGCGCCGCGGTCCACCTGCAGGCCGAGCTTGCGCAGCTGGCGGGTGGCGGTGTCCGCGTCCTTGCCGGTGAGGTCGGGTACGTCGATCGGCTTCGGGCCCTTGCTGACCACGAGGTCGACCGCCGCGCCGCGCTTGAGCTCGGTGGTCGGCTTCGGGTCGGAGGAGAGCACGACACCCTTGGCGACCTTCTCGGAGTACCGGTAGGTCGCACGACCGAACGCCAACCCCGCCTGCTGGAGCGCCGCCTGCGCCGCGTCGAGGCTGCTGCCGCGCAGGGTCGGCACCTCGTGCCGCTCGGGACCGCGGGACAGCACCGCGGTCACCGTCCCGTCACGGACGACGTTCTCCCCTCCCCGGGGGTCGGTGCTCACGACGGCGCCCGGCTTCACGGTCTCGGACCAGGCGCTGCCGCCGACTCGGAAGCTCAGCCCGGCCGCCTGCACCTTGGCCCGGGCCTGCGCGGCGGTCATGTCGATGACGCCGGGGGTGTTCACGTAGCGGCCGGCACCGAACCACCAGCCGCCGACGCCGGCGGCCACGGCGAGCAGCAGCACGACGACGAGCAGCACCGGTCCGCGGCGGG
>Ga0308176_10003176_pt1 | contig 10488 bp, 11 predicted proteins | sample PhyCR2_3_FD_203890 | JGI IMG/M metagenome (GOLD analysis project Ga0308176, IMG submission 203890) | Soil microbial communities from UC Gill Tract Community Farm, Albany, California, United States - DLSLS.C.R2 | ecosystem: Environmental > Terrestrial > Soil > Agricultural land | place: USA... | reverse complement strand
GGCCTTTTCTGACGTACGTGAAGGCCGAGAAGCCGAAGCGGAGGTGCTAATTCCCGCCCGTATTCGCCGGACGTTTTTTACAGGTCCGGCGGGATGGGGAAGATAAGAAGAAGCTATACGCATCGCACGCAAAGGCCTCTTCTTATGGAAGAGGCTTTTTTGTTGACCGGTCCGGACAGAACCGAGCAGGGCGAACACAAGGTTCACCCCTACGGGAGATGATGATGAGCTACGTCGTGGGATTGAAGTGTAAGGAATGCGGGCATCGGGCGCCGGTTTCCCCCGTGCACGTTTGCGAGGCGTGCTTTGGGCCTTACGAGGTGGAGTACGATTACGAGCGGATGCGGGGGAAGGTGACGCGGGAGTCGATTGCGGCGGGGCCGAAGTCGTTGTGGCGGTACAAGGATTTGCTGCCGGTGGAGAAGCCGGTGACGGGGTTTCACAGCGGGTTTACGCCGCTCAAGCGCGCGGACCGGCTCGCGAAGGAGCTGGGGTGCCGGGAGCTGTGGATTAAGGACGATTCGTGCAACTACCCGACGTATTCGTACAAGGAACGCGTGGTTTCTGTCGCGATCAGCAAGGCGGCGGAGTTTGGGTTTGATACCGTGGGGTGCGCTTCGACGGGGAACCTGGCCAACAGCACGGCGGCCCACGCGGCGCAGGCGGGGATCCGGTGCTTCGTGATGATCCCGCACGACCTTGAGCAGGGGAAGGTTCTGGGGTCGCTGATCTTCGGGCCGACGATGGTGCGGATCAGGGGGTGCTACGACGACGTGAACCGGCTGTGTACGGAGATCGCGGACAAGTACGGGTGGGCGATCGTGAACGTCAACCTGCGGCCGTATTACACGGAGGGGGCGAAGACGTACGGGTTTGAGATCGCCGAGCAACTCGGCTGGCGCCTGCCGCAGCACACGATCGTGCCCACGGCCGGCGGCACGATCCTGCCGAAGGTGTACAAGGCGTACAAGGAGCTGATCGAGCTGGGGATCGTGGAGGATACGGGGTCGAAGATTTATTCGGCGCAGGCGGCGGGGTGCAACCCGGTGGTGACGGCGATTCACAAGGGGGTGGACATCATCGAGCCGCAGAAGCCGAACACGATCGCCAAGAGCATCGCGATCGGCAACCCGGCGGACGGGTACTACGTGTACCAGGCGGTGAAGGAATCCGGCGGGTGGGGGGAGAGCGCCACGGATCGCGAGATCGTGGATGCGATCCGTCTGCTGGCGAAGCTCGAAGGCATCTGGACCGAGCCGGCCGGGGGCACGACGCTGGCGGCGGCGATCAAGCTGATCCAGCAGGGGCGCATCCCCCGCGACGAGAGCATCGTCGTGAGCATCACCGGCAACGGGCTGAAGACGCAGGAGGCGGTGGTGAACGAATTGCCGCCGCCGCGGGTGATTGAGGCGAAGCTGTCGGAGTTTGATGCGTTGTTGAAGGAGCAGGTTGATCGGGAGGGGACGGACCCTTTCGTGAGTAAGGCGAAGAAGTCGCCGGCGATGGCGGGGGTTTAACGGAGGCGGTCATGACGAGGCGGGTCGGATTTATCGCGATATGCGCGGCCGTTTCGCTCGCGTGGGCGGTTCCCGTCACACGGGCGGCCGAGTCGAAGAAAGACGCAAAGACGCAGACGTCAATCCAGGCCGGCGTGGCGGCGCTGGTCACGGAAATCGAGACGTACCTCAAGGACCCCAAATCCGGGAAGCTGCGGGACGCCTGCGACTACTTCAAGGAGAACCCTTCGGCGGACGTGACGCAGGAGCAGGTCGTCGCGGTGCTGGAGCGAAACGTGGGGCGTGGCGACCTGGTGAACGCGTACGTGAAGTGGCAGGTGCTCTCGGCGGTGCCGGCGAAGTTCGACGTGAAGCTGGCGGGGCGGGCGCTCTCGGCGTATCGCAACGCGCCGCGGCCGACGCCGCGGCCGGGGATGACGGCCTCGGAGCAGCGCTCGCTGCAGCGCGTGGTGCAGCGGATGAATGATGACAAAATGGGAGAGGTCAACGACCAGATAACCGAGGCGGTGAGCCGGTGGCGCGAGGCCAATCGGCCGATCACAGCGTACCGGGACGCGCTGTTCTCGCGGCTGCCGGCGGCGGTGGTGACGTTCGAGGCGGGGTTTGCCGATGCGCTTCAGCGGGCCGACGCGGGGATGGAATCGCGGACGCATTTGGAGGCGCTGGTGTCGGCGGTCAAGTCGTGGGCGGCGGGTGACGTGAAGCCGAACGAACTGGCGGCGGTGGCGCAGATGGCCAAGCGCGCGATGGGGTACACGCCGGCGGAGTATTACAACAAGGTGCAGCACAAGGACGGGATGTACGAGTGGACCCCGGGGAAGGTGGCGGTGGACCCGAAATTGATGCAGGAGTTGATCGACTACCTGCGCGAGCAGGCGCAGGGGGGCGGGGTGAAGTTCAAGGAGGCGGGCGGGGCCAAGGGCAAGGCGGGTGGCCGGTAGGCGGTGTTTGTGGTACGGTCACAATTGAGAAGGCAATAAACGCGAAAAACGCGAGAGGACGAGCAATGGCAGTGAAAGTGAGAATCCCGTCGCCGCTGAGGACGTACACGCAGGGGGCGGACGTAGTGGAGGCGGACGGAACCAGCGTGGGCGAGGTGCTCAACGGGCTGAAGGCCAAGGCCGGGGGGATCGAGACGCGGCTGTTCAAGGGGCCGGGGCAGTTGAACCGGTTCGTGAACGTGTACCTGAACGACGAGGACATCCGGTTTCTGAAGAACCTGGAGACGCCGGTGAAAGAAGGGGACGAGATATCGATCGTGCCGGCGATTGCGGGGGGGCGGTGACGGTGGTGTGGAGTGAGCTCGATGGGTAGCCCGTTTCCCGGCATGGACCCTTACCTGGAAAGTCCGAACCACTGGTCCGACTTTCATTACCGGTTCATTGACGACTTGTGCGACGCGATCTCCGAGAAGCTCCCCGGGGATTATTTCGCGCGGCTGGGGGAGTACGTGATGCTCGTGACCCCGGAAATGGGGCGGGGCAAGTCCGTGGGGCCGGACGTTCTAGTGGGAGGCGAACGGCAGCGAACTGCGGCGGGAGGTGGGGCGGCGACGGCGGCTCCGGGCGCGGCGGTCGAGTTGGAGCCGACGACACTTGCCAACGTCGAGCAGATTGACCCGTACACCGAGGGGTACATCGAAATCGTTCACCTCCCGGACCGCGAAGTGGTGACGGTCGTGGAGTTGCTTTCGCCTACGAACAAGTACGGCGACGGGCGCGGACTGTACCTGGAGAAGCGGCGGTCGTTGATGCGGCAGGCGGTCAACGTCGTCGAGCTGGATTTGTTGCGGGCGGGGCGGCGGTTCCAATTAAGCAAGCCGCTGCCGAAGGGGGATTACTACCTGTTCGTCTCGCGCGGCGACCGTCGGCCGGAATGCGACGTGTACGCGTGGACGGTTCGACAGAAGCTGCCGCTGGTGCCGATCCCGTTGCGGGCGCCCGATGCTGACGTGAAGATACATCTGCAGGAAGTGTTCGATGCGACCTACGATCGCGCCCGGTACTCGAAGATGATCGATTACCGAACGCAGCCCGACCCGCCATTCCGGGAAGCGGATGCCGAGTGGGTGGCGACGACGGCCGGGACGGGAACTGCGGGGCGGTAGGCGGTTGTGCCTTATGGGAGAAACTTACTCACGTCGTTGCTGGTTCACCTTCCCCACCGAAAAACAGGTGGGGCAGCCGATCATCTGGCAGATGAGCCGCAAGTTCCCCGAGGTCGTCTTCGACATCCGGCAGGCCAGCGTGCAGAACTCCATCGGGATCATGGCCGTACTGCTGAGTGGGAGGGAAGACGAGGTGAAGGGGGCGATCGAATTTTTGCGGTCAAGGGGCGTGACGGTCGAGCCGATTGAGAAAAGTGTGGTGGAAGGATAATGAGACGGGGGACGCGGGCCGGTAGCCCGTGCTACGGGGTTGCGGGGTCGATTCCTGTGGTTGAATGATTGTGGGGTATGCCGCGCGAGGGTTACACTCGGCGGCCGGCGTGCGAGCCGCGCCGGGCCGGGGCCGTCGGGCGGTCAGTTCTGATTTCGCGTGATTTTCACGTTTTACAATGAATGGTTAGGCTCGCAAGGATTGAACGAAGAGAGAACATGGTTGAAGCATTGAAGAGCAAGATTCTGGAGAAGTTGAAGTCCAGCGACTACCGGCCGATGAAGCCGCGCGGGCTGGCGCGGGAGCTGGAGCTGCACGACGAGCAGCATTACCACGACTTCCGCGACGCGCTGAAGGAGCTGATGCACCAGGGGCGCGTGGTGCTGGGGTCGCGGGGTGCCGTGCTGCTGCCGACGCGGTCCGCCAGCCGGGAGGAGTTCGTCGGGACCTACCACTCCAAGCGCGGCGGGTTCGGCTTCGTCGTCCCGACCGACCCGGGCGCGAAGGAAGATTTGTACATCCCCCGCGGCGGGAACAGCGGCGCCATGACCGGCGACGTAGTCCGCGCCGTCATCACCAACCGCAAGCGCGAGGGCGGCAAGGCGCTTTTCGAGGGGCGCATTACCGAAATCATCAAGCGGACGAACCGGCGATTCGTCGGGACGCTGGTGAAGCAGGGGTCGGAGTGGACCGTGCTCCCGGACGGCAACACCCTGACCGAGCCGATCCTCACGCCGGACGCGGCGTCGCGCCACATCAAGACCGGGACCAAGGTCGTCGTCGAGCTCACGCAGTACCCCGAGGACGGGCAGCGGCCGGTGGGTGTCATCAGCGAGGTGCTCGGCAAGGCCGGCGAAAAGGACGTGGACCTCCGCAGCGTCATCGTCCAGTACAACCTGCCCGAAGGCTTTCCGGACGAGGTGCGCGACCAGGCGCGCCAGGCCGTGGATAGCTTCGACCCCGAAGACGAGCGCTCCCGCCGCGTGGACATGAGCGAGGACGTGGTCTGCACGATCGACCCGGAGGACGCCAAGGACTACGACGACGCGATCTCGCTCCGCCGGCTCGAGAACGGCTATTGGCAGCTCGGCGTGCACATCGCCGACGTCTCTTACTTCGTCGAGGAGGGCACGCCGCTGGACGTCGAGGCGCGGGAGCGCGGGAACAGCGCGTATTTTCCGGGGTTCGTGATCCCAATGCTGCCGGAGATTTTGAGCAACGGCGTGTGCTCGCTCCAGGAGGGGGTGCCGCGGCTGTGCAAGAGCGTGTTCATCACCTACGACGACGACGTGAAGCCGGTGGGGACGAAGTTCGTCAACACGATCATCACCAGCGCCAAGCGTCTGAGGTATCGTGAGGCGCAGGCGATCATCGATAACGCCGACCAGGTGCCGCACCCCGACGGTGCGCGGCGGGTGTCGGATTATCCTGATGTGGTGGTGCAACTGCTCCGCGACATGAACCAGCTGGCCAAACGCCTCCAGAAGCGCCGCAAGCACCAGGGGCAGATCAATTTGAATTTGCCGGAGGTGGAGCTGGTGCTGGACGAGGAGGGGAAGGTGATCGACGCCGTGCCGGAGGACGCGAGCTTCACGCACACGCTGATCGAGATGTTCATGGTCGAGGCGAACGAGGCGGTGGCCCGGCTGCTTGATTCGCTTGACGTGCCGTTCCTGCGGCGGACGCACCCCGAGCCGGAGGTGATCGATTCAGACAAGCTGCGGCAGTTCGTGCAGGTGGCCGGCTACAAGCTGCCCAAGGAGCTGGACCGCAAGGCGATCCAGTCGCTGCTGGAGCACGCGAAGGGCAAGCCGGAGGAATTCGCGATCAACCTTGCGATCCTCAAGAGCATGACGCGGGCGGAATATTCGCCGGAGCCGATCGGGCATTACGCCCTGGCGAGTGAACACTACTGCCACTACACCTCGCCGATCCGGCGCTACGCCGATCTGACGATCCACCGGCTGCTCGACAAGTATTTCGAGGCTCGCGAGCTGGCCGGCGGGAGCGACGTCCGCGGCGGCCGGCGCAAGGGCAAGATCCGGCTGGAGGACGCGCCAACGTTCGACGACCTCGTCGAGCTCGGCCGGCACATCAGCTTCACCGAGCGCCGCGCCGAGGACGCCGAGAGCGAGCTGCGGCAGGTGAAGATCCTCACGCTCCTTCAGAACCACATCGGCGAAGATTTCCAGGGCGTCGTCACGGGCATCACCAATTTCGGGATTTTCGTACAGATCCAGGCCTACCTCGTGGACGGCCTGATCCGCTACGAGGACCTGATGGATGACTGGTGGGACGTGGACGAGCGCAGCGGCGTCATCACGGGGCAGCGTACGGGCCAGCAGATCGGGATCGGGGACGTCGTGAAGGCGCGCGTGGTGCGGGTGGACGTGCCGCGGCGGGAGCTGCAACTGGCGGTGATCGAAGTACACCGAAAGGCGCGGCCGGCGACGGGCGGCCGGCAGCAGGGCGAGGGACCTCGCGACGCAAAGGCCGGCGGGCGCGGCAAAAGGCACGAGCAGAAGCGCGGCGGCCGCGACCGCCAGCAGCAACCAGCGCAGCACCATCCGCGGCAAGGCGGGCAGCGTCGTCAAGGCGGCAAGCAAGGCCACGGCGGCGGCGAGTCGCGCCGCAACATGCGACCCAAAGGCCGCTCGCGCCCCAAGCGATGAACCGCGAGCAGGCCATCCTCTGGCTCGTCTGGGGCGGCACGATCACGCTGTTCTTCGTCGGCCTCGCATGGATGGCCTGGCTCGTGACGCACGGCGGGTGAGCACGGGCCGCCGATCACCGCGGGCGCAGGAATCGCTCCACATCCCCTGGCCCGTTCAAGTTCGTCCACGTTGACGCCGGCCAATCGGCGGGCGCGTCCGGCGTGACGAACCGCGGCCGAAATGAAAGGGAATGGACCGCGCGCGCGCCGGACGCCAGTTGCTCCCTCGCGACCTCGGCGGACTCGCGCCGGTAAGCGGAGGGGAACGGCTCGATCCTCCCCTCGCCGCCGCCCCGTCGGCGGGGCATCACGCCCAGCGCTTCCGGCCGTCCGTTCAACTCGCCGACCAGCCAATCAACCTGCTCCCGCCCGACGCCGGGCATGTCCACGGTGAGCGCCACGAGCAAATCCGTCTCACAAGCCCCCAACGCCGTCAGCAACCCCCGCAGCGGCCCCTCGCCTTCCACCGGATCGGCCACCTCCCGGCCGAACCGCTCCCACCCCGGCGGGTGCTCGCGCCCCGGCGCGGTCACCAGCAGCGTCGGCCCCGGCCAAGCAATCCGGTCGAGCAGGTCGTGCAGCACCGGCCCGCCGCGCAGCACCAGGTGCGATTTGGGGCGGCCCATGCGGATGGATCGGCCGCCCGCGAGCACGGCGAGGGTGGGATGCGGCGGGTGCATTGGCAGAAATTTTATATTGCAATGACGCGGTTTTGGGGCAGGCGCGGCCGTGGAACATCCGGTAGATTCCACGGCGGAAGATCACGAAGCGAAGGAGATCGCCATGGGCACGAGCGTAGCGGAACGCCAGGTGCAGCGGTACGAGCTGCTGACGACGTTGTACAAGATGGTGGACGGGCGGCCGAATTATTCCGTGAGCCGCGAGGCCCTCGTTCAAGAGAGCGGGTTTGATCCCGAGCAGGTGGCGCAGGACGTGGGGTACTGGTCGGCCGAGGGGCTGATGCGGTCCACGTTCGGGCGCCCTTCGCTGACGCACGAGGGGGTGATCGCGGCGGAAAGAGTGATGACGGCGATGGCGTGAGCACGCCGTTGGTTTGAGGAGCAGGAGGCGGAGATGCAATTGAATTCGTCCACGGAAGAGGCGAGGAAGATGCTCGAGCAGCGCGTGGGCGGCGGGGGGTATGCGCACGCGGACGATGCCGTGCGCGCCGGACTGGCGGCGCTGGAGCGAAAGGGAGGCATGCGCGACTGCGACGTGCCGTTGGATGGGGAGCAGGCGCTGGCGGAGTGGAGGAGGATGGGGGCGCTGTGACCCAGTGACACGGGCGGCCCCGCCCGCCTCTTCCAGGCCGAAACAGAAAAACACGGGCGTGCCGCCCGTGCCGCGTTCACGGCTTCACCACCGACCACTGCTTTTCCAGCCGCTGCGGCGAGATCGGCATCGACGTCTTCAACTCCTGCGCGAACAGGGAGACCCGCAGCTCCTCCAGCATCCACCGGAACTGTTCGAGCTGCGGATCGACGACGCCGTCCTTGCGGTGCTTCGCCACGCGCCGCCTGTAATTCTGCGCGAACGGCGTGACGACCGCCGCGGCGGCCGTGTCGCGACTGAGCCCCGCGTTGGTCAGCTTCCGCAGCCGCACCTGCATCGCCTTGAGAAACCGCGGCACGTGCCGCAGCCAGACGTACGGCGTGTCGGTCAGGAAATTCTTCGGCACCAGCATCGCCAGCTGCTCCCGCATGTCCGCCGCCGCCGGGTCCAGCGCGGGTGCGAACTCGCCCGCCAACCCCTTCGCCAGCTCGTGATAGTTCGCCAGCGCCTCCTTCGCCAGGGCGGACAGCTCTTGCCCCACCGGCAGCAACCGCCTCCACGCCCCCTGCGCTTCGGCCACGTAATGCGCGTGCGTCCGCGGCAGCGCCGCGGCCAACGGGTCGTCGTCGTAAAACGCCCGGTCCGCCGCCGCCGCCAAAAGGTCCGCCTTCAAATCGTCGCAATTCCCCAGCGTGGCGTACCACAGGCAGAGCTGGTCGATGCCGGGAATGTTCCGCCGCAGGTACGCCAGGTCTTCCCGCACCTGGAGCATGAACAGCCGCCGCACGCCCGCCCTGTGCGAAGCGTTCGCCGCATCAAGCGAATCCAGCAATCGCAACGAAACCGCCTCGCCCGGCCCGTTGTCCACCAGCGCCGGATACCCCCGCAGCGTCATCCCATGCCGCCTGACCTCCACCGACTCCGGCAAATCCCCAAAATCCCACGCCTTGATCCCGTCCTTGTGATATTCCCCCGCCGGCATCGCCGCGAACGTCTCCCGCGCCGCCACGCCCAGCTGCTTTTTGATCGCGTTCAGGTCCCGCCCGCCGGCCACCTGCCGCCCCGAATCGTCCACCACCTTGAAGTTCATCAGCAGGTGGTCCATCAACGCGCCGGGGTCGAAATCCTGCCGGTGCACCGCCACGTTCTTCAGCCGCGTGAGGAAGCTCGCCAGCGCGTCGTACAGCGACCCGTCGCCGGGTTTGAGCGTGGCGAACGCCGCCTCGGCCACGTCCGGCGCCGGTACGAAGCTCACCCGCACCTGCTTCGGCAAGGTCTTGATCAACGCGGTGATCTTCTCCCTCAGCAACCCCGGCACCACCCACTCGAACCGCTCGGCCGGCATCTGGTTCAGCGCCGCCAGGGGGATCGTCGCCGTCACGCCGTCGGCCGGGTGCCCCGGCTCGAAGTGATACTCCAGGGGCAGCGTCACGCCCGAGACCGCAAGTGTGTCCGGAAAGAGCTCGGCCGTGACGCCGTGCGCCGCGTGCCGCATCAGGTCCCGCCGCGACATGTACAGCAGCTTGGGGTTCAGGCGCTCCGCCTCCCGCCGCCACTTCTCAAACGCCGGCCCGTTGTGGATATTGGCTGGCACGCGCGAGTCATAAAAATCGAACTGCACCTTCTCATCCGCCAGGACGTCCGCCGCCCGCGACTTCGCCTCCAGCGTACGAATCTCGTCGATCAGCCGCCGGTTGTGCCGGAAAAACGGCGCGTCCGAGTTGTATTCCCCGTTCACCAGCGCGTGCTGAATGAAAATTTCGCGTGATTGCTTCGGATCGATCGGCCCGTAGTGCACCGTCCGCCGCGGCACCAGCACCAGCCCGTACAGCGTCACCTTCTCGTACGCCGTCACGTGCGCCGTCTGCGCGTTCCAGTGCGGGTCCGAATACGTCCGCTTGACCAGGTGCTCCGCCAGCCGCTCGACCCATTCCGGCCGCACCCGCCCACACGTTCGCGCGTAAAGCTTGGTCGTCTCGACCAGCTCCGCCGCCACGATCCACTGCGGTTTCGCGTGAAACAGCGCCGACCCGGGAAAAATGCTGAACTTCACCCCGCGCGCCCCCGTGTACTCGTACGTATCGGTCTTGTTGCCCACGTTGCTGAGCAACCCGGCCAGCACCGCCCGGTGCAAGGCGTCGTATTTGGCCGGTGGGAGATTGACGCGGTCGGCGGGCATGACGAATCATCTTACGCCGTCTGCCCGCGCTTTCATTCGTGTGAAACTCGTGTCGATTCCTGGGCAGGCTTCTTACGGCTTCGGCTGCCGCTCATCCGCCATGAACTGCCACCCCTCGTCAAAAAACCCCGCATACGCCACCCCCGCCGGCGACCGTGAACTCGCCGGCGTCTCCACGTCCAGGATCGCAAAGTCCGGCAGCTTCGGCGTCTGCCGCGCGTTGTTCAGGTAATCGTACTCCCGATACGTGAACCCGCTGTTGACCACCACGTACCGCCCCGGATTCAGCGGATTCGGATAAATCATCGCCGGAACGTGATTCGCCGACGCGAACGTCTTATCCCCGATCAGCACCGCGTCCCCGCCCCATTTCACCGGCAGCTTGGCCGCAATCTTCGCCAGCACCTGGTTGCTGGCGGGATCGCCCCA
>Ga0308176_10003175_pt1 | contig 10489 bp, 11 predicted proteins | sample PhyCR2_3_FD_203890 | JGI IMG/M metagenome (GOLD analysis project Ga0308176, IMG submission 203890) | Soil microbial communities from UC Gill Tract Community Farm, Albany, California, United States - DLSLS.C.R2 | ecosystem: Environmental > Terrestrial > Soil > Agricultural land | place: USA... | reverse complement strand
CGAAGCGGCCGCGCGGCACCGGCTCGAGGTCCGGGTCGTCGGCGCGGAAGGTGCGCACCGGGCCCGGTCCCGTCTCCGCGGTCTCGAACCGCACCGTCACGCGACCGACCCCGGAGCCCCACACCCAGCCCGGGCCGTGCGCGGCGTGCACGACGTCGGAGCCCGGCGCCCACGGCCGCCCGCGGGTCACCGCGGCGACCGCCTCCTCCGGGAGCGGCTCGACCTCGTCGGCGCTGTCGTCGGCGCCGTAGTCCTGGTCCGCGAACAGGTCCTCCTGGATCCAGTCCGCCAGCCCGGACACCCCGACCCCGAGCAGCCGGACACCGCCGGAGGTGTCGACCTCGCCGAGCAGGGTGCGGGCCAGCCGGGCCACGACCCGGGTGTCGTCGGTCGGCGCCGGCAGCGTCGAGGACCGGGTGTGCGTGGTGAAGTCGTGCAGCCGGACCTTCACGGTCACGGTGCGGCCGGAGATCCGGGACTTGCGCAGCCGCTCGGCCACCTGGGCGGCCTGCCGGTCGACCAGGCCCTCCAGCAGCCGCCGGTCGACGAGGTCGGTGTCGTAGGTGCCCTCGACGCTGACCGACTTGGCCTCCCGCTCGGCGATCACCGGCCGGTCGTCGTCGGCGCGCGCCAGCCGGTACAACGAGCTGCCGTGCGCCTGTCCGACGAGCCGCACCAGCTCGTCGGCCGACACCTTCTCCAGGTCGGCGACGGTGTGCACGGCGACCCGGCGCAGCCGCTCGGCGGTCGCCGGCCCCACCCCCGGGATCACGCTCACGCTCATCGGCCGCAGCAGGTCCTGCTCGGTGCCGGGCGGCACGACCACCAGGCCGTCGGGCTTGTCCAGGTCGCTGGCGATCTTGGCGACCAGCTTCGAGGAGGCGACGCCGACCGACCCGCAGAGCCCGCCGGTCACCTCGCGCACCTCGTCCTTGAGGCGGCGCGCCAGCGCGGTGACGCCCTCGACGGAGACGTCGTCGACGTCGGCCGCGGCCAGGTCGACGAACGCCTCGTCGAGCGAGAGCGGCTCGACGAGCGGGGACAGGTCGCGCAGCAGCGCCATCACCGCGCGGCTGGTGGCGCGGTAGGCGTCGAACCGGCCGGTGAGGTACGCCGCGTGGGGGCACCGGGCCCGCGCCTCCCGGGTGGACATCGCCGAGCGGACCCCGAAGGCCCGGGCCTCGTAGGACGCGGTCGCCACCACGCCCCGTCCGCCGACACCGCCCACGACGACCGGCTTGCCGCGCAGCGACGGCTTGTCGCGCTGCTCGACGGCGGCGAAGAACGCGTCCAGGTCGACGTGGAGGATCGTCGGGTCGGAGCGCACCCGACCATGATGCCGCCCGGTGCCGACAGGCGCGGACAGGCACCGCTGCGTGCTGACGGCTCCCCGCAGGCCACGAACCGTCCACAGCGCCGCGCTCCGCCTCGCCGTCCACCGTCGCCGCTCCACCGGCCCCACGGCGGCGCGCGGTCGACGAGGTTCGGCCCATGACCGAGCTGCGCACCGTCCGGGCCACGAGCCCCGCCGACCTCCTCGCCCTCGTCCCGACCTTCCTGGGCTTCCACCCCGCGGACTCCGTGGTGCTGGTGACCCTCGGCTCGGCGCCGAGCCCGGTGCACGCCCGGGTCGACCTGCCGGTCGGCGTGCGGGACGCGGAGGCGCTGGCGGCCCACCTCGCCGGTGTCGTCGACCGCAACGGGGTGAGTGCGGTGGCGCTGCTGCTCTACACCGACGACGCGGCGCTGGCGGCCACCGTCGTGGACGCGCTGGTGCCTCGGCTGGCCGCGGTCCGGTGCGACGTGCGGTGCGCCGCGCGGGCGGACGGCGAGCGCTGGTGGTTCCTCGGCGGCGCGGAGCGGGGGCCCGGCACGCCGTACGACCTGGGCACGCACCCGCTCACCGCCGAGGCGGTCGTCGAGGGCCGCGTCATGCTCGCCAGCCGCGCGGAGCTGGCCGACACCCTGGTGGGCGACCCCGCGGAGGTCGAGGAGGTGGAGACCTGGCTCGAGGAGGCGGCGGCACGGCTGGTCCCGCTGCTGCCGTCGCGCGAGCAGCGGGTGGTCGAGGGCCGCTGGGTCCGGCACCGGGTGCGCCGCCACCTCGCCGACGGGCGGCGTCTGGACGCCTCCGACGTCGCGCGGCTGCTGCTCCTGCTGCACGCGACGATCGAGCTGCGTGACGTGGCGTGGGCGGAGATGCGCCACGGCAACGCGCGCGAGCACGTGACGCTGTGGCTGGACGTCGTGCGCCGGTCCCCGGTCGAGCTCCGGGCCGCGCCGGCCAGCCTGCTCGGCTTCGCGGCCTGGCTGGCCGGACGCGGCGCGCTGGCCTGGTGCGCGGTCGAGCGGGCCCAGGAGGCGGAGCCCGGCTACGGGCTCGCCGGGCTGCTGAGCACCGCGCTGGCGGGCGGCGTCCCGCCGTCGGCGTGGGAGCCGCTCGGGCCGGAGCACCTGACCCTGTTCGGCGGCTGAGAGGCCCGCGTGCGGGACGCACAACCGCCGGCTGCATGGGGCCATCTCTGCCGGACCTGCCGCCATCCCCGGTTGTCGCGGCATCTCGTCGAGACACGGCCTAGGCTGCGGCTCATGGGCGAAGAGGTGGCACAGCAGGAGTTCACCCGCGAGGACCGGACGCGCTACCGGGAGAAGGTGCGGCGCTGCCTCGACGTCTTCGCGCGGATGCTGCGCGAGTCGCGCTTCGACGCGGACTACCCGATGACCGGTCTGGAGATCGAGCTCAACCTGGTCGACGACGTCGGTGACCCGGCGCTGAAGAACGCCGAGGTGCTGGCGGCGATCGCGGACCCCGACTTCCAGACCGAGCTGGGCCAGTTCAACCTCGAGATCAACGTGCCGCCCAAGCAGCTCAAGGACCACGGCTTCACCGCCTTCGAGGAGGGCGTGCGCAAGAGCCTGAACCACGGCGAGGCGGTGGCGTCGAAGGCCGGCGCGCACATGGTGATGATCGGCATCCTGCCGACGCTGTCCGCCGGCCACATGAGCCCGGCGTCGCTCACCCCGAACCCGCGCTACCAGCTGCTGTCGGACCAGATCCTCGCGGCCCGCGGCGAGGACATCGTCATCGATATCGCCGGCCCGGAGCGGCTGCGGACCACGTCCGACTCGATCGTCCCCGAGGCCGCGTGCACCAGCACCCAGCTGCACATCCAGGTCAGCCCCGAGAACTTCCCGGCGTACTGGAACGCCTCCCAGGCGATCGCCGGCGTGCAGCTCGCACTGGGTGCGAACTCGCCGTTCCTGCTCGGCCGCGAGCTGTGGCGCGAGACCCGGGTGCCGCTGTTCGAGCAGGCCACCGACACCCGCAGCGAGGAGCTCAAGGCCCAGGGCGTGCGGCCGCGCGTGTGGTTCGGCGAGCGCTGGATCAACTCGATCTTCGACCTGTTCGAGGAGAACGTCCGCTACTTCCCGGCCCTGCTGCCGGTGCTGGAGGACGAGGACCCGCTCGACGTGCTCGAGTCGGGGCACACGCCGCGGCTGCACGAGCTGCGGCTGCACAACGGCACGATCTACCGCTGGAACCGGCCGGTGTACGACGTGGTCAAGGGCACCCCGCACCTGCGGGTCGAGAACCGCGTCCTGCCCGCCGGCCCGACCGTCGCGGACACGATGGCGAACGCCGCGTTCTACTTCGGGCTCACCCGGGCGCTCGCCGAGCACGAGCGGCCGCTGTGGTCGCAGATGTCGTTCAGCGCCGCGGAGGAGAACTTCCACGTCGCGGCCAAGCAGGGCATCGACGCCAACGTCTACTGGCCGGGACTCGGCCAGGTGCCCGCCACCGAGCTCGTGGTCCGGCGGCTGCTGCCGCTGGCCCGGGCGGGCCTGGACGCGTGGGGCGTGCTCCCCGAGGAGAGCGACCGGCTGCTCGGCATCATCGAGCGGCGCTGCGTGGCCGGGCAGAACGGCGCCTCGTGGTTCGCGGACCACTTCGCCACCCGGATCGGCGGCAACGGCGGCGACCGGCTCGACGCGCTGCGCAGCACGCTCAACGAGTACCGCGCGCACATGCACACCAACGAGCCCGTGCACACATGGGAGTAGCCCGACGGTGCCGGCCGGTGCTGCTCGCGCTGCTCGTGCTGCTCGCCGGCTGCGGGGCCGCCAGGCACGCGCCCGCGGCACCGCCACCCACCCGCGCGGCCGGCTTCCGGACCTGTCCCGAGGCGCACGTGAATCCGCTCCCGGCCGGCTTCCGGCTCGTACGTCGCGACCTGTCGTCGCTGGGCCAGCAGCACATGGGGGAGCTGAAGATCTACCGGCACGGGACCCAGCAGATCCAGGTGTTCTCGGGGCCGGACGTCTACGACAAGCTCGACGACATGGACCTGGTGTCCCGGCGGGTCTCCGTCGAGGGCCGCACCTTCGAGGTGTGGACCACCACGATCGACCGGACGCTGCTGGTGGCACAGCTCGAGGACGACCGGCTCCAGGCGCCGTGCGACAACGTCGGGGTGCTGACCCGGCACGTCCCGAGGGCCCGCTTCATGGGCCTGCTGCGCGACCTGCGGGTCGCGGAGCCGGGCGCCCGGTAGCCGCTCACAGCCGCAGCCGCTTCCAGACCCGGCTCTCCCCGGTCAGCACGTCGAGCCAGCCGGTCCGGGTCACGGTGTAGAACGCCTCGAGTGGCCGTCCGTGCATGCCGAACGCGGTGCCGGCGGCGCCGAGCCAGGCCAGGTCCAGGTCGTGCAGTTCGGGGACGCCGGGGCGGACCAGCCACGCGGTCCGCCAGCCGTCCGGGCTGTCGTCGAGCAGCGCGGAGAGCACGTCGGTGCGCAGCGCCGCGTCGACGACCGGCAGGTCCGCGGCGCGCACCGTGAAGGAGTCCCGGGGTCCGTCGAGCACCCCCACGTGCACCGACGCGTCGAACACGCGGCGGCTCTCGCGGGCGCGGAACCGGCCCACCTCGCGGCGCAGCAGCATGCGCACGTCGAGGGCGGGGGAGCGGGACTCCGGGTGCATCCGGACAGGATGCCCGGGCGGCGCGGACGGCGTCGGGGCTCGTCCACAGGGCCCGGCCAGTCGTGGGGCGGGCGCACCGCCGTGGCCTGCGATAACGTCACCCCTGACCTGCGTGCGCGGGTCGACACCGAGCCACCAGGAGGGTCGATGGGGACCATCGTCGTGGGCTACGTGCCCAAGCCCGAGGGACGCGCAGCACTGCGCCGGGCAGCCGAGGAGGCCCGCCTGCGCGACGCGACGCTGGTCGTCGTGAACTCGCACCGCGGTGGCCGCGAGTTCGACCGCGAGGACGCGCTGGACTCCGAGGAGCAGCTCGAGGACGTTCGCCGCCAGCTGCGGGAGGCCGGGGTCGAGCACGAGGTCCGTCAGCTGGTGCGAGGCATGGACCCGGCCGACGACCTGGTCAACGTCGCCACGGAGGTGTCCGCGGAGTTCATCGTCATCGGCCTGCGCCGCCGCTCCCCGGTCGGGAAGCTGATCCTGGGCAGCAACGCGCAGCGGGTGCTGCTCGACGCACCGTGTCCCGTGCTGGCCGTCAAGGCCGACGAGGACTGACCGGGTCGCCGTGGGCTACCGGATCGCGCAGGACCCCGCCGCCGACGCGGTGCTCGACGCGTCGCCGTTCGCGCTGCTGATGGGCATGATGCTGGACCAGCAGTTCCCGATGGAGCGCGCGTTCGCCGGCCCGGCCAAGGTGCTCGACCGGTTCGGCACCCTGGACCCGGCCGCGGTCGCCGACGCCGACCCGGAGGCGTTCGCAGCGCTCTGCGCGGTGCCGCCGGCCGTGCACCGCTTCCCCGGGTCGATGGCGGCCCGGATCCAGACCCTGGCCCGCATCGTCGTCGAGGAGTACGACGGGCACGCCGAGCGGCTCTGGACCGAGGCGTCCTCGGGGGCGGAGCTGCTCAGGCGGCTCCAGGCGCTGCCGGGGTTCGGCAGGCAGAAGGCGCAGATCTTCACCGCGCTGCTCGCGAAGCAGGCGGGCGTGCGGCCCGAGGGGTGGGAGAAGGCGGCCGGTGACTACGCGGAGCCCGGGTCCCACCGGTCGGTCGCCGACGTCGTGGACGCCGACTCGCTCGCGAAGGTGCGCGCCTTCAAGCAGGAGAAGAAGAAGGCGGCAGCCGCGCAGAAGTGAGCCTCGCCGCGCGCGGGTGCGCGTTCCGCGCGACGCGCGGGGTTCGGCTTGGATTGACCTGAGAGCGTGTCACAATGGGGGAGCGGCTCTTGACGTGAACGGGCCTTGCCGCGCCCACCAACCGTGTACGAGAGGTAGTTCGTGTCGTCGAGCACGTCCCGCAAGGTTCCCGTGGATGTCCTTTCCCACCCCGACATCGTCGCCCTGGTCGAGCAGGGCCGGCTGACCGGGACCGTCACCGCCGACGCGCTGCGGACCGCAACCGCTGCCGCCGCCACGACGCCGCAGCACCTCAAGGCCGTGCTCAGGTTCCTGAGCGAGGAAGGGGTTTCCGTCGTGGTCTCTGCCGAGGACTCCAAGGCGCCGAAGCTGGTGGCCGCCGCCGCGTCCAGCGCGCGCACGACCGTGAAGGCGAGCGCCAAGAAGGCGCCCGCCAAGAAGGCTCCGGCCAAGAAGGCCGCGCCCGCGAAGGACGCCGCCAAGACCGCCGCCAAGACCGAGCCCGCGAAGACCGCCGCCGGCGAGACCGTGCAGGTCGCCGAGGGTGCCGCGGTCGGCCCGGACGGCAAGAAGGTCCTGCCGGACGTTCCCGACGAGCAGTTCGAGAAGGACCTCGCCACCGACCCGTCGCTGAAGGAGGAGGAGGACGAGAGCAAGGGCTTCGTCGTCTCCCAGGCCGACGAGTCCGACGAGCCCGTCCAGCAGGTGATGGTCGCCGGCGCGACCGCCGACCCGGTCAAGGACTACCTCAAGCAGATCGGCAAGGTGCCGCTGCTGAACGCGGAGATGGAGGTCGAGCTCGCCAAGCGGATCGAGGCCGGCCTGTTCTCCGACGAGAAGCTCGCCAAGGGCGGGAAGCTCTCGACGAAGGCGCTCGAGGAGCTCGAGTGGATCGCCGAGGACGGGCGTCGCGCCAAGAACCACCTGCTCGAGGCCAACCTCCGCCTGGTGGTCTCGCTCGCCAAGCGGTACACCGGGCGCGGCATGCTCTTCCTCGACCTGATCCAGGAGGGCAACCTCGGCCTGATCCGTGCGGTCGAGAAGTTCGACTACACCAAGGGCTACAAGTTCTCGACGTACGCCACCTGGTGGATCCGTCAGGCGATCACCCGCGCGATGGCCGACCAGGCCCGCACCATCCGCATCCCGGTGCACATGGTCGAGGTCATCAACAAGCTCGCCCGCGTGCAGCGCCAGATGCTCCAGGACCTGGGCCGCGAGCCCACCCCGGAGGAGCTCGCCAAGGAGCTCGACATGACCCCCGAGAAGGTCATCGAGGTGCAGAAGTACGGCCGCGAGCCGATCTCCCTGCACACTCCCCTCGGCGAGGACGGGGACTCCGAGTTCGGTGACCTCATCGAGGACTCCGAGGCGATCGTGCCGGCCGACGCCGTCTCGTTCACCCTGCTCCAGGAGCAGCTGCACGCGGTGCTCGACACGCTCTCCGAGCGCGAGGCCGGCGTCGTGAGCATGCGCTTCGGCCTGACCGACGGCCAGCCGAAGACCCTCGACGAGATCGGCAAGGTCTACGGCGTGACCCGCGAGCGGATCCGCCAGATCGAGTCGAAGACGATGTCGAAGCTGCGGCACCCGTCGCGCTCGCAGGTGCTGCGCGACTACCTGGACTGACCTACTCAGCTTCTACCGCGGGCCCCGCCGATGACTTCGGCGGGGCCCGCTGGTCTGTCCGTGCATGAGTGACGTGACGTGTGACCTGTCGGTGTCCGTGGACGGCTTCGTGGCCGGTCCGCGGCAGTCCCTGGACGACCCCCTCGGGGCGGGCGGTATGCGCCTGCACGAGTGGCACTTCGACCCGCAGGGCGAGGACCGGCGGATCGTGGAGGATTGGCAGACCGGCGTCGGGGCGTACGTCATGGGCCGCAACATGTTCGGCCCGGGCCGCGGCGAGTGGGACCTCGACTGGACCGGCTGGTGGGGCGAGGAGCCGCCGTACGGCGTCCCGGTGCTCGTGCTCACCCACCACCCGCGTGAGTCCGTCCAGGTGGGCGCCACCACGTTCCACTTCGTGACCGACGGCGTGGAGGCGGCCGTCGCGCGGGCGCGCGAGGCTGCCGGGGACCGCAACGTCGCCGTCGCCGGCGGCGCCAGCACGGTCAACCAGTGCCTGGCGGCCGGGCTCGTCGACCAGCTGCACCTGCACGTGGTCCCGCTCACCCTGGGCGACGGCGAGCGGCTGTTCGACGGCGTGCCGCCGCTCGACCTCGAGCCCGTGCAGGTGGTCTCCTCGCCGGGCGTCACGCACGTGAAGTACCGCGTGCGGCGTTAGTCCGTGTCTAGCCCGCCGCCACGAACGCGACGGCCAGGCCGCAGAGCAGCAGTCCGACCCCCTGCGCCCGGTGCACGCGCTCCTTGAGCACCAGCGCGGCCAGCAGCACCGTGCTGGCGGGGTAGAGGGACGCGAGGACCCCCGCCACGGTGAGGAAGCCCTGGTGGGTGGAGAGCAGGAACAGTCCCGTCGCGGCAGCGCCCAGCGGCCCGCAGACGACCGCAAGGTGAACCGTGCGGCCGCGGGGCCGCCAGTCCGCCCGCAGCGCCGTCGCCAGCACGACCACGGCGGGCACGCTGACCAGCTGCGCGAGGGCGAGCGGCCACCAGCCCGAGCCCGCGGGCACCTGCCCGAGGGCCGCGAACAGGATCCCGAAGCCGAGGCCGGCCAGGACCCCGTCGACGGCGCCCGCGGCCACCGACTCCCTCGGCGGGCCGGCCTGCATCGGGTCCTCGGGTGTGCTGGAGACCAGCCAGATGCCGGGCAGGGCCGCGAGCACCCCGACCCAGACCAGCGGCGCCGGTCGCTCACCGGTGGCGGCGCCGGCCAGGACCGGGACGAGCGCTGCACCCACCGCCGAGACCGGCGCCACGACGCTCATCCGGCCGCTGGCGAAGCCGCGGTAGAGGAACCCGGTACCGACCCCGCTGCCCAGGCCGGCGAGCAGCGCCCAGGCGAAGTCGACCGGGCGTGGGGCGCCGGGGACGAGGACGGCGAGGGTCACCGTGGCGAGGGTCGACGACGTCTGTCCCACGACGGCGACCCCCCAGGCCGACGTACGACGGGACAGCAGGCCACCCACGAAGTCGGACAGGCCGTAGAACAGGGCGGAGAACAGCGCGAGGACGACCGCCATCTCAGACCGCGACCGCGCCGACCAGCCAGGCGGTCGCGGCGAGCAGGCCGGCGGCGAGCTCGATCAGCAGGGAGAGCCCGGCCGCCTTGAGCGCGGCGCGGGTGGAGGGCCACGCGGCGTCCAGGCCGACGCGCTGCAGCTCGGACAGGTAGACACCGAGCACGAACCCCACGAACAGCCCGACCACCGGGATGACGAAGAAGCCCACGATGCCGAGCAGGCCGCCCGCGACGAGCGTGCGGTTCGGGACGCCCGCGGTCTTGAGCCCCCGGCCGGGGACGGCGTACTTCACGAACCCGCCGACCACGAGCAACGTCGTGACCAGCGCGAACACCACCCAGCCGAGGGCCGTCGCGGAGGCCGCCGCCCAGACCAGCACCGCGCCGAGGATCAGGATCGAGCCGGGCAGCACCGGCACCACGATCCCCACCAGCCCGACCAGCACGGCCAGGCCCACGAGCAGGTCGACGGTCGCCATGGCGTCAGCCTGTCACAGCCCGTGACGGCGCTGTCACCGAGACGACATCCTCCCGACACACGGCCCGGAGACGCCGCAAGCCCCGGGCCTGGCCCGGGGCTTGCGGAACGTCTTGTGGGTGGAGGCGGGTCAGCGCTCGCTCTCCGAGGCCGGGGCGTCGACCAGCTTGCCGGTCTCGTCGTGGACGGTGACCGCGATCTCACGCAGCTTGTCGCCGTGCTCGCGCGCGTGGTGCGCGCAGAACAGCAGCTCGCCGCCGCCGGCGAGCTCGACGCGGAGGTAGGCCTGGGCACCGCAGCGGTCGCAACGGTCCACAGCTGTCAGGGGCTTGCTAGGGGCAACTGCAGTGGTCATCTGAGGCCTCTTTTCCTTCCTTGGTGTCCTGCTCAACGTAGCGAGGGGGACAAACTGTTCCCTCTGGTCCGTCTCACAAGAAGCAACATCCAATCACGCCTGACGCTTCCCACCGGGGGTGGTATCCGCCCCCGAGAACGGGTGACCTCTCCCACACGTCGTTCGTGTTCCAGTGTCCTACGGCTTGCCCCCCTCCCGTTGCCAATCCACAGGACTTGAAACAACTCGTTGTCTCTTCGTGACTGTGTCCGGTCCACCCATGGTCTCCCCGCACCGGCCGTGCGGTGGGTAGGCGTGGCGAAACGGGACGCCGGGCGTGTCGCGAGTAGATTCTCAGCAGCACCCCAGCTCGAGGAGACACGTGCCCGCCCCCAGTGCCACCCCGTCCCGAGGAACCCC
>Ga0308176_10003174_pt1 | contig 10490 bp, 9 predicted proteins | sample PhyCR2_3_FD_203890 | JGI IMG/M metagenome (GOLD analysis project Ga0308176, IMG submission 203890) | Soil microbial communities from UC Gill Tract Community Farm, Albany, California, United States - DLSLS.C.R2 | ecosystem: Environmental > Terrestrial > Soil > Agricultural land | place: USA... | reverse complement strand
CTGGTGGGTGCCGTCGACGCCGGCGCGATCGACTTCGACACCGCCGTCCGCCTCACCCGCGCGGTCGGGCAGACGATGGCGCGGCTGGCGGACTGGCAGGTCGCGACGCTGTCGGCGCGCGTGGAGCAGCTGGAGTCGGGCGAGGAGGCCACCGGCAGCCGGCTCGGCAGCGCGCTGCGGCTCGCCGAGCAGGTGGGTGTGCCGTTCGAGCAGCTGCTGGTGTACTCCTGGCGCCGTCACCTCGCCGCCGCCGTGGCCCGGGTGGAGACGCTCGGCGCCAAGCACGACGACCTGCACACCATCGAGGTGACCGTCGGGTTCGCCGACCTGGTCCGGTTCACGGCGCTGTCGAACCAGCTCAGCGAGGACCTCATCGGCGACATGGTGGAGATCTTCGAGTCGCGCTGCGCCGACGTCGTCGCCATGCACCACGGCCGGGTGATCAAGACCCTGGGCGACTCCGTGCTTTTCGTCTGCGAGAGCCCCGCCCGCTCGATGGACATCGCACTCGGCATCATCGACGTCATCGGGCACGACACCCGGCTGCCCGACGTACGCATCGGCCTGTCCACCGGGTCGGTGGTGATGCAGCTCGGCGACGTGTTCGGCCCACCCGTGAACATGGCCGCCCGGTTGACCGGGGTCGCGCGGCGCAATCGGGTGATCACCGACCCGGCGACGGCCGAGCTGCTGCCGGCCGGGCGGTTCGAGTGCCGCCCGCTGCCGCCGCGTCCGTTGCGTGGGTTCGGGATCGTTGAGCCGGTCGCCGTACGCCGTCACTAGGCCGTCCGAGGCCCGTTGCGCGCCTCCGTCCGCGGTTAGACCGGCGGTGTAGTCATTTCGGGCTATTCTCGGGGTTCAGCCGCCGATGTCCGTTTTATCCCTTTACGCTCATCTGCATGATGAGTGTGCAGGGAGTGGACGTCGACCCCACCGCGCGCCGGGTCTGGCGCAACGGCGTGGAGATTCGGATGTCCAACAAGGAGTTCGACCTGCTGCATGCTCTGATCAGCCGCGCAGGGGAGATCGTCACGCGCGAGGAGCTCATGCACGACGTCTGGCAGACGACCTTCTGGACGTCGGCCAAGACGATCGACGTGCACCTGGGCTGGGTGCGCAAGAAGCTCGGCGACGACACCCGTCGCCCCTCGCTCATCACCACCATCCGTGGCCGGGGGCTGCGGTTCGAGGTGACGCCGCCGGTGTACGGCGAGGCGGACGAGGCCGTCGTGCGGACGGCCTCCTGACCGCTCGGCCCTGACGGCTCGTTACGCTCCTCGGGTGACTGCGGGAGCTGAGCTGGCCGGTGCGCCGGCCCTCGCCGTCGTGGGCGGCGGACAGCTCGCCCGGATGATGGCGCAGGCCGCGGTCGGCCTCGGCGTGCCGATCCGGTTGCTGGCCGAGGGGCCCGAGGTCTCGGCGGCACAGGTGGTGCCCGGCGCAGTCGTCGGCGACTACCGCGACCTGGAGACCCTGCGCACGGTGGCGCAGGGCTGCGCCGCGGTCACCTTCGACCACGAGCACGTTCCCACCGAGCACCTCCACGCGCTCACCGAGGAGGGCCATCCCTGCCGTCCCGGGCCGACGGCGCTGGTGCACGCCCAGGACAAGGGCATCATGCGCGCGCGGATGGACCGGATCGGCGTGCCCGGCCCGCGCCACCGGCTCGTCACCGACGCCGCCGAGGTGGCGGGCTTCGCGGCGAGCGTCGGCGGCTTCCCGGTCGTGCTGAAGACGACGCGCGGCGGCTACGACGGCAAGGGCGTTTGGCTGGTCGACGACGAGGCCGGGTGCGGTCCGGCCTTCGACACCGCGGCGGCGACCTGCGTCGGGATCCTCGCCGAGGAGAAGGTCGACTTCCGCCGCGAGCTGTCGGCGATCGTCGCGCGCTCGCCCTCCGGTCAGGTGGCGGCGTACCCCGTCGTCGAGTCGGTCCAGCGGGACGGGATCTGCTGGGAGGTGACCGCGCCCGCCCCCGACCTCGACGAGTCGCTCGCCCACGAGGCGCAGCTGATCGCGATGACGGTCGCTGCCGAGCTGGACGTGACCGGCATCCTCGCGGTCGAGATGTTCGAGACCGAGGAGCCGACGCCCGGCGCGGACCTCGGCTCGGCCAGCGGCAGGGTGCTGGTCAACGAGCTGGCGATGCGGCCGCACAACACCGGGCACTGGAGCATCGATGGCGCGGTCACCGGGCAGTTCGAGAACCACCTGCGGGCCGTCCTCGACCTGCCTCTGGGCTCACCGCAGGCGCGGGCGCCCTGGACGGTGATGGTGAACATCCTCGGCGGGTCGCACGGCCGGCTCTCGGAGGACCTCTACGCCGGGTACCCGCACGTGTTCGCCCGCGACCCGTTCCTGAAGGTGCACCTCTACGGCAAGGACGTGAAGCCCGGCCGCAAGGTCGGCCACGTCACGACCTACGGCGACGACCTGGCCGAGGTGCGCGATCGGGCCCGCCACGCGGCCGCCTGGTTCCGCGGCGACCTCGGCGACGAGAGCGAGTGAGGATGGGCGAGGACACACACCCGCAGGTCGGGATCGTGATGGGCTCGGACTCCGACTGGCCGACGATGCGCGCGGCCGCCGAGGCGGTGCGGGAGTTCGGAGTCTCCTACGAGGCAGACGTCGTCTCCGCGCACCGGATGCCCGACGAGATGCTCGCCTACGGCCGGGAGGCGGCCGGCCGCGGGCTGCGGGTGATCGTCGCCGGGGCCGGGGGGGCGGCGCACCTGCCGGGGATGCTTGCCTCGGTCACCCCGCTGCCGGTGATCGGGGTGCCGGTGGCGCTTCGCCACCTCGACGGGATGGACTCGCTGCTCTCGATCGTGCAGATGCCGACCGGAGTCCCGGTGGCGACGGTGGCGGTGGGCAATGCGCGCAACGCCGGCCTGCTCGCCGTACGCATCCTCGCCGCGTCCGACCAGTCCTTGCAGACCCGGATGATCGAGTTCCAGGCCGCGCTGCGCGACGCCGCCCGGAAGAAGGGCGAGGCGGTCCGCGGCTCCCGCTGAGTCAGCTGGTCACCAACCCGGTGTGCTCGACGATGTCGTCCCGGCGGCTGGGCGGAACGGTGTTCATCGCTCCCACTCGGTGCGCTCCCAGTCGGTGCGCGGCCACTCGATCTTCGGACAGGTGTCCATCACCATCGGGACCCCGGCGGCCGCGGTCCGCTCGAAGGCGGCGTGGTCGACGACGCCGAGCTGGAACCACACAGCCTTGGCGCCCACCTCGACAGCCTGGTCCGCGAACGGCCCGGCCATCTCCGAGCGGCGGAACACGTCGACGACGTCGATCTCGAACGGCACGTCGGCGAGCGTCGGGTAGCCCTGCTGGTCGAGCACCGTCGGCGCCGTCGGGTGGACCGGGACGATCCGCTTGCCCTTGCCCTGCAGGAACTCCGCGATCCGGAAGGCGGTGCGGTGCGGGTTGCCGGAGAGGCCGACCACGGCCCAGGTGTCGCAGGACTCGAGCATGAACCGGATGTTCTCAGGGTCGAGCCAGGGCGGCGTCGTCGGCGTCGGGGACGGGGTCGTCATGGACGGGAGGGTACCCGGGCGCACGTGACCCGACGCGCGGCTACCCGGAAGTAGCATAGGTCTCGTGAGCGACTTCCCCCTCTACGCGCTGTCCGAGGAGCACCAGGCCGTGCGGGCGGCCGTCCGTACGGTGTGCGACGCGAAGGTCGCCCCCAACGCCGCTTCGGTGGACGAGTCCGGACAGTTCCCGCAGGCGTCGTACGACGCGCTGGCCGCCGCGGACTTCGCCGCGCCGCACATCCCCGAGGAGTACGGCGGAGCCGGAGCCGACGCACTGGCCACCTGCATCGTGATCGAGGAGGTCGCGCGTGCCTGCGCGTCCTCGTCGCTGATCCCGAGCGTGAACAAGCTCGGCACGATGCCACTGCTGCTGGCCGGGTCCGACGACCTGCGGAAGCGCTACCTGGCGCCGGTGGCCGCGAACAGCGGGATGTTCTCCTACTGCCTGTCCGAGCCGGAGGCAGGTTCGGACGCCGCGGCGATGAAGACCCGGGCGGTGCGCGACGGCGACGCCTACGTCCTCAACGGCGTCAAGCGGTGGATCACGAACGCCGGCGTCTCGCAGTACTACACGGTCTTCGCGGTCACCGACCCGGAGCGCAAGCAGGCGGGCATCTCCGCGTTCGTCGTGGAGAAGGACGACGCCGGTGTCTCGTTCGGGGCGCCGGAGAAGAAGCTCGGCATCAAGGGCTCGCCCACCCGGGAGGTCTACCTCGACGACGTGCGGGTCCCGACGGACCGGATGATCGGCGAGGAGAACACTGGGTTCGCGACCGCGATGCGCACCCTCGACCACACCCGGGTGACGATCGCCGCGCAGGCGGTCGGGATCGCCCAGGGTGCCCTGGACTACGCGCTGGGCTACGCCCGCGAGCGCAAGCAGTTCGGCCGGCCGATCGCGGACTTCCAGGGCCTGCAGTTCATGCTCGCGGACATGGGCATGAAGGTCGAGGCGGCCCGCCAGCTGACCTACGCCGCGGCCGGCCGCTCCGAGCGCAACGACTCGGACCTGACCTTCTTCGGCGCCGCGGCGAAGTGCTTCGCCTCCGACACCGCCATGCAGGTGACCACCGACGCCGTGCAGGTGCTCGGCGGCTACGGCTACACCCACGACTACCCGGCGGAGCGGATGATGCGCGACGCCAAGATCACCCAGATCTACGAAGGGACCAACCAGGTCCAGCGGATCGTCATGGCACGACAGCTCCTTCAGGGCGTGCAGAGCGAGCTCCGACAGACCGCTCCCCGACGTACCGCGCCGCCGTAGACCGCCGACCGGCGGACCGGGTGCCGGGGGATGACGACCGGCTCTCCGAACAGGGTGCGGCCGCGAAGCTCTCCGGCGAGCCGGCCGAGCAGCCGGCGATGCCGTGCCCCGAGGTGCACCCGCCGGCCCAGCGGGCGCCGTACCCGATCAGGACTCCCACGACCAGCAGCACGAGCACCAGAGCCGGGACGGGCAGCACGGCCGACAGCCGGCCGTCGCCGGAGACGTGGGTGGTGCCGAGACCCGATGCGAGCAGCGCACCGCCCAGCAGCCCGGCCCGGCCACCAGGGCATCTGGCCGGGGAGGAGGTGCATGGCGGACCTGGTGTCAGCGTCGCGCCGGTCCGGCCAGGTTCGAGTGTCAGTACGACGTGGTGCGAGTGGTGGCCGGCGCGGGCGGCAGGTGGGACAGCGCCCCGAGGCGGGTCAGGTTGTTCGCGGCCCACAGGGTCAGCGCCCGGGCACCGGAGGTGGAGTGGTCGTACGGCGCGCCGAGCAGCGCGACCGCGAGGTGGCGCCCGTTGATCGGGGTGTTCACCACGAGGGTGTTCATCGCGGCCGAGGTGTAGCCGCTCTTGCCCTGAGCCGTGGGGTACTCGTTGACGTAGTCGGTTGCGCGGTGCACCAGGTGCGTCCGTCCGTCGACCGGACCGAGGCGGTAGGACGACATGCCGAGCACCGGCCGGACCACCGGGTTCGCCTGGGCGGCGCGCAGGAACAGCAACAGGTCGTACGTCGAGGAGTGTGCGCCCGGCGCCGTGAGGCCGCTGGGGTTCTTCACCACGGTGTCGTGGGCGCCGAGCGCCGCAGCCTTGGCGTTCATGGCGGCCAGGAAGGCGGCGCGGCCTCCCTTCGCCGAGCCCGCGAGCGCCTCGGCGGCGTCGTTCCCGGAAGGCAACAGCATGCCGGCCAGCAGAGCGGTGCGGGTGTACCGCTTGCCGACGACCAGGCCGGCACAGGTGCAGTAGGCGGGGTGCGCCTCGGCGCGGGTGATGCGGTGGGTGGGGTTGGCCGGGACGAGGTCGGCAGCGGTGACGGCGGTCAGCAGCTTGATGGTCGAGGCCTGCGGGAACGTGTTGTGGCGCTTGTGGGTGGCGATGATCGCGCCGGTGTCCATGTCCGCGACGACCCAGGAGCGCGCGCTCACCGGCGGCGGCAGGGTCACCCGGCCGGCCGACCGGTAGTAGGTGCCGCGCGCCAGGTGCAGCGGCGGACGCGTCGACGCCGTGGTCGACGCCCGGCTCGAGCCGTGCACCGGCGAGGCGATCGCGCCGGTTATCGGGCCGGCAACCAGACCGGTGACCGTGCCACAGGCGAGGAGGGCGGCCAGGGACGGGCCGAGACGACGGAGCGGACGTGACATCGTCGCGCAGACCTTTCGCGGGGGGACGGCCGGGCCCGGGTGCGGGTCACCCGCGCGCACGGCTGTCCGACTCATCGACAGGTCGCAGCCCGACGTTAAGCGTTTCGTCCGATTTGTCCCAGGAATTACTGGCGGGGATTGTTGGCGGGTGCATGGCGCCGGACGCGCAGGGCACGATCGCGCATGTCGAAGGGCCGTCGGCGGACCGTGGGGGTCGAGGAGGAGCTGATGCTCGTCGACCCGGCCACCGGCGAGCTCACCGCCGTCGCCCAACCCGCCCTGGACGCGCACCGGCAAGGGCACACCGAGGCCTCGGAGGTCACCGAGGGGCCGGACGGCCGCAGCGAGGAGTCGCCGGAGGTCGAGAACGAGCTGTTCCTGCAGCAGCTGGAGACGTCCACCGAGCCCTGCGTCACGGCCGACGACCTGGTCGCCGAGATCCGGCGGGGTCGCCGGGCGGTCGGCGAGGCGGCTCGCGCGGCCGGTGCGTGCGCCGTGGCGATGCCGACCGCGGTGCTCGTCGACGACGAGCAGGACCTGACCCCGAAGCCGCGGTACCGGCGCATCGAGGCGGAGTACGGCGAGCTCGCCCGCCAGGCACTGGTGTGCGCCATGCACGTGCACGTCGAGGTCGACGGCGACGAGGAGGGCGTCGCGGTCATCGACCGGATCCGGCCGTGGCTCCCGGTGCTGATCGCGCTGAGCGCCAACTCGCCGTACTGGCGCGGCGTCGACACCCGCCACGCGAGCTGGCGGTCGCAGATCTGGAGCCGCTGGCCCACGGGCGGGCCGCAGGAGCCGTTCGGCGACGTGGCCGGTTACCGCCGCACCGCGACGCGGATGATGGAGTGGGGCGCGTCCCTGGACGCCGGGATGCTCTACTTCGACGTCCGCCTCGCCGAGAGCTTCCCGACCATCGAGATCCGGGTGGCCGACGTCTGCACCGAGGTGGACGACGCCCTGCTCCTGGCGCTGCTGGCCCGCGCGCTGACCGAGACGGCGGCACGGGACTGGCGGGCCGGCACCGAGCCGCCCGCCTACCGGGCCGACCTGCTGCGCGTGGCGTCCTGGCGGGCCGGACGGTTCGGCCTCGGCGGGCCGCTGGTGCACCCGCTGCGCGGAGAGCGCGCCGAGGCCCGGGAGGTGGTCGCGGCGCTGCTCGACCACGTGGGCCCCGCGCTCGAGGACTCCGGCGAGACGGAGCTGGTGCGAGACCTGTTCGAGCGGATGGTCAGCCGGGGCGGCGGCGCGACCCGGCAGCGCCGGGTGTTCGAGCGGACCGGCGAGCTGCGGGCCGTGGTGCACGACCTGGTGCGACGCACCGAGGAGTCCTGGTCGGGCCCGGGCTGAGCCGCGTCAGCGAGCGGGGGTGTTGTTGCGACGCCACTCCTCGGCGGCCCGCCGCTGCGCCGGTGTCGGGGACGGTACGACGCGCAGGGCGGCCCGGAACCGCGTCCCGCCGAGCCGGGTCGTTCCGGCCACCACGCAGACCCGGCCCTGGAAGAAGACGTACTCGCCGTTCACGTAGTACGCCCCGGTCGCGTTGGGCGCGAGGTCGAAGAACACCGTGTGCTCGTTGACCATCTCAGTCCTCCCACGGGTGGAACGGCGAGTCAGCCATTCGGCAGCCCGCTCGGCCGGCACAGCGAACGCGGGACGTCGGCGGTCCGGTCCTCGGCGATGAGCCGGAACAGCCTCTTGGCGCGGACCGGGTCCCAGTGCACGGCGAGGTCGGAGATCGGCACGCCGCAGGTCAGGCCGTTCTTGCCGTTGACCCGGGTCATCGCGTAGGCGAACTTCATCGTCGCGACCATCCCGGTGTCCTTGCCGACGCGCAGCGAACGGGCGGCGGCCATGTTGAGGCGCACGTAGCGCACGGGGTTGATCACCGACCACGGGGAGACCGCCTTGTGCCCGACCGCGCTGACCACCTCGCGCTGGTGCTGGGCGCGGGCGATGTCGCCGAGGCCGGAGGTGTGCCGGGACCGGGCGTAGCCCAGCGCCTTGCGGCCGCCCGCGTGCTGGCAGCCGGCCTTGACGTGCAGCCCGGCCTGCGGGTCGTCCATCGCCTGCTTGGGGCAGATCGTGATGCCGCCGACGGCGTCGACGACGTCGACGAAGCCGGCGAAGCCGATCTCGACGTAGTCGTCGACCCGGATCCCGGTGTTGTTCTCGATCGTGCGCACCAGCAGCTTCGGTCCGCCGTACGCGAAGGCGGCGTTGATCTTCGTGGTCCCGTGACCGGGGACGTCGACCTGCGAGTCCCGCGGGATGGACATCAGCAGGTTCGGCCCCGAGCCGGTGTGCAGCAGCAGGATCGAGTCGGTGCGCCGGCCCTCGCCCTTGCCGACGCCGTACTTCAGCTCCTGCTTGCGGGTCAGGCCCTCCCGGCTGTCGCTGCCGACCAGGAGGTAGGTGGTGCCCTTCTGCTCCGCCGGCCGGCCGCTGCCGGGGCTGGCGTCGACGCGGTCGATCTTCGACCACGCGATGAGGGGCACGACGAGCAGGAACACGACCCACAGCAGCAGGAGCAGCCACAGCCACCGCAACCCCGGCCGCCGTCCTCGGCGGGAGGAGCGCGGACGGGGGGCCGGTGGCGCGGAGACGGGGCGGCGCACGGGCGTCGTGTGCTCGCCGTAGAGGCTGCGAGCGCGGTGGCCGGCCGCACCGCCGGGCCGCGCCGAGGGCCCTGCGCGGCCGTCGCGACCCACGGTCGGCAGCACCCTCGTGGGCTCGGGGTCGCGTGAGGCGTCGTCGCCGTCACCGCCCCGCCCGCCGCGCCGGCCGTAGAGCCAGTCGAAGTCCGGCTCGTCACGGCCGTCGGGCCGGGAGGAGCCGCGTCCGGGGCGGTCTGCCATGCCGGAAACGGTAGCGTCCCGGCTCCGCGCGACCCTGCGGCGCGGCCCGCACCGCCCCGGCGCGCCGATGCGGCAGTGACGGAAGTGACTGGTGATACTTGACCGTCGCGCCCGCCGATGCGAAAGGCCCTGCACCGCATGCCAGCCGCCTCTTCCCCCGTGGACCGGGAGGCCGCCCTCAGCCGGGTGCGGTTCCGCCGCGCCGTGACGTTGCTGTTGATGACCTTGCTACTACCCGGGTCCGCGCAGCTGGTGGCCGGCCGCCGTCAGTTCGGCCGGATGGCCCTGCGGGTGTGGCTCGGCGTGCTGGGCACGCTGGCTGCGGTCGTGCTGCTCGGCCTTGTCTGGCACGGCTTCGTGTACTGGCTGGCCAGCAACACCGTCGTGCTCGGCTCCGTCCGCCTGGTCCTGTGCGTGCTCGCCGTCGGCTGGGCCGGGCTGTTCCTCGACGCGTGGCGGCTCGGCCGGCCGCTCGAGCTGCTGAAGAAGCAGCGCCTGGCCATGGTCGGCCTCAACGGCGTGCTGTGCTTCGCGGTGGCCGGCTCCCTGCTGTTCGCCAGCCACGTCGTGGCGGTGCAGAAGGGCTTCATCAGCGCGATGTTCGGCGACGGCGTGGCCACCGCGGCGCATGACGGCCGCTACAACATCCTGCTGCTCGGCGGCGACTCCGGGCGCGACCGGTGGGGTCTGCGTCCGGACAGCATCACCGTCGCGAGCGTCGACGAGGACACCGGCAAGACGGTGCTGTTCGGCCTCCCGCGCAACATGATGAACTTCCCGTTCCCGCACGGATCGGTGATGGCCGACCAGTTCCCCGACACCTACGGCTGCCCGACGTGCGAGCTCAACAGCCTGGCGACGTACGCCGCCGACCACGAGGACTTGTTCCAGGGCTATTCCAACCCGGGCGTCGAGGCCACCAAGGAGGGCGTCGAAGGCATCACCGGGCTCAAGATCAACTACTACGCGATGGTCAACCTGCAGGGCTTCCGCAGCATGGTGGAGGCGCTGGGCGGCCTGAAGCTGAACGTGCGCGACCGGATCCCGATCGGCGGGGTCGGTGGTCCGGTGACCGGCTACATCGAGCCGGGGGTGCAGCGGCTGAACGGCTTCCAGACCCTCTGGTTCGCCCGCTCCCGCGAGAGCGCCGACGACTACTCGCGAATGGCGCGGCAGAAGTGCGTGATGAACGCGATGCTCCAGCAGCTCTCGCCGAAGACGGTGATCACCAGGTTCGAGGGCATCGCCAAGGCCAGCGAGAAGCTCGTCACCACCGACCTGCCCGCCTCCGAGCTCGGCACCTTCGCCCAGCTCGCGATGAAGGCGCGCTCCCAGCCGTTGCGAACCGTCTCGTTCGTGCCGCCTGCGATCAGCACCGGCAACCCCGACATCACCAAGATCAAGTCGATGGTGCACAACGCGATCGACCGCTCGGACGGCAACGCGTCCTCCGGCGCGAAGGCG
>Ga0308176_10003172_pt1 | contig 10492 bp, 13 predicted proteins | sample PhyCR2_3_FD_203890 | JGI IMG/M metagenome (GOLD analysis project Ga0308176, IMG submission 203890) | Soil microbial communities from UC Gill Tract Community Farm, Albany, California, United States - DLSLS.C.R2 | ecosystem: Environmental > Terrestrial > Soil > Agricultural land | place: USA... | reverse complement strand
GGTGATCTCGAACCGCGCCATCGAGATGCTGGGCGGCAAGATGGGCTCCAAGATGCCGGTCCACCCGAACGACCACGTCAACATGAGCCAGTCGTCGAACGACACCTATCCCACGGCGATGCACATCGCCTGCGCCGAGGAGGTGGCCCGCTCGGTGATGCCCGCGCTGGAGCACCTGCACGCGGCGCTGACGGCCAAGAGCAAGGCCTTCGACCACATCATCAAGATCGGCCGCACCCACACCCAGGACGCCACGCCGCTGACGCTGGGCCAGGAGTTCGGCGGCTATTCCCACCAGGTGGCGATGAGTGTGCGCCGCCTGAAGGAGACGCTCTACGGCCTCTATGAACTGGCTCAGGGCGGCACGGCGGTGGGCACGGGCCTGACCGCGCCGGTGGGCTTCGCCGAAGCCGTGGCCGAGCGGATCGCGGCGATCACGCGCCTGCCTTTCATCACCGCGCCCAACAAGTTCGAGGCGCTGGCGGCGCACGACGCGATGGTGTTCAGCCACGGGGCGCTGACGGCGGCGGCGGCGGCCCTCTTCAAGATCGCCAACGACATCCGCTATCTGGGGAGCGGCCCCCGCGCGGGGCTGGGCGAGCTGTCGCTGCCGGAGAACGAGCCGGGCTCGTCGATCATGCCGGGCAAGGTGAACCCGACCCAGGCCGAGGCGCTGACCATGGTCTGCGCGCAGGTGATGGGCAACCAGACGGCGATGGGTTTCGCGGGCTCGCAAGGGCAGTTCGAGCTCAACGTCTACAACCCGGTGATGGCCTACAACTTCCTGCAGTCCTGCAAGCTGCTGGCCGACGCGTCGATCAGCTTCACCGACAACATGGTGGTGGGCATCGAGGCGCGCGAGGACAACATCAAGGCCAATCTGGAGCGCTCGCTGATGCTGGTCACGGCGCTGAAGGAGCACATCGGCTACGACAAGGCCGCCAAGATCGCCAAGACCGCACACGCCAACGGCACGACCCTGCGCGAAGAGGCCGTCGGCGGCGGCTACGTGACCAACGACGAGTTCGACGCCTGGGTGCGCCCCGAGGACATGATCAAGCCGGGGTAGGTTTGGCGCCGGGTTCGAGGTAGGATTTGGGTATGGATGATGGAGAAGTCCGAATAGACCCCGCATTGCTGGCGCAGGCCAAGGCTCTTCGCGTCAACGTGGTCGATGTCACAGAAGAGGCGTTGAGGCGCGCTATCAGCAAGGCAGATCCTGCAGCCGCTGATGAGCGCGCGCGCAAGTGGGCCGAGGAAAACGCGGAAGCGATCGCCGACTACAATCGCCGCATCCGCGAACGCGGCGTCTTCAGCAACGGCCTGCGGAAGTGGTGAGTGCGGCAGTTCGACATCGTCGAAAACCCGGACCTCAGCACTCGCGGCTATAGCCCGTGGGTGGCCGTCCTACAGTCGCACCACCTTGAACCGCTCGAAACCATCTTCCTGGCGCCGCTGGTCAACGATGCGACGCGAATTCTGAATCCCGTCGACATTCCCGTTGAATTCAACGGGCAGCAACTCGTGATTGCGATTGGCGAAGCGGCCGGCGTGCCCAAGAGCGGATATAGCCGTGTCGTCGGATCCGTTTCGCATCAGGAGGATGCGATCCGCAGAGGCTTCGAGCGACTCTTGGGCGGCTTCTAGGCCCGGCGCGCCACCGCGAAGTCGGCGAGGTCTTCCAGGGCCGGGCGCCAGGCGTTGGCGGGGCTGAAGTCGGCGAGCGACGCCTTGGCGCTCTCGGCATAGCGGTGGGCCAGGTCCAGGGTGGAGGCGAGCGCGCCGGTGCGGGCCATGAGCTCGCAGGCGCGGTCGAAGTCGGCGGGCGTCTGGTCGCGGCGGTCGACGGTGCGGACCCAGAAGTCGCGCTCCGACGAGCCGGTGCGGGCCATGGCCAGCAGCAGCGGCAGCGTGGCCTTGCCTTCGCGGAAGTCGTCGCCGGGGTTCTTGCCCAGGGTGGCGCTGTCGCCGGAGTAGTCCAGCGCATCGTCCACCAGCTGGAACGCCAGGCCCAGGTCCTGGCCGTAGCGGCGGAGCGCCCGGCAGCGGTCGGGCGACACGCCGGCCGAGACCGCGCCGGACTCGGCGGCGGCGGCGAACAGCTCGGCGGTCTTGGCCTGGATGATCTCCAGGTAGAGGTCCTGGCTGAGGTCCAGGTCGTGGGCGCGGGTGAGCTGCAGCACCTCGCCCTCGGCGATGACGCGGCTGGCGCGGGCCAGGATCTCCAGCGCCAGCATGGAACCGGCGCCGACCATCAGTTCGAAGGCGCGGGCGAACAGGAAGTCGCCGACCAGCACGGACGACGGCGCGCCCCAGATCAGGTGAGCGGCGACCCGGCCACGGCGCAGCTGGGACGAATCCACCACGTCGTCGTGCAGCAGGGTCGCGGTGTGGATGAACTCGACGGCCGCGGCCAGCTTCAGGCAGGCGTCGTCGCGGGCGCCGGCGAGGCGCGCGGCGGCCACCGTCAGCAGGGGGCGCAGACGCTTGCCGGAGCCGGCGATCAGGTGATCGGCCAGCGCCGGGATCACCGGCACGGGCGAGTCCATGTGCCGGCGAATGAGCGCGTCCACCTGCGCCATGTCGGTCGCGGCCAGGGCGGCCAGCGCGTCCAGCGACGGCGGCTTCTCGACCAGGGCGGGGCTTACGAGCGCCAATCGGACCTCAGGCTTCAGGCGGCTGCAAGGGAGGGCCGCCTTTCGCGAGGGACAATGGTGAGCCGATAGGGCACGGTCAAGCGAACCCCTCGGATCCTTATGGATACCTAAGCTCACGAATGGCCGGCGAGACGACGAGCGACGCGGTGCTGGACGGGCGGGTGAGGCTTTCCCAGCCGGCGCGCGGCTATCGCGCCGGAGTCGACGCGGCCCTGCTGGCGGCGGCGTGCGACGCGGCGGACGGGGCGCGGGTGATCGAGCCGGGCTGCGGCGCTGGCGCGGCCCTGCTGGCCGCGGCGGCGCGCCGGCCGGGCGCGCGCCTTGTCGGCATGGAGCGGGATCCGGCCGCGCTGGCGCTGGCGATCGCCAACGTGGTGCAGAACCGCCTCGCGGACCGCGTTGAGGTGCTGGCGGGCGACGTGGGCAAGGGCTTCCCGGCGCTGGGCCTTGCGCCGTTCGACGCGGCGCTGGCCAATCCGCCGTTCTTCGACGATCCCGGCGCGCTGCGGGGGCCCGCGCCGGAGCGGGCCGGCGCCTGGCTCGCCGACGAGGGGCTTGAGGCCTGGCTCGGGTTTCTGACGAAGGCCGTGCGCGAGGGCGGGACGATCACACTGATCCACCGCGCCGACCGCCTGGGCGACATCCTGGCGGGGCTCGCGCCCAAGGCCGGGTCGTTCCAGGTGCGGCCGGTCCACCCGTTCGCCGACGCGGCGGCCAAGCGGGTGCTGGTGCGGGCGGTGAAGACCGGCAAGGCGCCGCTGCGGCTGCTGCCGGCGCTGGCGCTCCACGACCGTGACGGCGGCCGGCACACCGACGCGGCCGAAGCGATCCTACGCGGGCGCGCGGCGCTTGCCTGGGACTAAGCCGGCAGGCCCAGCTTCTCGCGGAACTCCGGGTGCACCAGGTCGTGCCACTCGGGGTGCTTACCGATGTAGCCGGCCATGAACGGGCAGATCGGCTTCACCTTCAGCCCGTGGTCGCGGGCGTAGGTCAGCGCGGTGACGGCGAGCGCGCTGGCGACGCCGCGGCCGGCGAAGGCGTCGGGCACCACGGTGTGCGGCAGGACCAGGGCGTCGTGCGTCAGGTGGTATTCGGCGAACGCGACGTCGTCGCCGAGCTTGGCTTCGAACCTCTGGGTCTGGCCGTTCATCAGGACGCTGGGCGTATCAGGCATGCGGGGAACTCCTCCGCGTCCTTCTTGACCCGCGCAGCCCGCCCCGCCAAGCTGGGCCATCACGTCAACCGCCAGCGGAGGAGCCCCGGATGCATAAGCCCATTGCCCGCCAAGCCCTTTCGCGCGCCGGTACGCCAGCCCTCTAGGGGCGTCCTCTTCTCGACCTGAGACGGGATTCGCGGTCGGCGCGCCTCGGCTTCGCACGACCTCATTCCAAGGAATCCCCGACGTGATCACGACCTATGGCTGGAGCCAGGCGCTCCAGCGGCAATTCGAACCCTATTCGGCCGACGGACTGGTCCCGGCGCGCGTCACCGCCCAGCACCGCGGCCTCTGGCGCGTGGCGACGGACGCCGGCGAGATGGACGCCCGGCTTGCCGGCCGCTTCGCGCACGCGGCCGTGGAGGGCGGCTATCCGGTGGTCGGCGACTGGGTGGCGGCGGAGGCGGCGGATGGGCTGGCGCTCGTCCACGCCGTGCTGCCGCGGCGCACCGTCTTCCAACGGCGCGAGGCGGGGCCGGCCGGCGCGCTGCAGGTGTTGGCCGCCAACGTCGACACCGCCCTCCTCGCCGCTTCGCTGAACGCCGACCTGAACCTGCGGCGGCTGGAGCGCTACCTGGCGCTGGCCTACGAGAGCGGCGCCGAGCCGGTGATCGTGCTCACCAAGGCCGACCTCTGCGAGAACCTGGAGGCCGCCGTCGAGGCGGTGCGCGCGATCGCCCATGGCGTTTCCGTGCTGCCGCTTTCGGCGGCGACCGGCGAGGGCCTGACGGCGTTGGAGGCGCTGCTGGAGCCTGGAGCGACCGCCGTGCTGCTGGGCTCGTCAGGGGTCGGCAAGTCGACGCTGGTCAATGCGCTGGCGGGGAGCCAGCTGATGGCCACAAAGGCGATCCGCGAGGACGACGCGCGCGGGCGGCACACGACCACGCACCGCGAGCTGATCGCGCTGCCGTCCGGCGCCTTGATCCTGGACACGCCCGGGATGCGCGAGCTGGGGCTGTGGGACGCTGGCGCGGGGGTTGACCAGGCCTTCGCCGACGTCACCGCCGAGGTGACGGCGCTGGCGGAAGGCTGCCGCTTCCGCGACTGCGCGCACGAGGCGGAACCAGGCTGCGCGGTGCGCGCAGCGCTGGAGGACGGCCGGCTGGACGAGGACCGCTGGCGCAGCTTCCAGAAGCTGAAGCGCGAGCTGGCGTTCGAGGCGCGCAAGCAGGACCCGGAGCTGCGCGAGGCCGAGCGAAAACGCTGGATCGCCGTGCACAAATCCGCCCGCCAGCACATGAAGGACAAGCGCCGCTTCGAATGAGAATCCGCTAGGCTGGGCGGCGATGCGCATCCTGATGATGAAGGGCCAGTCGCAGTACGGCGGCACGCGGCTGTTCGCCGATCTGGCGGCGGCCGCCCTGGCCCGCCGCGGCCACCACGTGGACATGCTGGACCTGGGCGAAGCGGAGTCCGCGGGCATGCTGGTGCTGCAGCACGCCGCCAGCGGTCCGCCTTCCTACGGCCTGATCTTCACGATCAACATCGCCGGCGAATTCAAGGACAGCGCCGGGCGGCGGCTCAAGGATCTCTACGGCGCGCCGCACGTGGTCTGGCATACCGACTACATCCTCTCGAAGGCCGAGCGGGTGCGCGAGACGCCGGGCTCGACGGCGCTCCTCCTAGTCGATCCGACGCAGGTGGACGCGGTGCGCGCGATCTACGGACCCGAGCGGTTCGCGCACCTGGCGTTCTTCCCGCACCCGGCGGTGGGCGAGCCCGCGCCGGACGACGCGACGGTGGCGCAGTTCATCGAGCGGCGGCCGATCCAGGTGCTGTGGTCCGGCGGATTCCAGAAGCCGGACACGCCGTGGAAGGGTGTCGAAGGCCCGGCGCGGCAGTTGCTGCAGGACGCGCTGGACCTGGCGCTGTCGGTGGAGTGGATGGCGCCCCACGAGGCGCTGGACCAGGTGATGGCGTCGCGCGGCCTGGACCTGACCGCCCCGCCGATCCGCGCCGCGCGCGAGGCCGCCGCCCTGCTGGACGTCGAGGTGCGCATGACGCGGCGCTTCGAGTTCCTGAAGGCGGTCGCCAAGACCGGCCTGCCGCTGCACATCGTGGGGGCCGGTTGGGAGGGTCAGCTCTACCGCTTCAAGAACGCCACGTTCGAGGGCGCGGTGGAGATGACGCGGATGGCCGAACTGATGCGCTCGGCGCGCGTGGTGCTGAACACCAACGGCAACTTCGGCGCGGGCTCGCACGAACGGCCGTTCTCGGCGTCGCTGGCGGGCGCGGCCACCTTCTCCGACTATTCCCGCTACTACGGCCAGGTGTTCGAGGCGGGCGCGAACATTGAGCTCTTCCACTGGCAGGATCTGGCCGGCGGCATGGCGCAGCTGAAGGCGCTGGCCGAGGACCCGGACCGCGCGTTCGCCCATGCCCGCGCCGCCAAGGCGATCACGCTCGGCGGCCACACCTGGGACCACCGCATCGACCTTGTCCTGCAGGCGGGTGAGGCCGTGCGGGCGAGCGCGTAGCTAGATCACGATCCTCCGGTAGAGATGCCAGGATGCGTGGCCGAGCAGGGGCACGACGACGATCAGCCCGACCAGCGCCGGAAGCGAGCCGATCGCCAGCGCGGCGGCGACGATCACGCCCCACAGGAACATCACGCCGGGGTTCTTCAGGCAGGCCTGGATGGACGTGCGGATGGCCACCCCGACGCCAACGTCGCGGTCGAGCAGCAGCGGGAACGAGACCACGCTGATCGCGAACGCCACGACGGCGAACAGGAATCCCACCACGAAGCCCGCGGCGATCAGGGCGCCGCCTTCGCGGGTCCAGAACAGGTTCTGCTCGAAGGCGCGCAAGGTCGGCGGGGCGCTGGGGCCCATGATGGCGAGGTTCAACTCGTAGGCGACGCCCAGCCACGCGCCGAAGAGCGCCAGCAGCACCGCGCCCAGGACAACGATCGAGCCCAGGGCGGGCGAGCCCAGCACGCCGAAGCCGTCGGCCCAGGTGACGTGATCACCCTGCTCGCGGCGGCGGCTCATCTCGTAGAGCCCGACCGCGGCCACGGGGCCCAGGATCGCGAAGCCCGAGGCCAGCGGGAACACCATCGGCAGGAGCGCCGCGTTGGCGGCCAGCGCGGCCAGCACCAGGCCCGCGACCGGATAGATGACGCCGATGAACAGGATGTCGTCGCGCAGCGCGCCCAGATCCTGCGCCCCCAGGCGCAGGGCCTCCTGGACGTCGGCCATGCTGATGGTGCGCACCTGCGGCACGGCCTGGCCGGCATGGCGCTCGGGGTGCGGGATCAGCACCTTGCTGGCCGCCGCGATGTTCCCGACCCCCCGCTCCAGGACGTACTCGAAGGGGTTCTCGACGTGGTTCTCGGACGCCATGCGCGTTCCTCCAGGACACTTGCGGTCCGGAAGCCCAGCCTCGCGGCGGCGTCTTCGAGGTCCCTCAGGCGTGTCGCGAGGCTAAAAGCCAGCGGACCTGGCAGGGACCATAACACGTAAAACGCCGGGCGGGGTCACGAGCGCTTGACGCCGGCCCGCGCTGGCCTAGCCTCCCCGCCCAGTCTGAAGGAGCAGCCGATGCGGTTCTTTGCTTGCGCCGTTGCCTTGGGTCTTGGCGCGCTGTCCGCCGCGCCCGCGCTCGCCCTCACCATCCAGACCGCGCCGCCGTCGCCGGACGTGGCCCAGCACCTGCGGCCGACGACGTCCTCGTCGGCCTCGAGCATGATGCCGGCGCTCAGCGACCTGAAGGACAGCTTCGCCGCGTCTGGCCGGACGCAGCTGGGACAAGGCTTCTATGGCCGGCCCGGCGGGACGACGAGCTTCAACTTCGGGCCCCTGCGCGGGACCACCACGGTGACGCCCGGCTACGGCGCCACGTGGACCGACAACCACCTGCGCGACACCGGCAATCCCTGGTCGCTGACGTCGCCGCGGCACTGAGCGCGAACTGGATCCCCGCCTTCGCGGGGATGAGTCGGCCGCTTCGCGGCTCGCTCAGTTCCGCGCCGTGTCGACCAGCTTGTTCTTGGTGATCCAGGGCATCATGGCGCGCAGGCGCTGGCCCACGTCCTCGATGGGATGTTCGGCGGCGCGGCGCCGCGTGGCCTTGAAGCTGGCCTGGCCGGCGGCGTTCTCGTTCATCCAGTCGCGCACGAAGCGGCCGGACTGGATGTCGTCCAGGATGGCCTTCATCTCCGCCTTCGTTGCCGGCGTCACCACCCGCGGCCCCGACACGTACTCGCCGTACTCGGCGGTGTTCGAGATCGAGTAGTTCATGTTGGCGATGCCGCCCTCGTAGATCAGGTCGACGATCAGCTTCACCTCGTGCAGGCACTCGAAGTAGGCCATCTCGGGGGCGTACCCCGCCTCGACCAGGGTCTCGAAGCCGGCGCGGATCAGCTCGACGAGACCGCCGCAGAGCACGGCCTGCTCGCCGAAGAGGTCGGTTTCGCATTCCTCGCGGAAGTTGGTCTCGATGACGCCGGAGCGGCCGCCGCCGATCGCCGAGGCATAGGCCAGTCCCAGGTCGAGCGCGCCTCCCGACGCGTCCTGGTGCACCGCGATCAGGCACGGGACGCCGCCGCCCTTCTGGTACTCGCCGCGCACGGTGTGGCCTGGGCCCTTGGGGGCGACCATCAAGACGTCGACGGTCTTCTTGGGCTCGATCAGCCCGAAGTGGACGTTCAGGCCGTGCGCGAACAGGAGCGCCGCGCCATCCCTGATGTGAGGCTCGATTTCCTCCCGGTAGATCCCGCGCTGCAACTCGTCGGGGGCCAGGACCATGATCATGTCCGCCCATTTGGCCGCGTCGGCGACGCTCATCACCTTCAGGCCGTCGGCTTCCACCTTCTTGGCGGTGGCCGAGCCGGGCTTAAGGGCCACGGCGACGTTCTTCACGCCGGAGTCCTTCAGGTTCAGCGCGTGTGCGCGGCCCTGGGAGCCGTAGCCTACAATCGCGATCTTCTTGTCCAGGATGCGGGAAATGTCGGCGTCGCGGTCGTAGTAGACGCGCATGATTGTTCTCCTGGACGGTCTAGAAATGCTGCGACTGCGCAACGCAGGCGCGGTAAAGCCGGGGCTCTGAAGCGGTTTTTTGCTCAGGCGTCAAGCTGGGCAGGATCTGGGCGGGCTTCGGCGCCGCAGCAGCGCGTCTGGCCTTGATCAGCCGCTCCAGCCGCGCGGCGTGCGCCTGGCCGAGGGTCTTCGCCTTGCCGCTCATAGCCGAAGCCTCGCCATGGCCAGGCTGTCCACGTACTCGCCGTTGCGCCACGCATAGGCGCGGTAGAGCCCCTCGCTCTCGAAGCCGAAGCGTTCGTAGAGGGCGATGGCCCGGGCGTTGTCGGCGTAGGCGCTGATCTCGATGCGCTTGAGCTGCAGCCAGTTGTCGGCCAGGTCGAGGACCGCAGCGATCAGGGCCGTGCCCGCTCCACGGCCGGCATAGGCGTCGTGGACCGCGATCCCGAACTGAGCCGCGTGGCTGCGGCGGTTCTCGAACCGGTCGAGACCGATGGCGCCGATCACCTTGCCCTCGATCACCGCCACCAGCCGCGTCAGGTTGGCGGGCGACGCGGCGAAGCGCTTCTGTCGCGCGTCCAACGAGGTGTAGGGCAGCTGCAGGGTGCCGGCGTAGGCGCGCGGCTGGTTCCAGGCCTCGGTCAGCTCGGGCAGGTCGGCGGGCTCCATCGCCCGGATCAGGATGTCGCTTCGTCGTTCGCTCATGGCGTCGTCTCCGGTGACGGGACGGACGGCGCTCATGAAAAAGCCCCGTCCGAATCCCGGCGGGGCTGGTGTGCGGTTCGTCTGCTTCGTCTAGCGCGCAGCGTGCCTCAACCAGCGGCCGGGGGCCGTGGTCATAAGTACGAAGCGGGCTGCGGGCATGCGCATGGCCACTGTGATACCCGACGGACGCGAAGCATGGCAAGCCTGGGCGCATGATCGAGGTCACACCCACGATCCAGTTGGCCGACGACGAGCTGCAGGTGCGCGCCGTGCGCGCGTCCGGCCCCGGCGGGCAGCACGTGAACAAGGTCTCCACCGCCGTGGAGCTGCGCTTCGACGTGCGCGGCTCGCCGTCGCTGCCGGAAGACGTGCGAGCCAGGCTCTACCGGCTGGCGGGCAATCGGTTGACCCAGGAGGGCGTGATCGTGCTGGTGGCCCAGACGCGGCGAAGCCAGGAGCTGAACCGCGCCGAGGCCATCGAGCGGCTCCTGGACCTCATCCGCAAGGCCGCCGAACCGCCGCCACCGCCGCGCAAGAAGACCCGGCCCACTTACACCTCGAAGCTGAAGCGGCTGGAGGGCAAGTCGCGGCGCGGCAACGTCAAAGCGCTGCGCGGGCGCCCTCGCCGCGACGACTGAGAGGTCCACGGAACAAGCTGCGCCGTTAGGCGTTTCCGTCTGCGACGGGTCAATCCGGCATCGCCTTGCGCCCCCGCTTTCGCGGGGGCGAGCGGAGTGTGGGCTGGCGCGTTTTCGCCGCATTGGCCTATATGCTGAGCTCCATGGCCCAAAGCCTTCGTCCGACCGCCGCCGCCCTCGTCCTGGGCGCCGTTTCCATCGCCCTGGGGGCCTGCGAGCCGATGTACGGGCCGCCCCCGCCGACCCGGATCACCACCGCCACCGAGGACAACCAGTTCCGCGCCGGCGACTTCGCCT
>Ga0308176_10003171_pt1 | contig 10494 bp, 6 predicted proteins | sample PhyCR2_3_FD_203890 | JGI IMG/M metagenome (GOLD analysis project Ga0308176, IMG submission 203890) | Soil microbial communities from UC Gill Tract Community Farm, Albany, California, United States - DLSLS.C.R2 | ecosystem: Environmental > Terrestrial > Soil > Agricultural land | place: USA... | reverse complement strand
CCGTTCCAGTTTTTTTAACAGGCTTTTTGAAATTAATCTAATATCCTCTTTCCTTTTATTCAGAGGGGGGATCTCAATTTTAATGACATTCAAACGGTAATATAAGTCCCGGCGAAACTTCCCTTCCTCCACCATTTTTTCAAGATCCCGATGTGTCGCTGCAATAATCCGGACATCGACAGGAATTGACTTTTGTCCCCCGACCCTTTGGACTTCTTTTTCCTGTAAAACTCGGAGCAGTTTACTTTGCATGGTAACTTGCATGTCGCCAATCTCATCTAGAAACAGGGTACCGTTATGGGCGATTTCAAACTGTCCTTTTTTTCCTCCCTTCTTTGCCCCTGTAAATGCACCATCTTCATAACCGAATAGTTCAGACTCTAGAAGATGCTCAGGTATGGAGGCACAGTTAATGGCTACAAACGGCAAGGAGGAACGAAAGCTGTTGTTGTGGATCGCATGTGCAAACAATTCCTTGCCTGTACCGGATTCCCCTATTAAAAGAACCGAGGAATTGCTGGCTGAAATACGCTCTGCTAGTTTCTTCGCCATCAGAAAGGGGGGACTGCTGCCAATTAAATCCTGAAAATAGTATTTACTCTTTAACTCTTTCTCTACTTTTGTTTTATAATATTTTAATTCTTCCACTAAATGCTGGATCTTTGTTTGGTACATCCGCCATTCCTCGGGACTGCGGAACATAACAGTACCAAGGGCTCCGACAATTTCCCCATCGACAATCAGCGGATACCGGTTCGCAATCATCTCACTTCCATTAATAGGATGCAGGGAAGCCAGCTCCTTTTTACCTGTTTTGGCGACAATATGCATCCTTGAATTTTCAATCACGTCCTGAACAGGGCGGTTGATCGCCTCTTCCACCGTTGTTCCTAAAAACTCACAATAAGCTTGATTTATATAGAGAATGATTCCCTCGCGGTCGGTCACAACGATTCTTTCCGCTAAAAGATTAATAATCTGTTCGTGCCAGTTGGATGGAACCGCTTCCATTCCATTATTCATGGATTCACACCCTTCTATACCGGATACATTTATTATAACAAAGGATGATTGATGTTGAAGAGATTTGAAGATTTTCCACAAAATAAGAGAATCCTATTCGTCGTCGAATAGGATTCTAAAGAATTATTGCGCTGTGTATCCACCATCCAATATAACTGCCTGGCCGGTTACCCCTCTGCTTTTATCACTTGCTAAAAATACAGCATAATCGGCGATTTCTGTTACGGATAATAGCCTTTTTTGTGGAACAAGCGGTAACAGCACCTCATCGATTACACTTTCTAAACTGACATTTCTTGTTGTGGCAAGGTCCGCTAACTGATTTCTAACCAGCGGAGTATCAACATAGCCTGGGCAAAGAGCATTGACTGTTATCCCACTTGCTGCACCTTCCAATGCTGCAACCTTTGTTAAGCCAATCACTCCATGCTTCGCACTATTATAAGCAGCCTTGCCAGCAAAGCCGATGACTCCATTGATTGATGCCATATTTATTACTCTTCCAAAGCCCTGGTCTTTCATAATTGGAAAGACGTTTTTAATGCCGATGAATGGTGCTGTTAACATAATCTTGATTAACAGTTCAAACTTTTCGGTAGGAAACTCTTCAATTGGTGAAACATACTGCATCCCCGCATTATTAACCAAAATATCGAGCCGGCCAAAGGTGTGATGGGCTTGATGAATACTATTTTTAAAACCCTCCTTGTCTGTTACATCACATGGTACAGCTAGTGCTTCAAAGCCCTGTTCCCTTAATTCCTCCGCCACCTGCTGGCTTTTTTCCACATTTAAATCAGAAATGGCGACTTTTGCTCCCTCATGGGCAAACGTCTTGGCGATTTCTAATCCTATCCCGCTTGCCGATCCTGTAATGAATGCCGCCTTACCTTCTAGTAACCTGCTCATCTATGTGTACCTCCTAATTGCTAGTCATCACTCTTTTAAATGATCCCAAAAATGGTATAAAGAGCGATTACAAAGAATACCGCTACTGTTTTTATGATTGTTACAGCAAAAATATCTTTATAAGATTGTTTGTGAGTTAGTCCTGTTACGGCTAGCAGTGTAATAACTGCCCCGTTGTGCGGCAGAGTATCCATGCCTCCTGATGCCATGGCAACCACACGGTGCATGACTTCTGGCGGGATATTAGCAGCAGCAATCGCCTGATTATACTTATCGGCCATTGCACCTAATGCAATTCCCATTCCTCCTGAAGCGGAACCAGTCATGCCAGCAAGTGTACTTGTTGTGACCGCCCCGTTTACAAGCGGATTTGTAAAGGTACCTGAAATGCCATCACTGATTTTTGAAAAGCCCGGCAGAGCTGCGATTATTCCGCCGAAACCATACTCTGCTCCTGTATTCATCGTTGCCAGCAAGGAGCCTCCAATAGCCGTGTTAAGACCTTCTTTAAAGTTTTTCGTAACCCGTTTCCAATCATAAAGAAGAGAGGAGATAATACCGACAACCAATGCCATGATTATGGCCCAAATCGCTGCCATTGCCGTTACATCGACCGTGTAAGCCTTCAAACCAATAGCAGAAAAATCAAAACCGTTTGGATACCACCTAGGAATGTACGTTATAAATAATTTATTCGTGACACCGACAAGAATGAGTGGAACAAAAGCTAAAATTTGTTTTAGAACGGATTGCTGTGATGTTAAATCTGAAGCATGAGCTTCATTTTCTTCTAATTTTTCAGCCGCTGCCGCGTTTTCTGCACCAAAACCATAATAGCCCTCGCCAGCCTTTTCTGCTTTTCTTCTTCTAGATTCAAGATACAAGAGTCCTAATACTAGAACAAAAATGGCTCCGATAATTCCTAATGTTGGTGCCGCATAAATATCTGTTTTAAAAAAGTTAATAGGGATAACGTTTTGAATTTGCGGTGTACCTGGTAAAGCATCCATTGTAAAAGTAAACGCACCAAGAGCAATGGTTCCTGGAATAAGTCTTTTAGGAATATTCGCTTGTCTAAACATTTGGGCAGCAAATGGATAGATAGCGAAAACGGCTACGAATAAACTTACACCGCTGTATGTTAAAATCGCTCCTAATAAAACAATCGTCAGCATCGCCCGTTTTGCTCCAAGTAAACGAACAATCGTCTTCGCGATTGATTCTGCAATCCCTGACATTTCAACCACTTTTCCAAAAATGGCTCCTAATAAAAATACGGCAAAATAGGATTTAATGAATCCAACCATCTTTTCCATGAACACACCTGAAAAGAATGGTAAAACATGGCTTGGATCAATGAGTAAAACAGCAAGGAGTGCACATAATGGCGCGAATAGAATAACTGAAAACCCACGGTAGGCTACAAACATCAATAGCCCAAGAGCAAGCAAAATAACAAATAATTCCATGTAAATCCCCCTAAGCTCATTTTGTAAGCTATTCCGTTTACCTCTCCCACCAATAGAAAGCGTTTACAACAAAATAGTTACAATTATCTTTATGCAATAATTATGCCAAACTTTTTTGAAGAGTTAGCGGAAAAAGGGTATGATTTATTCCGTTATTCCGGAAAAAAGCAAGATCATCATTTCCGAGAAAACGGAATTTTCCGCCTTTTCGGAAATGAACCCTGGATCAAAAAAAGGCTTCTTCGCCAATTAGCGAAAAAGCCTTTAGTAGAATCATATTTTAAAAGAAACTTTTATTTATTTAGGATCTACTTTTGTATTAAATACTTGCTTACCGTCTTTATACTCTAAAACAGTAGCTGATTTAATAGGGTTGTGGTTTTTGTCAATTGTCACAATACCTGTAACAAGAGATAGGTCTTTCGTTTTTTCTAGAGCTTCTTTAATTTTTGTAGAATCTGTGCTTCCTGCGCGCTTAATAGCATCTGCTAATAGATACACCGTATTATATCCAAGGGCGTTGAAAGCATTTGGAGAATTCCCGTCATTCTTTGCTTTAAAATTAGTTACAAACGATTGTACCTTTTCGTCTTTGTCATCAGAAGAATAGTGGTTTGTAATGAACGTGTTATTTAATGCATCTTTACCAGCTAATTCAACTAATTTTGGTGAATCCCAGCCATCAGCACCCATTAATGGTACAGTAATTCCTAATTCGCGTGCTTGCTTAACAATTAATCCAACTTCTTCATAGTAACCAGGGATAAAGATAAATTCAGGATTCTTTGACTTAATGCGTGTTAAAGTTGCACGGAAGTCTGTATCTTTTCCAACATATGCTTCCTCAGAAACAACCTTACCGCCTGCTTTTTCAAAAGTTTCTTTAAATGAAGCTGCCAAGCCTTTTGCATAGTCACTTGCACTATCAGCAAAGATGGCTACGTTCTTAACCTTTAAAGTATTAGCTGCAAAGTTCGCTGCCACTGTTCCTTGGAATGGATCAATAAAAGATGTACGGAACACATACGGGTTTAATTTTCCTTTATCTGTAACCGTTACGTTTGGAGCTGTCCCTGATGGACTTAACAAAACAGTTTTATTGCTATTCGCAATTTCAGCTTGTGCAACAGTGTCACCGCTCGTAGCAGCACCGATAATCGCAGCTACTTTATCTTGGCTTGTTAACTTGATCGCACCATTAGTAGCTTCCGCTGCTTCTGATTTATTATCGACTTCAACAAGCTCGATCTTCTTGCCGTCGATTCCGCCTTTTTTATTAATCTCATCTACAGCAAGCTTAACACCTGAACTGAGAGACTCCCCGTAAGAAGCAACTCCGCCTGAAAGTTCTAAGTTTACGCCTAGCTTAATTGTATTGCCCCCGCCACTAGAGCTTTCTTTAGCGCCTGAACATCCGGCTAATACACCAGCCAATAATGTTGAAGCCATAAACATCTTTGCAAAATTCTTCTTCATCATGATGATCCCCTTTTCTATTTATCTGATTTTTCTGACATAAACAACCGTAAATTAGTAGTTTCGCAGGAAAGGTATGTTTAGTCGGTTAACTAATTCATATTTAGTATTGTAATACAATTATTTTCATTCGTCTAGTATATTATTTATTAATTTTAATATTTCTGAAATATATCATTTTTCAAATTCAATTAACCTGTAAACATCAACACCTTTACTGGATTATTTATTAATCTTCTATTCTGATCCTCTCAAGAAAGATATTCTATAATATTGAACTGCCTGATAAATGGATAATAAAAGTGATTGCGTTTTCAAACATTAGACAGCAAAAGGACAGCTCTCAGATCTGAGGCTGCCCTTAATTGGTGTTTATTTTTTCTTTGAATGTTTCCGCATATCGAAAGCTACTGCGACAATAATGATTAAACCTTTTACAATGAATTGGATATATGGACTTACGCCGAGGAAAGCAAGACCGTAGTTAATAACCTGGAATATTAACACCCCTGTGATTACGCCAGGCACTGTACCAATACCCCCTGATAATGAGACACCACCGACGACACATGCTGCGATTGCGTCGAGTTCGTACATGTTTCCAGTGTTGTTTGTGGCACTGCCAACCCGTCCTGCTTCGAGCGTGCCAGTTAAACCATAAAGGAGACCGGCAATCGTGTAGATGATGATTAAGTTCCTTGCAACGTTTACTCCGGATACCTTTGCCGCTTCAGGGTTTCCACCGATCGCGTACATATTTTTGCCAAGCTGTGTTTTATTCCAAATCACCCAAATAATTAAGGATACGATAATAGCGTAAAGAATCAAATACGGAAATTCATATTGGCCAAATTTGATCCCGCGCTGGGCAAAGGTAGTAAACTTTTCACTTAGTCCGCCGATTGGCTGTGCTCCATATGGGGGACGGTCAAAATATATTGAAGTAAGACCATATACACCAATCATCATCCCTAATGTAGCAATAAATGGCGGGACGTGAAATTTAGATACAATCACACCGTTTAACGCAGCTACAAGCCCCGTTGCAGCCATTGCTAGTAGTATCGGAACAAAAAGAGGCAACTCCGGTAGGTTCGGGTACATCTTATAGGCATAATCCCCTGCCTGGAGCATTGATGCCGAAATAACCGCAGCCAGACCAACCATACGGCCTGCTGATAGGTCTGTTCCCGCCGTAATCAAGATACCCGCAACTCCAAGTGCGATAATAATACGTGAAGATGATTGAGTTAAAATATTAATTAAGTTCGTCATCGATAAAAAGTCCGGCGATGCTGCGACAATCCCCACCACAAGGAGGATTAATACTACATAAATTACGTTATCAACAAGCCATTTTGAGACCTTTGTTTTATTTGAATCCACTGTATTTGATTTTTTTAAAGCTTCAGTCGCCATTCTGCTCTCCTCCTAATACATAGCTGCCAGCCGCATGATTTCCTCTTGGGACGTTGTCTTCGTATCCACGATGCCAGCTGCTCTTCCGTTACTCATTACTAAAATTCGATCTGTTACGCCTAAAAGCTCTGGCATCTCAGAAGAAATCATAATGATGCCTTTTCCTTCAGCTGCTAATTGGTTAATAAGTTGATAGATTTCAAATTTTGCCCCGACATCAATACCCCTTGTTGGTTCATCAAGTAATAAAATATCTGGCTTCGTTAACAGCCACCTTCCAATAATTACCTTTTGCTGATTCCCGCCTGACAAGCTTCCAATCGATGTCTTTTGCGATGGGGTTTTTACTTTCATGGAATCAATCACCCATTGCGTATCACTGGTGACTTTCCGATCCGATAAAAAACCACTTTTTGTTTTGTATTCCTTCATATTCGAAATGATTGAATTAAAGCTAATACTTAGCTCTGGAAAAATTCCGGTCGATCTTCTTTCCTCTGTCACAAGGGCGAAGCCGTTTTTAATAGCATGCTTGGGAGAATGGTTTTCAACTACTTTTCCGTTTAATTCAATCGTTCCTGTTTTTATCGCTCTGATACCGAATAAAGCTTCGACGACCTCGGTTCGTTTCGAACCAACCAAGCCGGCAATTCCTAAGATCTCGCCTTTCTTTAACTCAAAGTTTACTTTGGAGAAAGAAGGCTGTGTTTCTGCGGTAAGATCAGAAACTTTTAAAATCATATCGCCAGGTGTGTTTACTTTTGCAGGAAATCGCTGTGATAAGTCACGGCCTACCATGAGCTTAATAATTTCATCTGTTGTTAAATCTTTGGCACTTCTTGTCGCGATGTACTGTCCGTCACGCATAATGGTGACTTCGTCCGAAATCTTTAAGATTTCTTCCATTTTGTGAGAAATATAGATGATGGCTACCTTTTCACTTTGCAGTCTTTTAATAATTTTAAATAGATGATTTACTTCCGTTTCTGTCAGAGAGGATGTCGGCTCATCCATTACGATTATTTTTGAGTGGTAGGAAACAGCTTTGGCGATTTCAACCATTTGCATCTCCGAAACAGAAAGAGTACTAACCTTGCTGCGCGGGTCGATATGGATATCTAAGCTTTTAAAAATAGCAGCAGTCTCTTCGTACATTTTCTTTTCATCTACAAAAATACCTTTTTTCGGATACCGTCCGAGCCAGATATTATCCATGACATTTTGCTGCCGTACCTGGTTCAATTCCTGGTGCACCATAGAAACGCCATTTTCTAAGGCCTGCTTGGAGCTGGCAAATGAAACTTGATTTCCATTAAAGATAATTTCCCCTTCGTCCATCGAGTAAATACCGAATAAGCATTTCATTAAGGTTGATTTTCCGGCTCCGTTTTCACCCATTAAAGCATGGACCGAACCCGGCTTCACTTTCAAGGTAACATTGTCTAAAGCAAGTACCCCAGGGAATCTCTTTGTAATATTCTGCATTTCGAGTAGATAGGTAGTACTAGATCCTGTCATATGTGAACCCCCTTACTTAACCATTTAAAAATATGAGAGTTTTCCTAAACCCACTCATATTTCTTCCTATAAAATTTAATTGATTTCCACCGTTTCTCGGTGTCTAGCTTTACAATTCTGTAAGCTGATTCTCCGAACGAAGGAAAAGCATGATCTTTTCCTTCGTTCGAAGAGCGCCAAAGGGCAGATCCCCACCCCGATCAGGCGCTTTTCATTATTCTTACTTGTAGGCATCCTTACCAACTTGGATGTTGTCTTTGGTGATTTCAATGTAAGGGACACGAACGGCTTTCTTGTCATCAAGCTTCCATTCTGTTCCATCCAAAACATCTTTTCCTTTTGCAGCATTTGCCGCAAGGTCTATCGTTGCTTTACCTTGGTTCTTCGCGTCATTCAAGACCGTACCAACCATTTTGCCTTTTTCAATCATTTCGAGCGCTTCTGGAATCGCATCAACACCTACAACCGGAACAAACTTATCGCCGGTGAAGTAACCTGCTTTCTCTAATGAAGCAATTGCACCTAATGCCATGCCATCGTTGTTAGCAATTACAAACTCGATCTTGTCGCTATACTTAGAAACCCAAGCATCCATTTTTTCGGTTGCTTTTGTTGCATCCCACATCGCCGTATCCATGGCTAATTGCTCCACTTGAATCCCTTTAGACTTCACTGTGTCAACTGCATATTTTGTCCGGGCCTCAGCATCTGGGTGCCCTGGCTCGCCTTTTAATAGAACGTATTGGAGCTTGCCATCGTGGTTTTTATCCCATTTATCTTTATTTGCTTCCCAAGCCTTGGCAATTAATTCCCCTTGAAGTACGCCTGATTCTGAGGATGTTGTTCCAACATAATAAGCTTTATCGTAGCCTTTTAATACACTTTCATCCGGCTCTTTGTTAAAGAAAATAACAGGAATATCCTTTGCTTTTGCCTTGTCAACAATGGTTTGGGCGGCTTTTGGATCTACTAGGTTAATAGCCAGTGATTTTGCACCTTTTGCAATTAACGTATCCACTTGCTCGATTTGTTTGGCTTGGTCGTTTTGTGAGTCGTTCAGCATTAAATTCACGTTGCCTTTTGCTGAAGTTTCCATTGCACGGCGCACATAGGACATAAAGTTATCATCGAATTTGTAGATAGTTGCCCCAACTGCTGGCAGACTGCTATCTTTCTTTCCTGAATCTCCAGAACCGCTAGTCGAACTACTGCTGCAGCCGGCCGCTAAAAGAATACTAGATGCTACTGTTAATGATAAAATCAAACCCTTTTTCTTCACACTCATCATTCTCCCTTACTTTTTATTAATGACTCTTTAAACCTGTAAGCCCTTACAGATATAGTAGCATGGTGTTAGCGGTTCCAATAGGGGAGACCTATAGCACTTATTTGCGATTTCCTAGATTATTTTGCAATCTTCGAAACAACTATGTAATAAAACTACTTTATTTTGTAAAAAGGCCCAATTTCAGATGAAATTGGGCCTAAAGGACACTATTCTAATTAACGGTTACTTTTCGAAACTCACTTGGCGATAGTCCTGTCAGCTTTTTAAACACCCTGCTAAAATAATTAGGGTCCCGATACCCGACGGAATAACAGATTTCTTTCATGCTTTTTCCAGGGTTAAGCATCTCAGCCTTTGCCTGCTTGATTCTAATCTCAGTCAAATAATCAATAAAGGTCATCCCAAACCGGTCTTTAAATAACTTACTGAAGTAAAACGGACTTAATTCCACGTATTCAGCAGCGGATTCAAGTGTAATCGCTTCTGCATAATGCGTTTGAATATAATCCTTTGCCTTTTGCAGCATTCCCTTCGCATGGCTATTCCGCCACACCTGTACATGCTGTACAACCGCAAGGATATGGGACCTGCCCGCCTCAAGCAGCCACTCGATTTCATCCGTATCATCCATAGGCAGGGTCCGTTCATAATTAATCCCTAACTCATGCAGCATGCGGGAAATAAGGACGAACAGCTCTTCAAATGACTTTTTAATATAAGATGCAGTATGATGATTGGCACCCAGCTTGGAAACAAAGTGATCAAACATATACATAACCTGATTGACATCACCTTGTCTGACACAATCAAGCAGTTTTTTCTCTACCTCAATAATCTCGGAATCAGTCGGGACTTCAAACACAGGTCCTTGCTTATTGCAAAATAGATACTTACGATCAGGAACTTTTAAAAGCTCCTCAAGGGCCAATATCGCCTCATGATAGGACCGATTCAGCTCATGTGCATGGTTATAGGGATGCCCTATTCCGACTTTTAATTCTACTGTGAATTTTTCTTGTTGAAAAAGACGATAAAGCTTCTCCAAAATCGTTTCTGCATTAGTTCTAAAGTGAGTTTTCTCAGCAGACTTTTTACATAAAAACAGGACAGGAACTTGACAGTCCTTCATCGCCCCTACCATAACTTCATGCTTCACGACAATGGATTTGAGCGTTTTCTTCAACCACAAATACCATTTTTCCTTTTCTGCTGTCGATAATTCCTCCTTAGAATCCGTCTTCAATGTCAGTAACATCGTGTATCCGGATATAATTTCAACGCCTAGAAGCTGACTCCATTCATCAAAGGTCATATCTTGTACTTGGTTCATTAGTAAGGACGTAACCCATTCTTTTTGAGCGATGGAAACAGCACGGTTCAGGTTTTCTCTTA
>Ga0308176_10003169_pt1 | contig 10494 bp, 9 predicted proteins | sample PhyCR2_3_FD_203890 | JGI IMG/M metagenome (GOLD analysis project Ga0308176, IMG submission 203890) | Soil microbial communities from UC Gill Tract Community Farm, Albany, California, United States - DLSLS.C.R2 | ecosystem: Environmental > Terrestrial > Soil > Agricultural land | place: USA... | reverse complement strand
CCGCGTAATTGTCAGCTAGGATTTGTTCTTCCTGTTCCGCCGCGTCAAACTCGTTCTTGATGCGGCTCAGGATGTTCCCACGCTTCCGATTGAAAGCCCCTTCCATCTCGGTGATCTGTGATTCTAGTTGCTGTACCTTATAATGCCCGGGCGCTAAGACCGGCTGTAACTCAGCCCGCTGGCGGCGAAGCTCGGTTAGTCTTGTCTGATATTCCCGCAACACTTGATCATCTAGGACTTGCGGAAGGGAATCAGCCGGCGCGGTCGAGACCAACTGATATCGGGACTGTTGAGCTACTCGGAGTTCATGAGCCTTTGAAAGGGACTCTTGGAGTTGGCGCAATCGAACCTCGGCAATGTTGTCCTTCTCCGAAGTGAATAAGAGGCCCGTTTTCCTCGCGTACAGTTGCAAATCAGATTCCGATTTCTGAACTTTTGTCTTCAGCTCGGCAATCTGTTCCGTCAACCACGCGGTCGTGCGTTCGCTTGAGGCGCTATGCATTCCCACAGTGCTGTCCATGTATTCGCTAACGATTGCGTTTGCAAAGTCGGAAGCGAGCTTTGGGTCGGGAGCTTCCATCGAGATCTCAACCATTCTCGTCTCACCCGGAATTCGAACTGTTAGGTGAGAAAAGGCCCAATCCGTTATTTGTTCCCTTGTGGGCTTCTTTTCAGACTCGCCGAAACCGAGACTGCTCTTCATGCGTGCGAGCAAACCTTTGGATTGAAGTAAGTCCGGGTGATCCGCTAGTTTCAGTCGATCGACTGCCCTGCCAATAACCGAATAGCTCTTCGCTATTTTGATCTGGGTCTGAACGTACGACTCCATTGGATAATTCAGTGTTGACGCCGTGGGATCCACATCGCGAGTGTTTAAGATGTTGTCGTTTAAACCCTGGACCTCAACGAGTGCAGTAGAACGATACATGGGCTGCTGGAAAGAAGCGAGCATCACTGCGCCGATCGTTCCAAGGCAGACAGAGGTGAAGATGAGGAATCTTCTCCTCCAAAGCCTCACAAACAGATCGTCCAAATGTGTTACTTGGATCGGCGTCGATGGCGGGATCATCAGGTCCCCGACCATGTAGTTGCTACGGTTGTCCACAGAGGGAACGAGTCCCTTGTTGCTGTCTAGAATCGTCCCCATACCACCACTCCAGTTCCCATCTGAATTGCTGTTTCAATTGCTCGAAGAGCCGCGCGCTTGGCTTTGCTGTTGGGCAGATACAGCACATCGTCTGGTCTGAGCGGGATGTCGGGTTGCTGCCGCTCCAAAATATCCCTGACGTTAACAGCGATCTCTTTCCTCGCGCCGTCCGATTGCATTCGCAAGATGCGGGCACGCTGGGTATTTGCGGTTCCGAGCGGCCCTTCGGCGAGTGCAAGCGCCTGAAGGACCGACGCTGTTGGAGTATCGTGCAAGGGGAATCCACCGGGCTTGTGAACTTCACCAAGAACGTAAATCAACTTGGCTCGTGGCACCGTCAGGGTGTCGTTTGGGCAGAGAAGAATGTTTTCCGATTCGTCACCAGCGAGGAGGGCCGCCAAGTCGATTTCGCCTGTGGATGACGTTCCCGATGAAGCGACACGCACGTTCCGTAGCGGCAACTCTCCCCACACCATTTGCCTCGTGATTTCCAGCTTTGAACCGGCCTGCTGCGTCAAACCTCCTGCCCCCGATAGCAGCTGCATGATCCTTTCGCGGCCCCGCAGTTGCTGCACCGCGGGTTTTTGAACCTCACCCATGACAACGACGGATTTGCTGCCATACTGCGCAATGTTGATGACCACTTGTGGTTTTTCGAAGTAAGGTGTTAACTTTTCGGCGAGAGTCGCTTCGAGTTCTGAAACCGTCAAACCAAGCGCGCTGACACGTCCAGCAAATGGGATGTTTATGTAACCACCGGAATCGATAGGGACCGTTCTGTTGTTCAACTCATCTGCAAAGCGGACTGTGATGGTAATTTGATCCTCGGGTCCGAGTCGGTATTCGTCACGGCGGATGTCCCCACCTGCGGCCCTAGCTGGTCCGCTCTGTTCCGCCGGCCTGTTCGATTGTGCTGCTGAAGACGTCACGACCCCGGCCATCATTGCTAGCGTTACCGTGGCTGCTGCCAGCATTGCGCGATAGCCGCTTTTTGTCTCTGCGTTCATGAGCTAACACTTTCCATTCTTCACTCTTCGATGCGTCTACGGCACCGAACTACTTTCGTTGTGTCTTCGAGTCACGCCTCACTTCATCAGAGGTCATGTCTCGTCGTCCGTTCGCCGTCGCTCCCGTTCTTCTCCTGCGCAAGGTTGACGGTTGTCCTGTCGGAACTTGTTTTTGAATCGCACTACTCTGTTTCGAACCTCGACGGCCCAGAGATATAGTCGCCCTTTTGCCGTGAGGGCACGAGTACAGTGAAACGCTGCCGAATTCTTGCCGCCAAACCCCTCTTTGAATTTGTTGACCCGCAGAAGCTTCTGGTCGGCTGTGCCCGCGTACCAGCCACCGAGGTCATAAATGGTCAGCCGGTTCGCCTTGAACCGCTGTATATCCTGCCAATGCAAGAACCGGTTTGCACGCCCGATGACTGCTCGCATGGCACCATCCGTGTTGCGAGAAACGGAAACGGAATATTTCAGTCGAGCATGCTCCCCGTCACGATAGTAGACGTGCCAGACAAGAACTTTGCCGTGTTCCGAACTCACTCGCGACAGATCCAATGAACCGTGGCCCGCATGGGCCTTTGTCCATCTCCTTACTTCAGCTATTTCCTTTGCAGTGACAGCATGCTCTTCGAAGAAGAGACAAAATTCCTCAACCCGTTGCTTGGCATCGTTGTGCCAGGCTTCACAACTGAATTCTTCTTGGGAAGCTCTGCGGATCTCATTTCTTGTTGTCTTGTTCATCTCCCGCAAGAGCTGTTCTTCCGGTTTCCTCAGATCTATCCAGATCGTCTTGAAATCGCTCGCTCGCGTGTTGTTCAGTGGTAGCGCGAGTTGAAAGCAGTGGAGGAGGTCCGCCCGGAAATCCTCGACAGGTGCCGAATACCAACATTCCGCAACGGAGATGAATCTGTGCCTATAGAGAATCATGCAACCCGTCCGGACGCAGCTACTGCTGCTGGGTATGTTTTCGTTAAGTTCATGCCCGCTCCGTGGCCAAAGAGGGCACATTCGGCCAGTTCTCTTCACAGCTGAGCGATCCGAGCACGATACGTATTAGGCCTGCAGCGTGAGTTGAACATCCGAGGCCAAGGGCCCATACCGCACCCCAAACGCCAAATGTCGGGACCAAGAGCGCACTAGACAGGCATGTGATGACCGCGACAACCGACATCAGAACGGCCTGACTCTTAAAAGCTCGAGCAGAGCTCGCTACATTGCCCAGCAAAGTGATGGTGTAAACCAACGTCCCGATGCCCATGACCGCAACAAACAGCCAACGTTGCTCCGCGTACTCAGCTCGGTACGCGAACGTTAATATCTGCTTTCCTGCGACCATTGACCCGATTACGCCCAGGAAGCCCAATCCCAATCCAATCTGGATGGCGTACCGGATCAGCCGCCTGAAGGCAATGAAGTCTCGCCCGGCGTACAGCTTTGATAGCCGCGGAAACAATGCTTGGCCAAGAGCAATAGCGATCATGTTCCCCGCCATCAGCATGGACCACATCGCGGCGAATATTCCTAGCTGCCGATGTCCCGCATAGCTTTCAATGAAGTACCTCGGGACATTAATCACCAATGAGGTGAGAACGGTGATAATCGTGATCGGGACAGCACTACTGGTGATCTTCCAGACTGCCGGAAGACTCAGCGCCTTAGAGACTCGATGGAGCATTCCTTCGGGTCGCCTTTGTCTTTGGCCATCGCATTCCTCTATGTCAGCCGTATTTGGTGGAGGCGAGTCCCGGCCCATCGGAATGTCGTAGGCAACAAGCACGGCTATTCGCGTGGCAGCCATCCCCATCAATGCCCAAACGAGATTCTTAGAGTAAAGGAGTACGGCACCAGCAGTACCTACAGAAGCAACCCCTCGGATGATCAGTGACACGGCGATGCGGGACATCTGCTCCGAGCGCAACATCACCGAACGGTACAGCTCGCTTAAACAATCAGAGGATTGGATCACAGCGACAATGAACGTTACCAGAGCAACTTCCGTTGAGAAACGAGAAACAAAACAAATGACCACGGCTGCAAGAAGGGTGGCGCCGATCAAAAGCAAACGAGCGGTCCTGTATTCTTGAAAGCGAAATTGGCGGTTCGTATCAGTGACAAGCATGATGCCTATACCGAAATTGGCAACGTAAAGCAACGGGGCCGTGACAGCAACTGCTAGGGCATACTCTCCTACCAGTTCAGGCGTCGTCAACTTGGCCAACAGGCTCAGCAGACCCCACTGACAAGCGGAATACACTGTGTTTCCGACGAACGTCCAGAAGAAATTTCTACGCAATAGAGAGCGACCGGGATGAAGCGCATTCAGGACCGCGAACGTTCGAGTGGCACCCATCGCTAAACTACAATCCCGCTAGTTCCGTACACGGGGCAAGTCCTGGCACGACGCGTACTCGCCTCCTATTGACGTGGCTGTCGCCTCCTCTGTTCGGATGACTTGAGAGGGTTGGGTACCAGGTACGTTTTTGATCCGCGGCAGGAACAACTTGCGCACGTGGTGAAGCATTCTTGCGCCGATAGGGGCGGGATCATCGGCTGCCCACAGCGCACCCTCGTCGATACGTTTGAGCGATTGCATCCAATCGCGAAACCCTAACCGGCCATCCCAGCCGTAGCGCAAGCTGGACACCAGGTCCGAATCCTCCACGATCCACTTGCGCCCTTCTATAGGCTGGCCTGCTCGTACCGGCTGGCCGGTCATATTAAGATACAGAGCGCGCGCCACATCCATGTCGCTGTCGTCCACAAACAGCCTGAACGTCGCGCCAACGCGCGGATTCACGTCATAGATCTTGTACTTCTGGTCTCGGTCATCAAAGCGATAGCCCATATCAACGACGCCTCTATAACCGATGGCTTTCATGAACTGCTTTGTCATCTGTTCCACTGTGGCGTCTCTCATGCACACTCCCAGGCTGGTGACGCCGGCGTAAGCCGGAAATTGTCTGAGCTTCTTGCCTGTGAACGCCACTAAGCAGGTTGATGTCTCATCGAAATAGCCGTTGAACATGCAATTTCTCTGGTCATCGCCCGGAATATACTCCTGCAGCATCAAGTTAGGATGAGCCGGATCTTCCAATTCCTCGTAGAGCGCAAGCAGCTTTTGCTCATCTGCCACAATAACTTTGACGGATCGCGGTGTCGTTCCTATTGTGTTCTTCACAGTCTTGAGGACGACTGGGAAATGAGCCGACTCTAAGAATCGCAAAACATCAGCGCGACACTCCGGGAAGGCGGTTTCAGGAGTTGGAATCCCGTGCGCCTTGGCCAGATGATACATGCCCTTCTTACTGCAAAGCGCATGCACAACCGCCGGTGCTTGCTTAGGGAAAATGAAGTATTGGCGTAACGCCTCATCGTGGTCCGCGACCAGCATGGCTGTAACGTCGCAGGTAGGAATTAGAAGCGCCTTGGTCCCGAATTGCCGTCCAATTGACAACAGGAACGGAAGCGTACGCTCGGAGCCGGCGGCATCCTGGTTCCAGAGAAAGTTCCCGCGAGAGTACTTCGAGTAGAACACCGGGACGGATCTGAATGGAGCTTGGTTGTAAACCTTCACCCCAAGGCGCCCGAGGCTGCGATTCAGCCCGAGGGCGCCATAGTGAATTGCATTCAGAACCAGGACGGGAGTAGAGGAATCAACTGTGGTGAGACTCACGAGATTATGCAACCCTGGCAACGCGCGTCTGAGCAGACGATTGGGCGCTCGGTCGCACCGCAACCAACTCACGATCCTCGAGCATGAAAACGGTTGATAAGTCGTTCACGTGCGCGAGGACGAAATCCAAGTCGTCCAGTTGCCCGCTCCGTTGAAGATAGGCGCCACTCGCGCCCGTTGCACATGCCGCAACGGGTTCCTCACGCCACTGCTCAACGATATCGGCTGTTCTGTCGTTCTCAGGATGGTAACCAGCATCCATAAGGTATCTGCCCATCCACGCACAGCAGAGCTGGTCTTCTTCACGGAACTCACCTCGACTGCCCGCACCGATGAGCGCGATTCGCGGATGCCGTTCTGCCATGTATCGCGATACGGCGTGACAGTTTCGCAGGCATGATACATACACGTGCGGGCAAGAGCTTGCCGTATGCAGAAGTTGAGTCCCAGAGGATGACAGAAGGATCAGCGGTCGTGCTGCTTCCATCCGCCGAACCAATTCCGCCGGGCTGTTGTTCATATGGAATGATTTCGGCATCACGCCTTTTAACTCGCCTGCCAGGATCGGATTGTCCAGCTCGCTCGCAAGGGCGTGTGCCTCCTCGACTGAGGTGACTGAATAACACTGATGCCCAAGCGCGACAGCAGTAACGGCCATCGTCGTTGCCCTGATTACATCGATGGCTACTATTGCGTAATCCGATACATAACGAACGGCTGCTTCGGGTAAATAGTCGATCGTAAACGTCCTGGTCATTATTCGATCCTCCTCGGCCTTAGATTTTCATGAGCAAAGGCATCAGAATGTAAGCCCCGGCGGTAAATTTCTACTCGAAGAAGCTCCTCTAATCGCACGTTGCAGAGATGCACCCGAGGGCCGAAGTGATTTAACATCGCAAATTGACTGGGTTTTGTCGGTGCTTCAAAGATGACCGTGTCAAAGCCGAAAGCCGCAGCAAAGCGATCCGCCAGTTGAGCATTGAAAGCGCCTGCAGTATCGAAGAGTCCGACGCCCTGGGCACTCTCTCTCGCCTCAACGACCAGCTGGCAGGCTCCCGCTTCCAGCCAAGCCCGGCCTTGCGCAATCAACTCCCCACAGCCGTCTCCATCAAAGGCGCCGGTGTGCTTCTTGCCGATTTCGAACTGTACTTCAAGGCCTCGCTCGTGCGCCATCTTCACGACCTTCGTTGCCGGAAGGGTCATGTCCGTGAAACCTTCGCCGCACTCAATGCGATCGACACCGATGTCAGCGCACAACTCGAGATACTCAGGCAGCTTACCCTGCGCGACCGCGACTTCAAACGGTCCACCTCCTGTGACCGTTCGCACCCCGTGCTCGCGTGCAGTGCGAATCTTCCGGCGCGTAGCTCGTTCATCCGCAACCATCCAACACGCCATTGAGATTTTGAGAAAGGAGATCAAATGAGAGCTTTGGTCTAGATGACCCTCCAATGTCAGCGGGTCATACCCTGGATCGAAGGGGCTGGTGAGTGGCGGCAAATCGGCCACGCCAATGATTTTCAGGTAGTCGGCCGTATGGTGCCGACCTTCGGAGCGGCCGTTGACCTGACCGATTTTCTCCCCCAAACCGGTTCTGGCATTACTTGTCATATTCCTCCAAGAAGACTTCAACTTGTCGACGACGAACGCTCGCATTTGCGGGCGAGCACCGCATAATGAGAACCTCGCGAGCGGATCGCGCGAATGTCTCTGTCCGCGAGGTTCTGAAGATAGCGGTGGAGCCGCAATCCCCAAGAAGTCGGCAGAATTTGGCGTTTAGCAAATGTAAACGGACCAAATCCTACCGTTCGCCCGATCTGTTTTTCGAACCCGGCCGCGGCCAAGGCCTTATCGAATCGTGCCGGCGTGTACATTCGGACCACCGGGCCTTTCGAGCGCAGACCCGCGACCCTCAGCGCTTTGCCGCCCAGTCGACTGACGAACGCAAGCGGATCCAAAACTCGCGTGAGTCTGGTGCTGTTGTCGCAGGTCACAATCAAGTGACCACCGGGCGCGAGCACTCGACTCAGTTCTGCTAAAGGACGCTCCAGTGCTGGCAACCAGGGCATTACGCCGATCGCTAAAGCTACTGCAAATGCTTCATTCCCGTAACTTAGGTCGTGAATATCAGCCATCTGGGCATGGATCAGGCTGTCCACCCCCCGAGCTTGGGCAAGCTTCTGGGTGGCTGAGATCATCCTTTCAACCGCGTCGACAGCCTCCACTCTGTATCCTTTGACTGCGAGCTCCACGCTGGTCGCGCCAGCCCCGCATCCGACCTCTAAAATTCGAGTTCCTGGCGCCAGGTTTAGCGTTCCCACCATGTCGAGTACGGTTCGTTGGCGATCGCGATAAACCTCTCCGCCCACATCCGGATGGCCGTACACATCTCGCCAATAGTGCGCGGCGCTGTCGAAATGGCGATTAGTCGTGATCTGCTGGTTCATTTGCCGCATCCTTCACTCTCGCCGGAGAGAAAAAAACTCCGCCTATCACGCCAGACTCGTGGTCGCAGTCGGATGCAGTCGGGTCGGACTCACCAAATGAGCTATGTCGCGCATCGATAATGCTTGCATTCCGTACACGTTTCGGAGATGGCCAAACCTGCTTGCAATGGCCCTGACAACGTCCAAATTTTCTTCTGGATTTCGACCCATATCTTCGGGATGCCACCACAGATGGAAAATCCGATGTGCACGAGCCGCCTCTTCCATTCCTTCCAATACACGCTGCACGCGGAGTTTGTCGAAGGCACGCATTACAGAAGAGTATGGACGCAAGTAGCGGCTCGCGCGCACGTTACACAGCCCGTTCCGGTCCAGTACCTCGTCCCATGAATACGTGTTATGGCCAGATAAGTTGACGTAGGCATCGGCGAAGCGCCCGGCCCGCTTTATCCAATGGCGTTGCTCCGAACGCGGCGCTGCGGAATTCATCCAACTCAATTCCGTACCTCGATAACAGAGGACGCCATGGCGCACAAGAACCCTCAGATACGAAGGATTGACCTGATTTCTGGGAAACACCATCGATCGGAGAGAAAGATTGAATTTCTCTGCGATCCTCTTCGCGGCAATCAGATCGGCTTCGAAATCCTGAATATCCTGACCAGGCTCTAGGCAGTAATAGTGAGAGAACGTGTGCGTGCCCACCTCTTGCTTGGGTCGGCTCGCGATGCATCGCACGAGCTCTGGCGCGTAGTACAACCTTTCGTGCGAGCCCGTTGTGCCAGCAGTTGCATACGCGGACAGCTCTCGCTTCGCGTAGCGTGGTCGTTTCTCTGGAAAGTATCTTTGGGCATCCACTAAGTTATCCGCAAACAACAAACCCACGGTGCACCATGTGGCCGATAACCCGGCTTGTTCAAACAGGGCCAACAATCTGGGAATTAGCTTTCGTGCGCCGAGGACGTTCGCGCTATATGAGCTACCAGGAGCATGAAGGTCCGCTACCCCCCAATACAGCTCAAAATCCAGCGATATGACCAGCGCCCCGTAATCTGCGTGTTGCAAGCTGTTCTGCACCTTGCGCTCTGTCGCCCCGATGTCGAGCGACATGCGCGTTCCTTGAGGTACTAACTAATGGAGCCCTTGAGAGTAAGGATGAAGTACTAGAATCTGACTCTGACAGTACTGGAAACTAAGCTTCACAGTGTTCGTGTCATCGGAATATGGATTGGCGGCAAGGCTATGCTCAGAATCGGCCGAATAGCGATCACACGCGAAGCTGACGGGAGTAGTTGCCTTACGATCGCCCTTTGAACACAATGCTGACGGGATGATTGGACAGTAAGCGAAGCGCCTCACGTTCGACCTTCACAGCAACCGAGCGCTGAAGAAAATCAACCGAAAGCACGAACCATTTCTGATCGGCGGCATCTACCACGACGCCCTGAACCCCCTGCAATGGGCCATCCACGACAGAGACCTTTTGCCCGCTCGGAGGATACGGCCAAGGCACAGGTGTAGATCTGGATTCGACCACGGTCCGTACGATCTCAATTTGCTGATCGGGAATTGGCTCTGGCCCGCGACTGTTACCCAGGATTGAGTAAACCCCCGGGATGGTTAAAACAGGAGGAGTCGCGGCTGGCTCCAAACAAGAAAATACATACCCTGGGAACAGAGGTAGGTCGAATACCCGGCGATCCCTATTCCGCTTACGATACGTCGGCAGGAATACCGGGTACCCCTTCCCGCCCAGGGACAATGCAACACGTTTCTCATGCCTCGCTTTCACAGAGACCGCGAACCACGAGCGATTACGTAGCTCCGCCCTCTCACGCTGCATCAGCAATTTCAGATCAGCCTTTCAGATCTTTCTGAGAGCAATCTTCATTCCTAACGCTGTCCGGACAAAACTCATGTTTTACGGCACTTAGGAGGGCCCGGTGTCGATTTCGGTTTACATACCCGAGGCTAGTGTGTAGCTCTGTACACACGGGTGACATTCCCTTTCCTCGAAAGGGATGAAGCAATAATTCATGCAGGTGCAGTCTCGAGGAATCTTGGCCTTGGAGAGATACAAAGTCCGTACATGCATCGAGCCAAGCCATGATTCTTTTTTATGGAACCGCGCGCCTTTGCCATACGTATGCAAGCCACTTCCCAACCGGGTTTTTCAGAGAAGGGAGAGGAACAGTACAGAGCAGCTCGTTTAGCGAAGGT
>Ga0308176_10003167_pt1 | contig 10498 bp, 7 predicted proteins | sample PhyCR2_3_FD_203890 | JGI IMG/M metagenome (GOLD analysis project Ga0308176, IMG submission 203890) | Soil microbial communities from UC Gill Tract Community Farm, Albany, California, United States - DLSLS.C.R2 | ecosystem: Environmental > Terrestrial > Soil > Agricultural land | place: USA... | reverse complement strand
AGTGCACCTCGTGCACGCCCATCAGCCGTGCGATGGGGAACAGCAGCGGTCCGAACAGCACGATGGCCGGAATGCCCTCCAGCACGCTGCCCAGCACGATGAAGGCGAGCGCCGAGACGAGCAGGAACCCGACCTTGCCGCCCGGCACGGCCGCGAGCAGTGACACGAGCGACTGCGAGAACCCGGACTGGGTCAGGGCCCACGCCATCGCGGTCGCTGCCCCGACCACGAGCAGGATGGCGCCAGAAAGCGACGCCGTCTCGACCAGCATCGGATAGAGCCGACGCCAGTCGAATTGACGGTAGATGAGCAGTCCGACCACGATCGTGTAGACGATGCCGATGGTGGAAACTTCCGTCGCGGTCGCGATGCCTTCCACAACCGCCGTCCGGATGACCACGGGCAGACCAAGCGCCGGAAGCGCGATCAGGAACAACTTGGCGCGCTCGGACCAGGGGTAGCGCGGCGCGCCGGACACATCCTCGCGCCGGGTCTGGATGAACACGACCAGACAGAGCGCGATCATGCCGACCACCGCCGGCAGCAGCCCGCCGGTGAATAGCGCGGCGATGGAGACTCCTGTCACGGAGCCGACCGTGATCAGCACGATGCTCGGCGGGATGGTCTCCGACATAACTGCGGAGGCCGAAAGCAGGGACGTCAGGTCGCCCTCGCGGTTGCCCCGCTTGATCATCTCGGGGAACAGCGCCGGAGCTACCGCCGCCATGTCGGCCGCCTTCGCGCCGGATATGCCGGACACGAGGTACATCGCCCCCAGCAGGACGTATTGCAGCCCGCCGCGGAGATGACCGATCAGCGCCACCAGGATCTGGATCATCACTCGCGCGAGCCCGGCCATCTCGATCATGGCACCGAGCAGCACGAACAGCGGCACTGCGAGCAGGATAAGGTGCGACATGCCCTCGTCCATCCGGGCCGGCACGATCGAGACCGGGACCTGTGTGGCAAAGCCGACATAGCAAACTGTCCCGAGCAGGAAGGCGAAGGCGATTGGCATGCCGATCGCCATTGAGCCCACGACGAACACGACGAAGAACAGGACGAGGTTGCCGTTGCCCATGTCCTCGATGTCGGGGGCGAACCAGTTCAGCAGTCCCACCCCGACGCCGACCAGCAGCAGCGCGAGCAGGACCTGCCGCCAATCGGCCACGCGCAGCAAGGTCTGCACCGCGGTGATCAGCATCAGCACGACCCCGGTGATCATGGCGCCGCCCCGCCATCCCTCATTGACCTGCATCACCGGGCTTAGCCCCTCGCTGAGCTGGTCGACATGCTCCCACGCCGGCAGCACGAGCGCGAGCAGCACGGCGGCGACTAGCATCATGGCAACGGCGTCCAGCCAGACCCGGCGACGCGGATCCATGCCGCGAATGAAGGCCGTCAGACGCATGTGCTCGGTGCGGCGCAGCGCAACGACGGCGCCAAGCACGGCCAGCCAGATGAAGATGTAGGTCGCGAGTTCGTCGGACCACGGGAACGGGCTCGCGAACACGTAGCGGGCCGTTGTGCTCGCGCCGAGCAGCACGACCTCGGCGATGACCAAGGCGGCGGCGACTGCCTCGACCGTGGTGGTAACGGCGCGGTCGAGCGCGCGAACGACCCGGCCCGCCGCGGTCGTCGGCGGCGCGCCATCTTCCTCGATGAAGGCCTCGCCGGCGAACTCTGCGGTGGGTGGGTGGCTCATGGCGGGACCCTCCGGGGCTTACAGCGGCCCGGTGTATTTCTCGAGTAGCGCCCAGGGCTCGTCGCCGAACTTCTTCTTCCAATCGGCATAGAACCCTGCGTCCTTCAGGATGCTCCGGAACGGCTGCTTGTCTGGTGTCGTGAACGTCACGCCCGCCCCCGCGAGCTTGTCGCGCACGCTGTTGTTGAGCGCGACGATGTCGTCGCGTTCCTTGACCGCAGCCTCGCCCAGATGCTTCGTGATCGCGTCACGGATGTCGGCCGGCATTCCGTTCCAGCGGCGCGCATTGCTGAAGATGTAGTGTCCGTCCCAGATGTGTCCGGAAAGCGCGACGTATTTCTGCACCTCGTAGAGCTTGGCGCTTTCGATCAGCGCGAGCGGGTTCTCCTGGCCATCTACGACATGGGTCTGCAGCGCGGCGTAGAGCTCGCCGAAGTTGATGGACGTGGGCGCCGCACCGAGCGCGCTGAACATCGTGACCCAGAGCTGATTGCCGGGCACGCGGATCTTCATCCCTTTCAGGTCGGCCGGGCTGTTGATCGGCTTGGCCGAAGTGGTAATGTTGCGGTAGCCGTTATCAAGCATCTTGGGCATCACGTGCAGGCCCACCTTGTCGAATTGGGCGCGCACGAAATTGCCGAGGTCGCCGTCCATCGCCGCCCAGACCTTCTCGTAGCTCTCGAAGGCGAAGGCGACCGCGTTGATGCCGCCAACCGGTACCACGGTCTGGTTGACACCCGAGGTCGACATGAGGTCGAGCGCACCGGAGCGCACTTGCGAGAACATGTCCGGCTCGCTGCCGAGTTGGCTGTTTGGATATACTTGCAGATCGACCTGGCCAGAGGTCGCATCCTTGATGGCCGCGCTCGCTTCCTGAATGCGCTTGACGCCCGGGTGGTCGGCAGGGAACGCCGTGCCATAGCGCAGCCGATACTTCGCACTCTGGGCCGAGCCGGATCTTGAGCCGGCCAGCGTCGCCAGACCCGCGGCGAGACCTATGTTGAACCCACGTCGGCCCATTGATGCGGCCATGCCCGCCTCCCGTTGTTTCTTGTCGACTAGTCGACCAATAGGCCGGGAGATGGGCCGGATGCAAGCGGTATATGGGGTTCCGGTAGCAGCGGAACCGAAAGTGCAGTTCAGCCGGGGAAGGGTGCTCAGGCCACTGCAGGGTCTGGCTTCGGGTTGCTGACGGGCAAACGACAGGATCATTTGGGTAGACCCTTGCGGCACGGCTGCATGGGACACTTTCTCCGTGCCATTAGGGTTGCTTGCAGCATTCTGGAACGGTAGCGTTCCGGGGTCTAGACCCTTTCGGAACAGAATGGCTTCATACGGCTACGCGCGCGTCAGCACCTTGGACCAGGACCTCACCATTCAGCGTGCGGCCCTAAAGGCGGCCGGCTGCGGCGTAGTCCGCGCCGAGAAGGCCAGCGGTTCGCGCCGCGATGGACGGACCGAGCTGCAGGTGCTGCTCGACTTCGTGCAGCCCGGCGACACTCTGGTCGTGACGCGTATCGACCGACTCGCCCGTTCGATGAAAGATTTGCAGGACATTGTGCATGAGCTGAAGGGCCGTGGTGTAGCGCTGCGCGCGACCGAGCAGCCCGTGGACACAGGAACCGCGGCGGGCAAAGCGTTCCTCGACATGCTGGGCGTGTTTGCCGAGTTCGAGACCAACCTGCGGCGCGAGCGCCAGCTTGAAGGCATTGCACTGGCCAAGACGCGCGGCGTCTACAAGGGTCGCAAACCCAGCGTTGACATCGCTGAAGTCAGGCGCCTGCGCGATGAGGAGAAGCTGGGACCTGCCGCCATCGCGCGCCGGCTCGGCATTGGCCGCACCAGCGTCTATCGCGCGCTTGGCGCCGCCACGCTAGCCGGCCGCGTTTGCTAACGCGCGCCCGCACGCCCCTCGGCAGCTGAACCAGTGCCAGTATCGTTCCTGACGGCCGAGCAGGAGCGGCGATATGGCCGGTATGCAGGCGAACCGAGCGCGGACCAGCTCGCACGGCACTTCCATCTCGACGACGCCGATCGCGAGTTGGCCGGCGCCAAGCGTTGGGATCACATGCGGCTCGGGTTTGCCGTCCAACTCGGCACGGTGCGTTTCCTCGGTGCGTTCCTGGATGAGCCTGCCGCTGTCCCAGGCGGCGTCGCGGAACATTTGGCTGAGCAGCTCGGGATCACCGACGCTGGCTGCCTCAACCGATACGCCACGGCGCGGGGCAGATGGCTGCATTCGGCGGAGATCAAGGAGCGCCACGGCTACCGCGAGTTCACCGACCCCTACGCCCGCTTCCGCTTGGCTCGATGGCTCTACGCTCTGTGCTGGACGGGCACGGATAGACCCAGCGTGTTGTTCGACCGCGCGACCGTATGGCTGGTCACGGAAAAGGTCCTGCTGCCGGGGGCGTCGGCCCTCGAGCGCCTGGTGGCCCGCATCCGCGCCCGGGTCGCCCGCCGACTATGGCGCAGCCTCGCGCGCGACGTGACGCGCGAACAGCGGGCGCAGCTTGACGCCCTGCTGGTCGCTGGCGAGGGAGGCCGGCCCAGCCCGCTCGACCGCCTGCGGGACGGGCCCTACATGCGCAGCAGCGCCGAACTGTCCCGCGCCGTTGGCCGGCTCGACGAGGTGCGGGCCCTGATCCTGGGCCTGCCGACCATCCACCAGGTGCCGCCCGGCCGGGTCACAGCACTCGCCCGGTTCGCGACCGTCGCCAAGGCGCAAGCCGTCGCGCGGATGCCGCTGGAGCGGCGCACGGCAACGCTGCTTGCGTTCGTGCGGACGCTGGAGGCGACGGCGCAGGACGACGTGCTCGACCTGTTCGACATCGTGGTCACCACGCTGTTCACCGATGCGGCCAAGGTGGGCAAGAAGGCCCGGCTACGCACCATTCGCGACCTCGATGCCGCCGCCCTCCAGCTCCGCCGCGCCGGCGGCGTGCTGATGGACGACGCCGTGGAGGATGGCGCAGTGCGCGAAGCGGCATTCGCCATCGTGCCACGCGCGACGCTGGCGGCGGCGCTCGAGCAGATCGACACCATCGTCCGACCCCCTGGCGACCTCTACTTCACCGAGCTGCGCGCCCAGACCGGCAAGCTGCGTTTCTTGCCGGCCATGCTCCGATCTGTCGCCCTCGGCGCCACGCCGGCTGGCCAAGCGACACTGGATGCGGTGCGCCATCTGCGGAGCACGGACGGGCGTGGCCCTGCTCCGTCGGCACCGCTCGGTTTCGTGCCGAGCGGCTGGAAGCGACAGGTCAAAGGCCCGACGGCGGGGTGGACAGCCTCGGCTACCGCCTCTGTCTGCTGGACGCCATGCGGGCGGGGATTCGCCGCCGCGACCTGTTTGCGTCACCGAGCCTGCGCTACGCCGACCCGCGGATCGGTCTGCTGGCTGGCCCAGCCTGGGAGGCGGCACGCCCGTCCATCTGCCGAACCCTCGGACTCTCGACCGATGCGCGGGCTGAAACCGGGCGGTTGGCCGAGCGCCTGGATGCAGCCTACCGGGACACAGCGGCCAACTTGCCCAAGAACGCGGCCGTGCATGTGGACGGCGCCGAGCTGGTCCTGTCCGCTCTCGACAAGCTGGAAGAGCCGCCCAGTCTGGTCGCGCTCAAGGCTGCGATCGTCGCGCGCCTGCCACGGGTGGACCTGCCCGAACTGCTGCTCGAGATGCACGCTCGCACTGGTTTTGCCGACGGGTTCACCCACGCCAGAGAGGGCGGCGCACGGGCCGGCGACGTCGTCACCAGCATCTGCGCCGTGCTGCTCGCCGAGGCGTGCAACACCGGGTTTGAACCCCTGATCCGGCGCGACAACCCGGCGCTGCGCCGATCGCGGCTGAGTTGGGTGCGGCAGAACTACATCCGGGCCGAAACCCTGACCCGGTCAAACGCTGCCCTTGTCGCAGCCCAGAACCGTATCCCGCTCGCCCATGCCTGGGGCGGCGGCGACGTGGCCTCCGCCGATGGGCTCCGCTTCGTGGTGCCGGTCCGCACGATCCATTCGGGGCCGAACCCGCGCTACTACGGCCAGGAGCGCGGGGTCACGTTCTACAATCTGGTCTCCGACCAGTTTACCGGGCTTCACGGCATCACCGTGCCTGGCACGCTGCGCGACAGCCTGACCCTGCTCTCCGTTGTACTTGAGCAGCAGACCGAGCTGCAGCCGACGGAGATCATGTCGGACACCGGCGCCTACACCGATACGATCTTCGGGATCTTCCATCTCCTGAGCTACCAGTTCAGCCCACGCCTGGCCGACATCGGCGGCACCCGGTTCTGGCGTGTGGACGGCAAGGCCGATTACGGCGCCCTGGACGACCTGGCCAGCCCAGCGCATCAACATCGCGCTCATCATCCAGCACTGGGAAGACCTGCTGCGCCTGGCCGGGTCGCTCAAGCTCGGCACCGTTCAGGCCATGGGTTTGATCCGCACTCTGCAGACCAAGGACCGCCCGACCAAGCTCGCCCGCGCGCTGGAGGAGTTGGGCCGGCTTATCAAGACCCTCTACTTGCTCCGGTTCATCGACGACGAGGCCTATCGCCGACGCATCCTGGTCCAGCTCAATCGCGGGGAGGGACGCCACCAGCTCGCGCGCATCGTGTTCCATGGCAAGCGCGGCGAACTGCGGCAGCGCTACCGCGAAGGACAGGAGGACCAACTCGGCGCGCTCGGCCTGGTGGTGAACGTCATCGTGCTCTGGAACACGATCTACATGGACGCGGCATTGAACCAGCTCCGCGCCGAGGGCTTCGGTGTGCGCGACGAGGACGTCACCCGGCTGTCACCGCTCGGCTTCGACCACATCAACATGTTGGGTCGCTATACCTTCATCCTGCCCGACCAGATTGCCCGCGGGGAACTCAGGCCGTTGCGCGACCCTCAAAACACCGACGACGAGAGCTGAAGTGCAGTTTCGGTTCCGCTGCTACCGGAACCCCTATATATTCGCACCCCCGTGCTTGCGGCCCCGCGCTGCTGATGCTAGCTGGTCGACTAGTCGACAGAGAGTCGGGTGAAATCATGGTTGCCATCGCCGTCACCGCACCGGGGTTCACGCTGCCGGCGGAGATGATTACCCAGACCTTCCCGGCCGCTGACGCCCGTGCGGCTTTCGACCTGGTCGAGAACGAGCCGCAGAAGGCGGTCAAGGTCCATCTCGAGTTTGCGCATTGAGCCAACGGCTATGACCGACCCGGCCACGCCCCGGCTCGCAATCTCGACGCTGCGCCACGCTGCGCAGGGCACCGTACTGCCCTCCTATGACCGCAACACGCTCGAGACCGGACTCGTCCATCTCGGCCTCGGTGCGTTCGTGCGAGCCCACCTTGCGACCTATACGGACGATCTGCTCGCACTCGAGCCGGGACCCTGGGGCATCGCAGGCGTGAGCCTGAAACGCCCCGACCAACGGAACCTGCTCGCCCCTCAAGATGGTCTCTACACGGCGCTGCAACGGGACGGCACCGAGGTCCGGGCGCGCGTCATCGGCTGCGTCACCGCCGCGCTCGTAGCACCTGAGAATCCCGCAGCTGTCGTCGGCCGCATGGCCCACCCCTCCTGCCGGATCGTGAGTCTGACCATCACCGAGAAGGGCTACTGCCACGACCCGGCAACCGGGTTCCTGGATCCCGAGCACCCGGATATCCGCCACGACCTCGAGCATCCCGGCTCGCCCCGCTCGGCAATCGGTCTGATCACCGCCGCGCTTCGCGGACGAGCCCAGGCGGGACTGTCTCCGTTCACGGTGCTCTGCTGCGACAACCTGCCGCACAACGGCGCGCTCGTGGCCGGACTCGTGCGCGATTTTGCTGCCCTCCTCGGCGACGACGGTCTGAGCGCGTGGATCGAGGCCAACGGCGCGTTCCCGTCCACCATGGTCGACCGGATCGTGCCCGCGACAACCGCGGACGACATACGCGATGCCGCTTCCGCAACCGGGCTGTACGACGCCGCCCCCGTCAGCCACGAGCCGTTCCGGCAATGGGTGATCGAGGATCGGTTCGCAGGCGAGCGTCCCGCCTGGGAGCGGGTTGGCGCCGAACTCGTGATGGACGTGGCGCCCTACGAGCACATGAAGCTTCGCCTCCTGAACGGGGCGCATTCGGCGCTTGCGTACCTCGGCTACCTCGCCGGCTACGAGACGATCCCCGATGTGGTCGCCGACCCGGTATTCCCCGCCTATCTGACCGAGCTCTGGGGCGAGATCATCCCGGTCGTCCCACCCCCGCCCGGGGTCGATTTGCGCGGGTACACGGGTGCCCTCCTCGCCCGGTTCGCCAACAACGCGATCCGGCACCGCACGGCCCAGATCGCCATGGACGGCTCGCAAAAACTACCCCAGCGATTGCTGGCGACCGTGCGCGAGCGCCTTGTACAGAATGCGCCAATCTCGAGACTCGCGCTCGCTGTCGCTGCATGGGTCCGCTATATCGGCGGCATCGACGAGAGCGGCCGGGCGATCGACGTGCGTGATCCGCTCGCACCCCGGCTACGGGCGACCTGGGACGCGGCCGGGCCGGACTGGGGCGACCGGGTCCGCGCCGTGCTGCGCACGGAGGCAGTGTTCGGCACCGACCTGCCGGGCGACGAGCGGTTCGCCGGTCCGGTCATGGAGGCCTACGCGCTGCTGCTCAATCGCGGCGCACGGGCTGCGGTCGCCGAGGCGCGCAGGAGCGGAGACTGACATGGAACAGAGTTGGCGCTGGTTTGGCCCAGGCGATGTCGTCCCGCTTCATGCGATCCGCCAAGCCGGTGCGACCGGCGTCGTCACGGCGCTGCATGACATCCCCTATGGCGAGCTATGGACCGAGGCGGCCATTGCCGAGAGGCAGAGTCTCATCGCCGCGGATCCATCGCTCGGGTTGCGCTGGAACGTGGTCGAGAGCCTGCCGATCCACGAGCGGATCAAGCTCGGCGAAGGGGACCTTGGACCGCTATTCCAGGCCTATCGGCAGTCCATGCGCAATCTCGCCGCGGCCGGCGTGAAGACGATCTGCTACAACTTCATGCCGGTCGTCGACTGGACCCGAACGGAATTGCACCATGTGCTGCCCGGCGGCGGGCGGGCGCTCCGGTTCAATGCGCACGAGTGGGCGGCGTTCGACTGTCTCATGCTCGAACGCCCTGGCGCCGAGGCGGACCACGCCCCGGAGGTGGTCGTCCGGGCACATAGCTGGTTCCGTGATGCGTCCGAAAGTGACAAGGAGACGCTTCTCTCGAGCATCATGGCCGGACTCCCCGGTGCATTTGAGCGCTACGACATTTCAGGCCTGCGCAAGATGCTGGATCGGTATCGGGGCGTCTCCGCCGACACGCTTCGCGAGCGCCTGGCCCTCTTCTTGCGCGAGGTGATCCCGACCGCGGAGGAGGTTGGTATTCGCATGGCGATCCACCCGGACGACCCGCCGCGACCGCTGATGGGCTTGCCGCGCATTGTCTCCAGCGCCGAGGATCTGGCCTTCGTGACCGGGGTGGTCGACTCGCCCTCAAACGGGATCACCCTCTGCACCGGCTCGCTCGGGGCGGGCCCGCACAACGACGTCCCTGCGATCGCACGCCGGTTCGCGCACCGTATCCAATTCGCGCACCTGCGCAACGTCACGAAGGAGCCGGATGGCTCGTTCATGGAGGCCGACCACCTCGGAGGCGATACCGATATGGTGGCAGTCATAGAGACGCTCATGGCGGAGCAGCGGCGGCGTCGGAACGCGGGAGAGGAGAACTGGCGGCTCCCATTCCGACCCGATCACGGCCACGAGTTGCTGGACGACCACGGCAAGAACAGCTTTCCGGGCTATTCGGCTATCGGACGGCTCAAGGGCCTGGCCGAAATCCGAGGCGTGATGCGAGCCGTCGCGCAGCTACGCGCGCTACCAATGTGAGCGCCTGCAGCGCCGGTCCAATTGTTAAAAGCGGGATTGCGCGGGCCTCGGCTTGTCAAGCAGCCGCATGTAGCCCCGCAGGGTCGGGAGGGGCCGATACAGCGAGCCATGGTATCAGTCTGGTCGAAATCCGGATCGGCAACGCGACGCGAAAGTCCTGACTTCTGCGTGCTCCGGTTCCGGAACAGAGCAGTGGGCGCACGCTGAGACAGGAATTAGCGATAGGTAATCATAAGACTCGAGACCCGCGGCGGCAGTGTCGATTATCGTGCTGGCGGGATAGCGATGACGTGGGCGCCGGCGCCTAGCGGGCTAGGAGTCCAGATTCTCATGCTGGCGCCGTAGGACGACGTCCACGTGACGACATTCAACATTGGCGGATTCGTCGTGGGCTTCGGTTGCTCAAGCGCGCCGCTCCAATTTCCAAGCACGCGGTCCCGATACGGCAAGCCGCGGTCCGGGGTCGCCGAGTGATACGCAGCGACTGCCGCCGCCCATGTCCCGAGCCGGTCGCGCAGAGTGGTCAAGAATCGCGCGGCGTAGTCGGCGTTCGCGTTGGGCTCGAAAGCCTGCTCGAGACTGGAGAATGCAGCGGGGTGGTGAAGAAGGCTGATCTGAAAGCAGCCGACGTCGATTGAAACCGTCCCAGCCCTCCGCAACGCCTGCGTTTCCTCTACGGCCTCGGCAGCGGTGCGGAAACTTCGGCCGTTGCCTCCGGCGTTTATCGTCCATGGCCAAGAGCCGCTCTCGACACGCGCGATAGCTCCAAGCAGGCCGGCAGGCAGGCCAAACCTCGCCTCAGCCTCCGTGCCCGCCGCACGGCACAGGCCTGCATCCGGTGCTCGCTGATCGGCACGGCCCGACCCTGCCGAGCCAAGCAGCACGACCGTGATGGCCACGACAT
>Ga0308176_10003166_pt1 | contig 10498 bp, 9 predicted proteins | sample PhyCR2_3_FD_203890 | JGI IMG/M metagenome (GOLD analysis project Ga0308176, IMG submission 203890) | Soil microbial communities from UC Gill Tract Community Farm, Albany, California, United States - DLSLS.C.R2 | ecosystem: Environmental > Terrestrial > Soil > Agricultural land | place: USA... | reverse complement strand
TTTCACGAACCGCCAGGAGCGACATCGTCGGCGAAGCAGCCATCGCGAACGTGCCGCCCGGCCCGCATACGGTGCGCGTCCGAGCGATGGGATATGATGTTGCCGAAGCACTGCTCGAGTTTCGCCGCGATACCGTTGCCGTGACGTTCTACCTGAAACCGGTTGCTACGCAGCTCGCTGCGCTCGAGGTCTCGGCGACACGAGTTCCGCACGGCCTCGAGGAATTCGAGGTTCGGCGCGCGATGGGGATCGGGAAGTTCCTCACGCAGAACCGAATCGACAGCGCGAGCACGACGGACTTCAACACGTTCATGGCGACGAGCTTTCCGGGCCTCAAAGTGATCTTTCTCGCCAATGGCGAGCACGTGCTCGGCAGCACGCGTTCGTCGTGCGACGCGGACCTCAGCCGGATAGGGCTACCGGGACAGTCGGGCGGTCATACCGTTGGCGGTTGCTCGCCGACGAAACCTTGCCCGGTTCCCGTGATCCTCGATGGCCAGGACCTGCACGATGCAGTTGGCGATGTGATTCATCTGCGCGAGCTCGCCGCAGCGGAGTTCTACACGGGGACGCAGGTTCCCACGCAATACCGCGTGTCCGGCTACGGATGCGGAGTATTGATCTTATGGTCTCGTCGACCGTGACGCGCGCCAAGATCGCACGTTGTGCCGTGGGACTTTCGGTGCTCGCCGCGACGGCGGGCCACGCGCAGAAGCCGCGGACGGCAACGTTAGTCGCCACGGTCGCCATCGAGGGAAGCCAGCAACTGCTGCCCGGCGCGGAGGTCGTGATCACGGACCTTCAGCGCGCGGCGAAGAGCGATATCGTCGGCGAAGCCGACATCTCGAACGTTCCGCAGGGCCAGCATGTCGTTCGCGTTCGCTCGTTCGGCTACATCGCCGTCGAGACGCCGCTGCTGTTTCGGGACGATACGCTGACTGCGACGTTCTTTCTCAAGCCACTTGTTGTTTCGATGGACATCGTGCACGTGTCCGCGACGCAAGTTCCTCATGGACTCGAGAAGTTCGCGGCTCGACGCGCGATGGGCATCGGACACTTCCTCACCCAGAGTCAGCTCGACACCGCGAGCACGTCGGATTTCCCGACGCTCATGACGATCAAGTTTCCCGGGCTGACCACCATCAGGCTCGCGAACGGCGATCGCGTGATTGTCAGCCTGCGCGGCGGTGCCGGCAACTGGGCAGTAGAGCCGTGCGCTGTCCCGGTAATCCTCGACGGTCAGCCGCTGACGCAGCACGACGCAGTCACCGACGTCGTCAAGACATGGGATCTCGCCGGCATCGAGTTCTATTCTGGAATCGAGGTGCCCGTCGAATACCACGTGGCCGGATATGGCTGCGGCGTGCTCGTCCTGTGGTCGCGGCGGATTTGAACCGCAGGATTCGGATCGCCGATGGGATTGCGATCATCCTATAATTGAGAATGACCCCGGGCCCACTCTGCCTCGCCGACATAGACACACCGATCGGCCCGCTCGTCGCGGCGGGCGACGATACCCATCTGCTCCTCTTCGAGTTCGGGTATCGCCGCATGTACAACGAGCAACTCGAGCGCGTTCGCAAAGCCACAGGCCGAGATTTCGAGCGCGGAGAATCACCAGTATTTGCTCAATTGCGCCGAGAGCTCGACGAATACTTCGCGGGCGAGCGCACCGAGTTCGAGGTCCCGCTCAGCGCGCCCGGTACTCCTTTTCAGATGCGCGTCTGGGACGAGTTGCGACGCATCCCATTCGGATCGACGACGAGCTATGCCCGCCTTGCGGAGTCGATCGGCTCGCCGAATGCGGTACGCGCGGTTGCACGTGCGAACGGCGACAATCGCATCGCCATCCTGATCCCGTGTCACCGGGTCATCGGATCGGACGGCACGCTGGTTGGCTACGGTGGCGGACTCTGGCGCAAGAAACGCCTGCTCGAGCTCGAGGGACGCTCTCACAATCTGCCGCTCTTCGAGCAATAGTGTGGTGACGCGCACGGGCTCTGCGAGGGTCCCTATCGCAGGAGTTCAGAAAACTCAAAAGAGGGTGCCGACATGATGCGTTTCATCGGCGTATGCGCCTTCGCCGCAGGGCTCGGAGTCGCGTCAACCGCAGCCCGAACGACCACGCACGCACCTGCTCCGCTGGTCGTCCACGAATGGGGAACGATCACTACCAATCATCTGGCGAACGGCACCCAGCTCGGCGGCCTGAATCGCGTGGCGCTCTACGAACCGCTCGCCGACTTCGTCCATCGGTTCGACCCGTTCGGTGCGGAAGCGCGCGGATTCCCCGCTCCGCCCACGGATACCGGAATCCGCCGTATCCCACTCGACAAGACGGCGATTGGTCCGGCCCGCCCCGACGTCACCATGCGCCTGGAGACGCCGGTCATCTATTTCCACCGGGCGCCGGGCGCATCGATCGCCCCGTTCGACGTCAGCGTGCAATTCCGCGGCGGCGTGCTCAACGAGTTCTATCCGGACGCGCCCGCGAGCGTGAACGGCTGGAATGGCCGCCATCTGAGCGACAGCGTCGTGAGCTCGCTCCAGTGGTCGGGCGTGACACTTCGCGATCACGCGACGCTTCCGGCCACCTCGGCCCGAGTGTGGCTCGCGCCGCGCGCGGTGGCGTCGGCGCCGGTGCAGATCGGCGGCGAGACAGAGCAATACATCTTCTATCGCGGCACCGCGAATCTGCCGGCAGTGCTTCAGACCAAGCTCACCGAGCGCGAGCTCGTGCTGCGCTCACCCAAGGCCATGCCGTGGCTGACATCGTCCTCCGCGGCCATTGGCGAGGCATGGGTCGTCGATGTTCGGCCGAATCACTCGGCGGCGTTCCGCACGACCGCTCCACTGACGCTCACGCGTGGCGACACCTCCCGCGTGCTCGCGCATGTCGCTGGATTCACCGAACAGGACTACACGACTGACGCGCTCGCGCGACTCCGCTCGGCCCTGCATGCAGCGCTGGTCTCGCACGGCTTGTTCGATGACGAAGCGAGCGCGATGCTCGAGACGTGGAAGCAAAGCTATTTCGAGCGCCCTGGTCTCCGCGTGTTCTACGTCGTGCCGAATGAGTGGACGAACTACTATCTGCCGCTCACGATCGGAACGCCGCACACGCTCACGCGCGTGATCGTCGGACGGATCGACATTCAAACGCCGGTCGGACCGTAAGCAGGCCCGTCGAAGAGAGAGTCCGGCGTCTCTGAGAAGGTCGGCGTTGTAAACACCGAGCCAGTGCAGCCACGTTGACCGGTGGGTGAACGTGGTGTTCTGCGGCTGCCGACGATGAGTTGGGCATGGAGGCTCGTGGCCGATAAGGCAACGAGGATCGGCGTCGTCTTGCCAATCGGTTCAACGGCGTCGTAACCTAGGCGACCTTCCCGCCTCATCCGCCGCGACATGCCCGGAACGACGCTCGTTGTTCCCTGTTACAACGAAGCAGCACGGCTCGATACAGCAGCGTTCACGACGTTCCTCGCGTCGCGCTCCGACGCGCGCTTGATCTTCGTGAACGACGGCAGCCGTGACGCAACGCTCGGCGTGCTCGAGCGGATTCGCTCGTCAGCGCCCGGTTGCATCGACGTCGTGAATCTTCCGAAGAATGGCGGCAAGGCCGAGGCGGTGCGGCGCGGCGTTCTCCGCGCACTCGAATCCGATGCCGAGTTCATTGGATACTGGGATGCGGATCTCTCCACGCCGCTCGACGCGAGCGATCAATTCGCCAGGCTTCTGCGCGAACGTCCAACCATCGACGTCGTCATGGGCTCGCGCGTTCAACTGCTCGGCCGAACGATCGTCCGGCGCGCCGCGCGGCACTACATGGGTCGAGTCTTCGCAACCGCCGCGTCGACCACGCTTGGTATTCCCGTGTACGACACGCAGTGCGGTGCGAAGCTGTTTCGGTCTTCACCGCGCCTCCGACACGTGTTCGAGCAGCCATTCCGCTCGGCTTGGGCATTCGACGTCGAAATCATCGCCCGCTACGGCGCGCTGTCGCGCGGCTATGCGCCCGATCAGCTGCGCGAGATGATCTACGAGGTGCCGCTCGACGAATGGCGGCACGTCGGCGGATCGACGGTTCGGCCGTTCGACCTCGTCCTGGCGCTTCTCGATCTCACGAAGATCTACAAGGCGTATGTTCGCCGCGCGAGATCGCACGAGTGACGCAGCCTTCGGACGCGCGACCGGCGATCGAGTCGTGGCTGTGGCGATGGATTCTGCCGGCGTGTCTTTTCGCCGGCGCGCTCGCCGTCAACTTCGCGCGAATCGACGCCAAGAGCTTCAGCCTCGACGAATCGACCAGCGTCTTCTATTCGACCCTGCCGTTGAGAGACCTGGCCGGCGTGTTGACGCGCCTCGATCCGAACATGGCGGCGTACTATTTCGTCCTGCGAGGATGGATGGCCTTCCTCGGGGAAACAGAGACGGCAGTGCGGGCAATATCGGCAATCGCCGCCGCGCTCGCGGTGTTGGCGATCTACGCGCTCGCAAAGCACCTCTTCGGACGTACCGCCGGTGTCGTCGGCGCGCTACTGCTCTCCGCGAACGCATTCGGCGTTCGCTACGCTCAGACCGCGCGCAGCTATGCGCTCGTCGTGTTGCTTCTGATCGTCGCCTCGCACCTCCTGGTGCTCGAGATCGAACACAGCTCGACCTCGCGCCGCGCCGGCTACGCCGCGGTGGCGACGCTCGCTTTCTACACGCAGCATTTCGCGGCCCTCGTATTGCTCGTTCACCTCGGCGTGCTCCTCGCCGTGTCCGGTCGGTCGGCGTTCACGGCCGGCCGGGTGCGCATGGCGATCTACATCGCAGTTCTCTGTGCGCCGGAGCTTGTGATTGCCGCCCGCGTTGGTGCTTCAGCGAGATTGGGCTGGGTGCCGCCGGTGTCGTTGGATCGCCTGCGGTGGGCGCTCGTCGACCTGGGCGGCGAGAGCGGCGCCGCATTCATGGTCTTCGTTCTCCTCGGCTGCTACGGCCTGCTGCGCGGCCGTCGCGACGGGCACGCGTGGCGCAACGCGTTCGCGGCTGCTTGGTTCGTCGTTCCGATCGCGATGACGGCCCTCGTCTCACTAGCGACTCCCGTATTCGTTTCGAGATTCCTCATCGTCTCGTTGCCGGGCTTGATTCTGTTCGCCGTTGGCGGCCTTGCGGCGATCAGATCCACAGCGATCGTCATCATGCTGTCGATCGGGCTCGTCGCGCTCGAGGCTCGGCAGCTGCGGGCGTACTATCGCAGCGACGCCGACGAGAATTGGCGCGATGCGACAGACTACGTGCTGCATTCGTCGCGACCCGGCGATGGAATCAAGTTCTTCCCGAATTACAGCCGGCGGCCGTTCGACTACTACGTTGGCCTTCGCAACGTATCACCGCCGACGAATCTCGAGCGTCGAGCTCTTGCCGGACCGCCGCGGATCTGGTTGGTGGAACGGGAGTACGAAGCCGATTCTCGCGAGTCGGATGTGAGCCGGTTGCGTGCCGAGCTCAGTCAGAGCTATCGGATGGCGGCACGACAGCATTTCTCGCATGTGAACGTGACGCTCTACGTTCGCTGAGCTGATTGCGCCGTACTCACGCTCGGTCGCCTTCCGTGGTGTGAATCGCGCTTGCCGGAAGTACGACGCCCCGCCGAGCGTGAAGCTCGACGGGGCGTCGCAGTTTTCTAAAGAGAGGCCTGTCTTACCAGCGATAGTGCGCGAACGCCTTGTTCGCGTCGGCCATGCGGTGCGTGTCTTCCTTCTTCTTCACGGCGTTGCCTTCGCCCTTCGACGCCGCGATGACCTCGGCGGCGAGCTTCTCGGGCATGGACTTCTCGTTGCGATCGCGCGAGTAGCTGATGAGCCAGCGCATGGCGAGCGCGGTACGGCGCTCGGGGCGCACTTCGACGGGCACCTGATAGGTGGCACCGCCGACGCGGCGGCTCTTCACTTCGACGACCGGCTTGAGGTTGGCCAGCGCCTGCTTGAAGACGTTCACGCCCGGCTGGTTCGTGCGGCTCTCGACGAGGTCCATCGCGCCGTAGAAGATGCGCTCGGCCGTGGACTTCTTGCCCTGGAGCATCATCGCGTTGATGAACTTCGAGACCGTCTGGCTGTCGTAGCGCGCGTCGGGCAGAACGGGGCGCTTGATGGAGCTTTTGCGGCGGCTCACTTCTTACCTCCCGCCCCAGCCTTGGGCTTCTTGGTGCCGTACTTCGAGCGGCTCTGGTTGCGGCCGTTGACGCCAGAAGCGTCGAGTGAGCCGCGCACGATGTGATAGCGAACGCCCGGGAGATCCTTCACACGGCCGCCGCGCACGAGCACGATCGAGTGCTCCTGGAGGTTGTGGCCTTCGCCCGGGATGTAGGCGATGACTTCGAAGCCGTTCGTGAGGCGAACCTTGGCGACCTTACGCAGCGCCGAGTTCGGCTTCTTCGGCGTGGTGGTGTACACGCGAGTGCACACGCCACGGCGGAACGGGTTCGATTTGAGCGCCGGCGACTTCTCTTTCTTGAGAACGTCGCGACGGCTGCGACGGACGAGCTGATTGATCGTTGGCATGAAGGATCGAAGAAATGCGAGACGGGATAGCCCCGTGGATGCACTTCCCCCGCCTAGGCGTAGTCGGGGGAGACTGGTGAAGGTAGGCGAACACCAACTGGGTGTCAAGCGATTGACGACTCCTAATCCCTGATTCGACCGACAGTTAGGGCACATGAAACACCAATGGCCCAGCGGCGCGCTGGGCCATTGGTCCATACCGGATGGTACTGACGGCTTACCTGTTCGCCGTGTTGTCCAGCGCGGGCTTGTTGGCCGTCACGGTCGACGCAGCATCACCGCGCGCCGTGATGGTGTAGACGTGTCCGGCCGAGAAGCCTACCGCCGTGCGCGTGATGATGTTCGTCGTCGAGCCGGACGCGCGCGTGCTGAGATCGTAGATGCTCGCGTTCACCTGCGTATATGCTCCGGCCGTCTTGTAGGCCACGGCTGCACCAACCGCCACCTCATTGCCGGAGATCTCGTCCTTCGCGTACAGGACCATCGGCTGGCCATTCGAGACGGCGTTGACGAAGCGCACGTAGGCGTGCGTCTGATCGAAGGTGGTCGGGATCGGATCTTCCACCACGAACGCGTCAGCCTTCTTCGCCGCCGGGTCGTAGATGCCGCTCACGAAGTACGAGTAGAACTTTCCGTTCTCGACGTTCGCGGCGACGCTCGAGATCGCGAGGTTCTTGTCCGTGGTCGCGGCGATGTTGGCCGTCAACGTCACCGAGCCAGGCGCGATCTGGTTGTATAACGCGCCATTCGCCGCAGCGCCGACGCCGGTTCCCGTCGTCGATTCGACGCCGGTCGAGCGACACGTGCTGGTCGTGTCGTTGGGCGGCTGGCAGGAGGTGGAGCTGATCGCCGTCACCTTCGTCGAGCCCGCGAAGAAGTTCACACCCGGCGCGCCAACGCCGAAGTTGAAAAACTTCACCATGGCGCCGTTCTCCGGCGCCGTGATGTTCTGGATTCCGTTCTTGTCACACGCCGCGACGGCGGTCACACACGCCACGAGCGCGAGCGCAGCGAATCTCGTCAATCTATTCGTCATGTCGGTTGGGCCCGATTACGGTTGAGTGATCCAGATCGGCTTCGTGTGGTAATCCAGCACCCGCGCGCCGATGGCATCCAGCGCCGCGGTGTTCCACACGTACTCGGAGTTGTAGCGGGGGCGGATGCGCTGCGCGACCTTGCCGTTGTTGTCGGCGTACAGGAGCGTCGTGCTCGGCGGCGTGAAGCCCGGGAAGATCTGCTGGCCGGTGGCCGGATCGATGTCCGTGTAGTGATACCGGCGCATGTCCATCCACTCCTCGTTGTGGCCCCACGCCCACTGCGCGATGTACTTCTGCGACATGATCATCGTGAGCGTGAGCTTGCTCGGATCAGTCGGCATCACGCGCGTGTCGGCGAGGAATGCTGCTTTCTCCGCGGCCGTGATTTGCGGGGCGGACTGCGACGCGATCTCCGAGTTACGTGCGTTCACGAAATCGATGTGCGCCGAGACCGCATTGCGATAGGCCGTGAGCGCCGTGGCCTTGTCGCCTGCGCGGAACGCCGCCTCGGCTTTCACGAACTGCAACTGCGAGTACGTCATGAAGGGGAACTTCGACTTGTCGTCGAAGATGTAGCGGCTCGGCAGGCCAAGGCCGCCCGTTCCCGCATATCCGAAGAAGTTGAACGGCTGCTGTACGACCGGAAGCGCGCCGTATCCGGCAACCGTCGGATCCACGCCGTGGAACTGGCCGTCCGCCGAGGGCGCAAGCATACGGCTCATGCGCGGATCGACCACACCGAAATCCGTGCCGTCCATGAGCTTCACGACGAACTGCGTCTGGCGGTAGCTCGTGATGTTGTTGCGCGAGCGGCCCCAGAAGTTGTAGTCGCCGAAGGCCGGGTCGACGCCGGGATACAGGAAAAGCGCATCGTCGGCGTTGCTCGTGAACGACTTGTCGACGGCAGCGATCACGTCGGCCGGCTTGTACGTGCTCTTGTTGGAGAAGTGGTTGAGCATGAGGGCCTGGAGGCCGTAGGCCATCTTCAGCCACTTCGTGCGGTCGCCGTTGTAGAGATGGTCGCCGACCGCCAGATAGGTGGGATCGACCGCGCCGTCGGTGCGCTGCAGATCCTTGATGGCAAGATCCAGCAGCCGAGCGACTTCGCTGTAGACGAACTCTTGCGAGTCGTAGTCGAAGGTGGAGCGTGTCGGATCGATCGCTTCCTTCACGATGATCTCGCCATGCATGTCGGTGAGCACGAGCCAGCCCCACGCCTTCATGAAGTAGCCCACGCCCGCGAGGTCCCACCGCTGCTCCGCCTCGGACTTGTTGATCATGTCCACGAGACCCTGGCCGAGCGACCAGTACACGTCGCGCCACTGCTCGGCGCCGTTGTCGCTGCCGGGGTCGTAGCCCATGCGATCCCAGGTGCTGATCACCGTCTGGCCGTTGGCCAGCATCCAGTTCTGCGTGTAGCGGCCGATGAAGCGGCCGTCGTACTGCGGGGATGTCACCATCCAGTGGACCATCGGCGCGAGGTAGAGGTTCGCGCCCACGCTCTGCGGTGCGTTGGGGTTGGTGTTGACGTCGAGGAACTGCTTGCAGCTCGCGAGGCTGAGAGCGCCGATCACGAGCGCGCCATACATGCGTTTCATCGGCTTACGCGTCGGTGTGAATGAAAGAATACTCATGATCAGAAGCCCAGGCGGAGGCCGAAGTTGATGCCGCGCGGGACCGGGAAGTTGCCGTAGTCGATGCCGACACCGCCCGAGCCGCCCGACGAGGCATCCGTGCCATTGGCCATCGGCTCGAGACCGGTGTAGTTCGTCCACAGGAACAGATCCGTGCCCGTGAAGAACAGGCTCGCGCGCTGCGCATAGCGGGTCGGCGGCAGCTCGTAATTGATCGTCACGTCCCTCAAGCGCAGCCAGTTGATGTTGCGCTCGATGAACAGCTCCTCGCTCATCCCCGTGTAGTAGTTCGTGTTGAGCGCCGGGATCACGACGATGTTGTTCTGCGTGGGATTCGCGCTGTTCTCTTTACCGTCGCGAATGACGCCCGGGATGACGCGCGGCGTGTTGCGGTCGACGGTGTTCGTCGACAGGCCGTGGATCGTCAGGTAGTGCTCGGTCGCGTTGAAGACGTCGCCACCTTTCCGGATGTCGAACAGGACGCTCAGATTGACGCGCTTGTACCGGAACTGGTTGTTGATTCCGACCGTGAAGTTCGGCTGGCGGTCGTAACCCTTCACGACCGTGTTGCCGTTTGAGTCCACACACTTCGCATCTCTGAAGACCGACACGTCCCGGATCGGAAGGCCGGTGGTCGGGTCGATGAGAAGCTGGCAATCCTTGTTGCGTGCATAGAAGTAGCCGGTCAGCGACATCGTCGAGAGGCCGGGTTCCGTGCCCGCGCGCACGTTGCCGTAGAGCCACGTGTCCGAGTTGTACGACTCCGGCAGGGAATTCGGCAGCGATAGGGTCTTCCCCTTGGTCTTGGTGAAGTTGCCGGTGATGTCCCACGAGAAGTCGCGGTGGCTGACCGGCGTGGCGGTCAGCTCGAGCTCGACGCCCTGATTCTGCGTGGTCGCGCCGTTCAGGTTGAACAGGATGAAGCCCGTGCCGTAGCTCTCGCGGATGTTCTGCACGATCTGATTCTCGGTGCGCTTGCGATACACCGTCGCATCGACGCCGAGGCGACCGTTCAGCCAACTCAGCTCCGTCCCGAACTCGTAGTCCTTCGCGAATTCCGGATCGAGCTTCGGGTTGGGCCCGTAGAATCCGTAGCCGTAGCCGCCGAACGATGTAGTCTTCGCCTCGAGCGTCGTCGCGTAGGAGTACGGCTGTGCGTCGCGACCGACTTCCGCGTACGCCGCGCGGAGCTTGCCGCTCGAGAAATACTTCTGCAGCGACGGGAACGCGTCGGTGAAGACGAAGCTGCCGTCCACGCCAGGGTAGAAGAACGAGTTGCGGC
>Ga0308176_10003164_pt1 | contig 10499 bp, 18 predicted proteins | sample PhyCR2_3_FD_203890 | JGI IMG/M metagenome (GOLD analysis project Ga0308176, IMG submission 203890) | Soil microbial communities from UC Gill Tract Community Farm, Albany, California, United States - DLSLS.C.R2 | ecosystem: Environmental > Terrestrial > Soil > Agricultural land | place: USA... | reverse complement strand
TCCGGGGTGTCAGACACCTCGGTGTCAGACACCACCACGGGCTCCGGCGTCCGTGCTTCGCGCTCCTTGGCCACGTACTCGTCGTCGACGAGCTCGAGGTACGCCATCTCGGCCGAGTCACCGGGACGTGGGCCGATCTTGATGATCCGCGTGTAGCCACCGGGCCGGTCCTTGAACAACGGCGCCACCTCGGCGAAGAGCTTGTGCACCACGTCGCGAGAACGCAGGAACGACGTCGCCTGCCGGCGCGCGTGCAGGTCGCCGCGACGACCGAGCGTGATCATCTGCTCGGCGATCGGCTTCACCGCCTTCGCCTTGGTGACGGTCGTCCTGATCCGCCCGTGCTCGATCAGCGCACCGGCAAGGTTCGAGTAGAGCGCCTTGCGGTGCGCCGAGTCGCGCCCGAGCTTCTTCCCTGTCCGTGCGTGGCGCACAGCGTCTCCTATGCCTCCGACCCGTTCGACGAGGAGCCACCGCGGAGATTGAGGCCGTGCTGCTGCAGGGTCTCCTTGACCTCTTCGATCGACTTCTTGCCGAAGTTCGGGATCGCAGCGAGCTCCGACTCCGACTTGGTCACGAGGTCACCGATCGTCTCGATGCCGACACGCTTGAGGCAGTTGTACGAGCGAACGCCGAGCTCGAGCTCCTCGATCGGGAAGTTCTCCATGCCGCCCGCGAGCGAGACGGCCGCCGACTCACCGGCACCGTCGGGCCCGGCCGAGGCGCTCTCGCCGAAGCCCTCGATCTTCTCGAGGTCGGTGAAGATCGCAAGCTGCCGGATGAGGATCTCGGCCGCCTGGCCGATCGCTTCCTTCGGTTCGATCGAGCCGTTCGTGGTGACGTCGAGGATGAGCTTGTCGTAGTCGGTGCGCTGGCCGACGCGCGCCGCCTCGACGTCGTACGCGACGCGGTTGATCGGCGAGAACATCGAGTCGACCGGGATGACGCCGATCGTGTGCGCCTGGCCCCGGTTCCCCTCGGCGGGGACGTAGCCCCGGCCGCGGCCGATCGTCAGCGTGACCTCGAGCCGGCCCTTCGACGAGAGGTTCGCGATCTCGAGATCGGGGTTGAGGATCTCTAGGTCGGCGGGCGCCTCGATCTGTGACGCGGTCACGACACCCTCGCCGCGCTTCGTCAGTCGAACCTCCACCTCCGGCGACTCGCCGTGGAGGATGCAGACGAGCTGCTTCAGGTTGAGGATGATATCGGTGACGTCCTCGCGGACACCCGGCAGCGTGGTGAACTCGTGCGCGACACCCTCGATCTTCACCGAGGTGACGGCGGCGCCCTCCAGCGAGGAGAGCAGCACGCGGCGCAGCGAGTTGCCGAACGTGTAGCCGAAGCCGCGGTCGAGCGGCTCGATCACGAACACGCCGCGATTCTCGTTCACCTCTTCGTGGGTGATCTTCGGCACCTGGAAATCCTGAACGCGTACTGCCAACGTGAGTCCTTTCTTCTGTGCGAGCGCTACTTGGAGTAGAGCTCGACGATCAACTGTTCGGAAACCGGCGTGTCGATCTCGGCGCGCTCCGGCCACTTGAGGACGGTCCCCGAGAGACCGTCGTGATCGGCCTGCAGCCACGGTGCGACCGCGGCCGTCAGGTCGGTGGCGTCACGGATGATCTGCTCGGCGCCCGAGCCCTGCTTCAGCGCCACCATGTCGTCCGGCTTCACCTGGTAGCTCGGGATGTTGACCCGGCGGCCGTTGACGGTGAAGTGGCCGTGGCGGACGAGCTGGCGGGCCTGCGCGCGCGAGGCGGCGAAGCCGAGGCGGTACACGACGTTGTCGAGTCTCGTCTCGAGCATGCGCAGCAGGTTGTCGCCGGTGACGCCACCCTGCTTGTTCGCCTTCTCGTAGTAGGTGCGGAACTGCGTCTCGAGCAGGCCGTAGTAGCGGCGCGCCTTCTGCTTCTCGCGGAGCTGCAGTAGATACTCGCTCTGCTTGATGCGGCCGCGGCCGTGCTCGCCCGGCGGATACGACCGGCGCTCGATCGCGCACTTCTCGGTCAGGCAGCGCTCGCCCTTCAGGAAGAGCTTCATGCCCTCCCGGCGGCACTGCTTGCACTTCGGGGAACGATCACGAGCCACTAGACGCGCCTCCGCTTCTTCTGGCGGACGCCGTTGTGCGCCTGCGGCGAGACGTCCTTCACCCCGAGAATCTCGAGCCCGGCTGCCTGCAGCGACCGGATCGCCGTCTCGCGGCCCGAACCGGGGCCCTTGACGAAGACCTCGACCTTCTGCAGGCCGTGCTCCATGCCCTTGCGCGCCGCGGCGTCGGCGGTGACCTGCGCCGCGAACGGCGTCGACTTGCGCGAGCCCTTGAACCCGGCCGAGCCGGCGGACTCCCACACGATCACGTTGCCGTCCTTGTCGGTCAGGGCGACGATCGTGTTGTTGAACGACGTCTTGATGTGCGCCTGGCCGATCGCGATGTTCTTGCGGACGCGGCGGCGGGTACGGCCGCGCGTCGCGGCAGCTCTGCGAGGAGGCGCCACTACTTCGCTGCCTTCTTGCCGCGGCCAACGGTCTTCTTCGGGCCTTTCCGCGTGCGCGCGTTCGTCTTCGTGCGCTGGCCGCGTGCCGGCAGGTTGCGCCGGTGGCGCAGACCGCGGTACGCGCCGATCTCGGACAGGCGCTTGATCGCCTGCGTCCGCTCGCGACGGAGGTCGCCTTCCACCTGGTAGTCGGCATCGATCAGGTCGCGGAGCTTCGCAACCTCGTCCTCGGTCAGGTCACGCACCTTCGTGTCGCGCGACAGGCCGAGCTTGTCGCAGATCTCCTGCGCGGTCGGCTGGCCGATCCCGAAGATGTAGGTCAGCCCGATCTCGAGCCGCTTCTGGTTCGGCAGGTTGACGCCTGCGATACGAGCCACGTGCCTCCTTTATCCCTGGCGCTGCTTGTGGCGCGGATTCGTGCAAATGACCATGGTGCGCCCATGCCGCTTGATGACGCGGCAGCGCTCGCACATGGGCTTGACTGAGGGTCTTACTTTCATAAGCAGAAAAAGATGCGCACGGGCTTTCGCCTCGTGACGCGGGTCGTCATGGTACCAGGACCCCGTTTCCCGTGAGGATCCGCGGCCCGTCGGCAGTGACGGCCACGGTGTGCTCGAAATGAGCCGCCAGCGAGCCGTCCGACGTCGAGATCGACCACTCGTCGTCGTGGACGAAGACCTCCGGGCCACCCGCCGTGATCATCGGCTCGATCGCGATCGTCATGCCCTCCTTGAGCTCCGGCCCCGAGTAGCTCGAGACGAAGTTCGGCACCTGCGGGTCCTCGTGCATGGAACGCCCGACCCCGTGGCCGACCAGGCTGCGGATGACGCTGAACCCGGCCGCCTCGGTGACCGTCTGGACGGCCCGCGAGATGTCCGCGATCGCGTTGCCGACCCGGGCCTCGGCGATCCCGGCTTCGAGCGCGGCCTTGCACGTATCGAGCAGACGCTGGGCCTCGGGCGAGATCGACCCGACCGGGAACGTCCAGGCCGAGTCGGCAACGAAGCCGTCGAGCGTGACGCCGACGTCGACGGAGAGGATGTCGCCGTCCTCGAGCTTCACCGTCCCGGGGATCCCGTGCACCACCATCGCGTTGGGCGAGAGGCAGGTCGCAGCCGGGTAGCCCTTGTAGCCCTTGAACGTCGGCTCGCCACCGCGGGAGCGGATGTGCTCCTCGGCGATCGCATCAATCTCGGCAGTCGTGATCCCGGGCTGGATCTGCTCCTCGAGAAGTGCCAGCGTCTCGGCGACGACGGTGCCGGCGCGCGCCATCGTCGCGATCTCCTCGGCCGACTTGCGGATGATCATGCGGGTACGACCTGCTGCAGCGCATCCGAGATCTCCGCCCAGACCTGCTCGATCGAGCGATCGGCGTGGAGCGGGATCAGCTTGCCGGTGGTCCGGTAGTGCTCGACGATCGGCTCCGTCTCGCGGTGGTAGATCTCGAGGCGGTGCGCGATCACCTCACGCGTGTCGTCGCCCCGCTCTTCGAGCGCTGCCCGCGAGAGCGCGCGCTCCATTCCGATCTCGTCGGAGACGGCAAAGAAGAGGATCGCGTCGAGCACACGGCCGATGCTTCCGAGCATCGCGTCGAGCGCCCGCGCCTGTGCAAGGTTGCGCGGGAAGCCGTCGAGCACGAAGCCGTCCGAGGCGTCGGGCTCGCTCAGACGCGTCTCGATCATTTCGATCGTGAGCGCGTCCGGCACCAGATCGCCGCGCGCCATGATCTCCCCCGCCTGCTTCCCGAGCGGCGTCCCAGCTGCCACTGCTGCGCGGAACATGTCGCCGGTCGCGACGTGCGGGATCTCGTACTCGGCCGAGATGCGCTTCGCCTGCGTTCCCTTGCCGGCCCCCTGCGGACCCAGTAGGAGCAGGTTCACCTGCGAGTACCGACAATTCTGTCGAGCAGGTTCACCGCAAGAAGCCCTCGTAGGAGCGCATCATCATCTGCGACTCCATCTGCCGCATCGTGTCGAGCGCGACGCCGACGACGATGAGCACCGAGGTGCCGCCGAGCGCCCGCGAGGTCGCCTGCGAGAACCCGAATTGGTTGATGAAGACCGACGGCAGCACCGCGACAACCGCGAGGAACAGCGAGCCGGGCAGCGTGAGCCGGGTCAGGACGCGGTCGAGATACTGCGCCGTCGGCGGGCCGGGACGGATGCCGGGGATGTAGCCGCCGTACTTGCGCAGGTTGTCGGCCTGGTCGACCGGGTTGAACTGGACCGCGGTGTAGAAGTAGGTGAAGACGATGATCAAGAGCGCTTCGACCGCGAGGTACGTGTAGCCGTTCGGCGCGAAGTGCGTGTTGACGAACGTCTGCGAGTTCGGGGCAAACGAGCTGACCGTCTGCGGGAGCGCGAGCAGCGCGGCTGCGAAGATGACCGGGATGACGCCTGCCATGTTCACGCGCAGCGGCATGTAGGTCGAGCCGCCGGCCGTCTGGCGGCGTCCGACCATCCGCTTCGCGTACTGGATCGGGATGCGGCGCTGGCCTTCCTGCACGAACACGACCGCGACGACGACGCCGATCGCGACGAGCGGGAAGAAGAGCTTCTCGAGCGGGCCGCCGTTGATCCACGCGCTGATCCCGGCCGGGGCCGACGTGAGGATCGACGCGAAGATCAGGAGCGAGATGCCGTTGCCGATGCCGCGCTTCGTGATCAGCTCGCCCATCCACATGAGGAGCGTCGTGCCGGCCGTCAGCGTGACGATGATCAGCACGAGCCGACCCGGGTTCGAGGGCAGCGCGCCCTCGTGGTGGAACAAGTAGGCATAACCGGCCGACTGCGCCGCCGCGAGGACGACGGTCAGGTACCGCGTGTACTGGTTGATCTTCGCGTACCCGGCTTCGCCTTCTTTCTGTAGCTGCTCGAGCGTCGGGATGACGACGGTGAGGAGCTGCAGGATGATCGAGGCCGTGACGTACGGCATGATCCCGAGCGCGAAGATCGAGAAGCGCGAGAGCGCCGAGCCCGAGAACAGGTTGAGCAGGCCGAGCAGCGATCCGCCCTTGCCGTTGAAGAAGTTGTCGATCTGGGCGGAGTCGACTCCCGGTGCCGGCATGAACGAACCGAGCCGGTAGCAGGCGAGGACCGCAGCGGTGAACAGGAGCCGGCGCCGCAGCTCCGGGACCCGCCACGCGTTGGTCAGCCAGGACAGCACTTAGTCTTCCGCAGCGGTGTCGGACACCTCGGTGTCTGACACCTTTGAACGTCCCTCGGGACGCCGCTTCATGTTCTTCGGCTTTCTGATCTTGGGCTCGCGCAGCAGGTTCACCGTCCCGCCGGCCGCCTCGACCTTCTCCTGCGCGGTCTTGGACGCGCCGTGCACGGTGATCGACAGCTTCTTGGTCAGGTCGCCGACGCCGAGGAGCTTGACGTCCTTGCGAACCGAGCGGATGAGCCCCTTCGCCTTCAGCGACTCCGGCGTGACCTCTTCGCCCGCATCGAAGCGAGCCTCGAGGTCGCGGAGGTTCACCGGCTGCGTGTAGGTGCGGAACGGGCCGATCGGCATCGCGTCGGCGGATGTGTTACCGCGCAGCTTCGCCGTACGCATGTAGAGCGGCATCTGGCCGCCCTCGTAGCCGGCGCGCATCATGTGCGACCCGGCGCGCGACTTCTGGCCCTTGATCCCGCGGCCCGAATAGCGACCCTTGCCCGAGCCCAGGCCGCGGCCGACGCGCTTGCGATCCTTGCGTGCCTGCGCGGGCTGCAGATTGGAGAGGTTCAGCTCGTCGGCCATGCCTATGACTCCTCGACCTTCACGAGGTGACGGACCTTGCGCAGCATGCCTGCGAGGACCGGGCCGTCGTCGATCTCGTTCGTCTTGCCGATCCTCCCGAGCCCGAGGGCGCGAAGTGTCCCGCGGTGGCGCTCGGACTGGCCGATCCCGCTACGCACCTGCGTCAGCTTCACCTTCGCCATCCGTCGTCACCTCCTCGGGCGCGGGCGCCCTGTAGGGAAGCACTTCCGAGATCTGCTTGCCGCGCGCCTTGGCCACTTCCTCCGGCCGGCGTAGCTGCCGCAATGCGACCTCGGCCGCCTTCAGCATGTTGATCGGGTTTGTGGTGCCGAGCGACTTCGCGAGCACGTCGCGGATGCCTCCGAGCTCGAGCACGGCGCGCACCCCACCGCCCGCGATGACGCCGGTGCCGGGCGAGGCCGGGCGAAGCAGCACGCGCGCCGCGTCGAACTGACCGAGCGTCTCGTGCGTGATCGTCTGCCCGTGCTTCGGCACGGTGAACATGTTCTTCTTCGCGTCGTCGACCGCCTTCGAGATCGCGAGCGGGACCTCACGGGCCTTGCCGTAGCCGACGCCGACCCGGTCGACCTCGTCGCCGATGACAACGAGCGCGGTGAACGAGAACCGCCGGCCGCCCTTGACGACCTTCGCGACGCGGTTGATCTCGACCACGCGCTCCTTGAGCTCGCGGGTCTCCTGCACGTCGATTGCCACTAGAAGCTCAGTCCTCCTTCACGCGCGCCCTCGGCGAGCGCCTTGACGCGACCATGGAACAGGTAACCGCCGCGGTCGAACACGACCGTCTCGATGCCTGCCTGCTTCGCCGCTGCGGCGAGCCGCTTGCCGACCTCGGCGGCCTGCGCGGTCTTGTCCCCCTTGAACGATCCCGGCAGGCCCGTCCAGGACGCCGACGCGAGCGTCTTGCCCGAGTCGTCGTCGACGAGCTGCGCGAAGATGCCGCGGTTCGAGCGGAAGATCCCCAGGCGGGGACGCTCTGCGGTGCCGCGGATCTTGCCGCGGACACGGCGATGACGGCGCAGGCGAGCCTGATATGTCGTGACGCTAGGCACGCTTTCCGACCTTTCTCCGGACGTACTCGCCCTCGTAGCGGATGCCCTTGCCCTTGTACGGCTCGGGCGGGCGCACCTTCCGGATCTCAGCGGCCGTCTGGCCGACGATCTGCTTGTCGATGCCGCGCACGACGATCTGCGTCGGGATCGGCACCTCGAACGAGATGCCCTCGCGCGGGGTGATGCGCACCGAATGCGAATACCCAACTTGGAGCTCGAGATTCGAGCCGGAGAGCGCGGCGCGGTAGCCGACGCCCTGGATCTCGAGGCGCTTCTCGAAGCCGTTCGTGACGCCCTCGACCATGTTGGCGATCAGGGTTCGCGTCAGTCCGTGCAGCGCGCGATCGTCACCGCGCTCGGTCGGACGCGTGACCGTGACCGTGCCGTCTTCCTGCGCGATCTGCATGCGCGTCGGCACCTGCTGCCGCAGCTCGCCCTTCGGCCCGGACACGGTGACGCGGCCCGGGTCGACCGAGACGATCACGCCGGCAGGCACTTCAATGGGTCTCTTACCAATCCGGCTCATGAGGTTTCTCTAGCGATTTCGCGAAGCGAAATTGCGCGTGCTACCAGACGTAGCACAGCACTTCACCGCCGATCCCTTCCTTCTCGGCCGTGCGGCTCGTGACGACGCCGCGGGAGGTGGACATGATCGCGATGCCCATGCCGCCGAGCACACGCTGGCGGCGGTCCTTGCCGGCGTAGATCCGCCGACCCGGCTTGGACACCCGCTTGAGCCCGCTGAGCACACGCTCGCGGCCGCGGCCGTACTTCAGCTCAACCACCAAGGTTGGATGCGAAGCAGAATCATCTACGTGGTAGTCGCGGATGTATCCCTCTTCTTTGAGGATTCGGGCGATTTGCACTTTCAGTTTCGAGGCCGGCATCTCGGCGTTGTCGTGCAGCGCCTTGTTGGCGTTGCGGATGCGGGTGAGCATGTCGGCGACGGGATCGGTGAGCATCTCTTCTTCTCCTACCAGGAGCTCTTGGTCATGCCGGGGATGACGCCCTGGTGGGCGAGCTCCCGCAGGCAGATCCGGCAGAGCCCGAACTTGCGGAACACGGCACGCGGGCGCCCGCAGCGGTTGCAGCGGGTGTAGTTGCGCACCTTGAACTTCGCGGGGCGGGCCGCCTTCACCCGCAGCGACTTCTTGGCCATTACCTATTGCCTCCGTCGGCAGCGAACGGGAAGCCGAGCGCGTCGAGCAGCGAGCGCGCCTCGACGTCGTTCGTCGCGGTCGTCGTGATCGCGACGTCGAGGCCGCGGATCTGGTTGATGCTGTCGTAGTCGATCTCGGGGAAGATGATCTGCTCGCGAATCCCGAGCGAGTAGTTGCCGCGACCGTCGAACGAGTCGGGGTTGAGCCCGCGGAAGTCGCGGATGCGCGGCAATGCGATCGACACGAGCCGGTCGAGGAATTCCCACATCCGGTCGCCCCGCAGCGTCACCTTGACGCCGATGGGCATGCCTTCGCGGATCTTGAACTGCGCGATCGACTTACGGGCGCGGCGCACCTGCGCGCGCTGCCCTGCGATGATCGTCAGCTCCTCGAGCGCCGCGTCGATCTGCTTCGCGTCGGTCTTGCCCTCGCCGACGCCCATGTTGAGCGTGATCTTCTCGATCGTCGGCGACTGCATGATCGACTCGAGCTGCAGATCGTCCTTCAGCCGAGGACGGATCTCGCTCGTGTACCGCTCCTTGAGGCGCGGTGTGTATGTCTCTGCGACGGCCATTACTTGTCGATCTCCTGTCCGCAGCCTTCACGCTTGCAGACGCGCACCTTGATCCGCTCTCCGCCCTTCGCCTCTTTGAAGCGGTAGCCGACACGAGTGGGCAGCTTGCACGTCGGGCAAATGAGCATCACGTTCGACGCCGAGACGGCGGACGGGCGGTCGATGATCCCGCCGGGCGCCATCTGCGTGCCGCCCATGCGCGAGGCATCGCGCATCGGGCGCGGCTTCTGGTGCCGCTTCATCAGGTTCAGGTTCTCGACGATCACCTTGTTGTCACGCGGGCGTGCTTCGAGGACGCGGCCTTGCTTGCCGCGGTCCTTGCCGGACAGCATCTGCACGGTGTCGCCCTGCTTGATCTTCAACGTCATCGCCATTTCCTAGAGCACCTCTGGAGCCAAGCTCACGATCTTCATGAAGTTCTTCTCGCGCAACTCGCGGGCCACCGGCCCGAAGATGCGCGTCCCACGCGGGTTGCGCTGTGCGTCGATGATCACCGCCGCGTTCTCGTCGAACGCGATCAGCGTTCCGTCGTCGCGGCCGAACGGCTTCTTCGTCCGCACGACGACGGCCTTCACCACTTCCCCTTTCTTGATCGACCCCTGCGGAGCAGCGGCCTTGACGGTGGCAGTGATGATGTCGCCGACGCGCGCGTAGCGGCGCCTCGAGCCGCCCGCAACGCGGATGCAGAGTAGCTCACGTGCACCCGTGTTGTCGGCCACTTTGAGGCGTGTCTCCTGCTGGATCATTAGCGCGCCTTCTCCACCACTTCGGCAAGCCGCCAGTGCTTGGTCTTGGAGATCGGCCGCGTCTCGACGATGCGAACGGTGTCACCGAGGCCGGCAGCGTTCTGCTCGTCGTGCGCGTGAAACTTGACCGAGCGCCGGACGACCTTCTTGTACTTCGGATGCGACTTGATCACGTCGACCTTCACGATGATCGTCTTGTCGCCCTTGTCGGAGACGACCACGCCGCGGCGCTCCTGGCGCCGCGCCGGCTCGGTCGCCGGCTTCTCGGTGCGGGTGATCGGCTTGCGGGTCGCGGGCGCTTCACGCTTCGTCTTGGTGCGCGTGCGGCGCTGCGAGCGCGGGACGTGGCGAAGCGACTTCATCTTGGCCGCGGGGGTGTCAGACACCTCTTCCTCGGCCGGAGTTTCCTCGGTCGCCTCAGGCGTGTCTGACACCTCTTCGGCTACAGGCTCCGCTTCGACCTCAGGCGTCTCCTCCGCTTCCGGAGTAGAGGTGTCAGACACCTCTTCAGGCGTCGGCTCCTCTGCAGCCGGTTCAGAGGTGTCAGACACCTGCGTTTCTTCCTCTGCCACCGGTTCAGTGGCGTCAGACACCAGCTCTTCCTTCTCTTCGTCAGCCATCTGCCTAGCTCACCTTCTGCTTCTGGGAATTCCGGTCGTGCCGCACCGTGAGGATGCGGGCGATCTCGCGCTTGGCCAGCTTGAGGCGCG
>Ga0308176_10003163_pt1 | contig 10500 bp, 6 predicted proteins | sample PhyCR2_3_FD_203890 | JGI IMG/M metagenome (GOLD analysis project Ga0308176, IMG submission 203890) | Soil microbial communities from UC Gill Tract Community Farm, Albany, California, United States - DLSLS.C.R2 | ecosystem: Environmental > Terrestrial > Soil > Agricultural land | place: USA... | reverse complement strand
CGGCATCTCCCCCTCGACCGCCAGCCGCTACCTCGCCACGCTGCGCTCGATCCTCGCGTACGCCGTCGCCGACGGTCGGGTCAGCCTCAACGCAGCGGCGTCGGTCCGTGCTCCCACGGCCGGTCACATCCGCCGCGAAGGGCAGTTCCTCACCCGCGAGGAGCTCGACGAGCTGGCCGCCGCCTGCCGCGGTGCCTATGCCGACGTGGTGAAGATCCTCGGCCTCGCTGGGCTTCGCTGGGGCGAGCTCGCCGGCCTCCAGGTCGGGGATCGCGTGGCGGTCCCTGGTCAGGGTCTGCGGCTGCAGCGCTCCGTGCTGGCGAGCAGCAAGGGCGGCGAGCTGTTCGTCGATACGCTCAAGGGCAAGCGGTCCCGCACGGTGCCTCTGGTGGCGGAACTGGTGCCTGTGGTCGACGCCTGGGCCGAGGGAAAGTCGGGCGCGGACTGGTTGTTCGGCGCTCCTAGAGGAGGTCCACTTGGGGAGGCGAATTGGAAGCGCTCCGTCGGGTGGACCGCCGCCTGCAAGGCGATCGGCCGTCCTACCTTCCGGGTGCACGACCTCCGGCACACGTGCGCATCGCTGTGGCTAGGAGCCGGCGCCGACCCCAAGGTCGTGCAGCGGATCCTGGGGCACGCCTCTGCTGCGATGACGATGGACCTCTACGGCCATCTCATCGACCAGAACCTCTGGGATGCGGCCGCGAAATTCGGGGGCACCACGGGGGCACCCAAGCCACTTGGTGCTGAGAATGACAACACCCCAGGAGAGGAACATGCCCTCTGACCTGGGGCTTAGGCGGAGCCGCCTGTCGGAATCGAACCGACGACCTATTCATTACGAGTGAATCGCTCTACCGACTGAGCTAAGGCGGCGCGGCGCCCGGCCGGGCAGCCGGACGCGCCGCACGAGTATACGAAAGAGCCGTCCCGCCGACCGAACCGGCTGTCGCCGGTTGGGAGTACGTTGCCGCCATGAGCCAGCAGCCGGTCGGGCCGGTCGACGCGACGAAGGTGCCGCGGTACGCCGGTCCGCCGACGTTCGCACGGCTGCCGCGCCTCGACGAGGTGGGTCGGGCGGACGTCGCGGTGCTCGGCGTGCCGTTCGACTCCGGGGTGAGCTACCGGCCCGGGGCCCGGTTCGGGCCGGCGCACATCCGGCAGTCCTCGCGGCTGCTGCGGCCGTACAACCCGGCGCAGGACAACTGGCCGTTCGCCGACCAGCAGGTCGCCGACGCCGGGGACCTGGGCGTGAACCCGTTCGACATCGGCGAGGCGATCAGCGCGATCGAGGCCGGCGCGGACGCCGTCCTAGACGAGGCCCCCAGGCTGCTGACGCTCGGCGGCGACCACACGATCGCACTGCCGCTGCTGAGGTGCATGGCCCGCCGGCACGGCCCGGTGGCGGTGCTGCACTTCGACGCACACCTCGACACGTGGGACACCTACTTCGGAGCGCCGTACACCCACGGCACCCCGTTCCGGCGAGCCTCCGAGGAGGGCCTGATCGACCGCGAGCGGTCGCTGCACGTCGGGACCCGGGGCCCGCTCTACTCCGGAACCGACCTCGAGGAGTCCACCCGGCTCGGGTTCGCGACGATCGCGTGCACCGACTACGACCGGCTCGGCCTCGACGGCGTCATCGAGGCGATGCGCGAGCGCCTCGGCACGGGACCCGTCTACGTCTCGGTCGACATCGACGTGGTCGACCCCGGCATGGCGCCCGGGACCGGCACACCGGAGTCGGGCGGCCTGACCTCGCGGGAGCTGCTCGCGACGCTGCGAGGGCTGGCCGGGCTCGACGTGGTGTCCGCCGACATCGTCGAGGTGGCACCGGCGTACGACCACGCCGAGGTGACCGGTATCGCGGCGTCACACGTGGGGTACGACCTGCTCAGCGTCATGGCGAGAGGAGACAGCCGATGAGTGCGGAGGCGACGACGGGGAGCCGCCGCAGCGGCATCGAGGTCCGGTCCATCGACTACGTCCCGCTCTCCGAGCGGCACGGCAAGCTGTGGCACCTCGGCCCGCTGTGGTTCATGAGCAACGCGCAGATCGCCACGCTCGCGGTCGGCATCCTCGGGGTGACCACCGGGGGCAACCTGATCTGGTCGCTGATCGCGATCGTGGTCGGCGTCGTCGTCGGGACCTTCTTCATGGCGGCGCACTGCTCGCAGGGCCCGCAGCTAGGCCTGCCCCAGATGATCCAGTCCCGCCCGCAGTTCGGCTACATCGGCGCGATCCTCGTGTGGCTGTTCGCGTATCTCCAGTACGCCGGCTTCAACGTCTTCAACACCCTGCTCGCCGCGGACGCCCTGCACACCACGCCGGGCGGGGGTCAGCACCTCTGGCTGGTCGTCGGCACGGTGGCTGCCGCGGCGGCGGCGATCTTCGGCTACGACCTCATCCACAGGATGGAGCGCTGGCTCGCCTACGGCTTCGTCGTCATCTTCGGCATCCTGACGGTCCTGGTGCTCAGGCTGCCCTATCCGTCGGGCTCGTTCGACCTGACGCAGTTCTCGCTCACGCCGTTCCTGCTGCAGTTCTCGGTCGTCGCGGGCTACCAGATCAGCTGGGCGATCTACGTCTCCGACTACTCCCGCTACCTGCCGCCCGACGTGACCGTGCACAAGACCTTCTGGTGGACCTACGGAGGCTCGGCGCTCGGTGCCGTGTGGATCATGTTCATCGGCTCCGCCCTCGCCGCGTGGGCCGGCAAGGGGTTCAGCGGCACGGCCATCCCCGAGCTGCACGCCGCCGGGGACAAGCTCTTCCACGGCTTCGGCGCCGTCGTCCTGATCTTCTCCGCACTGGGGCTGCTGTCGGTCACCGCCCTGAACATGTACGGCGGGTCGCTGACCCTGATCAGCGCCGCCGACTCCTTCAAGCGCATCCGGCCCACCCTCACCGCACGCCTCGCGATGATCGGCCTCACCGCGGTGCTGTCGCTGGTCGTCGCGTTCGCGTCGTCCTCGGCGTTCCGGGACAACTTCGAGAACTTCCTGCTGCTCGTCCTCTACTTCTTCATCCCGTGGACGGCGGTCAACCTGGTCGACTTCTTCATCGTCCGGCACGGCCACTACGCGATCGCGGAGATCTTCAAGCCGTCCGGCATCTACGGCAGGTGGGGCTGGCGCGGCATCTTCTCCTACCTGGTCGGCTTCGCCGCCATGCTGCCGTTCTTCAGCACCGGGCTCTACTCGGGCTGGGTGGCGAACGCCTCCGGCGGCGCCGACTTCTCGCTGTTCATCGGGCTGCCGGTGGCGGGACTCCTCTACTGGGCGCTCTGCCGCAGCCTCGACGTCGACGCGGAGCGACGGCTGGCCGAGGAGCAGGCCGACACGCTCGAGGCCGAGGCCAACCGTCACGAGCGCCCCGAGACCGCATGACCGACGCCTGGGCGATGGCGGAGGCGGTGCGCAACGGCACTGCATCCGCTGTCGACTTGGTCGAGGAGTCGCTCCACCGCATCTCCTCGTACGACGGAGAGGTGAACGCCTTCACCGAGGTGCTCGCCGAGCAGGCGATGGCCGACGCGCGCGAGGCCGACCGGCGCCGCGGCGAACCGCTCCCGCTGCTCGGGGTGCCCGTCTCGGTCAAGGACCACATCTGGCTGGCCGGCGTCCGGGCTACCAACGGCTCGCGTGCCTTCGAGCACTTCGTGCCCGACGTGGACGCCGTCCCGGTGGCGCGGCTCAAGGCAGCAGGCGCGGTCGTGGTGGGCAAGACCAACAACCCCGAGTTCTGCTACCGCGGGTACACCGACAACGACCTGTTCGGCCTGACCCGCAACCCGTGGTCGCTCGACCGGACGCCGGGCGGATCGTCGGGCGGGGCGGGCGCCTCGGTGGCCTACGGTGCCATGCCGATCGCCGTCGGCACCGACGGCGGCGGGTCGGTACGCATCCCGGCGGCGTTCTGCGGGGTGGTCGGGCACAAGCCGACCTCCGGCCTGGTGCCGAAGCTGCCCGGGTTCCGCGGCTGGCCGACCCTCTCGGTGGACGGCCCGCTGACCCGCACGGTCCGTGACGCCGCCCTCGCGCTGTCGGTGATGGCCGGGCCGTCGCCGCACGACGACGGCACCTGGCCGATGGACCCCGGCGACCTGCTCGGGGCGGTGAGTCGCCCGGTCGACTGGTCGGCCGTGCGGGTGGCCGTCTCGGAGGACCTCGGCTGGGCGCCGGTGGAGCCGTCGGTGCGAGCCGCGTTCCGGGCGGTCGTCGGCGTGCTCGCCGACGACGGGGCCCGGGTCGTCGAGGCGTGCCCTGACTCGCCGTACCCGACGGAGCTGTGGAACGACATCGCCGTCCCCGAGGGCTTCGCCTCCGAGGGTCCGCTGCTCGAGGAGTGGGGGCCGCGGATGACGGCCGGCACCCGGGAGATCGTCGAGGCCGGCCGGGCGGCGAGCGCACAGGACTACCTCGACGCGCAGGACCGGCGGCGCGACTACTCACGGCGCTGGGCGGAGTTCTTCGAGGACCACGACGTGCTGCTCACCCCGGCGATGCCGCTTCCCGCGTTCGGCACCGACGTGCAGTCGCCGGCCAGCATCGACGGGGTGCCGGTCGACCCGTTCTTCGACGACTGGTGCGCGCTGTCGTTGCCGGCCAACCTCACCGGCGGTCCGGCCACGGCCGTGCCGATCGGCCTCGACGAGCAGGGCCTGCCTCTGGGCATGCAGGTGATGGGTCCGCGCACCGCAGACGCTCTCGTGCTCGCGGTCGCGGCCGCCTACGAGCGCCTCGCGCCCTTCCCCCGCCTGCCCTGACGGGTGACCGGTCAGCTGCAGCGCAGCGGGCCCTTCGGCACGGTCCCGTGCACGAAGTAGTCCTCGACGGCGTTGTCCACGCAAGAGCTGCCCTGGTTGTAGCCGGTGTGCCCGTCGCCGTCGCGGGTGATCAGGACACCGTGCGGCAGCTGCCGGGCCAGGGACTGCGCCCAGACCAGCGGCGTCGCCGGGTCTCGGGTCGTGCCGACCACCAGGATCGGCGGGGAGCCCTTGGCGTGCACGGCGTGCGGCTTGTGCCCGCTGTGGATCGGCCACACGTGGCAGGTGGTCAGGCTCGAGGCGAAGATCTTGCCGAACGTCGGGGACGCTTTCTCGAAGCGGGGAAGGTAGGTCGGGACCTGCGAGCTCGGCACCCCCTCGTCGTCGTCGAGGCAGCTCACCACGTTGTACACCTCGAAGGAGTTGTCCTTGTAGCTGCCGTCGGGGTTGCGGTGCAGGTACGCGTCCGCGACCAGCCGTAGCAGCGTGCCGTCACCGGAGAACCCGGTCTGCAGCTCCTTGTCCAGGATCGACCACGTCGAGCGGGAGTAGAGCGGGTAGATCAGGCCGTAGAAGGCGACCCCTGCGGTGACCTCGCCACCCGAGCTCGCGTCGATCGGCCGGGTCTCGAGGCCGGTGAGGAAGTCGTGGATCCGCCGTACGCCCTGGTCGACGCTCGAGCCGAGGAAGCAGCTGCTCTTCTGCACGCACGCGCCGACATAGGCGCGCAGAGCGACCTCGAAGCCGTGCGCCTGCACCAGGTCCACGTCGACCGTCGACGAGGTCGGGTCGAGCGCGCCGTCGAGCACCATCCGGCCGACGTGCTTCGGGAACTGGTCGGCGAAGCTCGAACCGATGGCGGTGCCGTACGACGCGCCGAAGTAGGTCAGCTTCGCGTCACCGAGGGCCGCCCGCAGGATGTCGAGGTCCTTGGCGACCTCGTCGGTCGACACGTGCCGGGCCAGGTCGCCACTGCGCTCGAGGCAGCCCTCACCGAGCGCGCGCACCATCCGGTCGGAGGCGCGACGCTCCGCGGCGGTGTCCGGGTCGGGGTCGGAGCTGACCAGGCGGTCGAGCTGCTTGTCCGACTCGCACTGCACCGGGTCGCTCGACGCCACCCCGCGCGGGTCGAAGCCCACGACGTCGTACACGTTGCGGATCGCGGTCCCGTACTCCGACGAGGCACCTGCGGCCCACTGCACCCCGGACTCGCCCGGCCCGCCCGGGTTGACCACCATCGAGCCGATCCGCTGGCTCGGGTGGAGCGCGGGCACCTTCAGCAGCGCCAGCGACACCGCCCTGCCGTTCGGGTGCGCGTAGTCGAGGGGAACGCGCATCCGCGCGCACTGGTCGCGGCCGCCGCCCGGGCAGGTCTTCCAGTCCAGCTTCTGGTGGTAGAAGCCGGCCAGCGTGGACGGCACCTTCCCGGCCGGGGCGGCCGACGACGCCGCTGTGGACTGTCCGGAGGACGACGTGCTCGACGCCGAGCCCTTGTGGGATCCGGAGGAACAGCCGGCCAGGACGAAGGCGAGCGCGACGAGCAGCGCGACGCCGCGGGTGCGGGCAGGGGTCACGCGTCCAGGGTAGGGCGTGGTCTCAGAGCTTGAGGGAGACCATCATCGACTCGAGCGCGAGCAGCGGCGGGGTGTTGAACTCCATCATCTGCCTGCGAGCGGCGAAGATCGCGTCGATGCGGCGGATGTTGCTCTCCGGCGTCGTCCGGCGGGCGATCCCGGCAACCGCCTCGCGGATCTCCTCGTTGACCAGCTCGCCGGAGCCGGTCTGCAGCACGATCGCGTCGCGGTAGACCGACATGACGTCCATCAGCCCGCGGTCGATCACGTCGATCACCCGCCGCTTGTCGCGCTGCTTCTGGCTGTACTCCAGGTCGCGCAGGCTCGCGCGGTAGGACCGCGACACCTTCGCCTTGCGGTCGTCGCCGTAGAGCGCCTCGAGGTCGGCGAGGTCGCGGGCGTTGCTCTGCTCGGTGAGGGCCGCGGTCTCGCCGCGGGCGATGTCGACCAGGTTCGCGGCCGCGTTCAGGCAGGCGCCGAGCGAGGTCAGCCCGGCGGGCATCTCCACCACCTCGCGCCGGCGGATCCGGGTCTGCTCGTCGCGGGCCAGGGCGCGCGCTCGGCCGATGTGCCCCTGGCTGGCCCGGGCGGCGAAGACGGCCAGCGGCTCGGCCACGCCGTCCCGCTGGACGAGGAACCTGGCGACGTCCTCGGTCGTGGGAGTGGCCAGTGACACGTTGCGGCAGCGGGACCGGATCGTCGGCAGGACGTCCTCGACGGTCGGCGCGCACAGCAGCCACACCGTCTTCGGCGTCGGCTCCTCGATCGCCTTGAGCAGGGCGTTGGACGTGCGCGTCTCCTCGCCCTTGGTCAGCCGATCGGCGTCCTCGACGACCATCACCTGCCACTTGCGCTCCACCGGGTGGAGGCCCGCCCGGCGGACCAGCGCCCGCATGTCGTCGATGTAGTGCACGGACTTCTCGGTCCGGGTGAGGCTGACGTCCGGGTGCGCCCCGGCCAGCGTCGTGCGGCAGGCGTGGCACTCCCCGCACCCGGTGCCGTGCTCGCACTGGAGGGCGGCCGCGAAGGCAATCGCGGCGTTGGACCGGCCGGAGCCGGGCGGCCCGGTGAACAGCCAGGCATGCGTCATCCCGTGCCCCGCGACGGCGCGCTGCAGCGTCTCGACGACGTGCCTCTGGCCGACGAGCGTGCTCCAGACGCCGCCGCGGTCCTGCACCTGGGTGCTCGTCGGGCTGTGGCTCATGCCTTCGCCTTGTCGGTACGGCGGACCGCGGACCCGAGCAGCGGCCGCAGCCGCACCAGGATCGCCTCGGTGATCTCCTCGACCGGCTGCCCCGCGTCGAGGACCAGGTAGTGCTCCGGCGATCGGCCGGCCAGCAGCAGGAACATCTCGCGCACCCGCTCGTGGAACTCCACGGACTCCCCCTCGATCCGGTCCCGGCCCTCGAACCGGGTCAGCCCCTGCTCCGGCGGCACGTCGAGCAGCACGGTCAGGTGCGGCCGCAGGTCGCCGGTGGCCCAGCGGGCGACGCGCTCGACGTCGATGTCGGCGAGGTCGCGCCCGGCCCCCTGGTAGGCCAGCGTCGAGTCGACGTAGCGGTCGGTGACCACCACCGCGCCCCGGGCCAGCGCCGGCGCGACCACCCGCTCGACGTGCTCGGCCTTGTCGGCGGCGTAGAGCAGCGCCTCCGCCCGGTGCGAGATCGCGCCGGTGGCGGGGTCGAGCACGATCCGCCGCAGCTGCCGGCCGACTTCGGTGTCACCCGGCTCGTGGGTCAGCAGCACGTCGTACCCCTCGGCCTCGAGCACCTCCCGCAGCCGGCGCGCCTGCGTCGACTTGCCGGCGCCCTCACCGCCCTCGAGCGCGACGAAGCACCCCGTCGCCGCGTAGCTGCCGCTCGAGCCGGTGAACGCGCGGCGCAGGTCGGCCATCAGCGGAACCTCCCTCCGGTCGTCCATCTGACGGTACGACGCGACGCCGACAGCGGTCATCAGCACCGCGGCGAGCAGGAAGGTGAACGCGGCGCCGTTGTAGACCACGAACGGCCGGCCGTCGGGGCCGGTCGGTCCGAAGTCGTGCCGGCCGATCACACCTGCGAGCAGCGGCGCCACCGCCAGCACGAGAGAGAGCACCAGCCGGATCGCCGAGCCGACGAAGGCGAACGTGCGGCCGCGGAGCTCGTCGGGCACCTCGAGGCCGAGCATGGTGTTGCCGGTGATCCACGCGACGCCGGCGAAGAAGCCCAGCACCAGGGTGATCACCACGACCACCGGCAGCTGCTGGAGCAGCGCGATGGGGAAGAGCAGCAGCCCGGTGAAGGTCAGCGAGATCCCGAACATCCGCCGCCGGGACAGCCCCTGGAGCAGCCGCGGACCGCGCCACATGCCGAGCCCGAGGCCGGCGAAGACCGTTCCGAACAGCAGGCCGTAGCCGGAGTCGCCGCCGCCGAGGTCGGAGACGAACGTGCGGGCCAGCCCGATCACCACGCCGCCTGCCGCGAACGCGCCGACGATGCCGATCACCAGGCCGCGCACGATGCGGGTGCCGACGACGTACCGCCAGCCCTCGACCACCACGCTGAACGCGGTGCTCTCGCCGTGCACGTCCGCCGGCCCGCGCGGCATGCTCTTGAGGCTGGCGATCACGACCCCGGACACCACGAACGACAGGGCGTCGAAGTAGATCGCGAGGTCGACCGGGCCGCTGCCGACCCAGTCGAAGACGTAGCCGTACAGCTTGTCGAGCAGGGTCAGCCCGGCGAACAGGGCCGCCGCGGGCAGCGCGGAGCCGTACGTCGTGGCGAGGCTGACCTGGTTGGCGGCCTCGAGCCGGTGCGCCGGGACGAGGTTGGGCACCGTCGCGTCCTTGGCCGGGCCCCACACCAGGCTGATCGCCTCGACCAGCACGGTGACCAGGAAGATCCACCACAGCGTGCCGACCCGCGGGCCCACCAGCGGGATGGTGAGGAACAGCGCGCCGCGCAGGTAGTCGCCCCAGATCAGCACGGTACGGCGGTCCAGCCGGTCGGCCACGTAGCCGGCGACCGGGCCCATCAGCAGGGCCGGCAGCACCCGGAGGAACAGCACCGTGGCGATCGCGTAGTTCTTGCCGGCGTACGTGTCGGCGCTGGCGTTGGCCATCGCGGTGAGCGCGAGCAGCCCCATCCAGTCACCGAGGCTGGACAGGCCGAGGCCGATCCAGAGCCGGCGGAAGTCCGCGATCCGCAGGACCGCCGCCAGCGAGTGGGCCGGGGTGTGGGTCAGGTCGACGCCCGACTCCACCTCGGCCCGCTCGCTCATCCGGTCAGCCTACGGCCGGGCGGTCCGCCGGTGCGTACGGTGTGCTGGTGAGCCGGTTGACGAATCCGCGCCGCCAGACACGCCAGCTCGACGGGTTCTGACCGCCAGACACGCCAACTCGGCCGGTTCTGACCGCCAGACACGCCAGCTCGACGGTCAGGACTTCTTGGCGGTGGCCTTCTTGGCCGTCTTCCTCGTCGACTTCTTCGCAGCCGACTTCTTCGCGCTCGACTTCTTCGTGGTCTTCTTGGCGGACTTCTTGGCCGGCCCCTTGGCCCGGCGCTCCTCGAGCAGCTCCGCGGCGCGCTCGATCGTCAGCGTGGCAGGGTCGTCGCCCTGCCGCAGCGTCGCGTTGTACTCGCCGTCGGTGACGTAGGTCCCGAACCGCCCGCTCTTGATCGTCACCGGCTTGCCGCTCACCGGGTCCGTGCCGACCTCCTTGCCCGGGTCGGCGGCGGCCCGGCCGTGCCGCTTCGGCTGGGCGAAGACGGCCAGCGCCTCCTCGAGCGTGATGGTGAGCAGCTTCTCCTCGGAGTCGATCGACCGGGAGTCGGTGCCGCGCCGGAGGTACGGCCCGTAGCGGCCGTTCTGGGCGGTGATCTCATCACCGGACTCGTCGGTCCCGACCACCCGCGGCAGCCTCAGCAGCCGCAGCGCGTCGTCGAGCGTGACGGTGTCCAGGTTCATCGACTTGAACAGCGACGAGGTTCGCGGCTTCACCGACTTGGGCGCGTCCTCGGGGAGCAGCTCGGTGACGTACGGCCCGTAGCGACCGTTCTTCGCGACGATCGTCAGCCCCGTCGACGGGTCCTCCCCGAGCCGGTGCTCCTCCCCTGCGGGGTTGGCGAGCAGCTCCTTGGCCTTGTCCTCGGTCAGCTCGTCGGGGGGCAGGTCGTCGGG
>Ga0308176_10003162_pt1 | contig 10500 bp, 9 predicted proteins | sample PhyCR2_3_FD_203890 | JGI IMG/M metagenome (GOLD analysis project Ga0308176, IMG submission 203890) | Soil microbial communities from UC Gill Tract Community Farm, Albany, California, United States - DLSLS.C.R2 | ecosystem: Environmental > Terrestrial > Soil > Agricultural land | place: USA... | reverse complement strand
AGGTCAACCTGATCCCGTTCAATCCCTTTCCAGGTACGCGCTTCGAGCGACCGGACGAAGTCGCGATCCGTGCCTTCCAGAAGCTGCTCAACGACGCCGGAATGATCGCGCCGGTGCGGCGCACGCGTGGCGACGACATCGATGCCGCCTGCGGCCAGCTCAAGGGCCAGGTCATGGATCGCACCCGGCGCCAGGCCGAATTCCGCCGCAAGCTCGAACTACAGGAAGGCAACGATGCAGCTGCATAAGGTGATCGGCGCCCTGGTGCTGGTGGCGCTGCTTGCAGGCGTCGGTTGTTCCCGGCTCACGTTCGTCAAGCCGAAGTTCAAGCGCGACTTCCACCAGACCGGCCCGGACTACACCGTCCGCGACGATCCGCGCGACGTGCAGCGTATCGCCGCCATCGACCAGGTCGCACTGGCCGAGCAGGGGCTGCGCAGTGGCCAGCTCGAAGACGCCGGGACGCATGCGCGCGCGGCGATCAAGGCCGACCCCAGCTCATCGGATGCCTACATGCTGCTGGCCATGATCCAGGAGCAGCGCGGCAATACGCCGCAGGCCGGACCGCTTTACGCCAAGGCCGTCGCGCTGGCGCCGACCCGCGGCGTCGCCCTCAACAACTATGGGGCATGGCTGTGTGGGAACGGCCAGGCAGCGGCATCGCTGCCATTGTTCGACCGTGCGCTGGCGGATCCCGGCTATCCGACGCCGGCATCCGCGCTCGCCAATTCCGGCTCCTGCGCGCTCACGGCAGGGCAGAACGACATCGCCTCCCGCAACCTGGCCAAGGCACTGGAACTTGACCCGGATAACCCGGTCGCGCTCGAGGCGATGGCGGAAAGCGAGTTCAAGGCAGGGCGTTACCTGGAGGCGCGCGCGTTTTCCGAACGCCGGCTCGCGGTAGCGCCCGCCAGCGTCAAAATGTTACAACTCGCGTCACAGATCGAGCAAAAACTCGGCGACACCGTTGCGGCTGCTCGTTATGTTCAGCGCATCGCCACGGAATTTCCGCAGCAGCGGACCGTGCCGCCCGGGGGCGCAAATCAACGATGATGCAGGCAGATTCCAGGTTGCCGGCCGATAACTTGGCGCAGGGCGCAGTTCCCGACGGAAGCCGCGGCTGCGGCGCGAGGTTGCGCAAGGCGCGCGAGGCGGCGGGGCTGACAGAAGCCGATGTCGCCGAGCGGCTCAAGATGCCGGTCCGTGTGGTCCGCTCGCTCGAGGCGGAGGACTGGGGCCGGCTCGGCGCTCCGGTTTTCGTACGTGGGCAGTTGCGGAGCTATTCCCGGTTGCTGGGCCTGACCACGGCACCGATGGTGGCCGCCTCGGGGGTTGCGCCGATCGAACCGCCGGTGCTTGTCCCGCGCACGTTCACCCCGCCGATGCAGCGGCTGGCGGAGCAAGTGGCGCGTCGTTTCATCTATATCGTATTGACGGCAGCCATCGCGGTACCGGTCTGGCTCGCCACGCGGCCGCACCTGGCCAGCGTCGCGCACGACGCCGCGCCACTGGATGTCCCCGCCAACGTGGGCGTCGCCGGGCACAAGGCACTGAACACTGCTTCCTCCGCGGCGGACCCCAGTCCGCTGGTGGCATCGCTCGCGCCGCTGCCCCCGCACGCAGGCGCGGCACCGGCGTTGTCGCTACGAGTCGAGGGCGACAGCTGGGTCCAGGTGACCGCGCCGGATGGCCGGACGCTGGAGGAATCGCTGCTGCATGCGGGCGACGAGCGGAGCTACGACGCAGGCGATGTCGGCCGCATCATCATCGGCAATGCCGGCGTGGTACGGGTGCGCAATGCAGGCCAGGACGTCGATCTGGCGCCCTATGCGCGTTCGAATGTCGCGCGCTTTACGGTATCCTCTGGCGGTTCCCTCGAGCCGATTGCCGACTGACCCATCGTCGGCCCCGCGGCCGCGAGTCAGTCCACCCACCGGTCGCCGTCCCAGGCGCCGGGCAACCGGCAGCATGATCCCCCGATGGCAATCGACGACCTGCTCGATGAGCATGAACAAGGCGAAAAAGTACGCACGTGGCTGCGGGAAAACGCGCTCGGCCTGATCGGCGGCGTGGTCCTCGGGCTCGCCCTCATCGGCGGGTGGCAGTGGTGGCAGAAGCAGCGCCATACCGCGCAGGTCGAGACCGGCCAGCGCTACGACGCGGGCGTCAACGACATCCAGGCCGGCAAGCTGCAGGCAGCGAAGTCCGGACTCGCCAAGTTGCCTGCCGGTGCATACGCCACGCTTGGCGCGCTGTCCCTGGCCAAGGCCCAGATGGCGGCGGGACATCGCGATGACGCCATCGCCACCTTGCGTGCGAGCCATCCGACAGACTCCGCGCTTGCGGCCATCACCGCACAACGACTGGCCCTGCTGCTGATCGATGCCGGCAAGGCCGACGAGGCGCTGAAGCAGTTGCCCGCCGAAGACACGGACGCGCAGACGCTGGAGCTGCGCGGCGATGCGCACTATGCACTCGGTCATCTGGAGCAGGCCCGCGCTGCCTATGCGCAGGCATTGACCACGATGGACGCCACCGCGCCTGCACGCCGGCTGGTGGAACTGAAGCTTTCCGAAGTCGGCGGCACTCCCCCCAAATCCGAGGCGAAGTCTTGATGAAGCCTGCTCTCAATGCGCGCGCACGGCACGGCACCGCAAACCGCATGTCGGACAAGCCGCGAATCCTGCTCATCCTGCTGGTCGCGTTCGCGGTGGGGCTGGGTGGCTGCAGCACCGTCAAGAACATATTCACCAGCAGGAAGGAGCGGGCGCTCAAGCCCGCGCCGTTGGCCGAAATCACGCCGTCGGTGTCGGTGGTCCGCCTATGGAGCGCCAAAGCCGGCAAGGGCGAGGGCCTGATCGGCGCTCGCCAGGCGCCGGCCGTCGCCGATGGCCGCGTCTATGCCGCGGCGGTGCGCGGCGGCGTGCACGCGTTCGACCTGAAGACCGGTGCGTCGATCTGGCATTACGACTCCAAGTTGTCGCTGTCCGGCGGCCCTGGCGTGGGCGACGGCCTGGTGGTCGCGGGTGGCCTCGACGGGGACGTGATCGCCCTGGACGCCGCGACTGGCGCCGAGAAATGGAAGGCCAAGGTCGGCAACGAGATCATCGCCGCGCCGGTGATCGGCCAGGGCATGGTGTTCGTCCATTCCAACGATGGCCGCGTCACCGCGTTCGACGAGACCAATGGCGAGCGGCGCTGGTTCTGGTCGCATGAATTGCCGGCGCTTACCGTCCGCGGCAACGATTCGGTCGTGCTCGGCCCGGGATTCCTGTTCGTAGGCAACGACGACGGCACGATGAGCGCGTTGGCGGTGTCTGATGGACATCCGCTCTGGGAACAGACCGTCGCCGAAGCATCGGGCCGCACCGAACTCGAGCGCATGGCCGACGTCGATGGCACGCCGGTGCTGGACGGGACCACGCTGTACGCCAGCAGTTACAAGAAGCACACCGCCGCGATCGATGGACCGACCGGCCGCCCGGTTTGGTCGCACGACAGCGGCGGCCCCGGGAATGTCGCGGTGTCGTCCGACCGCGTGGTGGTTTCGGGAGTGTCCGGAAGCGTCTGGGGCCTGGACAAGGCTACCGGCGCGGGCTTGTGGCAGCAGGACGCGCTCGTGCACCGCAATGTCACCGGTCCGGCGATCCAGGGCGACTATGCCGTGGTCGGCGACTTCGAGGGCTACCTGCATTGGCTGAAGCTGTCCGACGGCGCGTTTGCCGCGCGCATGCGCGCCGGCAAGGATGCGTTGCGTGCTGCTCCGGTCGTCAGCGACGGCATCCTCGTGACCGAAGACACCGGCGGCCGCATCAGCGCGTTCCAGCTCGGCCAATAAACACGAGTCCGGTACGGGAACCACGGTAAGGCGAACGCGCGCGCGGTGATGCGGTTGCGCCGCGTTCGCCCTGGCGCCAACTCCGCCCCGACTCCCAACCCGCGGATCCGCAATGCTGCCTCTCGTCGCCCTGGTCGGTCGCCCCAACGTCGGTAAATCGACGTTGTTCAATGCGTTGACCCGCTCGCGCGATGCGCTCGTGCACGACGAGCCCGGCGTTACCCGCGACCGCAATTACGGCGTATGCCGGCTCGATCCTGCGCATCCGTTCGTGCTCGTCGACACCGGCGGCATCGCCGGCAGCGAGGAAGGCTTGGCGGGCGCGACGGCCCGGCAGTCGCGTGCCGCAGCCGAGGAAGCCGACCTCATCCTGTTCGTGGTCGACGGCCGTGAAGGTCCCTCGTCGCTCGATGACGAGATCCTCTCCTGGTTGCGCAAGGTCTCCACGCCGACATTCCTCGTGGTCAACAAGACCGACGGCATCGACGTGCAGGCTGCGCTGGGCGAGTTCGCACGCTACGGCATCAAGGACGTCCTGCCGGTGTCGTCCGCGCACAAGCACGGCATCGATGCGCTGCTGGCGCGCGTGCTGGCGACGCTGCCCGAGGATGGCGACGCCGAGATCCTCGACAACGATCCGGAGCGTGTCCGCATCGCCTTCGTCGGCCGCCCGAACGTCGGCAAGTCGACCCTGGTCAACCGCATCCTGGGCGAGGAGCGGATGATCGCGTCCGACGTGCCGGGCACGACACGCGATTCGATCGCGGTGGACCTCGAGCGCGACGGTCGCAAGTACCGCCTCGTCGACACCGCCGGGCTGCGCCGCCGCGGCAAGGTCGAGGAAGCCGTCGAGAAGTTTTCGGTGGTGAAGACGCTGCAGGCGATCGAGCACTGCCAGGTCGCGGTGATCATGCTCGATGCCGGCGAAGGCGTCACCGACCAGGATGCGACCGTGCTCGGCGCGGTGCTCGATGCCGGCCGTGCACTGGTCGTGGCCATCAACAAATGGGACGGCCAGAGCGACTACCAGCGCAAGCAGACCGACACGCTGGTGGAGCGCAAGCTGGGTTTCGTCAACTGGGCGGAATCGATCCATATCTCGGCGCTGCACGGCTCGGGATTGCGCGAACTGTTCAAGGCCATCCACCGCGCGCATGCCTCGGCGACGCACGCCTTCAGCACCGCAGAAGTCACCCGCGCGCTCGAAGTCGCCTACGAGACCAATCCGCCGCCGGTCGTGCGCGGCCACGTCGCAAAACTTCGATTCGCGCATCCGGGCGGCGAGAATCCGCCGACCTTCATCGTCCACGGCACGCGCCTGCGCACGTTGTCGGAGACGTACCGGCGCTACCTCGAGAATTTCTTCCGCAAACGATTCAAGCTGGTCGGGACGCCGGTGCGCTTCGTCTTCAAGGAAGGCGAGAATCCGTACAAGGACAAGAAGAACGTCCTCACCGACAAGCAGGTGGCCAAGAAACGCCGCCTCATCCGGCATGTGAAGCGCGGGAAGTGACGCGGTTGCGTTGCGGATAACGCGGTCGCTGGTTTCACGCAACGACACCATCGATGGACACGACGAACCGCGGCATCGGAACCGACACCACCCTGGGCATCCTCGCGGGCGGTCGTGCCACCAGACTCGGCGGCGTCGACAAGGCCTGGCTGCAGCGCGATGGCGTTCCCCAGGTCGTGCGCATCGCACGACGCTTCGCAGCGGAGGTCGAGGCCACCCTGGTCAGCGCCAACCGCAATCTCGAGCGGCATGCGGAGCATGGCTTGGCCGCCGTTGCGGACAAGGTGCAGGAAGCGGGTCCGATCGGCGGCCTCGATGCGCTCGCGCAGGCCTGCCGCACGACGTGGCTGCTCACGGTTCCCGTCGACCTCGTCGGCGTCAACGAATGCCTGCTGCAGACCCTGCGTGCCCACGCGGAAGAGCAGGGCGCCTTCGCGCTCGACGACGACGGCCCACAGCCGCTCGTGGCGCTGTGGCGCGTGGCGTCCTTGCCTTCGGCCGTGTCGTCGGCCATGGCTGCGGGAGATGGCTCGGTGCAGGGGCTGCAGCAGCGGCTCGGCATGCATCCGGTGCGTTTCGCCGGTGTGCGGTTCGGCAACCTCAACACGCCGGCCGACCTGCTCGCGGCCGGACTGGAATGAGCAGCCGGCGATCCGCTGGCCGATAATCGCGACATGAGCAGATCCGTCGACAGTGGCCTGGTCGAAATTCCCGATCTAGGTCCGGCGCAGGCGCTGGAACGGGTGCGCGACGGCGCCCGTCTCGTCGATGTCCGCGAAGCACATGAGCGTGCGCTGGGCATGGCTGAAGGCGCGATCGGCATCGACCGTAGCGCGCTCACCGCCCAGCCGCAGGTCCACCTGCCCGATGTCGGCGCCGAAATCCTGCTGATCTGCCAGGGCGGGACACGCTCGCGACTCGCCGCGCAGGCGCTCGCCGCGCAGGGCTACCGCAACCTGGCATCGGTGCTGGGCGGCACGAGCGCCTGGGAGGCCGCCGGCCTGCCCATGGTGCGCACGGACATCGACGACGACTTCGCCGAGCGCTATTCGCGGCACCTGCGGTTGCCAGAAGTCGGCCTGGAGGGCCAGCGCCGACTGCAGCAGGCGCGCGTGCTGCTCGTCGGCGCCGGAGGGCTCGGGTCACCAGCGGCGTTCTATCTCGCAGCGGCGGGCGTCGGCACCTTGCGCCTGGTCGACGACGACGTGGTCGACCGCAGCAACCTGCAGCGGCAGATCCTGCACGCAGACGATCGCATCGGCATGTCGAAGGTGGCATCGGCGGCCGTTGCGATCAGCGCGCTCAATCCACGCACGCACCTGGAAGCCTTCCACGAGCGCATCACCAGCGCCAACGTCGAACGCATGCTCGACGCCGTCGACGTCGTCATCGACGGCGGTGACAACTTTCCCGTGCGCTACCTGCTCAACGACGCCTGCGTGAAGCTGGGCAAGCCGCTGGTGTACGGCGCGGTGCATCGTTTCGAAGGGCAGTTGAGCGTGTTCGACGCCGGCCGCCATCGCGGCCAAGCGCCTTGCTATCGCTGCCTGTTCCCGGAGCCGCCCCCGCCGGAAGCCGCACCGAACTGTTCCGAGGCCGGCGTGCTAGGCGTGCTTCCCGGCGTGGTGGGGCTGCTGCAGGCGACCGAGGCGATCAAGCTGGTCCTGGGGATCGGTGATTCGCTGGCGGGCCGCCTGCTCCAGTTCGACGCACTGGCGATGCGCTTCCACCAGACGCGACTCGCACCGGACCCCGATTGCGTCGTCTGCGCGCCCGGCAAGCCGTTCCCCGGCTATATCGATTACCAGCAGTTCTGCGCCGCGCGCTGACGTGCCCGCGGCTGCGCTGCGGGGATCGGCGATAATGGGCGCCGCACTCCGCGGCATCGACCCGCCCGCATGACGAAATCAAAGCCTGCCCAGCCACGCGCGAACATCATCGACGGCAAGCGCATCGCCGACGAACTGCTGTGCACGCTCAAGGCGCGGGTCGATGCGCGCATCGCGTCCGGGAGATCGCGACCCGGCCTGGCCGTGGTGCTGGTCGGAAACGATCCTGCGTCGAGTGTGTACGTGCGCAACAAGCGTCGCGCCGCCGAGAAGGTCGGCATCCGTGCGATCGACCACGACCTGCCGGCCGACACCAGCGATGCCGAGCTGCTCGCGCTCATCGATCGCCTCAATGCCGATCCAGGCGTGCACGGCATCCTCGTGCAATTGCCGTTGCCCGACCGGCGCGATGCGACTGCGCTGATCCATCGCATCGATCCACGCAAGGACGTCGACGGCTTCCATCCGGAAAACGTCGGCCATCTCGCGCTGCGCCAGTTCGGCCTGCGTCCGTGCACGCCGCGCGGCATCACGACCCTGCTGGCATGGACAGACCGCCCGGTTCGCGGCGCGAGCGCGACGATCGTCGGCGTGAGCAACCATGTCGGCCGGCCGATGGCGCTGGAACTGCTGATCGCCGGCTGCACCGTTACCTGCTGCCACAAGTTCACGCCGCCGCAGGTGCTGGAGGCGAGCGTGCGCGGCGCCGACATCCTCGTCGTCGCGGTGGGACGGCCTGCGCTGATTCCGGGCGAGTGGGTGAAGGAGGGCGCGGTCGTCATCGATGTCGGGATCAACCGGTTGGACGACGGGCGCCTGGTGGGAGATGTCGGCTTCGACGCCGCCGCCCAGCGCGCGAGCTGGATCACGCCGGTGCCGGGCGGTGTCGGGCCGATGACCGTGGCGACCCTGATGCAGAACACGCTGGAAGCCGCCGAAGCCGCGGATCGCCCTTCGTAGGAGCGGCTTTAGCCGCGAGATCCATGCGGCTATCGCCAGGACCGCCGCCGCTCCCGGCTGGAGCTGGGCCAACGTGCCGTGAGCGGCGGACCCCGCCGGCGCGGTACAATGACGCGCTTCATTCCCCCCGGACCCGCCCATGCTGCGCATCCAGGCTGAAGCGCTCACCTACGACGACGTTTCCCTCGTCCCCGCGCATTCGACCGTCCTGCCCAAGGATGTCTCGCTCGCCACGCGCCTGACACGCGACCTGCGCCTGAACCTGCCGATCCTCGCCGCGGCGATGGACACGGTGACCGAGGCGCGCCTGGCCATCGCCATGGCCCAGCTCGGCGGCATCGGCATCATCCACAAGAACATGTCGCTCGAACGGCAGGCTGCCGAAGTCGCCCGGGTCAAGAATTTCGAAGCCGGCGTGATCCGCGAGCCCTTCACCGTCGGTCCCGAGACCACGATCGGCGAAGTCCTCAAGCTCACCCGCGCACGCAACATTTCCGGCGTGCCGGTGGTCGACGGCGACGGCCACCTTGTCGGCATCGTCACCGGGCGCGACATGCGCTTCGAAAAGAAGCTCGACGACCCGGTCCGGCACATCATGACCAAGAAGGATCGACTCGTGACCGTGCGCGAAGGCGCGTCGGACGATGAAGTCATCCAGCTGCTGCACAAGCACCGCATCGAGAAAGTGCTGGTCGTGAACGACGAGTTCGCGCTGCGCGGGCTGATCACCGTCAAGGACATCCAGAAGAAATCCGACAATCCCAATGCTGCCTACGACAGCAGCGAGCGCCTGCTGGTCGGCGCCGCGGTGGGCGTCGGCGGCGACACCGAACAGCGCATCGAAGCGCTCGCGGCGGCCGGCGTCGATGTCGTGATCGTCGATACCGCGCACGGCCACTCGCAGGGCGTGATCGATCGCGTGCGCTGGACCAAGCAGCGCTTCCCGAAGCTGCAGGTCGTCGGCGGCAACATCGTGACCGGCGACGCCGCACTCGCATTGATGGATGCGGGCGCCGATGCGGTGAAGGTCGGCGTCGGCCCGGGCTCGATCTGCACCACGCGCATCGTGGCCGGCGTCGGCGTCCCGCAGGTCACCGCCGTGTCGATGGTTGCCGAGGCGCTGCAGGATCGCATTCCGTTGATCGCCGACGGTGGCATCCGCTACTCGGGTGATATCGGCAAGGCGATCGTTGCTGGCGCTTCCACCGTGATGGTCGGCGGACTGTTCGCCGGCACCGAGGAAGCGCCCGGCGAAGTCGAACTGTTCCAGGGCCGCAGCTACAAGAGCTACCGCGGCATGGGTTCGCTCGGCGCAATGGAGAAGGGATCGAAGGATCGCTACTTCCAGGACGCGTCCGATGCCGACAAGCTGGTGCCGGAAGGCATCGAGGGCCGCGTGCCGTACCGCGGTCCGTTGAGCGGCGTGGTGCACCAGTTGGCGGGCGGCCTGCGCGCGACGATGGGCTACGTCGGCTGCGCCACGATCGAAGAGATGCGCACGAAGCCGTCGTTCGTCCAGGTCACCGGGGCAGGGCAGCGCGAAAGCCACGTGCATGACGTGCAGATCACCAAGGAACCGCCGAACTACCGGGCAGGCTGATCCGGCGTTCCCGTGTCCTCCCTTCATTCCCGCGAAAGCGGGAATGACGTTTTAACCAATCCGAATTGCTGGCGATGACCGACCTCCACACCGACAAGATCCTCATCCTCGATTTCGGCGCGCAGTACACGCAGCTGATCGCGCGCCGCGTGCGCGAGATCGGCGTGTATTGCGAGATCTGGGCCTGGGACCACGATTCGGCGGAGATCGCGGGTTTCGGCGCCAAGGGCATCATCCTGTCGGGCGGTCCGGAGTCGACCACCGAAGCGGGCGCGCCGCGCGCCCCGCAGGAAGTCTTCGACTCCAACCTTCCGATCCTCGGCATCTGCTACGGCATGCAGACGCTCGCGGCGCAGCTCGGTGGCGAAACGGAAGCCGCGGACGCGCGCGAATTCGGACATGCGCAGGTCGAGCTCGTCGCGCAGGACCGCCTGCTCGACGGCCTGAAGGACCATCCGGGCTCGCCACCGCGGCTCGACGTGTGGATGAGCCACGGCGACCACGTCGCCAAGGCGCCGCCGGGCTTCACCGTCACCGCCCGCACCGATCGCATTCCCGTTGCCGCGATGGCCAACGAGGACAAGCGCTGGTACGGCGTGCAGTTCCACCCGGAAGTCACGCACACAAAGTCAGGGCAGGCGCTGTTGCGGCGCTTCGTCGCCGATATCTGCGGCTGCCGCACGCTTTGGACCGCCGAACACATCATCGACGACCAGATCGCGCGCGTACGCGAGAAAGTCGGCAGTGACGAAGTGATCCT
>Ga0308176_10003161_pt1 | contig 10500 bp, 11 predicted proteins | sample PhyCR2_3_FD_203890 | JGI IMG/M metagenome (GOLD analysis project Ga0308176, IMG submission 203890) | Soil microbial communities from UC Gill Tract Community Farm, Albany, California, United States - DLSLS.C.R2 | ecosystem: Environmental > Terrestrial > Soil > Agricultural land | place: USA... | reverse complement strand
CCGGCGACCAGAGAGGATCTCCCACCCCGTCCGGGAGATCGGTCAGGGCGACCGCCTCTCCCCCCTTCGTCGACAGGAGGTAGATCTGGGGCGGCTGCTCCTTGCCGTCCTTCTTGACCGCACGGACGAAGGCGAGCCGCGTGCCGTCCGGCGACCATCTGGGCGAGGAGTCGGACGGGCCGCTGGTGAACGGCCGCGGCGGCTCGCTGCCGTCCGCGGGTACGATCCAGAGGGCGGTGTCGTAGCCGTCCTTCTTCTCGTTGACGGTCACGCGCACGTAGACGACCTGCCGGCCGTCCGGCGAGATCCGCGGATCGGCGGTCCAGACGAATTTGAAGAGGTCGGTCTCGGTGATGGGCCGCTTCGCGGCGCTGGCGGCCTGGGGGGCCGCCAGGAGAAGGGCGGCGACGAGGACGGCGGCGGCGCGGCGGCTGCGGAGACTGCGGAGACTGGACGGCATCAACGGGCTCCTCCAGAGTTGAGCACAACTTTATCGGTACGGAGCCGGAGGAGGGAAGTTGCGGGTCTCCCTCCCGCGATCGCGCGGGAGGGAGGGGGGTCCGGGGAAAATCAGACCGGGCAGGAGGGGTGGGGGGAGCACCAGACCAGGGCGCCGCCGCAATCGGCGTAACAATTCTTGAGCGCGAAGCAGCCCGTGTAGCCGGGGGCGCTCGTGCAGGAGACGGTGCTGCCGTTCGAGCAGGTGGCCGTGGCGGTGCAGCTCGGGCAGGCGGGGCAGTTGATCGTCCCCGTGTCCGTGCCGGTGCAATATCCCCGCTGGCCAGAGGCGCAGTTGGAATCGACCGCGCTGGAGGAGGTGCCGGTGCAGGTCACCGTGGAGCCGTCCCAGCAGTGGGCTGTGGAGAGCGACTTGGTGGGGAGGCGGTGGCCCCGGGCCGCGACGTCCTGGGCCTGGGGCTGGGCCTCCACCGCGGGCGCGGGCGCGAAGATCGCGGACCAGGCCGCCGCCGAAGAATCCGGGGAGGCTGCGCGGACGGGCAGGGAACAGAATGCCAGAATCAGAAGCGCCGCTCCAAAAATCAGACATCTCTTCATATCCTATCCTCCTTAGAAGGAAGATAAGCTACTGCATTAATTCAGAAAATGGAAGGGCCGCCCGGCGCGACTTCACCCTCGCCGCATCACCATGCACACGCTGGTGAACCGCGCCACCGCCCTCCCCTCGCCGTCCACGATCTCGGCCTCGGCGTGGCCGACGCTCTTCCCCTTGTGGACGATGCGGGCGGTCACGACCAGCTTCCCTTCCCGGACCGCCCGGAGATAGCTGGCGGCGAGCTGCAGGGTGGTGAAGCCCTCCCCCTCTTCCAGGGTGGCGGCCATGGCGGTGCCCATGGCCGCGTCGGCGAGGTCGCAAAAGATGCCTCCGTGGACGGTCCCCATGGGGTTGTGGTGCTGGGGGCCGGCGTCCATCTCCATACGCACGACGCCGTCCTCGAATCCGGTCAGGCGGAAGCCGACCAGCGTGCCCACGCGCGCGCCCTCGACGCGCCCCGCGAGCCAATCCTCGATGTGCTTCTGGTAGGGGGTCATAGGGCGCCCCTCCCCTACTTCTTCAACCCGATCTCCCGCAACCGCTGCTCCAGAAACTGCCCCGCCGTGATCGGCGGGTACTTGGGAGGATGGTCCGGGCCCGTGAACCGCTCCGGGATCGTCAGGTCGCACGACGAGTAGGGGTGGACGAAGAACGGCATCGAGAAGCGGTCGCGGGCCGCGTTCTCGGCCGGATTGACCACCCGGTGGGTGGTGGCGGGGATGACCTCGTTGGTGAAGCGGGAGAGCATGTCCCCGGCGTCGACCACGATCTGCCCGGGGCCGGTCTCGACCGCCATCCACTCGCCCTCGCGGGTGAGGATCTCCAGCCCCGAGTCGGTCGCCTCGCAGAGGAGGGTGATCAGGTTGATGTCCTCGTGGGCGGCGGCCCGCACGGCCGGGGCATACTCCGGCTTGACCGGCGGATAGTGGAGGATGCGCAGGATGCTGTTGCCCACGTCCATCATCGAAGAGAAGGAGTCGCGGGGCATCTCGAAATACTCGGCCAGGGCGCGCAGCAGGTTCTCGGCCACCCGCTCGAGACTGCTGTAGAGCCGCAGCGTCGGCTCCTGGATCTCCGGGATCTCCGCCGGCCAGACGTTGGCCGGATACTCGGTCCGGAACGGATGCCCCGCCGGCGGCTCCTGGCCCACGTGCCAGAACTCCTTGAGATCGGGCAGCGGGTTGTCCTTGGCGTGCTCGACCCCGAACGGCGTATAGCCCCGGGCTCCCCCCTCGACACCCGCGTACTTCCGCTTGACCGCGTCGGGCAGCTCGAAGAAGCGCTTCCAGAGGTCATAGGTGCCGCGGATCAGCGACGAGTCGATGCCGTGCCCCTCGACGTTGAGAAAGCCGAATTCCTGGAGCCCGTCGCCCAGCGTCTCGATCAGCCGCGACCGGGACGCGCCGCCGCCCGAGGTGTAGTCGTTCAAATCCACGGTGGGTATGTTCTTCACTGCGGTCATGGTGGATCTCCCTCCTGTTTTCGCGCGGAGTCTATCAGTCGCCCGGGGCTCATGGCGCGCCGGCCCGCCCGGGGATAAATCCCCGGGCTACGTTTCAAACGAAAAGCCGGCTGAAGCCGGCTCAGGAAGAAGATTCTTCTCCAGCTCGCTCCAAGGAGGGGATGACGGTGGCCCGGGCGTGATGGAGCTTCTGGTTTTCGACGTAGGCGACGTGGTGCGGCAGACGCTTGGCGTCGAGGGAGAAGATAGCGTACTCGTCTTGCCAGGAAAACGGCTGGCCCAGCCGGCGGGATTGGTTCAGCCGCGTGGAGCTGGCTCCCTTCACCTGACCGACGAAGAAGGCCGGCGCGATCTTCGGCGGCAGGGAGATCACCAAGTGAATGTGGTCCTCCATCCCGTTCAGAGAATGAACGACCGCCCCCAGAGTCATGGCCTTATGCCTGATCAGGTCGTGGGCCAACGGCTCCACCTCCGGCCCCAGCACCCGCTCCCGGAACCGCGTAGCCCACACCGCATGATAGAAAAGCTGCCAATAAGGCATGCCAGATCTCCTCTTAAAGGTACATCTTACCCGATCTGGCGACTGACCCCAGAGCCGGGTTCACCCGGCTTTTCGTTTGAAACGTAGCCCGGGGATTCATCCCCGGGCGGGGCAGGCCGCCCACGCCGCCACCTGGCACACCCCATGCTAACCTCCCCTCCCGACAGGCTGGGAGGGGGAAAACCATGCTGCGGCGCATTCTCAATCGGAATCAGGACGAGTTGCTGGCGGAGAACCGCCGGCTGGTGGCCGATCTGCAGCAGGCCCTCACGCGCTTCGACGCCGCGGCCGAGGACCAGGCGACCCTCAAGCGGTCGGCCCTCCAGCTCGACGAGCTCTTCCTGCTCGTGGTGGCCGGCGAGTTCAACGCCGGCAAGAGCGCCTTCATCAACGCCCTCCTGGGGAGCAAGATCCTGGAGGAGGGGGTCACCCCCACCACCACCCACGTCCACATCCTCAAGTATGGAGGGGCCGTCTCCCGGACACCCGTGGAGACGGCGCTCGACGTGATCACCGCCCCGGTCGAGCTGCTCCAGGACATCAACATCGTCGACACCCCGGGCACCAACGCCATCCACCGCGAGCACGAGACGATCACCCGCGACTTCGTCCCCCGCTCGGACCTGGTCCTGTTCGTGACCTCGGCCGACCGCCCGTTCACCGAGAGCGAGCGCGCCTTCCTCCAGGGGATCCGCGACTGGGGGAAGAAGACGGTGATCGTGGTCAACAAGATCGACATCCTGGAGACCCCGGAGGACATCGACCGCGTGCTGGCCTTCGTGGCCGAGAGCGCCCGCACCCTCCTCGGCTTCACCCCCGAGATCTTCCCGGTGGCCGCCCGCCTCGCCCTGCGCGGCAAGACCGGCAACGACGCCGCCCTCCTCGCCCAGAGCCGCTTCGAGCCCCTGGAGCGCTACATCGTCGACACCCTCGACGAGAAGGAACGGGTGCGCCTCAAGCTGATGAACCCCCTCGGCGTGGCCGAGCACCTCGCCAAGCGTTATCTGGAGGTGACCGACGGCCGGCTCGGCCTGCTCAAGGAGGACTTCGCGGCGATCGGGGACATCGAGCGCCAGATGAGCCTCTTCAAGGAGGACATGCAGCGCGAGTTCCGCTTCCGCCTCGCCGACGTCGACAACGTCCTCAACGAATTCGAGAACCGGGGGATGAATTTCTTCGACGACACCATGCGCATCGCCCGCGTGGTCGACCTGATGAACCGGTCGAAGATGAAGGCCGACTTCGAGCGGGTGGTGGTGGCCGACCTCCCCCAGCGGATCGAGAAGCGGGTGACCGAGATCATCGACTGGCTGGTCAGCTCGGAGCTGCGGCAGTGGCAGGCGGTGACCGAGCACCTGGCCCTGCGGCGCCAGCAGCACGCGGACCGCATCGTGGGGCAGGTGGGCCGCAGCTTCGACTACGACCGCTCGCGCCTGCTCGAGAGCGTCGGCCGCACGGCCCAGCGCTCGGTCGAGACCTTCGACCGGGAGCGCGAGGGGAGTCGCCTCGCCGACTCGGTCAAGATGGCGGTCGCCACCACGGCCATCACCGAGGCGGGGGCGATCGGCCTCGGGGTCCTCCTCACCCACCTGGCGGTGACCGCGGCGGCGGATTTCACGGGCATCCTCGCCGCCGGCACCCTCGCGGCGCTGGGCCTCTTCATCATCCCCAACCGGCGCCGCGACGCGAAGAAGGACCTGCGGGAGAAGATCGAGGCCATGCGCCAGCAGCTCATGACCTCCCTCACCGGCCAGTTCGACAACGAGGTCGAGGGGAGCCTGCGCCGCATCGACGAGGCGATCTCCCCGTATACCCGCTTCGTCCGCGCCGAGCGCGAGCACCTCGAGGCGGCGCGAGGGGAGCTCAACGCGGTGACCCAGGGGCTGATCCGGCTGCGGGGGCGCGTGGAGGAGCTGTAATTCCCCGGGGCCGGCTCCCCCGGCCGCCGGGTCACTCGTGGATCGCGGCCTGACCGCGGAGTCTCGGCCAAGCATGAGAACCGCGCGAGCGATGTCATCTGGAGGTTTTCAGCGCAAGGATGGGGCCGGCAACGGGCCTTTCAGCAACGAGGGTTAGACGTCGCTATCCTTGCGAGTAACCGAGCTTCATTGCCCTTGTGGCGGTTGCCAGAGCTCAACCTTGTTGCCCTCTGGATCCATGACCCACCCGAATTTCCCGTACTCCGAGTCGTCGGTCTTCTCGAGCACATTGCAACCTTCCTCGCGCAGTGCTTTGAGCAGTGCTGCCAGATCTTCGACTCGATAATTGACCATGAAGGTCGACTTGCTCGGAGCGAAGTGCTTGCCGTCCGCTGGACCGATCGACCAGGCCGTAGTTCCCTTGGTCGGGTTGCCTTCGGAGTCAGTCCAGTCGAAGGCTGCTCCACCCCAGGGCTGAACGTCGATCCCGAGGTGCTTCTTGTACCAATCGCATAGCGCTTTCGGATCCTTGGCGCTCATGAAGATGCCGCCAATGCCTGTGACTCTTCGCATTCGGACCTCCGATGTGGGTTGAAATCTCCGAGGGCAGCGCTCCGACGTTTAACCTTGGACTCAGCGTTCACCGACCACACCCAGTCTCACCCCCACTCTCTCCCCGTCCATCTATCTAGCTGCCTCCATTCCACTTAGGTCATCGTAAGCCACTCCAGCACCTGCGTCAACAGGCCTTGCTGGCCGTAAGCATCCAGACGCCGGGCATCGTATCCGTCAGAGATTTGACGGCATGAATTCCCGGGTCTCTTCCCAATGTTCTCTCCATCCTACTGATCCATCAGCCACTTCCAGGCAATGACTCGTCTGAGGGCTCGTTGGTCAGGCCGCAGTCTACTCGCCATGCCCGCAGTCATTCGCCTGCCTGCGGGCCGAGCACGCCGATGGTGTGCAGCCACTGCTCCACCAACGCGGGCCAGCGGCCGATCGGCAGCTTGGTGGGACGCAGACCGAAGGCGTGGCCACCCTGCGCGTAGAGGTGCATCTCCACCGGCACTCCGGCAGCTTGCAGCGCGACGTAGTAGGCCAGCGATGGCTCGACGCCATCCACGGGGTCGTCCTCGGCCTGCAGCAAGAAGGTCGGCGGCGTTTTTGCGGTAACGTGGATGTCCGGACGCAAACTCAGGTCCGTCTCGTCGCGGGTGGTAGCTCGGCGCGATGGGCTGTTGCATCATTTGTGGTACACCCAGGGTAATGGCGGGAGAAGCCCAGGAAAGCACAGAGCCGGTTCTGCGCGTGGTCTTTTACCGCACTGAGGCGGGCTCGGCAACGCCTGGCGAATCTGCGTGAGGAGTAACGCAATGAAAAAGAAGCATATCGGTAGCGATTTCGACGACTTCCTGCGGGAGGAGCACCTCTTGGAGGCTTCGGAAGCCACGGCTGCCAAGAGAATCATCGCTTTCCAGATCGCCCAGGAGATGAAGCGCCACGGGCTCTCCAAGTCGGAGATGGCCAGCCGCATGAAGACCAGCCGGCCTGCGCTGGAGCGTCTGTTGGATCCTGCCAATCGCTCCGTGACGCTGTCCACCTTGGAACGTGCTGCGTCGGCGGTCGGCAAGAAGCTCAAGGTCGAGTTGGCGTAGCGGCCCAGGTGCCAGGGATTTGATCTGGCAGCGCCTGCCCCTGTCGCGTCACCGGCGCCTTCATACAACCCTGAAGCTCTTTACCCCCCTCACAAACGTAAGCGGCTCTAGGGCGAAGAAGATTTAGGGGTGTTTTTCCGTCTTCATAGGGTATGGGAAGAAAACTACGCTATGTCCCTCAGACCCGGACCCTCGTCTCCATCACCAACCGTACCATCCAGGGGCGCTACCTCCTCCGCCCCGGCCCTCCGTTCAACGACATCTTCCTGGGCATCCTGGGAAGGACCCAACGGCTCCACGAGATGGCCATTGCGGCCGTCTCCGTGTTGTCGAACCACTTCCATATCCTGCTGATCGTCGACGACGCTCAAGAGGTCGCCGGCTTCATGCGAGACCTCCAATCCAAGGTGGCCAGGGAGGTCAACCGGCTGACCGGCTGGCGAGGACCCGTCTTCGAGCGCCGCTACGAGATGATCGTCGTCACCAATGAAGAGCCTGCCCAGGTCGAGCGCCTGAAGTACGTCCTGGCGAACGGGGTCAAGGAGAACCTGGTGGAACGGGTGAGTCAGTGGCCCGGCGTGCATTCCGCCGAGGCCCTGATTCACGGCACGCCTCTTGAGGGACACTGGTTCGACCGCACCCGTCAGTATGCGGCCAGGAATCAGGGCGAAGAGCTCAGCCGCGAGAAATACGTCTTCGCCGAGTCCGTCGTGCTCTCGCCGATCCCCTGCTGGGCCCATCTGCCCGCCGACCGATACCGCGAGCGGATCAAGAGCCTGGTGGAAGACATCGAAGAGGAGGCCGTCCGGGCGAGGCTGAGGTCGGGAGCCAGGGCTCTCGGCGTCAAGGCGGTCCTGGCTCAAAACCCACAGGCCCGGCCTACTTCGGTAGCCCGCTCCCCCGCTCCGCTCGTCCATGCGGCGACGAAAGCAGCTCGCAAGATCTTCTACGAGATCTACGCCGAGTTTGTGAGCGCCTTCCGGGCAGCCGCCGAAGCTCTCCGGCAAGGCCGCCGGGATGTGCCCTTCCCTGCCGGCAGCTTCCCGCCCGCGCTGCCCTTCGTGCCAAGCTGATCGCGGCAGGCGGGCTCTTTGACAGCCGCACGGTCCGCCGGAGGGCGATCGGACGAGCGCTGCGGCTCGCCCTGCCGGAGGTGTACCCGAAAGATCTCCGAAATCGTTCCGCGGCCTGGATTCCGTTCAAGATTGCCGGGTTTCGCGGTTGACGGGCCTACAGATGGCGCGCCGTTTACCTTGGGTTTTCTAGAGGTCCCAGGCACCTATTCTGGTTAGCCGTCGAGCAACTTCGGGCTAGTACTCGACAATCGGCTTTCTAGGCTCTGGTAACGGATCTGGCGGCCGGAGAATCGGCCTCTCCGGTTTGGAAGATCTATTTGCCTTCATTGCCGTCGCTCCTTTCAGTGTAGGATGATAGTTCTTTTGTGACTTTCTCTTGTATAGACTTCTTGTGTACCATCGACGGCTCCAGAAGGCCAGACTTGAAGTCTCTTTCTGCTTTCTTGTGCCGCTCTAACAGAGCAAAGTATGCCTCCGAGCCTTTTTCTAATGGCATACCTAGGTCCAGGCGGTCAAGCAGAGTTTTGGCATCCGATCTTAAATCCAAAAAATCAGACCGCGATTGCTGCAGGCTATCTATCTTGCTGCCGATGCCGAGCTTTGTATGTGCAACCGAGGCTAGTGCTGTAGCTCCTGCTAGCGCCACCCACACCTCCTTCCAGCCTGACTCATTCCATAAAGCCCAACCTGCAATTGCAGACCCGCTAGCGGTGATGGTTGTCCCAAGTGCCACTAGACTATCGACGTACAGCCAAGTGCCAAGCCATGCAGCCAAGAGAAGTTCTCCGTACCATGCATCGTAGGTTAGCTTGAAGACCTTGCGCCAGAGAGTTACGCGATCATCTATCATGAAGGAACCTCCAATTCTTGACAGCCGAGCACACGCAACTTATCCATCAAACGGCCAACGCGCTAGAAACTCACCGGCGACGACCGCACGAAAGTGCGGTTGGCGTCCGGTGCAGTGCTCGGATACTGATTCGAGGCCCCCTTCAGCCTACCACCACGGTAGGCTGTTGGCTGAGATGACCAAGAAAGGAGGCCTCGATGAGATTCTACACCCAACAACATCTTCACTACTGCGGTATCGACCTCCACGCTCGCAGCCTCTATGCCTGCATCTTGGATTCGAAGGGCAAAACCCTGGTGCACAAGAAGCTGCCCTGTGACCGAGAGCAACTGCTGAAGACTCTGGCCCCCTACCGAAAGAACCTGGTGGTCGCCGTCGAATGCCTGTTCTGCTGGTATTGGGTGGCCGACCTCTGTAACGAGCAGGGCTTCGAGTTTGTCCTCGGCCACGCCCTCTACATGAAGGCCATCCACGGCGGCAAGACCAAGAACGACCGGCTCGATTCCTACAAGATCGCCGCTTTGCTGCGAGGGGGCAATCTCCCCTATGCCTACTTTTACCCCCGCCAGATGCGCGCCACCCGCGACCTGCTGCGCCGGCGCCTGTTCTTCGCCAGGAAGCGGGGCGAGCTGCTGGCCCACATCCAGAACACCAACACGCAGTACAACCTGCCGCCTCTCGATGAACGCGCCGGCAAGACCAAGGATCGAGGCGCCATCATCGAACACTTCGACGACGACACGGTCCAGATGTCCATCGCCTCGGACGTGGCTCTGCTCGACAGCTACGACCAGGTCATCCGGGACATGGAGCTCTACCTGATTCATGAGGTCCGCAAGGACCACAACCGAGAGTTTTACCTGCTCCGTTCCATTCCGGGCATCGGAGAGATCCTCTCGCTGACCTTGCTCTACGAGATTCACGACCTCAGCCGCTTCCCCAGAGTCCAGGACTTTATCTCCTACGCCCGCTTGGTGAAGGGAACTCATGAGTCGGCCGGCAAGACGAAAAAGCTGACCGGCGGCAAGATGGGCAATGTTCACCTCAAGTGGGCCTTTTCCGAAGCCGCCGCCCTGTTCCTGCGTGGCAACTCGGTGGGGCAAAAATACTTCGCCCGTCTGGAAAAGAAGCACGGCAAGGGGAAGGCTCTGAGCATTCTGGCGGCCAAGCTGGGTAGGGCCGTCTATTACATGCTGCTGCGGAACAAACCTTTCGAGCTGCAACGTTTCGTGGCGGTGTAAGGAGAACAGCAGACGGGCAGATCCGGCGCTCTCCATCCGCTCGACCGGCAACCAGGACCGGCGATCGAGAGATGTCCGCCCGACCTGCTCAGCTCTGATCGAGTAAGGAAAAGCGCGGGCAAGCAGATTGCGCCCGCAAAACAGAAAGGAATCGCTTAAGGAGGGGAGCGGGTGAGCCCGCCGCATAACTCGAGCCTTACGGGCCAGGCCATGAAGGATTACCCCTTGGGACAAGCCCATGCGCCGACGAGCGCACTCAGGATCCTTGGTCAACAAGCCTGGCAGCGTGTCGCTTGGATTGGACACCCGCTCCCGCTCCGCTTTCCCATCAGGATCACGAAGGATAGAAGGTGACTGCTCTGCCCCTCCCCCGAGCCCGCGGACAACTGACCGGGACCTTCGGGACCACGAGTCGACTCTTTGAATGGGACGGCATGAGGGCACAGAATCGTTTCTAGGGCCGCGGGCCTGCGGGCCCGCACCGCCGCTCTGCGGCGGCTGAGCCTCGATAGGTGTTTGGTGCAGGCAGTCCCTGCGCCGCTTGGAAACTAAGACAGAGGTCTTCATCTTGCTTCCATCGTGCTCCTCAACTCGGGCTGTTCAAAAGAAACAGCCCCTACGGACCGTCTACCCCTTGACGACCGGGGGCCTCATAAGTGTTTGGTGCAGGCAGTCCCTGCGCCGCTTGGATACTAAGACAGA
>Ga0308176_10003160_pt1 | contig 10506 bp, 10 predicted proteins | sample PhyCR2_3_FD_203890 | JGI IMG/M metagenome (GOLD analysis project Ga0308176, IMG submission 203890) | Soil microbial communities from UC Gill Tract Community Farm, Albany, California, United States - DLSLS.C.R2 | ecosystem: Environmental > Terrestrial > Soil > Agricultural land | place: USA... | reverse complement strand
CGCCGAGCTGCTCGGTGCCCCGCCCAATGATTGGGAGCAGTTCCGCCGGTGGTCCGACGCGTGCACCGGCAACGCCGACCCCGAGATCGAGATGGATTCACTCGTGGCCGTCGGCGAGCTGTTCCAGTATTTCCAGCAGCTGATAGCGGCTCGGCGCGCCGAGCCGCGAAACGACATGCTCTCGGTGTTGACCACCGCCGAGGTCGAAGGGGCGAAGCTGACCGACGAAGACCTGCTGAACTTCGCCTTCCTACTTCTCGTGGCGGGAAACGAAACCACACGCAACCTGATCGCGCTCGGCACGCTGGCGCTCATCGAGCATCCCGACGAGTGCAGGAGGGTCGTCGAGGATCCGTCGCTGATCCCCGCAGCGGTCGAGGAGATGCTGCGCTGGACCACGCCGGTGACGCACATGGCGCGGACCGCGACCGTCGACGTCGAGATCCGTGGCCAGCTCATCCGCGAGGGCAACGTGGTCGTGATGCTGTACGGCTCCGCAAATCGCGACGAGGAGATTTTCGGTTCCGACGCGGAGGACTTCAAGATCACCCGCCATCCGAACCCACATATCGCGTTCGGCTGCGGCGAGCACTCGTGCATCGGATCGCAACTGGCCCGCCTCGAAGCCCGCGTCTTCTTCGAAGTGCTGCTCGGGCGGTACCCGGAGCTCGAGCTTGTCGGCGATGTCGACCGGATGAGGGCCACCATGGTGCCCGGCGTCAAGCGAATGCCCGTGCGACTCGGAACCGGGAGCTGAGCAGTGCATCTGGACTTCACACCGGAACAGAAGCATTTGCGCACCGAGATCCGGGAATCGCTCGAGAAGGTGATGACGCCAGAGCGCATCGCTGCGGTCGCCGGTCGGATTGAAGGCGCGGACGCGAGGAGCACCGGCGAGGGAAGCGAGGCCGTCAAGGAGTGCGTGCAAGCGCTCGGTGCCGCCAACCTGCTCGGCGTCGGCTGGCCCAAAGAATACGGCGGACGGGGCTTTACCGCACTCGAGCAGTTCATCTTCTTCGAGGAGGCACAGCGGGTCAATGCACCCATCCCTCTGGTCACCCTCAACACCGTCGGGCCCACGCTCGTGCACTATGGAAGTGAAGAGCAGAAGCAGACGTTCCTACCTGCGATCCTGGACGGCACTGTCGAGTTCGCGATCGGATACTCCGAGCCGTCCGCCGGCAGCGATCTGGCTTCCCTGCGCACCACCGCCGTGCGCGACGGTGACGACTACATCATCAACGGCCAGAAGATGTTCACCAGCGGCGCGGCGTATGCCGACTACATCTGGCTCGCGGCGCGCACCGACCCCAACGCGAAGAAGCACAAGGGCATCTCGATCTTCATCGTGCCGACGTCGTCGCCCGGATTCTCGTGGAAGCCGCTGCACACCATGCCGGGTGTGTCCACCTTCTACACGTTCTACGACGACGTGCGGGTGCCCGCGAGTTCGATCGTCGCGGGCGAGAACGAGGGCTGGAATCTGATCACCACGCAGTTGAACTTCGAGCGGGCAGCGCTGGGCAACATGGGTGCACTCGAGCCGTTGTTCGAAAAGACATTGAAGTGGGCGCAAACCACCGAGCTCGACGGCGGGCGCGTCATCGACCAGCCGTGGGTGCAACAGGCGCTGGCCCGGGTCGAGGCTCAGGTCGCCGCCTACAAGATCATGAACCTGCGCGTCAACGCTGCGATGACTAAGGGCGCGCTCGGCATGGGAGAAGCATCGGCGGTCAAGGTGTTCGGGACCGAGCTGACGCAGCAGGTGGCCCGCGAGCTGCTTGAAGTATTAGATCGCGGCGGTATCCGGAAGGGCGAAGACGCCCCATTGCACGGCGCTTTGGAATCGGCGTACCGAATCGCGGTGATCAACACATTCGGGGGCGGGGCCAACGAGCTCCAGCGCGACATCATCGCGATGGCAGGACTTTTCATGCCACGTGCACCACGGGACCTGCGGGCTTCGGCAACACAGAAGGGGGACGCCAAATGACAGACTCTGAATTCCGCGAAAAGATCGACGCCCTCATCGGCCAGCCCACAGGCGGATCCGGCAAGCCAACCGTCGCGCCGGATCCGGTGAACCAGCCGATGATTCGGCACTGGGCGTACGCGCTCGCTGACATGAACCCGGTCTATCTCGACCCCGAGTTCGCAGAGAAGTCGCGATTCGGCGGCATCGTGTCTCCGCCGGTCATGCTCCAGGCCTGGACGATGCCCGCCCCCAAGATCGAGGGGATCGCCGAACGGGGTGGTATTCCGATCGAGATGGACGCCAGCAAGAATCCGGCGGCATTCATCGAAGAAGCCGGTTTCACCGGCATCGTGGCGACCAACTCCGAATTCGAGATCGAACGCTATCCGCGGCTCGGAGACGTCATCTCTGTGACGCAAGTGTTCGAGGACATCTCCGACGAGAAGAAGACCTCGCTGGGCACCGGCCATTTCGTCACGTGGCTGTCGACCTACACCGACCAGAACGGTGAGGTGCTCGGCCGGCAGCGGTTCCGGGTCTTCCGGTTCAAGGCGAACGGCCGATGAGCCGCTTGCGCGAAGAGAGAAAGTACTGATGGCAACAAGACTGGCGCCGACGGTCAGTCCCGACACCGAGTTCTTTTGGAACGGGCTGCGCGACCACAAGCTACTGATCCAAAGATGCAAAGGGTGTCAGGCGCTGCGTCAGCCGGCACGTCCCATGTGCCCGGCGTGCAACTCACTGGACTGGGACACTGTCGAGTCCACCGGCCGCGGCGCCGTATACAGCTACGTGATGCCACAGCATCCCCCGATGCCGTTGATGGAGTATCCCTACATCGTCGCGCTGGTCGAACTCGACGAAGGAGTGCGGTTGGTGTCGAACCTGTGCGAGATCGCACCCAACGACGTCGAAGTCGGTATGCCCGTCGAGGTCTTCTACAAGACGTTCGACACCCTCGATGGCAAGGACCTCGTCCTGCACCAGTTCCGTCCGGTCCGATAGACGACGCGCATGGATTTCGCATTCACCGAAGCACAAGAGACGATCGCCAAGGTCGCTCGTCAGCTCTTCGAACATCGGGTCACACCCGAACACCTCACCGAGCTCGAAGCCGGCGACGTACGCTACGACGCCGCGCTCTGGCGTGAACTCGCGACCGCTGACCTACTCGGAATCGCCCTGCCCGAGGACACCGGTGGCAGCGGCCACGGGTTCCTCGAGCTGGCACTGCTTCTCAGCGAGGTGGGCTGGAGCGTCGCCCCGGTACCGGCCTACGCCACGCTCCTACTCGGCGCCGACACGATCGCCCGCTACGGCGACGACGGACAGCGGCAGCGATACCTCCCCGACGTGGTCAGCGGTAGCCGTCTTCTCACCGCGGGATTGACCGAGCCGGGACGTTCCGAATCGACCACACCAGCGACGACCGCTCGCCGCGACGGCGACGCCTGGTGCCTCTACGGAGCCAAGGAGCTGGTACCGGCGGCTCAGATCGCCCACACGATGATCGTGCCCGCCACCGACGAAGATGGTGACGTCGGCCTCTTCCTCGTCGACACGGACACCGACGGGGTCGAGATTCGAGACGCGGTGACGACCAACCGTGAGCCGCACGCCGACGTATCCCTCGACGGCGCAGCCGTTTCCGGTGACGACCGCCTTCCCGGTGTCGGCACCGAGATGATCGAGTCGTTGTACGCCCGTGCCCTTGTGGGGCTGTGCGCGATCCAGCTCGGCGTGACGGAGCGGGCGCTGCGCATCGCAGCCTCCTACACCACCGAACGCGAGCAGTTCGGCAGGCCGATCGGCAGCTTTCAAGCGGTGCAGCAACGGATGGCCGACGCATTCATCGACGTCGAGGCCATCCGCTGGACCATGTGGCAGGCCGCGTGGCTCCTCGGTCAGGACCGGGCACCGGGCCGGGAGGCCGCGATCGCGAAATTCTGGGCAGCCGATGCAGGCGCACGTGTAGCGGCGACCGCTCAACAGGTTCACGGGGGAATCGGTATCGACACCACCTATCCGTTGTTCCGTTATTTCCTGTGGGCCAAACACAACGAGCTGACCCTCGGTTCGGCGTCGGCGCAGTTGGCGCGTCTTGGCGCCGTATACGCAGAAGGCCGGGGACGCGGGGAGCAGAAAGGAACGCGGACGCGAGGAGCAGAAAGGAAATAGTCGATGACGCTGCACACATCTCGCACCACCACCCTCGACTGGCGCGACATCAACGTCGGTGATGAGCTGACGCCCCTCGAGATCCCGGTCACCGCAACCGTGATCGTCGCAGGCGCGATCGCGTCGCGTGACTTCATGCCGGTGCATCACGATCCCGAATTCGCGAAGAAGCAGGGCTCGCCCAACATATTCATGAACATCCTCACCACCAACGGGCTTTGCGTGCGCTTCATGACCGACTGGGCCGGCCCCGAGGCGATGGTGACGAAGCTGGCGATCCGGCTGGGCGTGCCGGCATTCCCCAACGATCCGCTGCGATTCACCGGCAGCGTCACCGGCAAGTCCGAGGGTGCCGATGGCGAGGGCTTCATCGAGGTCACCTTCAAGGGCAGCAACAGTCTCGGGGACCACGTGTCAGGGACCGCAACGATCAGTCTGCTCGAGGACAGGGTCGGATGAGCTCGCTAGGCGGAACAGCGGCCATCGCAGGAATCGGCCAGACCGAATTCTCCAAGGAGTCCGGACGCAGCGAGCTCCAACTCGCCTGCGAGGCAGTAAAAGCCGCCATCGACGACGCCGGGCTGAAGCCCGGCGACGTCGACGGCATGGTGACGTTCACGATGGACTCGAGCGACGAAATCGAGATCGCCCGAAACGTCGGCATCGGTGACCTGACGTTCTTCAGCCGAGTGCACCACGGCGGCGGTGCGGCGGCGGGCACGGTCGTGCAGGCCGCGATGGCGGTGGCGACGGGCACCGCTGACGCCGTAGTGTGTTACCGCGCATTCAACGAGCGGTCGGGCTTCCGGTTCGGCGGTTCGACGGCGCGGCCGACCGGCGAAACACCGCCGTTCATGGCGAACTACGCGCCGTTCGGGTTGTTGACGCCGGCGGCGTGGGTGGCACTGCACGCGCAGCGCTACATGTCGACCTATGGCGTCACCAACGAGGACTTCGGCCGCATCTCGGTCGTCGACCGCGCCCATGCGGCACGCAATCCTGACGCCTGGTTCTACGAGCGGCCCATCACGCTCGAGGACCACCAGAACTCGCGGTGGGTCATCGAGCCCGTGCTGCGCCTACTCGACTGCTGCCAGGAGAGCGACGGCGGCGTCGCGATGGTCATCACCGGCACCGAGCGTGCTCGCGACCTTCGCCAGCCTCCAGCGGTGATCACCGCGGCGGTACAGGGCGCGGCCTACGAGGGCGAGATGATGACAAGCTACTACCGCGATGACATCACCGGCCTGCCGGAGATGGGTGTGGTCGCCGAAAAGCTCTGGCGTGACTCGGGACTCAAGCCCACCGACATCCAGACGGCATTCCTCTACGACCACTTCACCCCGTTCGTGTTCGCGCAACTCGAAGAGCTGGGTTTCTGCGGTCGCGGCGAGGCGAAGGGCTTCGCCACCGTCGAGAACCTCTCGCTCGGCGGAACACTGCCGATCAACACGAACGGCGGTCTACTCGGTGAGGCCTACATCCACGGCATGAACGGCATCACCGAGGGTGTCCGCCAGGTCCGTGGAACCTCGTGCAACCAGGTCGACGACGTCGAACATGTGCTGGTCACATCCGGCACCGGGGTGCCCACGAGCGCATTGATCCTCGCGCCGGCGGACTGACCGTGTTGCCATGAGTACGCCGACGACCGCGACCGACACACGCGAGGTCATCATCGAGTCGGCCATGGCCTGCTTCGGCAGGCATGGTCTGGACAAAACAACCGTCGTCGACATCGCGCGCGAGGCCGATGTCTCGCGGAGCACGGTGTATGAGTACTTCCGCGACAAGGCCGAGATCGTCGAAGCCTGTGCGGAATACTCGTCGCAGAAGTTCTACCGCGAGATGGCCAAGGCGATGGGCAAGGGCGAATCGCTCGAGGACAAGCTGACCTTCGCTGCGATGTTCGTGACGAGGGCCAGGCGGTTCTTCGAGCCCGAGAAGTACTTCGACGCATACGAAGTGAGCCTGCTGCTCACGAAGAACGCCGCCGTGCTGCTGCGTGAATGCACGGAATTCCTTGCGCCTTATCTCACTGCGGCGAAGCTCACCGGCGAGGTGCGCAAGGATCTCGATGTCACCGCGGCAGGCGAGTGGTTCGCGCGCATGCTGTTCTCATTGTTCAGCACACCGTCGGCGACATTGGACATGGACGACGACGGCATCATCACCGAATTCGTGCGAGCCCATGCCGTACGCGGATTCACCGGCGATCGCGCCGGCCGGACACCAGGAACCCGGTATACGAAGTGAAGAATCGTCCCTCCACATCGGCCGTCCGCAGCTCGTCGGTCCACCGCGCGGCGTCGTCTCGGCTGATCACCCCATCCTGGGCGAGTCGATCTGCGGTCGAGAAGAAGCTGAAGACGCGGTCCGCGACCTCGAGTTCGCGCAGTACCAGGGTCTTAGGGCTCGCGACGACGTCACCAAGACCGGCCTGAAGGAACAGCGAGACCAGCCTGCGACCGATCCAGCCCGACGGGAAGCGGTCGCACCAGGTGTTCAAGATGGTGCGCGTCACCGCGCGATCGGCTGAGTCGACCGTCAACGTCTCCCAATCACTGTCGAAGGCCACCAGCATCCCGCCGGGACGAAGGACTCGCGTCATCTCAGCGATCGCGCCAGCGGGTTCAGCGATGTGCTGCAGAACCCGGTCGATCCGGCATGCGTCGAAACTCGCATCGTCAAAGTGCAATTGAGTCGCGTCGGCAAGCTCGAACGAAAGGCCCGTGACATCGGCGTGGCGTTTCTGGGCGGCATCGACCATCGCTTGGCTGCCGTCGACCGCGGCGACCGATCCGCCGGGTACAACGCGTCTCGCGAGCGCGGCGGCGTCGTCGCCGAGCCCGCAGCCGACCTCCAGGATCCGGTGCCCCGGGATGGCCCCGAGCAAGTCATAGCTGTCGCGCTTGCACTCGGCGAAGAACGGCAGCGAGTCGATCAGCGTCAGACAACTCGAGAACACCTCGAAATCCGAAGCTTGGTCGACGCTCTGAAACCCCGAAGCAAGGTCATCGGCCATGGCTTGCCTCCACTCGCTGATCGCCAGCCGCCAGTTGGTGCACCAAATCCTTTGTAGCCGGATACAACTCGCACCATGTCCAATAGAGGTCATCGTAGCGCTCATGATTGGCCGGATCTGGTGTGATCTCCGAAGAGATCTTGGCCCAGTCGGTATCCGGCGGCACTAGACCCACGCCGATCGCGGCCAGAAGTCCGTCGCCATAGCTGGCGCCGATCGCCTGCTCCGGGACGAGCTGCGGACTGCCCGTGATGTCGGTCAGAGTCTGCGCCCATACCGGGCTGCGCAACCCACCGCCCACCGCCACGGTGCGTGTCGCGGCCTGTGCACCGTCGAACCGCTCCAGTATCTGCCTGACCCCGAACGAAATGCCCTCGTACACAGCCCGAAACAAGTGGCCCCTGCCATGGCGCAGGGTGAGCCCGGCGAACACGCCGCGCGCTTCCGGATCGAAGACCGGTGTGCGCTCGCCTGCGAAGTAGGGCAACACCACCAAGCCCTCGCTACCGGGAGGAACCGCCTGCGCCTCGGCCATCAGGGTCTCGAACGGTGCTCCGCCGGTGATCGCCTGCAACCAACCGATGAGGGTGCCCGCGGTCGACGTGCCGGCGGCAAGAGCCAGGGTGTCGCGCTCCACACCCGTCGTAGTCCACAGTGCAGGGTCGCTGAAATACGTGTCGACGACCTGCACGAGAAACATGGTCGAGCCGTACATCAGCATTCGATCGCCCGGCTGCCGGACACCCACCGAGAACGCCTCGGCGTAGGCGTCGACGGTGCCGGCGATCACCGGCGTGCCGGCGTCCAACCCTGTGGCCGTTGCGGCTTCTTTGTGCACAACGCCGACGACGTCGCTGGGCCACACCAGCCGCGGAAGTGGAAGGTGCCCACAGATGCGCTGTGCCCATTCGGCGTTCCAGTCGAAGTCTTGGGTGGCGTAGAGCGGATCGCACTGGCTTGCGGTGTGGTGGTCCATCACGTACTCGCCGGTGAGCTTGGCTGCGACATAGGAGTTCGAGCCGTACCAATGCGTTGCCCTATTGAACACGTCGGGTTCATGGCGGCGCACCCATTCCAGTTTCGGACCGACCGCCTGGCTCGACAGCACCGTGCCGGCCCGCGCCAGGATCGCATCGGCACCCAATTCCCCTGTCAGCATGTCGATCTCGGCCGACGCGCGGGTGTCTATGCCGTACAGGATGGCCGGGCGCAGTGGCCGCAGGTCGTCGTCGCAGAGCACGAGACACGGACCGACGCCGCTGACACATACCCCGGCCACGGCCGATCCGGCCGGTACCTGGGCGGTCAGCGCGCGGCTGACGGCACAGACCTCGCGCCACCACATCGCCTCGGCGTCGACTTCGGCCCAGCCGGGCCGAGGTAACTTCATCGAATGCGACACCGACTCCGACGCCACGACGGATCCGGACGGGTCGACGAGAAGTCCCTTCGTGCTTCCCGTCCCCATGTCGATTCCGAGCAGCAGGTCCACGGGGCAACCCTAGGTCTTTCGGCCTCGCTCCTATCGGCTTTGCGCCGTGTCCGGTTCGACGAGCCACAATCCGCGGCGCAGCACACCGGTCACACCCAGATCTGCGTCCAGCACCACCAGGTCGGCGCTCGCCCCAGGAACGAGACCGGCGCACGGCAGGCCCAACGCACGGGCCGGATTGATCGACGCTTGACGCACAGCCGCCATCAGCGCCTGGTCAGGGGCGAGCCCGCTGTGGTCGACGGCGAACTTGAACTGATGGTCCATGGTCGCGGTGCTGCCCGCGATCGTTTCCGATTCAGCCACGCGAGCAACCCCGCCGACGACATCCACGGCCAGCGGACCAAGCCAATATCTGCCGTCGGACATTCCCGCGGCGGCCATCGCGTCGGTCACCAGTGACACGCGGTCTTCTCCGGCGCTGCGGCAGACATGTCGATACAGGGCTGGATCGACGTGCACGCCATCGGTGATCAGTTCCACGGTCACGCGCGGATCTTCGAGGAGTGCGATCACCGGACCGGGCTCGCGAGTGTTGATCGGGCGCATCGCGATGAACAAATGCGTCCCCACCGTTGCGCCGGCATCGATCGCCGCCCGCGTCTGTTCATAGGTCCCATCGGTGTGGCCGACGGCGGCCACCACGCCCGCGCCGACGACCTGGCGAAACGCTGCAACGGCGCCGTCGCGTTCCGGTGCGATGGTGACCATGCGGATGGTTCCTCGACCCGCATGGAGAACGCGGTCGATCTCGGAGGGGTCCGGGTCCCGCATCAGCGACGGCTGGTGGGCGCCGCAGCGCTTGGCGGAAAGCCACGGACCCTCGAGATGGATGCCTTCGAGAAGGCCGCCGCGAACGTGGTCGGCCAACTCGCCGACCTGGCGCAGCAAGTCGGCCGGGCCCGCGGTGACCAGGGAGGCGACCAGCGTGGTGGTGCCGTGCCTGCGGTGAAATGCGACGGCGGTTTCCGTTTCGGCGTGCGACGCGGCGGAGAAGTTCGCCCCTGCCCCGCCGTGCATATGCGTGTCGACGAAGCCGGGCACCACCGTCACCGCGCCGAGAGCGTGGTCGGCAGCTCGGGCCGCCGCGCCTGCGCCGACCGCGTCAACGATGCCCTGCGACACCTCGATCCACCCGGGCCGCAACAGTTCTGAGCCCGTCAGGATGGTGTCAGCGGCCAACAACACTCAAATGCCCTGCCATTCCGGCTTGGAGCGGTACGTCTCGCGGTAGTAGTCGACGAGCTGTAGCCGCCGGGCCGCGGCGTCGTCGAGCAGCACCGTCACATGCGGCTGATGCTGCAGGATGGTCGCAGGCCACAGCGCGCTGACGGCACCCTCGACCAGCTGATGGACGGCTTCGGCCTTGCCGCGTCCGGTCGCCACCAGAACCACGTGCCGCGCCCCCATGACGGTCGCCAGTCCCTGGGTCAGGCAGTGGGTCGGCACCGCTTCCACGTCGCCGCCGAAGAAGCGGGCGTTGTCGACCCTGGTCTGCCTGGTCAGCGTTTTGATCCGGGTTCGGGAGGCCAGCGAGGACCCCGGCTCGTTGAACGCGATGTGTCCGTCGGTGCCGATTCCGAGGATCTGCAGGTCGACACCGCCCGCAGCACGGATCGCGTTCTCGTACGCCGCGCATGCAGCGGGGATGTCGGAGGCCAGCCCGTCGGGGCCCTCGACGGCACCCGGGACGAAATCCACTCGGGACACGAACGCGTCCTCGATGACGGTCCGGTAGCGCTGCGGGTGATCGGCGGGTAGCCCGACGTACTCGTCGAGGGTGAACCCGCGGGCCTGCCGGAACGATATCGTCCCGGCTTCGCAGCGGGACGCCAG
>Ga0308176_10003159_pt1 | contig 10509 bp, 9 predicted proteins | sample PhyCR2_3_FD_203890 | JGI IMG/M metagenome (GOLD analysis project Ga0308176, IMG submission 203890) | Soil microbial communities from UC Gill Tract Community Farm, Albany, California, United States - DLSLS.C.R2 | ecosystem: Environmental > Terrestrial > Soil > Agricultural land | place: USA... | reverse complement strand
ACCGTCGGGTCCTGCAGGTCGTAGATCTTCGCCGTCTCCTTGAGGATGTACGGCTTCGGGACGGTGAAGGTCTGGCCGAACCGCCCGTTGAACCGCTCGGCGAGGTCGCGGGTCAGCTCGATGTGCTGGCGCTGGTCCTCGCCGACCGGCACCTCGTTGGCCTGGTACAGCAGGATGTCCGCGACCTGCAGGACCGGGTACGTGAACAGGCCGACGGAGGCCCGGTCGGCACCCTGCTTGGCGGACTTGTCCTTGAACTGGGTCATGCGCGAGGCCTCGCCGAAGCCGGTGAGGCAGTTCATGACCCAGGCGAGCTGGGCGTGCTCGGGGACGTGGCTCTGCACGAAGAGGGTGCACCGGTCCGGGTCGAGCCCGGCGGCCAGCAACTGCGCGGCGGCCAGCCGGGTGTTGGCCCGCAGCTGAGCCGGTTCCTGCGGAACGGTGATCGCGTGCAGGTCGACGACCATGTAGAACGCGTCGTGGGACTCCTGCAGGGCCACCCACTGGCGGACGGCGCCGAGGTAGTTGCCGAGGTGGAACGAGCCTGCGGTGGGCTGGATTCCTGAGAGCACGCGAGGTCGGTCAGTGGCCATGTTCACCATTCTCTCAGGTAACGGGTGGCGATCCGGTACGGGTGGGAAACAGGTGAGGCGCGATCCGTTCCGCGAGGTGTGACAGAGGGTGGGACCCGGGAGAGGGCGTCGACGGGCGCACGGGGGCCATGGCGGCGGCAGGCGCGGGCCACCCGGGTGACGGCGGTCGCGGGGGCGCGCGGCGTCGCCGGGGGCGCTCGGCGTCGCCGGGGCACCGGGCGCGGCGGGACGACCACGACCGGCTGGACCGCGCCGGGCCGCTCGGCGCGCCGGTGCCGGCGCCCCGGACCGGCGCGGGTCCCGGGCCGCCGTCCCGCTGGGGTGGGCTGCTGTCGCAGGGCTCGCCGCCGGAGTCGCCCGGCGCCGCTCCGACGCGCCGCGCGGCGGACCGGCGTCGTGCCGGGCCGCCGCGCTGGGGAGCCTCGTCAGGGGCTGATCGACCTGTGAGGGTCAGCCGAGGTCGACCTCCGGGTACAGCGGGAAGCCCGCTACCAGGTCGGTCGCCCGGTGGGAGATCTCGTCCGCGATCTTCGGATCGAGGACGTGCTGGGCCTTGGAGGGGGCGCCGGACTTGGTGGTGCCGGACTCGGTGGTGGTGAGCACCCGGTCGATGAGACCGGCCACCTCGTCCATCTCGGCGGTGCCGAGGCCCCGGGTGGTCAGGGCGGGGGTGCCGACGCGGATGCCGGAGGTGTACCAGGCGCCGTTCGGGTCGGCCGGGATGGCGTTGCGGTTGGTGACGATGCCGGAGTCCAGCAGGGCCGCCTCGGCCTGGCGGCCGGTGAGGCCGTAGGAGGTGGCCACGTCGATCAGGTTGAGGTGGTTGTCCGTGCCACCGGTGACCAGGGTGGCGCCGCGCCGCGTCAGCCCCTCGGCCAGGGCACGGGAGTTGTCGACGATGCGCCGGGCGTAGTCCTGGAAGGAGGGCTGCCGGGCCTCGGCGAGGGCGACGGCCTTGGCGGCCATCACGTGCGGCAGCGGGCCGCCGAGGACCATCGGGCAGCCGCGGTCGACCTGGTCCTTCAGGGAGTCGTCGCACAAAACCATGCCGCCGCGCGGGCCGCGCAGGGACTTGTGGGTGGTCGTGGTGACGATCTGGGCGTGCGGGACCGGGTCGAAGTCGCCGGTCAGGACCTTGCCGGCGACCAGGCCCGCGAAGTGGGCCATGTCGACCATCAGGGTCGCCCCGACCTCGTCGGCGATCTCCCGCATGATCCGGAAGTTCACCAGGCGCGGGTAGGCGGAGTAGCCGGCCACGATGATCAGCGGCTTGAACTCGCGGGCCTGGGCGCGCAGCGCCTCGTAGTCGATGAGGCCGGTGACCGGGTCGGTGCCGTAGGAGCGCTGGTCGAACATCTTGCCGGAGATGTTCGGGCGGAAGCCGTGGGTGAGATGGCCGCCGGCGTCCAGGGACATACCGAGCATGCGCTGGTTGCCGAAGGCCTGGCGCAGCTCGGCCCAGTCGGCCTCGGTGAGGTCGTTGACCTGGCGGGCGCCGGTCTTCGCCAGGAACGGCACCTCGACACGGTCGGCGAGGACGGCCCAGAAGGCGACGAGGTTGGCGTCGATGCCGGAGTGCGGCTGGACGTAGGCGTGCCGGGCGCCGAAGAGCTCGCGGGCGTGCTCGGCGGCCAGCGACTCGACGGTGTCGACGTTGCGGCAGCCGGCGTAGAAGCGGCGGCCGACGGTGCCCTCGGCGTACTTGTCGCTGAACCAGTTGCCCATCGCCAGCAGGGTGGCCGGGGAGGCGTAGTTCTCGGAGGCGATCAGCTTGAGCATCGCGCGCTGGTCGGTGACCTCCTGGCCGATGGCGTCGGCGACCCGCGGTTCGACCGTGCGGATGACGTCGAGTGCGGCGCGGAAGGCCGTGGACTCGGTGGAGAGGGAGTTCTGCTCTGGCATGGGGACCTCCGGACGGCGTGCGTTCAGCGTTCACGTTCGGCCCAGGCGCACGGCACTGTTTTCCCGTTCGGGCCGCTCCCCGATGGTCCGTCCCATCCCTGCGCGCCAGTCACGACCCGCTGATCAGCCTACCGGGCGCGCCGGAACGGCGAGATCCCGCGTCCACCATGCGAGCGAGGATAGGAAGGGGGCCACCGTCGTGTCCGGGAGAGTCACCGTCGTATCCGGGAGAGGCCGTGCCCACTGCTGAAGACCTCATCGCCGCCGCCGACGCGCACAGCGCGCCCACCTACCATCCGTTGCCGGTCGTCGTGGCCACGGCCGAGGGGGCGTGGCTGACGGACGTGGCGGGGCGCCGGTATCTGGACCTGCTGGCCGGGTACTCCGCGCTGAACTTCGGGCACGGCAACCGGCGCCTCGTCGAGGCGGCCGAGCGGCAGCTCGCGCGGGTGACGCTGACGTCCCGCGCCTTCCACCACGACCGGTTCGCGGCCTTCTGCACCGAGCTGGCCGAGCTGTGCGGCATGGAGATGGTGCTGCCCATGAACACCGGTACGGAGGCCGTGGAGAGCGCGGTGAAGACGGCCCGGAAGTGGGGCTACCGGGTGAAGGGGGTGCCCGCGGAGATGGCGAAGGTGGTGGTCGCGGGCGGCAACTTCCACGGGCGTACGACGACGGTGATCAGCTTCTCGACCGATCCGGAGGCCCGGGCGGACTTCGGGCCGTACACGCCGGGGTTCGAGATCGTGCCGTACGGGGATCTGACCGCGATGCGGCGGGCGCTCACCGAGAACACCGTCGCCGTGCTGCTGGAGCCGATCCAGGGCGAGTCGGGGGTGATCGTGCCGCCGGCCGGCTATCTGGCCGGGGTGCGGGAGCTGACCCGGGAGCGGAACGTGCTCTTCGTCGCCGACGAGATCCAGTCGGGACTGGGGCGGACCGGGCGGACCTTCGCGTGCGAGCACGAGGGGGTGGTGCCGGACGTGTACCTGCTGGGCAAGGCGCTGGGCGGCGGGATCCTGCCGGTGTCGGCGGTGGTGTCGAGCGCGGAGGTGCTCGGTGTGTTCCGGCCGGGCGAGCACGGGTCGACGTTCGGCGGGAACCCGCTGGCCTGCGCGGTGGCGCTGGAGGTGATCGCGATGCTGCGGACCGGCGAGTACCAGGCGCGGGCGGCCGAGCTGGGCGAGCGGCTGCACCGGCGGCTGCGCGGGCTGCTCGGCGCGGGCCCGGTGACGGCGGTGCGGGGGCGCGGGCTGTGGGCGGGCGTGGACATCGCGCCGCGGGCCGGCACCGCGCGTCAGGTGTCGGAGCGGCTGATGGAGCGGGGGGTGCTGGTGAAGGACACCCACGGCTCGACCGTCCGGATCGCGCCGCCGCTGGTCATCACCGAGGAGGACCTGGACTGGGGTATCGACCAGTTGGAGGCCGTGCTGGGCGGCTAGGAGCCGTCCGGCGGCAGGTCCGGGGCGGCGCCTGGTGCTGTGGCCGGAAAGGCCGGCCGGGAAGCTCGCGGCGTCCGCTTCGGTGCGTCGCGAGGCGGGGCATCGCCCGCGTACTGGATGTACTCGGGTGATGCGACAACGCGGCGAGGTGCCGTGCCGGGCGTCGCGAGCCGGTGAACCCTTCCGGTCGCGGCACTAGAGGATCACGTGCGGGAGGAAGCGGGCGTATCCGTCGGTGATCAGGCCCGAGGACTCGCGGATGCCGAGGCCGGCCGGTTCGTCCCGGACGGTCCAGGCGCCGAGGACGACATGGTTGCCGTCGAAGGCGGGCAGCGGGGCCAACTGCTGGTAGCAGCAGGGCTCGTCGGGTACGGCCGCGGGCGCGCCCGGCTCGTGCACGGTGACGCCCTCGCCCTCGCGGCCCAGCAGGGGCTTGGCCACGTAGCCGGTGGTCCGGGCCAGTTCGCGCGGGCCGTCGAGATGGGCGGGGAGCAGGTTCGGGTGGCCGGGGTACAGCTCCCAGAGGACGGCCAGCAGGGCCTTGTTGCTCAGCAGCATCTTCCAGGCGGGCTCGATCCACAGGGTGGTGCCGCTGCCGCCGCCGTTGTCGAGGGTGTCGAGGACGTGCCCGGCGAACGCGTCGGTGGTGAGCCATTCCCAGGGGTAGAGCTTGAAAACGGCGCGGATGAAACGGAGTCCGTTGTCCACGAACCGGCCGGAGAGGGTGTCCCAGCCGATCTCCTCCATGGAGATCCAGTCGGTGGCGAGTCCGGCCTGCTCGGCGGTCTCCTTCAGATAGGCGACCGTCATGAGGTCCTCGCCGAGTTCGTCGGCCGAGGAGTGCGCGAAGTGCAGCGGGCTGCCCGGCGGGAGCAGCGCGGCCTGCTCGCGCCAGGCGTCGACCAGTCGTTCGTGCAGGGAGTTCCACTGGTCGGCGCCGGGGAAGCGTTCCTCCATCCAGAACCACTGGGGGGATGCGGCCTCGACCAGCGAGGTGGGGGTGTCCGCGTTGTACTCCAGCAGTTTCGCCGGGCCGGTGCCGTCGTAGCGGAGGTCGAAGCGGCCGTAGACGGTGGGGAGTTCGGCGCGGCGGTGCCAGGCCTCGGTGACGGCCGCGACGACCCGCGGGTCGGTGATGCCGAGGTCGGCGAAACGGCCCTTCGCCACGATGTGCCCGGCGGCGGCCAGGCACATGCGGTGCAGTTCCCCGACGGTCTCCTCCAGCGCCTCGGCCTCGTCCAGGGTGAAGACGTAGTAGGCGCTCTCGTCCCAGTAGGGGCGCAGGGAGCCGTCGGGGTGGCGGGTGAGCGGGTAGATGAGCCCTTGTTCCTCGACGGTCCGCTGCCAGTCGGGGCGGGGGGTGATGGTTCGGCGTTCCATGGGTGTGTGCCGGTCAGCCGCCGGAGCCGCCCTTGCCGGCGCCGAACCCGCCGCGGTGCACTCCGCCGCCGCCCGAGGAGCCGCCCGAGCCCTTGCTCGGCTTGGTGAAGGAGCCGCCGGTGACCCAGGAGCCCTTCTTCTTGCCGCCGTAGTACCAGGAGCCGTTCAGCGAGACCTTGGCGGACCTGCAGTTCTTGTCGGAGACGACCTTGTAGCCCTTGGCGAGGCGGTAGCTGTCCCGGTCGACGCAGCGCTTGTCCGGGGCGGAGGAGCAGGCGGTCAGGGCGGCGGCGAGCAGGCCCATGCCGCCGAGGACGACCGTGGTGGAGCGCAGTTGCGCGCGCGTGTTCGCCATGTGGTGTCTCCCCCGTCTGCTGTGCGGTGTGCGGCGGTCAGCCTAGGCGGGGGTGCGCGGGTGCCCGCAAGGGGCCCTGCGATCTCGCCCTCGCCTAGAGTCGCTTCGTGTTGTTCGGAATGGTGTGCGCCCTTGGCGCGGCGGTCTGCTTCGGTACCGCGACGGTGTTGCAGGCGATGGCCGCGCGGGAGGCCGGTACGGGCGGGGGCGGCGAGGTCGCCCTGCTGCTGCGGGCCCTGCGGCAGTGGCGGTACCTGGCCGGTCTCGCGCTGGACGGACTGGGCTTCCTGTTCCAGATCGCCGCGCTGCGCTCGATCCCTATCTACGCGGTGAGCGCGGCGCTGGCCTCGAGCCTGGCGGTGACGGCGGTGGTCGCGGCGCGCCTGCTTCGGGTGCGGCTCAGCGGCACGGAGTGGGGCGCGGTGGGCGTGGTGTGCGCGGGGCTCGCGATGCTGGGTCTGGCGGCCGGGCCGGAGGGCGAGGAGGGCGGTTCGGACGCCCTGAAGTGGGTGATGCTCGCGACGGCGGCCGGCATGGCGGTGCTCGCTCTGCTGGGCGGGCGGCTGTCGGGGCGGATGCGGGCCCTCGTGCTGGGTCTTGGGGCGGGTTTCGGGTTCGGGGTGGTGGAGGTGGCGGTCCGGCTGATCGACTCGCTGCGGCCGGCCGATCTGCTCACGAATCCGGCGTCCTACGCCCTCCTGATCGGCGGCGCCGCCGCCTTCGTGCTGCTGACCTCGGCTCTGCAGCGCGGCTCGGTGACGACCGCGACGGCCGGCATGGTGATCGGCGAGACGATCGGCCCGGCGGCGGTGGGCGTCGTCTGGCTCGGCGACCGCACCCGGGAGGGCCTGGGCTGGCTGGCGGCACTCGGGTTCGTGGTGGCGGTGGCGGGAGCGCTGGCACTGGCGCGGTTCGGGGAGGCGCCGGCCGTCGCGGTGGAGGAGGGGTGAGCCCGCTCCGGGGCAGGATCAGAGGGGGCCTGCTCCGGGTCAGGATCAGGATCAGGAACAAGGGGAGCCTGCTCCGGATGCAGGTGAACCCGCTGCGGATGGAGAAGCCCTCGCCTCATGGCAGCGCCCGGCACAGTGCCTCCAGCGCGCCCGCCCACGCGCTGTCCGGCGGCGTGCCGTACCCGACGACCAGCGCGTCGGCCGGTTCGGCGACGGCGTCGGGGTGCCGGTGGAAGGACAGGCCGTGCAGGGCCAGGCCCTGCCAGGTCGCGGCCTGCACCACCGACTGTTCGCTGCCGGGCGGCAGCCGCAGCACCGCGTGCAGACCGGCCGCGATCCCGGTGACCCGGACGCCGGGCGCGCGCTCGGCGACGGCGGCGGCGAGGGCGTCACGGCGGCGCCGGTAGCGCAGCCGGGCGGAGCGGACGTGCCGGTCGTAGGCGCCGGAGGTGAGGAACTCGGCCAGGGTGAGCTGGTCCAGCACGCCCACGGTGTCGATCCGGCCCTTGGCCGCGGCCGCCTCCTCCACCAGCGAGGGCGGCAGGACCATCCAGCCCAGCCGCAGGCCGGGGGCGAGGGACTTGCTGGTGGTGCCGAGGTGGACGACCCGGCCGGGGTCCAGGCCCTGGAGGGCGCCGACGGGCTGGCGGTCATAGCGGAACTCGCCGTCGTAGTCGTCCTCCAGGACCAGGGCGCCGGTGCGCCGCGCCCACTCCACCACCGCCGTGCGCCGGTCGGGGTGCAGGGCCGTACCCATGGGGAACTGGTGGGCGGGGGTGAGGAGTACGGCTCCCTCGCCCGTCAACGCTGTCGTATCGGTGCCCAGTTCGTCGTACGGCAGGGCGGGCGTCGCGAGACCCGCGTCGCGCAGCAGGCTCCAGTGGGCGTCGAGCCCGTAGGACTCCACCGCCACCGAGCGCACCCCGCGGGCCCGCAGCAGCGTGCCGAGGACGCGCAGGGCGTGCGAGAAGCCGGCGGTGATCAGGATCGTCTCGGGGTCGGCGCGGACGCCCCGGACGCGGGCGAGGTAGCCGGCGAGAGCGGTGCGCAGTTCGGGGCGGCCGCGCGGGTCGCCGTAGCCGAGTGCGTCGAAGGGGGCGGTGGCCAGGGCACGGCGCGCGGCCTTGAGCCACTCGGTGCGCGGGAAGGCGGCGAGGTCGGGGCTGCCGGGGACGAGGCTGTACGCCGGTCGGCCCGGTGGGCGGCGCCGGGGCGCGTCCGCCGTCGGCGGGATCACCGCTCGCTCCGCCACCCGTGTGCCGGAGCCCTGGCGGGCGGTGAGCCAGCCTTCGGCGACCAGGTCGGCGTAGGCCTCGGCGACGGTGTTGCGGGCGAGGCCGAGGTCGCCGGCGAGGGAGCGGGAGGACGGCAGCCGGGTGCCGGGGGCGAGTCGGCCGGTGCGGACCGCGTCCCGCAGCGCGTCGGTCAGACCGCGGCGCAGCCCGCCGGTCCCGGCCGGTTCCAGATGGAGGTCCACGCCAAGATTGGCCCAGGGATTCGCCATGGAAATGGACCATACTCCTGGGCTGCCCGGCCCCTAGGGTCGAACCATGAGCAGCGCACAGGAATCCGTCGAGTACGCCACCGAACACGCCCCGCGCCTGGAGTGGGCCCGGCACGCGCCCGAGGTCTACAAGGCGATGGTCCGCCTGGACACCGCCGCCAGGCAGGGCCTGGACCCCAAGCTGTACGAGCTGGTGAAGATCCGCGCCTCACAGCTCAACCACTGCGCCTTCTGCCTCGACATGCACACCAAGGACGCGCTCGCGGCGGGCGAGAGCGTGGAGCGGATCGTGCAGCTCAGCGCCTGGGAGGAGTCCCGGCACTTCTACACGGAGAAGGAGCTGGCGGCGATCGAGCTGACCGAGGCGGTCACCGTGCTGACCGAGGGCTTCGTGCCGGACGAGGTGTACGACCGGGCCGCCAAGCAGTTCGAGGAGGCCGAGCTGGCACGGTTGATCGCCGCGATCACGGTGATCAACGCGTGGAACCGCTTCGGCGTGACGACCCGGATGGCCCCCGGCCACTACCAGCCGGGACAGCACAGGTGAGCCGCCCCGCCGCGGAGCCGCCGGCCCTGACCGGGGCGGATCTGTTCCGCGCGCTGCACCGCCGGCGCCCCCAGGGCGACCCTCTGGTGCTCCCAGGCCCATGGGACGCGGCGAGCGCCCGGGCGTGCGTCGAGGCCGGGTTCCCGGCGCTGGCCACTCCCAGTGCCGGGGTCGCCGCCTCCCTCGGCCACGAGGACGGCGACACCCCCGCCGACGAGATGTTCGCGGCGGTGGCCCGGATCGTACGGGCGGTGGACGTGCCGGTTTCGGCGGACGTCGAGGGCGGGTACGGGCTGGCGCCGAAGGAGCTGGTGGAGCGGCTGCTGGAGGCGGGCGCGGTGGGCTGCAACCTCGAGGACTCGGGAGCGGGGGGTGTCCTCAAGGACCCGCACGAGCACGCCGAGTACCTCGCCGAGGTCCGCTCGGCCGCCGCCGACCGGCTGTTCGTCAACGCCCGGGTCGACACCTTCGTCCACGGCGACGGCGATCCCGGCCAGGCCATCGCCCGTGCCGCGCTGTACGTGGCGGCGGGCGCGGACTGCGTGTACCCGATCCTCGCGCCGGCCGATGTGCTGCCCTTGCTGCGGTCGGGCATCCAGGGCCCGCTCAACATGGTGGCCCGGCTGGACGGCGAGGGCCCCTCGCCCGCCGTGCTCGGCGAACTCGGGGCCACTCGCGTCACGTTCGGGCCGGCACTCCAGCGACGGGCCATGGCCGCGCTGGGCGAGATCGTCGCCCGACTGCGCTGAGCCGGCTCAGGACAGCCACTTCTTCCAGACGGACGGGTGGCTGTCCACCCACTTCTTCGCCGCCTCCTGCGGGCTCAGCTTCTGGTCGGCGATCATCAGGGAGACCTCGTTCTGGTCCCCGGTCGTCCACTTGAACTTCTTCAGGAGGGCCGCCGCCTTGCCACCGGACTTCGCGAAGCCGGAGTTGAGGTACTTCTGCAGCGGGGTGTGCGGGTAGGCACAGGTGATCTTGGCCGTGTCCGCGTCACAGCCCTCCTTGTACGGCGGCAGCTTGACCTCCGTCATGGGGACCTTCTTGAACAGCCACTGCGGCGCGTACCAGTAACTCAGGAAGGGCTTCTTCTCCTTGGCGAACTGTTTCATCTGGGTGATCTGCGCCGCCTCGGAACCGGCGAAGACGACCTGGTAGTCGAGCTTCAGGTTCTTCACCAGCGCCTTGTCGTTGGTGACGTAGGACGGGGAGCCGTCCATCAGCTGGCCCTTGCCGCCGCTCTCCGCGGTGCGGAAGAGGGAGGCGTACTTGTTCAGGTTGTGCCAGTCGGTGATGTCCGGGTGCTGCTTGGCCAGGTAGGTGGGGACGTACCAGCCGATGTGCCCGGTCACCCCGAGGCCGCCGCCGGGCGCGATCGTCTTCTTGTCCTCGACGTACCGCTTCTCCTGGTCCGGGTGGCCCCAGTCCTCCAGGATGGCGTCGACCCGGCCCTGGCTGAGCGCGTCCCAGGCGGGCACCTCGTCGACCTGGACGGTGTCGACGCGGTAGCCCAGCTTGTGCTCCAGCAGGTACTGGGCGACGGCCACGTTGGACTGGGCGCCCACCCAGGACTGCACGGACAGGGTGACGGTCTTCGAGCCCCGCGCGTTGGCGAAGGGGTTGGCCTGCTTGGTCATGTCGGCGGCGCCGCAGCCGGTGAGCAGCGCGAGCGCGGACACGCCCGCGGCCACCGTGAGAGTCGTACGGAATCGCATGTCACGCTCCCTTCTTCGGGCGCCGTTCGGTGGGCTGGGTCACCCGGTCGAGCATCAGGCCCAGGCAGACGATGGCCGCGCCGGCCACCAGGCCGGTCGCCAGGTCGCCCTGGGCGAGGCC
>Ga0308176_10003157_pt1 | contig 10511 bp, 10 predicted proteins | sample PhyCR2_3_FD_203890 | JGI IMG/M metagenome (GOLD analysis project Ga0308176, IMG submission 203890) | Soil microbial communities from UC Gill Tract Community Farm, Albany, California, United States - DLSLS.C.R2 | ecosystem: Environmental > Terrestrial > Soil > Agricultural land | place: USA... | reverse complement strand
GGGCAACCGGCTCGTCGGCATTCTGCACGGCTGCCTCAAGAGCCGAACGCCCTACAGCGAGGACACCGCCTGGCCCCAGCTCAACGCCACCGCGGCTTGACGCCCCACACCATGGGATGTCTGAGGGGTCGTCCCGACGGATCCTTCCTCAGTCGAAACTGCCCGACCCGCCGCGGCGGTACGGGGAACGCCGCTCGACCCGCTCGCGTTCGGCCCGCTCGGCCCGGACGCGGGCGGCGGTCCCCGGTGGATAGCCGGCCTTCGTCGCACGGTGCTCGATGGTCTCGGTCATGAACGCGATGGAGAAGATCAGCGCGATGCCGAGGCCGCCGAGCGCCGCGGACAACCGGTAGGCCAGCGGCACCGGGGGGACGAGCAGGCAGGCGGCCATGAGCGGTGCGACCTGGACGACCGCCCGGAGCAGGTGCCGCAGGATCCAGGTGCGACCGGTGGTGTCGGCCAGCACCCAGGGGGAGAGGTGGCGGGGGAGGCCGCCGCCCCAGGCGTACCAGACCCACTGGGCCGGGTTCGGTCGCTGGGCGGGCACGTCTCGACGGTAGGCCGGACCAGGGCGCCGTTGCCGTCCGGCTGCGGCGGGTGCACACTCCCCGCACCGTTCCGCGCAGGGGTCCGTCAGGAGGTTCCGGTGCAGATCAGCCAATTGCTCCGTCACAAGGGCCGCGAGGTCGCCACCATCGACGGGGCAGAGAGCGTGCGCAGTGCTCTCGGCGTCCTGGCGGACAAGGGGATCGGTGCGCTCGTCGTGTCTTCCGACGGGCGGCACGTCGAGGGCATCGTCTCGGAGCGGGACGTCGCCCGAGGGCTGCACGCCCACGGCGCGGGGCTGCTCGCCCAGCCCGTCTCGAGCGTCATGACCGCCGAGGTGCACACCTGCTCGCCGCACATGAGCGTGCACGACCTCGCCCGCACGATGACCGACCACCGCGTGCGGCACCTGCCCGTCGTGGAGGACGACGTCCTCGTCGGCATCGTGTCGATCGGGGACGTCGTCAAGGCGCGCCTCGACGAGCTCGAGGAGGAGCGCAAGCACATGGTCGACTACATCCAGACCGCCTGACCGAGGACCCCGTCCCGCTCAGCGCTCGCACGCTCGTGGCGAGCCTCCGGCCGGGGCCGCGGACGGTGGGATCACGAGGGCGCTGACCATGATCCTTCCGAAGGTCCGCGACCTTCGATTCGTCACGGTCCGCCGCGGTGGCACGCTCACCGACGCCGACCACCACCTCCTCGCCCTGTGGGCGGCCCTCTGCGCGGAGCACGTGCTCGACCTGTTCGAGGCGGCCCGGCCCGACGACTCGCGACCGCGGCAGGCGATCGAGTGCGCCCGTGCCTGGGCGCGTGGCGAGATCCCGATGACGGAGGCGCGCGCGGCAGGCGGTCATGCCATGGGTGCGGCCAGAGACCTCACGGGGGCCGCACGCCATGCCGCCTACGCCGCAGGGCAGGCAGCCGTCGTCGCGCACGTCGCCGCCCACGAGCTGGGCGCGGCCGCGTACGCCATCAAGGCCGCACGGGCAGCCGCGTCGGCGGGGGACGAGCAGCGGGCGGCCCGGGACGAGTGCCAGTGGCAGCGCGATCGACTCGCGGAGCCGATCCGCGAGCTCGTCCTCGACGACCAGCGTCTGCGGAACGACCTGTGCTGGTCGGTCTTCGACTGCTGAGATCGCGGCCGGAGATCGTGAGTCCGGCTCAGGACCTGCACCGGGGTCGTCGGCGCTACGGCGTACGGTGCGGCGGTGGACGAGCGACGCCTGGGAGTGCTGTCCGGGCTGTCCGCCTACGCGCTGTGGGGACTGTTCCCTCTCTACTTCCCGCTCCTGGAGCCGGCCGGCGGCCTGGAGATCGTGGCCCACCGGGTGCTCTGGTCCGTGGTCTTCGTCGGCCTGCTGCTGACCGTCCGGCGGAACTGGTCCCAGGTGCGCGCCCTGATGTCCGATCCGCGCCGGCTCCTGGTCCTCGCGGGCGCCGCGGTGCTCATCGCGGTGAACTGGCTGGTCTTCGTCTACGGCGTCAACTCCGGCCAGGTCGTCGAGACCTCGCTCGGCTACTTCATCAATCCGCTCGTGAGCGTGCTGCTGGGCGTACTGGTCTTCAGCGAGCGACTGCGGCCGCTCCAGTGGGCGGCCGTCGGCATCGCCGCCGGGGCGGTCGCGGTCCTGACGATCGACTACGGCCGTCCGCCGTGGATCGCGCTGGCGCTGGCCGCCAGCTTCGGTCTGTACGGGGTGATGAAGAAGGTGGTCCGGGTGGAGGCGGCGCCGGGTCTGTTCGTCGAGACCCTGCTGGTGGCGGTTCCCGCCGCGATCGTGCTGGCGGTGCTGCACTCCTCCGGCCAGGGCACGTTCGCGAATGCCGGGACGGGCCACGCCCTGCTCCTGGCGAGCGCCGGGATCGCGACGGCCATCCCCCTGTTGCTCTTCGCCGCCGCTGCCCGACGCATCCCGCTCTCGACCGTCGGGCTGCTGCAGTACCTCACCCCGCTGATGCAACTGGCGATCGGTGTCTTCGTCTACGACGAACCGATGCCGCCGGCCCGGCTGGCCGGGTTCGTCATCGTCTGGATCGCGCTGGCCGTCTTCACGGCCGACAGCCTGCGACACGCCCGGGCGGGAAGTCGTCGTCCGGTCGGCGCCACCGTTCCCGCAGGTCTCTGACACCTCTCCAGTCACAGGTCCGGACACCGTCTCGCCGGCCGCCGGAAAACGTCGGTGCCCGGCGCTACCGTCGGACTCGAGCGCCCCGCCCGAGGTGCGCCCGGTACGCCCACGAGATCGAGGACCAATGACCGACGACCCGACCGCGGTGGTCTCCCCGCCCCCGGCCGAGGGGCTCGCTGAGGTGTCCGTGCAGGTCACGCCCGGTGGACTGTCCCGGCGGGAGCACGAGATGCTCACCTTCGAACGGCACTGGTGGCGGCAGGCGGGCGCCAAGGAGACCGCGATCCGCGATCGTTTCGGAGTCCCACCGACGCGCTATTACCAGGTGCTCAACGCTCTGGTGGACCGTCCCGAGGCCCTCGCCGTCGATCCGTTGCTCGTCCGGCGCCTGCGTCGGCTGCGACGCGCGCGGGCACGGACACGTTCGTCTCAGGGTTCTAGTCAATGAGAGTTACAACGATTAGATTCGCTCACTGTGGGCAGGCACGCCGAATCAGGCAGTGATGGGCGAGACCCGGGCAACCCTCCGGTGGCCGCGAATCGTCGGCGCTCGGACGCCCCCGACGGCCTCTGGCGAGGGGCTCCTCCGAGCATGAGCGATCACCCGGGCTTCGGCTCGCGTGACCGCACCGCCGACGCCGGCCGCAGCGCCGGACGCCCCGCGGCCAGTGCCCCGAACCGTGCACCCGAGGCTGCCCGCCAGGTGTCCCGCTCGCGCCTTCCGCTGCCTCCGGTCCCGGCCGCCGCGCGGCCGGCCACGCCTCGCACGCCCGCCGGCCCGCGCACGACGATGGCGCCGTTCGCCGCCGTGCCGACGCCGGAACCCCGCCTCGAGATCGGGACCGACGACGGGGGGACGGGACGCCGCGCCCTCGACCGCTCGGCGGGCTCGGCTCCCGCCATCGCCCGCCCGAGCCGTGCGCGGGTCGACGCGGAGCCTGCCCTCGCCTCCACCGGTCCGGGCTCGGCCGGTGCTTTCCGCCCGTCGCCGCTGCCGCCGCGGGTACCGCGGCCGACCGGTCCTGCCGGCGCGCCGTCGCCGGCCTACGGCGACTGGACCAAGCCCTCCCGCTCCGGCGAGGTCGACCTGGCCGTGGAGGAGCTCACCGCCCGGGGCCGGCGGGCTCCCGCGCCCGGCACGACCGCGATCCCCGAGCGCCGGATCTCGGGCCGCCGGCGCCAGCAGGTGGCGTCCATCCGCGACTCCATCGACCACGAGGTCGATTACGAGCGCGACCAGGACATCGACCGGTCCTCCGACGAGGACCGTGCGCCGCCGCCGGTGCACGGACCGGTCAGCGGTCCGGTCATGGGTGGCCGCGCGGCCATGCGGGCCGAGCGGCAGGCGGCCGACACGGCCCGCCGCAAGAAGGAGAAGCAGACCGGCTCGGCCGTCGCCGTACTCGACGAGCTCGAGGCCGGCGGCGAGGTCCGCAAGCCGCGCAGGGTCGTCAAGGGGCTGCTCGCCATGACGGTCGTGGCCCTCGGTGTCCTCGGCGTCTACTCCTACGTCTCGCCCCAGACGAACGAGGTCGCGGCCCAGTCGCCGGCCACCTCGGCGCCCGCGATCGTCCCCGACGCGACCGCGCCGTTGCCCGAACTGCCGAGCACGCCGGTCGACGTCGCGACGGAGCCGGCCGCCCCGGTGCGCGCGCCGCTGACGGTCCTCAACGCCACCAAGACGACGGGCATGGCCGGGAAGGCCTCCGCCGCGTTCGTGGCCGCCGGATGGGAGTCCGCGGGCGTCGGCGGGTACACCGGCGGCGATGTCGCCGCCAGCACGGTGTTCTTCACCGAGGGCGACGAGACGCAGCGCCAGGCCGCGCTCCAGCTGGTCGACGCGTTCCCCCAGCTGCAGGGACCCACGCCGCGGTTCTTCCAGCTCCCGGCCGACGTCCCCGCGCCCGGGCTCGTCGTCGTCCTCGCCGCCGACTGGAAGCCGTGATCGGTCACTGACCAGCGGCGGAACATGTCCGACCGCTCGTCCGTTGGCCGCAGCGTGCGCTCCCACCGCGGGCTCGTGCGCTCCCGCCCGCGCCCCGGCGCCCGCGCGGCGCTCGCCGCCCTGCTCGCCGTCCCGCTGCTCGCCGGCACCGTCCTGGTGGCACCGAGCGCCACGGCCGCGGACGGCGTCACGACGGAGGACGCGCGCGTGCCGTCCGGAACCGGTGCGGACGCCGTCGAACTCGACACCACGACCTACCTGCCGTCCAGCGGTGGGCGCGCTCCGGCCGTGGTCCTCGCCCACGGGTTCGGCAGCAGCAAGGACGCGATGGCCGGCGAGGCCCGCGACCTGGCCGAGCGCGGCTATGTCGTCCTGACCTATTCGGCACGTGGCTTCGGGCGCAGCACCGGACAGATCGGGCTGGACGACCCGCGGTACGAGGTCGCTGACCTCTCCACGCTGATCGACCGGCTCGCGAAGCGGGACGACGTGCAGCTCGACGGGGTCGGGGATCCGCGGGTCGGGGTGGCGGGCGGCTCGTACGGCGGTGCGCTGGCCCTGCTGGGCGCCGCGTACGACAAGCGCATCGACGCCATCGCGCCGCAGATCACGTGGAACTCGCTGACCGCGGCACTGTTCCCGTCGCAGAGCGGCAAGGTCGACGCGCAGACGGTCGCCGCCACTCCGGAGGACGCCGGAACGGGGGTCTACAAGCGGCTGTGGTCCGGGCTGTTCTTCGGGGAGGGCGCGGCGCCCGGTGGCGACCTGCTCGGCGCGCTGAGCGGCTCCGGGGCCGTCGCGCCGTCAGGGTCGATCGATCCGGCCACGCTGACCTGCGGCCGGTTCCGGGCCGACATCTGCTCCGCCTATCAGACGGCGGCGGCCACGGGCACGCTCACGCCGGAGATCGCCGCGGTCCTCGACCGCAGCAGCCCGGCCGGCGTACTGGACCGGATCACGGCGCCGACGCTGCTCGTCCAGGGCACTCAGGACTCCCTGTTCGGCCTCGGCCAGGCCGACGCCAACGCCCGCGGCATCGCCGCGAACGGCACTCCGGTGAAGGTCGTCTGGTACGCGGGTGGGCACGATTCGGCGGCCACGGACCGGGTCGCCGCAGACCTCCGCGAGCAGATCGCCGGCTGGTTCGACTTCCACCTGCGCGGGCGAGGAGCGAACCCGGGCACCGGTTTCGAGTTCCCCGCGCCCACCGGGCTGGGCAGCACCGCGGGGGTGTCCCGTGTCCAGGGCGGCAACCAGACCGTGGTCGCTGCGCGGTACCCCGGCCTCGACGGCGCGGCGCCGGCCCAGCGCGCCGCGGTGCCGCTCAACGGCCGCACCCAGCCCGTCGTGACTCCCGCGGGTGGGACGCCGGCCGCGCTGACCACGATCCCCGGCCTCGGCTCCCTCACCGCCGCCCTCGGCGGCACGACGCTGGAGATCCCGGGCCAGTTCGCGGCATTCCAGAGCGCACCGCTGGACACCGCGGTCGAGGTGGTCGGCGCACCCACCACCGAGATCGAGGTCGCCGCGCCCGGCGGCAGCGCCACCCTCTTCGCCAAGCTCTACGACGTCGCCCCGGGAGGGAGCACGACCCTGCCTGCGGGACTCGTCGCCCCGCTGGCGCTGACCGGGCTGTCGACCGACCCGGCACGGCCCACGCGGGTGCCGATCACGCTGCCCGCGATCGTGCACCGCTTCGAGGCCGGCCACACCATGCGGCTGGTCGTCTCGACCACCGACCAGGGGTTCGCGCTGCCGGCCGAGTCCGCCGTCTACTTCGTCGGCCTCGCGGGCGACGCGCAAGGCCTGGCGGTGCCGGAGGTCGGCGGCCGGACACAGGGGGCCGCCGGCTCCGCGCGGTGGTGGGTGCTCCTCGGTGCGCTCGCCACACTCGCCCTGCTGGGCTGGGGCGCGGCGGAGCTGTGGGGCAGGCGCCGTCGTCGACAGGTGTCGGCCGTCGAGCCCGACGGCGAGGACGTGCCGCTGCGCTTCCAGGGCGTGACCAAGGCCTACAAGGACGGCTTCGTGGCAGTCCGCGACCTGTCCTTCGAGGTACGCCGCGGCCAGGTGCTCGGCCTGCTCGGCCCCAACGGCGCGGGCAAGACGACGTCCCTGCGGATGCTGATGGGCCTGATCCGGCCGACCGAGGGGCGGATCAGCATCTTCGGGCACGCGGCCGCACCGGGCGCGCCCGTGCTGTCTCGCCTCGGCTCGTTCGTCGAGGGCACCGGGCTGCAGCCGCACCTGTCCGGCCGGGACAACCTGACCCTCTACTGGGCCGCGACCGGGCGACCGGCGGCGGACGCCCACCTGGCCGAGGCGATCGAGATCGCGGGACTCGGGACGGCGATCGACAAGCGGGTGCGCAGCTACAGCCAGGGCATGCGCCAGCGGGTCGCCATCGCGCAGGCGATGCTGGGACTCCCGGACCTGCTCGTGCTCGACGAGCCCACCAACGGGCTCGACCCGCCGCAGATCCACGCCATGCGCGAGGTGCTGCGCTCCTACGCGGCAATCGGCCGGACGGTGATCGTCTCCAGTCACCTGCTCAGCGAGATCGAGCAGACGTGCAGCCACGTCGTCGTCATGGCCAAGGGGCAGAAGATCGCGCAGGGCACGGTGGAGGAGATCGTCGGCACGGGTGGTGCGGTGCTGATCGGGCTGACCGACGACGCGGACACCGATCGTGCGATCGCCGTCCTCGAGGGGCTGCCCGGGGTGACCGCCGAGCTGACCGATGAGGGGCTGGTCGCCGAACTCGACGGCACCAGCCGCGCGCGGGCGCTGCAGGCGCTGGTCGAGGCCGGCATCGAGGTCGACCAGTTCTCGCCGCGCCGTCGTCTGGAGGACGCGTTCCTGGCCCTGGTGGGGGAGAGCTCATGACCGACGAAGGGGCCGTTGTGGCCATGAAGGCCCCTCACGTGCAGGCGACCGGCGCCGTAGCGGGTTACCGGCCCGGCCGCACGCTGCGGCTGTCGGTGGAGCTGCGGCGGCAGTTCAAGCGCCGCCGCACGATGGGTGTCTTCGCGCTGATGGTCGCCCTGCCGCTGATCCTCATCGGCGCCCTGCAGCTCGGGGCGAGCGACAACGCGCAGCAGAACAGCCGGATCAACCTGGTCGACGTCGCCACCGCGAGCGGGCTGAACTTCACCCTGTTCGTGCTGTTCGCGACCACCGGCTTCTTCCTGGTCGTCGTCTTCGCGTTGTTCTTCGGCGACACGGTGGCCAGCGAGGCCCAGTGGGGCTCGCTGCGGTACACGCTGGCCACCCCGGTGCCGCGGGCGCGGCTGCTCCGGCAGAAGTGGTACGCCGCCCTGGTCCTGTCGGTCGGGGCCTTCCTGCTCCTCGTCGCTGTGGGGCTGGTGGCGGGCGGCATCGCCTTCGGGTTCGACGCGATCACGACGCCGGTCGGCGTCACGATCGGGCAGGCCGACGGCCTGCTGCGCCTGGCCGGGATGGTCGGCTACCTGACCGTCCACCTGCTCGTCGTCGGCACACTGGCGTTCTGGCTCTCGACGATCACCGACGCGCCGCTGGCCGCCGTCGGCGGGGCCATCTTCACGATGTTCGTCTTCGCGATCCTCGACCAGGTGGAGCAGCTCGGGTCCATCCGCGACTGGTTCCCGACGGCGGGGGAGTTCGCCTGGACCGACCTGCTGCAGACGCCGGTCGACTCCGCCGACCTCTACCGGGGAGTCATCCAGTCGCTGGTCTACGCCGCGATCTTCACGGCGCTCGCCTTCCGCCACTTCGCTCGCCGGGACGTGACGTCCTAGTCGCAGTAGCAGTCGCCGCGTTCGCGTCAGCCCGCGCTTCGTCTGTTCCTCGTCCGACGAGCAAGGGCGAGGAGCCCCCATACGACGCAACCGAGGACGGTGACGAGACCCAAGGCGCCGGACCCGAAGAGGGACAGGTAGAAGAGCCCGGCGCCAGGCCCACCGACGATGACCTTGCCGTGCGCATCTGTCGTGGTCCACGGCAGGACGAAGCTCAGCCCGAACGCCAGCATGCACACAACGGGCCAACCGACTGCCGCGGCGACGAGGGCTCTTCGCACCAGCGTTCTGCCTCCACATCGGTCACTGCGTTGTGTCGCTCGATTGCCGCCTCTGCCTGGCTACTGGAGTGTCGGCACGAGCGGGCCGGTCCTGCAGTCGGGCGGCTCCTCGATGGCTTCAGGTGGCAGGCACACGGACGATGGCCACCGGTGAGGCAGTGTCAAAGGCTGGCGCGGACCGCCTGGGCCCAGCCCTCGCCCATCGCGGCATCGGTGACGCTCACGTTCGGGACGGCGTCGATCCGCCCGCGCATGCCGTCGACCGCGGCCCCGTTGGCGGTGATCCAGAGCCGGCCGACCGCCGGGGCCATGTCCAGGTCGCTGACGCTGTCCCCGATCGCCACGGCGTCGTCGGCGGTGAGCCCCCGGCGCGCGAGGTCCCAGGCGATCGCCGCCCCCTTCGAGATGCCGCGAGGCATCAGGTGGAAGACGTGCGGCGGCAGGGGATCGGGGTCCAGCGTCATCCGGGACGTCGCCGGGATCGCGCCGTTGTCCTTCATGGTGAGCCAGCCGACGCCACGTTCGGCCAGCCAGGCGTCGACGGCGAGTGCGTCGACCCGGCCACGCAGGAGGGCGTCGGCCTCGTGCGTCGTGTGCCACGGGGCGTGCCACTCCAGCTGACCGGGATGCGCGGCGATCAGCTCCTCGACGATCCCGAGCTCGGCCATGACCGCCATCGGCGTCCGGCCCGCGAACTCGTCGGGGGTCTCGCCCTGCATTCGTTGGCTGTTCCGGCCGGCGTCCCAGCCGACCGTCGCGCCCAGTTCGGCGATGGCGCCGTCCGCGGCGAAGATGCGCGCCGCCTCGATCACCTGCTCGTACGTCCGGCCGCTGACCAGCACCAACGGCACTCCGGCGCGGTGCAGTTCGAGCAGCGCGGCGGCCGGGCCGTCGGTCAGGCTCCGCGTCGCGGTGTGCCAGAAGGACCCCCGGGGGCCCACCATCGTGCCGTCGAGGTCGGTGTAGACGATGCGGGCGGTCACATCTCACATCCTGACCAGCGGTCGGAGCACGTTCTGCCGTGGGTACAGTTCTCGGCGTTCCACTCATCCAGAGGGGCAGAGGGACACGGCCCGATGAAGCCCCGGCAACCGCCGTCTGCGCATGCGCAGCGGAAGGTGCCAATTCCGTCCCGCACGGCTCGACGGCCCGCTGCGGGAAAGATGAGGAGGTAGTCGTCGTATGACTCTGACCGCACCCGGATCCGCTCAGGCCGACTCCACGGCCGGTGGCCCTGTTCCCGCCTGTCCCGCCCGAGGGCTGGTCTGCCGCAACTGTGGCGCCACCTTCGGGCTCATCGCCGAGCACGCCTGCGCGGAGTGCTTCGGCCCGCTGGAGGTCGACTACGACCCCGAGCTGATGAAGGCCGTCACGCGGGAGCAGATCGAGGCCGGGCCGCAGAACATCTGGCGTTACGTCGGGCTCCTGCCGGTGGGCCAGGAGCCGGCGTCCCGCGTCTCGCTGGACCCGGGCCTGACCCCGCTGGTGCGTGCCGACCGGCTGGCCGAGGAGCTGGGCCTCACCGCCGGCCTGTGGGTGAAGGACGACTCGGCCAACCCGACCCACTCGTTCAAGGACCGCGTCGTGTCGCTGGCCGCCACGGCCGCGAAGGGCCTGGGCTACCGCAAGATCGCCGCTGCCTCGACCGGCAACCTGGCCAACTCGGTGGCCGCGCACGCCGCCCGCGCCGGCGTCGAGTCCTTCGTCTTCATCCCGTCGGACCTCGAGCCGGGCAAGGTCGTTCAGTCGGCGGTCTACGGCCAGACGCTGGTCGCTGTCGACGGCTCCTACGACGACGTCAACCGGCTGACCAGCGAGCTCGCCGAGACCG